>JADMIO010879522.1_pt1 | contig 13731 bp, 15 predicted proteins | sample 8958161 | NCBI WGS metagenome assembly JADMIO01 (sample SAMN16585339, study PRJNA669376) | soil metagenome | isolation source: Crop rotation soil | place: USA: Cullars Rotation, Alabama | collected 2011 | reverse complement strand
CCCGCCGTAAAATGTGGTCCCGTAGATATTTCCCGCTGGATCGACTGCCAAATTCCCCAAGGGCTCTTCACCGTCGGCGCAACTCGCCTGCGAGCAGAAATTGTAAAGCTGGTGGATTTTTCCATCGAACTCGAACACCGTTCCGGCCCCGAGGCGGCCGGCTTCTTGCCCACGGTTTGCGCCGCCGAATTCTGTCGCTCCGAATATCCGGCCAGAATCGCCCATGGCTATTCCCGATGGCAAAGCGCCGTCCCGACAATTTCTGGCCGAGCAAAAATTGTGAAGCACGGTCTCCTGTGATTTCAGTCCATCGACGGATACGCGGAACAGCGTTCCGCAGTACGGGGTACAATCGCCCTGGCCGCCATCGCTCGTGCCGAACAGGTTACCCGAAGCGTCGGAGACAAGGGCGCTGTTTGGATTGCGTCCGTCGGCGCAACCGCCGAGGGAGCAGAAATTGTACAGCACGGTTTCTGTCCAGGTATGCGCAGCGGAAGCCAATTGGAAAACGGTGCCCTGAGTTCCGGAGCCGCCGTCGTAGGTTGTGCCGTAGAGAGTATGTCGAGCTGCGACCAACAGAGAACCGGGAAGTCCGCCATCTGCGCAGCTGGCGGCGCTGCAGAAGCTATATAGCAGCTTCTGCTTCCAGGCGCCGTCGCTGAAAATTAGCCGGTATGCGGCGCCGGAATCATTGGCGCCGCCCGACCTGGTCGTTCCATAAAGCGGTGATGTTCCGTCATAGGGCACTCCGGCGGCGGCCCCGGCATAGCTCAGACCGGAGCTGGGATTGCTTGGCTTCGTGCATGGTCGGTACTTGTGAAAGCAAAAATCGGACAAAACCTGCAGCGTCCACGCTGCATTCCGTTGCCGGGCCGGCGACAGTTTGAAAGCGATTCCCCCACCTGCGGCGCCGCCGGCAAATGTCGTTCCGTACAGGTTTCCGGCGCTGTCGAGAATAAGTCCGCCGTTCGGAGACACACCGTCGGCACATCGAGATTCGCTGCAGAAACGATACAGCACCGCAAGCGTCCAGGTCGCTCCGTGCGAATCGGAAGTCAGCCTGAAGATTGCGCCAGAGTAGCCGCGCGTCACGCCGTACAGGCTCCCATCCGCGCCGAGCGCCATGTCGCCGAGCGGTTGATAGCCATCAAGGCAGCTTTGCTCCGAGCAAAACGAGTAGAGCGTTTTCATCGTGTAAGCGGATGCGCAATTCCACGGGAGCAACCCCGCCGCAAGGATGATTCCAGCAGCCGCAAATCGAAGTTCTTGTGCAGGGCTTCGCGCCGGCATGGCCTGCCCTCCTCAAATGCCCTTTTCAGGCTAAGCGTGCGCTTTCCGGCGTTCAAGCTCCCGTCAGCCGATAGACGCTGGTTTCGCGAATTTCCCGGTCCTCCAGTTCCCGAGTAGTCTGGACGGTATAGCTCGCGAGCTTGTGAATGCCGGACTTTGGGAAATACGAGCGGCCGGGATCGCCCAGAAAAACACGTGTGCCTTTGCGGACACGTTCTGTCAGCCAGCGAAGCAGCCGCTCCGCCAGCGGTCGCTCGTAGCACATGTCGCCCAGCAGGATGGTGTCCCACACCCTCTGCGAGCCGATCACATCATCGGACGTGATCCCGATCACAACCTCATTTGTTGCGGCATTCAATGCGATCGCCGCCCGCGCGAAAGGATCGATATCGCTTGCCAGAGCGCTGGAGGCCCCGGCCCTGGCCGCGGCGATCGCCACCAATCCGGAGCCGGAGCCGAAATCGAGCACCGAGCATCCGGCGACTTCTTCAGGATGATCCAGGATGTAACGCGCAAGCGCCTGTCCACCGGCCCACGCGAAGGCCCAGTAGGGCGGCGGAACGCCCTCAGTTTCGAGTTCCCCTTCCGTCTTCCGCCACAGGGGCACGACTTCGGTAGCAAGATGCAGCCGGATTTCCGGTACCAGCGGCGGCGTCATCAGCGCCGTGTTGGCGAGAATGAATTGGGCAGGATCGCTGGCAGCAGTCACGCGGGCTGCGGGGCCGGTTCCGGCTTTGGGACGGCGAGCCGCAACGTCGTCGAGTAATTGGAGCGCGCCCGCACGCTCGCCATTTCCGCGGGGGTGAACGCCTTGGTAGGATCGAACCGCGCCACATTCATGCGGGGATCGTAACAGCGAAGCGCTCTTCGCGCACCTTGCAAAAGCGAGGATTGCAACCCGATTTGGCGACTGCCGTTAGCTGTTTAGGGGGCACGGAGGCAGGTAATGCAGATCAAAGAAGCGATGACGCGGAATGTGGATCTGATCGATCCCAATATGACGATCGACAGGGCTGCGAGACTCATGGCGGAAGACGACGTCGGTTTTCTGCCGGTCGGCGAAAATGACCGTCTGATCGGAATGATCACCGACCGGGATATTGCCGTGCGGGCGGTGGCACGCGGAAAGGATCCGTCGCGGATGACCGTGCGCGAGGCGATGACCGACCACGTCCTCTATTGTTATGAGGATGAAAGCATCCATGCCGCAGCCGAGAACATGGCGCGGCTGCAGATTCGCCGCATGCCGGTGGTAAATCGCGACAAGCGCCTCGTCGGCGTGATCTCGCTGGCCGACATCGCGCGCAAGTGCGACTCCAACCAGGCGAGTTTCGCCCTGAAGCACATCGCAGAGCCCACGCGCGAATCTCTGCATCTGCCGCACTAAAGCGGCGCGCTAGTACATCCAGCTCGCGACGAGGAGTGCTGCCGCGATCAGTGCGCCCGTCTCGCGGTTGGTCCGGAAAAGCCGCAGGGCATCTTGCGGCTGGTCAATTTCCAGTCTGCGCACCTGCCAGATGAAATGTACAAGGGCAGGAAAAAGAAATGCGGCTGCGAAGGGGCGGCGAAAACCCAAGACGCCCGCCGCCGCAAGCAGTGCAAACGAAACGAGATAGAAAGAGAATACCCAAGCGCGCGCGTATCTTCCGAACAGCCGCGCGGTGGATTTCACGCCCGCCAGCGCGTCGTCCTCGACGTCTTGTAACGCATAGATCGTGTCGTAGCCGAGGGTCCAGAAAATGCAGCCGATGTAGAGCACCAAATCGGCCACGCTGGTGCGGCCGGTTTGTGCCGCGAAGCCCAGCAGCGCGCCCCAATTGAAAGTAAGGCCCAGCCAGGCCTGTGGCCACCAGGTGACCCGCTTCATGAAGGGGTAGATCGCCACGAGGCTTAGCGAGAGTGCGCCGATGGCCACTGCGTACCAGTTCAGGCAGAGCAAAATGGCAAGACCGATGGCGCATTGCGCGGCGGTGAACATCCAGGCCTGCGGTACAGTCACCGCGCCGGACGGGATCGGGCGATTCCGCGTGCGCGCGACAGCGGCATCGACCTTCCGGTCTACGATGTCGTTGTATGTGCAGCCGGCACCCCGCATCACGACGGCGCCGATCCCGAACAGGGTCAGAAGCCACCAATCGTTTCCCGCGCCGAGAAAAGCTCGGTTTTGTGCCGCTGCGCCGAATGCGAGCCCGAAGACGCAGGGCCAGAACAGCAGCCATGTCCCGATCGGCCGGTCCAGACGCGCCAGCCGCAGATAGGGCTGCCAGGGCAAAGGAGCGCTGGCGACCCAACTTTGCGCAACGGCATCGGCAGGGATCGCTTGCGTTTGTTCTGGCATGCCCCACTCTCCCATAGGCAAACTCCGCGGCCAAATGCTGTGAATGATCATCTGACCGAACCCGGTGGCAAGGTGCGGCTGTATGTTGAGGCCGCGCTCGCGGAAAGGGCACGAGTCGAGGCCAGCGAAGGGCAAGCGCATTATTTGCTGCACGTGATGCGCGCCAAGCCCGGCGACCGCATGTCGTTGTTCAACGGCCGCGACGGCGAATGGCTGGCGCGCGTGGTCGAGGTCATGAAGAGGAGTTGCGCGTTCGAAGTCGAGCGGCAAACACGGCCGCAAGAGGCCGCGCCCGACCTGTGGCTCTGTTTCGCGCCGATCAAGAAAACCCCCGCCGATTATCTTGCGCAGAAGGCCACCGAACTCGGCAGTTCACTCCTGCAGCCGGTCATGACTCAGCGGACTATTGTCTCGCGTGTGAATACCGGCCGGATGCGAGCCAATGCCATCGAGGCGGCGGAACAATCCGATCGTCTCACTGTTCCGGACATTCGTGCGGCGCTCACGCTGGAACAGCTGCTTGCGGACTGGCCCACGGATCGCCGGCTCCTCTTCTGCGATGAGGCGGGCGAAGCGCCGCCGATTGCGCAGGCGTTGGGTCGGATTGCGGAGCAAGCCGCGGAGGGATCGCTCGGTGCGCCCGATACCCACGCGACGCGCTTGCGCGGGTCGATCTCCCCTTTGGAGGAAAGGAAATGGGCGGTCCTCACCGGACCGGAAGGCGGATTCGGCCCGGGTGAGCGTGAGCAAATCCGTTCACGGGAGTTTGTCATGCCGGTGTCGCTCGGGCCGCGCATTCTGCGGGCGGATACGGCGGCACTTGCCGCACTGTCTGTCTGGCAGGCGCTGCAGGGCGACTGGCGTTGAGCTTGTCTTGCCCTCCGCGCGGGCCGAAATTACATCGGCTTAATGGCTGGTTGGAATTGGTAAGCCACCGTGGGATTTGCCGGTAACGGCGGAGGAGGGCGCGCGAATGTCCATTCCGCAGCATGCGGGTGGCCCGATCGGGTCGCACGACGACCTCGTGCGCTATCTGGAGGCAGGGTCAAAGCCGCGCGCGGACTGGCGCATCGGCACCGAGCACGAAAAATTCGTTTACGACCTGAAACGGCGCAAGCCGGTGCCCTACGAGGGCCGGCCCGGAATTCGTGCCCTGCTGGAAGGGATGCAGCGCTTCGGCTGGTCGCCTGTGGTAGAGGGCGAGCACATTATCGGCCTTACCGGCAAGGACGGCGCCATCAGCCTCGAGCCCGGCGGGCAATTTGAACTCTCGGGTGCCGCGCTCAAATCCGTTCACGAAACCTGCAGCGAGGTGAACACCCACCAGGAGCAGGTGCGCGCGGTAGCAAACGAAATCGGCGCGGGCGTGATCGGGCTAGGTTATGCGCCCACCTGGCGGCTCGATGAGGTGGCGATGATGCCCAAGGGCCGCTACGTCATCATGCGCAATTACATGCCGAAGGTCGGCGGTTACGGCCACGAGATGATGTTCCGCACCTGCACCGTGCAGGTGAACCTCGATTTCTCCGATGAGGCCGATATGGTGAAGAAGTTCCGCGTCGGCCTGGCGTTGCAGCCGGTGGCGACGGCACTGTTCGCCAATTCGCCGTTCCGCGAGGGCAAGGCGAACGGTTTTCTTTCGTATCGTTCGCACATCTGGACCGATGTCGATAACGACCGCGCCGGCATGCTGCCCTGGGTGTTCGAAGACGGCATGGGCTTCGAGCGCTATGTCGATTACGCACTCGATGTCCCGATGTACTTCGTCTACCGCGACGGCCGGTACATCGATGTCGCGGGGAAGAGCTTCCGCAAATTCCTGTCAGGCAAAATACCGGAACTGAAGGGCATCGAGCCCACCATGGACGATTGGGCGGATCACCTGACCACGATCTTTCCGGAGGTGCGGCTGAAGAAGTTTCTGGAGATGCGCGGCGCCGACGGCGGATCGTGGCGGCGAATCTGCGGGCTGCCGGCGCTGTGGGTCGGCATCTACTACGACCAGGCGGCGCTGGATGCCGCATGGGACCTGGTGAAGGACTGGACGGCAGAAGAGCGCTGGGCGATGCGCGACGCGGTCCCGCGGCTCGCGTTCAGAACGCCGTTCCGCGAACGCACCGTAGGCGAGCTCGCGCGCGAAATGTTGGAGATCTCGGCTGCCGGCCTGCGCCGCCGCGCGAAGCAAGATTCGGCCGGCATGTCTGAAGAGGGATTTCTCGTCCATCTGCGCGAACTCGTGGAGCGCGGCTACACCCGCGCGGAAGAGCTGCTGCGCAAATTCCACGGCGAATGGCGCGGTGACCTTGGCCGACTCTTCACCGAGTACAATTTCCTCTGATCAACCGCGGCCGCGGCTGGAATATATCAGCATCAGAAGACCGATGATGAGCAGCCCTGCGCCGTAGTAGGCCCATTGCGTTTGCTGGAGCATGAAGCTCGAGCGAGGCCACATGACCAGGCCCGTGCCCTGTCCAATCCACAATGCACCGAGTGCTACGGCGACAAGCCCGCAAAGCAGCAGAAGCGTTCGCATGAGCCGTCCCCTTCGACGACGGGATAAAATATACCGCGAGACGTCTTGCGGTAGTAGGGTGCCCGAAGCGCATTACACGAACGTAATTCCTCTGCCATTTCAGTATGTTGGAGAACGCGATGACCGCGGTGACTCTGGTTGGACTGCTTGCGGGCTTCTGCACCACGGTTTCGTTTCTACCGCAGGTCTTGAAAACGTGGCGTACACGTTCCACCGAAGACATCTCGCTCAGAATGTTTCTTGTCTTCACTGCTGGCTGCGTGCTGTGGCTGATGTATGGAATATTGCAGCGTGACATCGCCATCATCCTGCCGAACACGGTCACGATCGTCCTGAGCACGACCATCATCGCCTGCAAATTGCGTTTCGGCTGAAGCCGGCACGTTGCCTTAGGCCGCAGTTCCGCCGATCGTGAGTCCATCGATACGCAGGGTGGGCTGGCCGACGCCGACCGGCACCGATTGTCCGTTCTTGCCGCAGGTGCCGATGCCGGTATCGAGCTTCATGTCGTTCCCGATCATCTTCACATGCTTGAGCGCCACGGGCCCATCGCCGATCAGCGTGGCGCCTTTGATGGCAGGGCCAAGTTTGCCGTTCTCGATGAGATACGCCTCGGTGCAAGAGAACACGAACTTGCCGTTCGTGATGTCCACTTGTCCGCCGCCGAAATTCACCGCGTATACGCCGCGGTCCACGCTCGCGATGATCTCCTGCGGGTCGGCGTTGCCGCCCAGCATGTAGGTGTTCGTCATGCGCGGCATGATCGAGCACGAAAAAGATTCGCGCCGACCATTGCCGGTGGGTTTCATACCCATCAGTCGCGCGTTCTGACGGTCCTGCATGTAACCCTTCAGGATTCCGTCTTCAATCAGGACGGTGCGCGCGGTCGGCGTGCCTTCGTCATCGATGGTAAGGGAGCCGCGGCGGTTCGAGATTGTGCCGTCGTCCACCACGGTCACGCCCGGCGCGGCCACACGTTCGCCGAGAAGTCCCGCAAAGGCGCTCGTCCTCTTGCGGTTGAAATCGCCTTCGAGTCCGTGCCCGATGGCTTCGTGCAGCAGAATACCCGGCCAGCCGGGGCCGAGCACCACCGGCATTTCTCCTGCCGGTGCCGGAACGGAGGTGAGGTTCACCAGCGCCTGCCGCAGCGCTTCGTCCACCGCGCCGCGCCAGTATTGCGGATCGAGATACGTCTCGTAATCCCCGCGCCCGCCACCGCCAAAACCGCCCGCTTCCTGTCGCCCGTTCTCTTCCACCACCACAGACACGTTGAGTCGCACCAGAGGTCGGATATCGCGGTAGAGCTCGCCGCCCGCGCGCATGATCTCTACGTTCTGCCATTCGCCGGCGAGCGAGCACGACACTTGCTTCACCCGCGGGTCCTTGCTGCGCGCATATTCATTCATCTCGCCCAGAAGCTTCACCTTGGCTTCGAAGTTGGCCGAGTGCAGCGGGTCGATATCGGCGTAGAGCTTGCGGTTGGTGCGGGCAGGGGCGAGCGACACGGATCCCGAATGTCCCAGGGTAACGGCCCGCACGGTGTCGGCCGCACGGCGGATTGCGTCCTCCGACAATTCCGTGGCGTGGGCATAACCGGTCGCTTCGCCTGCCACCGCGCGCAGGCCGAAACCCTGAGTGGTATCGAATGTTGCGGCTTTCAGCCTTCCGTCGTCGAAGGCAAAGGTTTCGCTCTGGCGATATTCAAGAAACAGTTCGCCGTCGTCGGCGTCCTTCAGTGAATCGTTGACGAGCCGCTGCACGCCACCCCGATCCATCCCTGCTGCGTCAAAAAAGAGGTCGCCGACCATGTGTGGTGCTCCTGTCCATTGCTGTGGCTATCATGCCTCGATTGCTTCCATGTGGTCACGCACGGTGGAAATCCCGGATTCCGCGCGGCATAGGGTCGCAATGACTTCATGGGTTCATGCGCCCTAAATCCCCCCGATTCTTCAGGGCAGCGGGCGGCAGAGCCGTCCGCGGACCATTTTGCGAGGCACCCAATGCCGGCAAGTCTTGGTGCGAAGGTAAAAGTTGCCGCAATTGCGGTGGCGACGCTGATGGCAGCGACGCGTGCTATGGCCGCCGGCGGGGAGCCCAAGCCCTGGCAGATCGACTTTCAGCCGGCCGCCAGCCCGGTGATGGAAAATATCGAAGACTTCCACCGGCTGCTGGTGTGGATCATCACGGCAATTTCTCTGTTCGTGCTGGCGCTCTTGCTGTGGATCATGGTGCGGTACAACCGGCGCGCCAACCCGACGCCCTCCAGGACCGAGCACAACACATTGCTGGAAGTGATCTGGACCGTGGTGCCCGTGATCATCCTGGTGATCATCGCCATTCCGTCGTTCAAGCTGCTCTATTACGAAGCCGACATGCCCCGGCCCGACCTGACGCTCAACGCCATCGGCAAGCAGTGGTTCTGGAGTTACCAATATCCGAAACAGAACTTCCAGTTCGATTCGCTGGGTTTGTCAGACGCCGACGCGCTGAAGCGTCACGAGCCGCGCCTGCTGGGTGTGGACAACATCATCGTGGTGCCGGTGAACAAGGTTGTGAAGGTGGTGACCACGGGGGCCGATGTCATTCACTCCTGGACGGTGCCTGCGTTCGGGGTGAAGATGGATGCTGTCCCCGGACGACTGAACGAAACTTGGTTCCAGGCCACCCAGATCGGCACCTTCTACGGGGAATGCTCGGAACTTTGCGGTGCGCGTCACGCTTTCATGCCGATTGAGGTGAAGGTGGTGAGCCAGGCGGATTACGACACATGGCTGAGCGCCGCGAAGAAAAAATTTGCCGCCATCGACGATCACACGCGGCTTGCCGCGCTGACGCAATAGGAACGCCCATGGCCGACATCGCGCACGCTGCCCACGACGACCACCCGCACGGCTGGCGCCGGTTCGTCTATTCCACGAACCACAAGGACATCGGCACGATGTACCTGGTCTTCGCGATCTGCGCGGGCATCGTGGGCGCCACCCTCTCCATCCTGATGCGGCTCGAACTGATGCATCCGGGCCTGCAGTTCTTCAAAGATCCGCACACCTTCAACGTGTTTGTCACCGGGCACGGGCTGATCATGATCTTCTTCATGGTCATGCCGGCCATGATCGGCGGCTTCGGCAACTGGCTGGTGCCGCTGATGATCGGCGCGCCGGACATGGCCTTTCCGCGCATGAACAACATTTCGTTCTGGCTGCTGCCGTTCTCCTTTACGCTGCTGGTGCTTTCGATGTTCGTGGAAGGCGATTCCGGCGGCATCGGCGTGGGCGGCGGCTGGACTCTGTATGCGCCGCTGTCGACCTATGGCTCTCCGGGGCCGGCGATGGATCTCGCCATCTTTTCCATCCACATCGCCGGCGCGTCCTCCATCCTCGGGGCCATCAATTTCATCACCACGATCTTCAACATGCGCGCGCCCGGCATGACTTTGCACAAGATGCCGCTGTTCGTGTGGTCGATCCTGGTGACCGCCTTCCTGCTGCTGCTGTCGCTGCCGGTGCTGGCCGGCGCCATCACCATGCTGCTGTCCGACCGCCATTTCGGCACCAGCTTCTTCAATGCGGCGGGTGGCGGCGATCCGATTCTCTATCAGCACCTGTTCTGGTTCTTCGGCCATCCGGAAGTGTACATTCTTATCCTGCCCGGCTTCGGGATGATCAGCCATGTGATCTCGACCTTCTCGAAGAAGCCGGTGTTCGGTTATCTCGGCATGGCCTACGCGATGGTCGCGATCGGCTTCATCGGCTTCATGGTGTGGGCGCACCATATGTATACCGTGGGCCTCTCCGTCGACACCAAAGCTTATTTCGTGTTCGCCACCATGGTGATCGCGGTGCCCACCGGCGTGAAGATCTTCTCCTGGATCGCCACTATGTGGGGCGGCAGCCTGGACCTGAAGACGCCCATGCTGTGGGCGATCGGCTTCGTGTTCCTCTTCACCATCGGCGGAGTGACCGGCGTTGTATTGGCCAATGCCGGCGTCGATGTCGTGTTGCAGGACACATATTACGTAGTCGCGCATTTCCACTACGTGCTCTCGCTTGGGGCAGTCTTCGCGATCTTTGCCGGCTGGTATTTCTGGTTCCCCAAGATCACCGGCTACACCTACAACGAGACGCTCGGGAAACTGCATTTCTGGACCATGTTCATCGGCGTGAACCTGACGTTCTTCCCGATGCATTTCCTCGGGCTCGCAGGGATGCCGCGTCGCTATGCGGACTATCCGGACGCCTTCGCCGGCTGGAACCTCGTGGCCTCGATCGGCTCCTACATCTCGATTGCCGGGCTGCTGATCTTCCTGGTCTGTATGGCGGAGGCGCTTTTCAGCAAGCGCCGCGCCGGCGACAATCCCTGGGGGGCCGGTGCGACCACGTTGGAGTGGATGCTGCCGTCGCCGCCGCCGTTCCACACCTACAACGAGCTGCCGCACATTGCCCCCGGCGGAGTGCACTAGCACATGACAACGGCCGTTCTCGGGGCACAGAGGCGCACGGCGACCGTCGCCGATTTCTTCGCGCTGCTGAAGCCGCGGGTGATGTCGCTGGTGGTATTCACCGGGCTTGCGGGGATCGTTGTCGCGCCCGGACACGTGCATCCACTGGTGGCGTTTACCGCACTGCTATGCATTGCGCTTGGCGCGGGCGCATCTGGCGCGCTGAATATGGCCTACGATTCCGACATCGACGGTCTGATGGCGCGCACTGCCGCCCGGCCCATCCCGTTGGGTCGCATTTCCCGCGAGGAAGCGCTGACCTTCGGCTGGTGGATTGCGGCCGCATCCGTCGCGATGATGGCCCTCTTTGTCAACGCGCTCGCGTCCGCGCTGCTCGCCTTTACGATCCTCTTTTACGTGGCCGTGTACACGTTGTGGCTGAAGCGCCGGACACCGCAGAACATCGTGATCGGCGGGCTCGCCGGCGCGCTGCCGCCGGCCATCGGCTGGGCCGCCACCGGGAGGCTGTCGCTCGCACCGCTGGTCCTGGTCGCCATCATCTTCATGTGGACCCCGCCGCATTTCTGGGCGTTGGCGCTGTTCCGCTCGGAAGATTACGCACGCGCGGGCGTGCCGATGCTGCCGGTGGTGAAAGGCAAGGCGCACACGCGCAATCAGATTCTCGTTTACATGCTGCTGCTCGCGCCGCTGGGATTTGCGCCTGCGTTGATCGGCCTTGGCGGGATGTTCTATGCGGCCGCCGCGCTGGTGTTCGGCGCCTGGATGCTGGTGGGTGCGATCGCCGTCTGGCGCGAGCGCGAGAAGGCGCATGAGCCCGCGGCGCGCAAGCTGTTCGGCGTTTCCATCCTCTACCTGTTTGCGCTGTTCGCGGCGCTCATCGCAGAACGGCTGCTCGGTCTTGCGCCGCTGCACCTGGCCGCCTGGATGTGAGGCGATGGATGGCGAGGAGCGTCAAAAAAACGCGAAAGCCCGGCGAATGCGCAACATCGCGCTCGCGCTGGTGCTTGGTGGCATCGTGATATTGTTTTTTCTGATGACGATCGTCCGGCTGGGAATCCGGTTCGGCTGAAGGGGCAGAAGAGGGCGACATGGCGCATGCAGAGGTGAAGCATCCATACCATCTGGTGAACCCCAGCGGCTGGCCGATTATCGGCTCCGTCGGCGCCTTCGTCATGCTGATCGGCGCCGTATTCTGGATGAACAAGGATTACGGCGCGTTTCATGGCCTGAACGGCCAGCCATGGGTGTTCGTCGTGGGGCTCGTGCTGGTCCTCTACACCATGGCCGGCGTCCACGAATCGGTCGTCGAGCACGACCACACGCCGGTGGTGAAGCTCGGCCTGCGCTTCGGCATGGTGCTGTTCATCGCCTCCGAAGTGATGTTCTTCCTCGCCTGGTTCTGGGCTTATTTCAATTTCCGGCTGTTTCCGCACGATGTCTCCATCGGGCAGTGGCCGCCCTCCGGAATCGTGACGCTCGATCCCTGGCATTTTCCCCTGCTCAACACGCTGATCCTGCTCACCTCCGGCACCACGGTAACGTGGGCACACCACGCCATCCTGACGGGTGACCGCAAAGGCGCCGTGCAGGGATTGCTGTTGACGGTGGCGCTGGGCCTCTCCTTCACGCTCGTGCAGGCGTACGAATACACGCACGCCCCATTCACCTTCGGCTTCAATCATCTGGCGCTGGCGCCGTTTACCGATCCCGCGCACCAGAACTTGGCTGCAGGCGCAGGAAATTTCGATGCGATCTATGGCTCGACCTTCTTCATGGCGACCGGCTTCCACGGCATGCACGTAATCATCGGCACCACCTTCCTGACCGTGTGCCTGTTCCGCGCCATGGCTGGCCAGTTCACGCCCGACCGCCACTTCGGGTTCGAAGCGGCTGCGTGGTATTGGCACTTCGTGGACGTGGTGTGGCTGTTCCTCTTTGTTTGCATCTATGTGGCAGGGGCGGGCGCCGTCACGCAGGCCTGATGGAGGCGGTTGAAACCGCCGGAGGGACAATCCGGGCTGCCTTGCTGGGCCGCCGTCCGCGCTGCGGGGAGGGACCGCTGTTTGCAGGATATCTGAGCGTTGCGCCCTGCTGCGCGCATTGCGATCTCGATTATTCCAGTTTCGATCCTGGCGATGGACCGGCCGTATTCGTCATCCTGATTGTCGGATTTCTGGTGGCCGGCGGCGCGCTGATCGTGGAGATCGCCTTCCAGCCGCCTTATTGGGTGCACGCGGCAATCTGGCTGCCGGCGATTTTCATCCTTGCCTTCGGGTTCCTGCGGCTAGTGAAGTCCACATTGCTGGTGCTGCAATACAAGCACCGCGCCGGCGAAGCCCGGCTGGTCGATTAGCATGCACTTCCGCCCGCTCTGGAAATTCACCGCATTTGTGCTGCCGCTGTTTGTCGGCTGCGTAGCGCTGGGCGTATGGCAGCTGGAGCGCCTGCAGTGGAAGCTCGCGCTTATTCACCAGGTGAACAGCAACCTTAGCGCGCCGCCGATTTCAGTGGCGGAGGCGCTCGCGCTCGGGCCGAAGGCCGCGCAATACCGCCGCGTTATTCTCACCGGCCGCTTCGAGAATTCGAAAGAGGTATATGTCTTCGGCACCGCCGTAGGCGGCACAGCGGTGTATCACGTCATTGCGCCCTTTCGTCTGAATGGCGGACAGGTGTTCCTGGTGGACCGGGGTATCGTGCCCGAGCAGCTGCGGGATCCCCGCACCCGGCCCGAGGGCGAGTTGGCGGGCGAGCAGCGCATCGCCGGCGTATGGCGCATTCCGGACCCGCCGGGGCTGTTCACGCCGGCGCCCAATGCGGCCAAGCGGATCTGGTACGCACGCGACGTGAAAGGCATCGCGACAACCGCCTGAAGCTTGCCGCGCCGGTGATCGTGGAGGCCGATGCCGCGCCCAACCCGGGCGGCTGGCCGAAGGGTGGGCAAACCCTCGTTCGCTTCCGCAATGAGCACCTGCAATACGCGATTATCTGGTTTGCTCTGGCGGCGGTGATTTTGGGCGGCTGGATCGCATTTCATGTTTCGCGCGGCCGCTTCGATCGAATCCCGGGTGCGCGCCCATAGACGAGGCGGGCCCGGCATCGCTGCCGGGCCCG
>JADMIO010854515.1_pt1 | contig 13732 bp, 13 predicted proteins | sample 8958161 | NCBI WGS metagenome assembly JADMIO01 (sample SAMN16585339, study PRJNA669376) | soil metagenome | isolation source: Crop rotation soil | place: USA: Cullars Rotation, Alabama | collected 2011 | reverse complement strand
AGTCGATGATCCTGGTGCCGCACAACACGCCGGGCATCAAGATCCTGCGCTACCTGCCGGTGTTCGGCTACGACGATGCGCCGCACGGCCACATGGAGATCGAGCTCAAGGACGTCAAGGTGCCGGCTTCCAACATCCTGCTCGGCGAGGGGCGCGGCTTCGAGATTGCGCAGGGCCGCCTCGGGCCGGGTCGCATCCACCACTGCATGCGCCTCATCGGCCAGGCCGAGCGCGCGCTGGAAAAGATGTGCAAGCGCGCCACCCAGCGCGTCGCCTTCGGGCGCACCGTGGCCGAACAGGGCGTGACGCGCGAGCGGATCGCCGAGGCGCGCATCATGATCGACTCGACGCGCTTCATGGTGCTGCACGCGGCGTGGAAGATGGACGTCGCCGGCAACAAGGTCGCCAAGCAGGAGATCGCGATGATCAAGGTGCTCGCGCCGACCATGGCCTGCCAGGTGATCGACTGGGCCATGCAGGTGCACGGCGGCGGCGGGGTGTCGGACGACTTCGGCCTGGCGAATGCCTACGCGCACGCGCGCACGCTGCGCTTTGCCGACGGCCCGGACGAGGTGCACCGCAACGCGATCGCCAAGCAGGAGATCGCCAACCAGACCTCGCTCGAGGAAGCGCTCGCTACGAAGAAGTAGCTGCGCGGCGGGCCGGGACTAGAGGGCGCGGACCGCCTCCGCGAGCTTCCCGGCTGCCGTAACGAGCTCCGTGTCCGGGTTGAGGATGTCCGGGCACAGGCGCAGGTACTCCCCGCGTGCGTCGACGTGGACGCCGCGCGCATCCATGGATTTTGCAAGCTCGCCAGCGCGCGCGTGCCGCACGGTCAGGAAGGCGCCATGGTCTTCGCTTGCTCCCTCCGCATCGATGCCTTCCGCGGCAAGCAGCGCCTGCAACCGCGCCTTCTGCGCGAGCGAATAGGCGCGCAGCCGATCGCGAGCGTGAACTCGAGTCCCGCCAGCGCCTGGTAGGGCGTAAGCACCGGCGGCGTCGATTCGTTCCAGCCTTCGCCGCCCGGCGCGAAAGCCGGCGGCTCCGGGCGCTGGTAGGCAAACACGTCCTGCTTCGCGAACCAGCCGGTATCCAGGGTGCGTAGGGTGTCCAGGTGATCGGGCCGCACGTAGAGCCAGCAGGCGCCCGGCCCGCCGCGCAGGTACTTGTACGAGCCGCCTACGGCAAAGTCCGCGCCGATAGCCTGTACGTCGGTGGGAACCACACCGGCGCCGTGATAGACATCTACGAGCGCCTTGGCGCCGGCCTCGTGCGCCTGCGCAACCAGCGCCGGCAACCCCGCGAGCACCTGCCCGGTGCGGAACATCACGCTCGACACGACGAGCAGGTCCGCGCCCTTGCTCATGGCGCGAGCGATGTCTTCCGGATAGAAGCGGCCGTCCTCGCGGGACGGGACGAGCGCGAGGTCGATGCGGCCCTTGTCGCGGTAGACGCGCAGGATGAAATCGAGCGAGTCGAACTCGCCTTCGGTCGCCACCACGCGAGGCTTGCCGGGCAGCGCATTTAGCACCGCTCGCAGGCCTTGGCCCGCGGCCGTCTTGGGAACGATGCAGTCGGCGCGCGGCGCGTTCAGGAGCTGCGCCGTCAGCGAGCGGAACTGGTCGCGCGCCGCCATCCACGGATCCCAGGCGTCGTTCATCGCCGAATACCAGGCGTCCACGCCGGCGGCGATGTCGGCGGCGGTGCGGTCCAGCGGCCGTCCCAGCGAATGATTGGCGAGGTAGATGCTCTTCGCCGAGCGCTGCAGGATGCGCGAGAAGAGCGGCCACGCCTCGCGGCGAAGGGTCTCCTCGGTCAGCTCGCCTTCGATATTCACGCGCGGATCTCGGTGCGCACGTCGATGAGCTCGGGGAAGAGCGAGGTCTCCAGCGTCTTGCGCAGGAAAGACACGCCGGCGGTGCCGCCGGTGCCGCGCTTGAAGCCGATCACGCGCTCCACCGTCTTCACATGGCGGAAGCGCCAGAGCTGAAAATTCTCTTCCACGTCGACGAGCTTCTCGCACATTTCGTAGGCGTCCCAATACTGCTCGCGGTTCTCGTAGATGGTCTTGAACACCGCGGTGACGCCGTCGTTCTTGACGTAGGGCTGCGTCCAGTCGCGCTCGACCGCCTCGGCCGGGATCGGCAGGCCGCGCCGCGCGAGGTGCCGCAGGAACTCGTCGTAGAGGCTCGGCGATTCGAAGAGCTCGGTCAGCCTGGCGTGCCCGGCCTTGTCGTGGCGGTGGACCGCCATCATGTGCGGGCTCTTGTTGCCGAACAGGAATTCGATCGCGCGGAACTGGAACGATTGCAGGCCCGAGGCGGGCCCGAGGGCGTCGCGGAACTCGACGTACTCCGACGGCGTCAGCGTCTCGAGCACCGACCACTGCTCGAAGAGCTGCCGCTGCACCTGCTTCACGCGCGCGAGGATCTTGAAGCTCGGCTCGAGCTGGTCGGCCTGCACGTGGCGCACCGCGGCGGTGAGCTCGTGCAGCAGCAATTTCATCCAGAGCTCGGAGGTCTGGTGCTGGATGATGAACATCATCTCGTCGTGGTGCGGCGGCACCGAGCGCGGCTGCTGCGCGGAGAGCACGAGGTCGAGGCGAAGGTAGCCGCCGTACGAAGTCTCGGGCGCCAGGTCGGTGATCATTCCTGCGTCTTCGGGAACCATCGGGCGCTCCGTTGCGGTTGAAGCCCTGACTATAATGCTATGCCCACCTGGAGGAGACGCCATGCTCAAGCTTTGCGGTTTTCACTTAAGCAACTACCACAACAAGGTGCGCCTCGCGCTGCTGGAGAAAGGCATCGCGTTCGAGGAGGACGCCGGCTGCAGGCCGTCGCAGAAGGAAGAGTGGCTTTCGCGCTCGGTCATGGGCAAGGTGCCGATCCTAGAGGTCGACGGCACGCCGCTGGCCGAGTCCCAGGTGATCTGCGAGTACCTGGAGGACGCCTACCCGAAGGTGCCGCTGTACCCGAAGGATCCGCTTGCCAGGGCGCGCGTGCGCGAGCTGATCACCGTGATCGAGCTGCACCTCGAGCTGGTGGCGCGGCGCCTCTATGGCGGCGCATTTTTCGGCGGGACGACTTCGGACGACGTCAAGAAGGAAGTCGATCGCGACCTGGCCAAAGGCGTGCGCGCCCTGGCGCGGCTGGTGAAATTCGAGCCGTTTATCGCCGGCAAGGAATTCTCGCTCGCCGACTGCGCGGCTTTCGTGAGCCTGCCGCTGGTCTCGATGGCCTCCAAGGTCACCTTCGGCAAGGACGCGCTCGAAGGCCTTCCGCAGGTGAAGCCCTACCTGAAGATGCTCGGCGAGCGCCCGCACTTCGCGAGGGTGAATGCGGACCGCAAGGTCGCCTCGGAGGCTGCTGCCGCCGCCGCAGCAGCCGCCAAGAAAGCCGGTTGAAGCTTCACACGCTGGGCACCGGCGGGCCGCGGCCCGACCCGGCGCGCAATTCGGCCTGCCATGTGCTCGAGGCGGGCGCCGACCGCCTGATGTTCGACGTCGGCCGCGGGGCGATCCAGGGGTTCGCGAAAAAGGGCTTCAAGTTCGCGGACGTGGGGCCGCTCTTCATCACGCACCACCACGTCGACCATATCGGCGAGTTCTCGAACTACCTCATCACGAGCTGGCTCGCGGGACGCAGGAAGCCGCTGCGCGTCTACGGGCCGCCTGGCACCGCAGGCATCGTCGACGTGCTCATGAAGTCGGTCTACGACCGTGACATCGCCTTCCGCACCGAGGGGGAAACCGCCTTCGGCCCGTTCATCGGCGCCGAGGTGACGGAGGTGACGGCAGGGCACGTGGCCGAGGGCGACGGGTGGAAAGTCACCTGCGAGGAGATGGAGCACGGCCACGGCCTGCCTTTCGGCAAGGCCTTCCTTGCCCGCTGGCGTTGCCTTGCCTACCGGGTCGAGGCCCGTGGCAAGGCGTTCAGCTTCAGCGGCGACGCGGTGATGTGCGATCCGCTGGTGCGCATCGCCTCCGGCGCGGACCTGCACCTGCAGTGCTGCTACATGGCCTCCTCGGAGATGACGAGCGGTCACTTCAAGGGGGTCGGCAAGTACACGCTGGCCTGCTCGGACACCGCGGGCAAGATCGCCGCGCGCGCCGGGGTGAAAAAGCTAGTGCTCACGCACTTCCGCGAGACGACCCCGGCCCTGGTCGAGGAGATGCGCGCCGACATCGCGCGCGACTATGCAGGGCCGATGCAGTTCGCAAACGACCTGGATGAATTCCTAATCTAGCTTCGCACCGGTCGAGACGACCAGCTTTTTCCACTTGGCGGCTTCGTCGAGGATGAAGCGGCCGAATTCCTGCGGCGTCATTCCGCCGGTCTCGGAACCCAGGGTCGCGAGCTTCTCGGCCACGTCGGGCTGGCGCAGCGCCTTGACGATCTCGGTGTTGAGCTTCGCGGTCACGTCGGCCGGCATCCCGGCGGGACCGACGATGCCGCCCCAGCCGAAGAGGTCATAGCCCTTGACTCCGGCTTCGTCCAGCGAAGGCAGGTCCGGCAGGAGGCGGGAACGGTTGCGCGTCGTGACCGCAAGCGCGCGCGTGCGGCCGGCCTTGACGTGCGGGATCGCCGACACGGCCGTATCGAACATGACCTGCACCTGCCCGCCGATGAGGTCGGTCTGCGCGGGCGCCGAGCCTTTATAGGGCACGTGCACCATCTGCACGCCCGCGAGCTGGTTGAAGAGTTCGCCGGCGAGGTGCGGCGGGCTGGCGTTGCCGATGGAGGCGAAATTGATCGTGCCGGGTTTCGCCCTGGCCAGCGCGATCAGCTCGGCGACGTTTTTGGCCGGCACGCCGGGATTCTCCACCAGCACCAGCGGAAACGTGCCGAGCAGCGCGATCGGCGTGAAGTCCTTCGCGAGGTCGTAGGGCACTTTCGGGAACAGGCTCGGGTTGATCGCGAGTGCCGCCGGGAAGTACTGCAGCGTATAGCCGTCCGGCGCCGATTTCACCAGGAGCTCGGCAGCGATGTTGCCGCTGGCCCCGGGCCGCGCGTCGATCACGATCGGCTGGCCCATGGCCTCGGTGAGCTTCTGGCCGACGAGGCGCACCTGCGTCTCGCCGCCGGAACCCGGCGGGAAGCCGATGAGGATGCGGATCGGCTTGGAAGGGTAGCCTTGCGCGCTCGCGGCTAGCGCGCCCGCTGCAAGCGCAAGGCCGGCGATCAGTCGGATGAAATTCAGGATGACGTTCATGGAATCTCCCTCGCTTTCCGCCAGTCTAACGGGGCCCATGCAACCCCTGTGCCAGAATGAATGAAATGCATGAACTTTCAGACCTGCGCGAGTACGTCCGCTATTTCATCACGCTGGTTGCGGTGCTCGACCCCTTCATGGCGGTGCCGATCTATGTGAGCGCCACGGTCGGCCAGGGCGATGCCCAGCGCAAGGCGCTCGCCCGCGTGGTCACCCTCACGGTGCTCGCAGTGCTCGTGGTCAGCGCGTTCGCCGGCGAGCAGATGCTGACCCTCATGGGCACCGGGCTGCCGGCCTTCCAGGTCGGCGGCGGGCTGGTGCTGCTGCTCATGGCCCTGGCGATGCTGAATGCCGAGGCCGGCGGGCTGCGGCAATCCGAAGCGGAGGCGGAGGAGATCGAGCACGGCGGCATGGTCGGCGTGGTGCCGCTGGCAGTGCCGCTCCTCGCCGGGCCCGGGGCGATCAGCACGACGATCATCGCAGCCGAATCCGGCGGCTTCATGCACCGGGTGGGCGTCGCCGGCTGCATCGTGCTCGTCTGCATCCTGCTCTGGATCGTCCTGCACCTCGCGCCGGCGATCGCGCGCAGGATCGGCCTGACCGGGCTGAACATCGCGACGCGGATCCTCGGGCTGCTGCTTGCGGCCATTGCGATCGAGACCATGGCACAGGGTCTGAAGTCCCTTTTCCCGGGTCTGGCGGCGTAGCCGTGTTTGCCTGAAATGGAAAACGAAATGCCTTGCAAGGCGCGCGGATGCTGGGTCCTAAGGAATGAAAGTCATCCTTTCTTGTGATTCATCCGCGGCAGGCGAGCGGCAGCCATTCCGCCGGGATGTTGGTGGCGTCGGTGCCGGCCACGGTCAGCCCGGCCGGCACCTTGCCCGGGCCGCAAACCCAGGAGATCGGCACCTGCGGCGCGTCGGGCACGTAGCCCGGCCGCAGCGAAAGCTTCCTGCCCTTGATGTTGCTCACCGCGAGGTTGCCGAACACGAGCGTGATCGCGCCGTCGCTGACCGTCCCCGAGACCACGTAGTTGCCGATGACCTTTTCGGGCGCGGGCAGCCCGGCGGCGGCGTTGTCTTTCGGCATGGCACCGGTCGTCGCGTACGCCGCCGAGACCCCGCGCTGCATGAATTCGGCGAACGCGACGCCCTCCTTGACCTGCTGCTGCACGTTGCGCTCGACGTAGAGCGGCAGCGTCATCAGCGCGAGGATCGCGACGATCCCGACCACGACCATCACTTCGATCAGGGTGAAGCCGCGCAGGCGGCGCCTCATTCCGCCTCCCAGCCGCGCCCGCTGCGCACGAAGGCCTCGCGGCTGGCGCAGGCGAATTCTCCCGTCTCCTCCTGCCATTCGCGCCGCTCGACCTCGATGCGATGCTTGGAAAGGCCGAGCACGTTGAACGAGTTGGCCTCGCCGCGCTTGCGCGTCGAAGTGGCCGTCCCCGCGGAAACCACCAGCGCCTCGTATCCCGCGAGGGCGTAGCGCGCCCCCGTGTCGTCGCTGTGGCTGACGTGCAGGTGCCCGGCGAGCAGCAGGTCCACGCCGCATTCCGCGAACTGCTGCATGGCCATCTTCGCGCGGCCGACGAGCTCCTTGTGGTGCGCACCCGGGCCGACGTCGAAAGGATGATGGGTCACGACCACCTTCACTACGTCGCCCGCAAGCGCACTCAGCGTTGCGCGCACCGAGCCGGCCTGCTCTTCGTTGATGCGGCCGTTCTTGAGGACCAGCGAGCGCGCGGTGTTGATGCCGAGCACGGCCAGTCCTTCGTCGACGAAAGTGGGGCTCAGGTCGGGAGTGATATGGCGGCGATAGCGCTCCAAGGGTGCGAGGAATCGCAGCACCACGTTGTAGAGGGGCACGTCGTGGTTGCCGGGAACGACGACCTGGGGCGAGGGAAGCCGCCTGAGGAAAGCGGCGGCCTCGACGAACTGCCTCGTCTTCGCGCGCTGCGTCAGGTCCCCTGAAACGACGACCACGTCCGGGTCTGCCGAGCGCACGCTCTCGACCAGCGGATCGAGCAGGGCCGCATTGGCGCGCCCGAAATGCAGGTCGGAGAGGTGGACGATCGTCTTCAAGCGCGTTACCCCGCGGCCTGCGGCGCGGGCACGATCACCCGCAGCGCGCCGGCATGGATCCGGTAGAGGAGGGGTGGTTGCATTTCGCGAACCTCGCCGTCGGTCGCCACGCGCAGCCTGTGGTGGGTCGTCTCGACCCGCAGTTCATCGGAAAGGTGGGCGCGAAATTCGCGCGTCTGCTGGAGCCGCCCAAAAAGCGCCCGCAACGCAAGGGCGGCAAGCTGCAGCCGGCTCGGCTTGTGGGCGAAGTAGATGCTGAGCACGCCGTCGCAGAGTTGCTCGCGCGTGCCCATCTGCAGGCCCTGCATCTGGTAGGCGTTGTTGCCGACGAAGACGAAAGGCGTGCGGTGCACGGCCGTTTCCCCGCCGACGCTCAGGCGCACGGTTAGGAAAGGAAAGCGCCGCAGCGCGCCCCACAGCGCCCATGCGAAGGCGACCCACTTGTTGCGCCCCAGCTTGCGCTGCTGGCGCTCGCGGTCGCGCACGATGTCCGGATAGACGCCGAGGCTCGAGTTGTTGAGGAAATACCGGCCGTTCACCTCGCCCACGTCGATCGGCACGTGGTGGCCGGCGGCAATCGCGGCCAGGGCGAGGTCGAAGTCTGCTGGGATGCCCACATCCCGCGCGAAATGGTTGAGCGTGCCCATGGGGAGGATGCCGAATCGCGTGTCGGAGCGAACCAGCCCCGAAGCGACGGCATTGAGCGTTCCGTCCCCGCCACCGCCCACCACAGTATCGCAGCCGGCGCCAATGGCCTGGTCGACCGCCGCCGCGATCTCCCCGCCGTGCCTGACCAGCATCACCGGGCCGCCGTTGGCGACCGCATCGATGTCGGGCCGATGAGCGTGCAGCCAGTCTTGCGCGCCGCCTTGCCCTGCGCGCGCGTTGAGAATGAAGGCTACGCGCCTGCTCAAAGCGTCATCGGATTGCGTGGCTGCCGCCCCTCGAGGATGTCCTCCATGCGCGCCTGGATCGCGCCCTTGATGCGCGGGTGCGTGAGGATGTAGAAGCGGTCTTCCTTCACTGCGGCAAGCACGGCCGCGCCGATGTCGTCCGCCGAGAGCTTTCCGGAGCGCACGGCTTTCTGCAGCATGGCCTCCTTGGCCAGCTGCTCGGGCGACTTCTGCACCGATGCCGGGTTTGCAAGGGCCGCCGGCCGGTTGCGCTCGGAGTCGGCGATGCCGGTCGGTACGTAAGCCGGGCAGAGCACCGAGCAGCCGACCTTCGATTTCTTCTCCCGCAGGTCGTGGTGCAGCGTTTCGGTGAGCGCGACCACGGCGTGCTTGGTCACGTTGTACATCGCCGAGTTCGGCGGGTTGATGAGCCCGGCAACCGACGCGGTGTTGACGATGTGCCCCTCGTCCTGCGCCAGCAGCAGCGGCGTGAAGGCGCGCACCCCGTGGATCACGCCCCACAGGTTGACCCCGATCATCCACTGCCAGTCGGCCAGCGTGTTCTCCCAGGCGAGGCCCAGCGGCGAGACGCCGGCGTTGTTGCAGACCAAGTGAACGCCGCCCAGTTCGGCCACCACGCGGCTGGCGAGCGCGTCGACCTCCTCGCCTTTCGAGACGTCGGTCTTCGCGCCCACGGCGCGGACGCCGAGTGCCTTGAGCTCGGCCACCACGGCGTCGATCTTCGCCTGCTCGATGTCGGCGATGGCCACATGCATGCCTTCTTTCGCGAAGTGCAGTGCCATGGCGCGGCCCAGGCCGCTGGCCCCGCCGGTGACGACTGCAACCTTCCCTTTGAGATTATCCATTCGTGTCCTTCATCGCTTTTCGTGCAGCCAGTCCGCGGCGGCCTGCCACAACGTATCGCGAAACCGCTCGCGGAAGAAGCCGAAATGGCCGATCTTCTCCGCGCCGACCATGCGCGGATACACCTCGACGATTTCGCCTCTCGCCGCAGGATAGAACCCGAGCAGCGCCCGCACTGCCGGCAGCGGCGCATACGCATCATCGGCCAACCACACGGCCCGCAGGGGCATCGACAGCTTCGCGTACTGCGCCTCGGCGCCGAGCGCGCCGACGATGTAGCCCGGATGCCGGCACCAGCTCGCCCATTCGCGCGCCACGCCTTCCGGCAGGTCTTCGCCCTGGCCCAGGCGCCGCGCGGGGAAATATCCCAACAGGTTCGACAGCCCGGGCAGCACAACGTGCGTCGCGGCCCACATGCCGATGCGCCCCAGGCCGATCCAGTGGCGCCAGTAGCCGCTTTGCGACGCCACCGCGAGCAGCCCGGCGTAGCGCTCGTTGCCCGGGATCACGCCCAGGCATTGGCCGCCGAAGCTGTGCCCGACCACTTGCACGCGCATGCCGGGCGCCGCCTGCGCGAGGAAATCGAGCGCGCCGGCCGCATCGAGCTTCGCCCAGTCGCTCATGCACGCCCGGAAGCCGCGCAACGGCCTGGGCCTGGACCGGCCGATGCCGCGGTAGTCGAAGGTAAGGGCGGTGAAGCCGCGCTGCGCGAGGAAAGCGGCGAATTTTGCGTAGTACTCCTGCTTCACGCCGGACGCTGCGTGGATGACCACGGCGCCGCCGTCCGGTGCCTCCGGGCGGAACAGCGTGCCGCCGAGCGTCAGGCCGTCGCGGGCGGCAAACTCGACGCTCTCGATCACGACCGCATTACTTCTTCGGGATCGGGCGCGGCTTGCCTTTGCGGTCGATCGCCACGTAGGTGAGCGTCGCCTCGGTGACCTTCACGACGTGCGGGTCCGATGGGCGCCGCTCTGCGTACACCTCGACGTTGACCGTGACCGACGTGTTGCCGATGCGCACGATGTCCGAATAGAAGGACACCAGGTCGCCGATCTGCACCGGCTGCTTGAAGACGAAGGAGTTCACCGCGACCGTGGCCACGCGCCCACGCGCCACGCGCCCGGCCACCGTGCCGCCGGCGATGTCGACCTGCGACATGATCCAGCCGCCGAAGATGTCGCCGTTGTGGTTCGCGTCGGCCGGCATCGGCACGACCCGCAGCGCCGCATGCTTGTCCTTCGGCAGCGAGAGGTTCCGCGGCTGGTGGGAGGCCTTGCCGGCTCGCGCCATGGCTAGTGACCCTCGTAGATGCGCGCGATCGATGAGGCGCTGCGCTGCAGGATCTGCGAGCGCTTGACCTTGAGCGTCGGGGTGAGAAGGCCGTTCTCGACGCTCCAGGGCTCGGCGGAGATCGTCACACGGCGGATCTGCGCGTAGCCGGGGAAAGGACGCATGCGCGCGGCGATGCGCTCGAGCGCGATTTTCTCGGCGCCGGGCGAAGAGAGCACCGCGGCATCGATGCCGGCTTCCTTCGCCGCCGCCTCCCACAGCTTCGGGTTCACCACGACCAGCGCGGCGAGGTAGGGCTTGCCCTCGCCGATCACCATCACCTGCTCGAACAGGCTGTCGCCGAGGATCGCCTCCTCGATGTCGCCGGGCGGCATCTTCTCGCCGTTGGCGAGCACGATGATGTCCTTGATGCGCCCGGTCAGCCAGACATGACCGGTCTCGTCGATGCGCGCGACGTCGCCGGTGTGCAGCCAGCCGCCCTCGAGTGTCTTCGCGGTGGCCTCCGGGTTGTTCCAGTAGCCCATCATCACGTTCGGGCCGCGCGCGAGCAGTTCGCCGTTTTCCGCGATCCGGATCTGCACGTTCGGGATCACCTTGCCCACCGACCCCGGCACATTGTCCTTCTCGGTATTGGTGGTGATCACCGGGCTGGATTCGGTCATGCCGTAGCCCTGGATCACCGGTAGTCCCAGGCCGATGAAGACGCGCGAGATCTCGGGGGCGAGCGCGGCACCGCCGGCGCCTGCAGAGCGCAGGCGCCCGCCGAGCTTGACCAGCACCTTGTCGGCGACGACCTTTTTAAGGATCGGCCAGAGCAGGAAGGAGGGTTTCCACGGGCCGCGGCCCTGGGAATGCTCGAAGCGCGCGAAGCCGATGTCCACGGTCTTGTAAAACAGCTTGCGACGCCCCTCGGGCGCCTCGTCCAGCTTGGCTTTGACCGCGGCCCAGACCCGCTCGAAAATCCGCGGCACCGCGTGGAAGATCGTGGGCTTGACGATCTGCAGGTCTTCGCCCAGCTGCGCGATCGAGCGCGCGTAGGTCGTCTTGAAGCCGACCATCACTGCCATGTAATAGCCGACGTTGCGCTCGAACACGTGGGAGAGCGGCAGGAAGGAGAGGAACTCGTCGTCCTCCGAGACATCGGCGTTCTCGAGCGAATCGCGGCAGTTCGACAAAAGGTTGTCGTGCGAAAGCATGACCCCCTTGGGCTTGCCGGTGGTCCCGCTGGTGTAGATGATCGACGCGAGCTTCTTGCCATCCTGCGACACGTGGCGGTTCACGCCTTCGGCCGGCAGCCAGTCGGCGACGCTCATGACGCGTGGATCGCCGAACGGCGCGCCCGAGGGATTCAGGACGAGAATGCGCTCGACGCCAGGAAGCTCGAGCTTCAGCACACGGAACTGCTCCCATTGCTCCTGCGTGTCGAAGAGGACGAGCTTCGCGCCGCAGTCGGCCAGGATGTAGGCGACGTTGTCCGGCCGGTCGACCGTGTAGAGCGGCACCACCACGAGGCCTTCGCCGTAGGCCGCCTGGTCGAACATGACCCACTCGGGGGAATTGCGCTGCATGAGGGCGACGCGGTCGCCCGGCTGCAGGTTCTCTTTGGCGAAACCCGCCTGCCAGCGGCCGATCGCGGCATACATCTCGCCCCAGGTGCGGGTGCGCCACTTGCCGGTGTTCGGGTTGAAGTCGACGTACGCAGGCCGGTTCGCCGAGCGCTTCGCGCGCTCCCGGAACAGGCCGTCAAGGGTCTTGGCTTCTTCGTACGTGACCCGGCCTGTCCCAGCCTGCATGGAAGTCCCCCCTTGGGTTTATGCCTACCGTTTTTCTGCCGCGTAGTTTAGCGGACCGCCGCGGAACGGGGCGAACCCGGTGCCGAAGATCAGGCCGGCGTCGATCAGGTCGGCTTCGGGCACGATCCCTTCGGCCAGCACGGCCTTGGCTTCGCTCACGTAGGGCTCGACCAGCGCGTCGATCATGTCCTGCGTCACCGCATCCGGCGTGCCCTTGACCGGCTTGCCGTTCTCGTAGCGGTAGATGCCCTGCCCGGTCTTCTTGCCGAGATGGCCGAGGGCCACCTTGTCGAGCAGCACCTGCGGGGCGGCGGGTTCCGAGCCGTCGGAGCTGCGCTTGCCGAGCGCCTTGCCCGCGGCGAGGCAGATGTCGAGGCCCACGGTGTCGGCCAGTTCGATCGGCCCCATCGGCATGCCGAACTGCTCCATGGCGGCGTCGAGCGTCTCGGGCTTGACGCCTTCGTCGAGCATGCGGAAGGCCTGCTGCATGTACGGCCCGAGCACGCGATTGACGAGGAAGCCCGGCGAGTCCTTGGCCGGCAGCGGCAGCTTGTCGATCTGGCGCACGAAGGCGGCGGCCTTCTTCGCATCCTCGGGATTCGTATTCGCGCCCGAGACGACCTCGACCAGCATCATCTGCGGCACCGGGTTGAAGAAGTGGATGCCGACCAGCCGGCCCGGGTCCTTGAACCTGGCGCTGATGTCCGAGAGCTTGAGGCTCGAGGTGTTCGAGGCGAGGACCGCGCCGGGCTTGGCCATCGGCTCGAGCTTGGCGAAGAGCGCCTGCTTGGCCTCGACGTTCTCGAAGATCGCCTCGATGATCACGTCGGCGCGCGCGGCGCCGATGCCGGAGGTGTCCGGGATCAGGCGGTCGAGCGCATCGCGGATGCGGCGCGGGTCGCGCAGGCGCTTCTTGAAGAGCTCGGCGGCGCGCTTCATCGCCGGCGCAATGCGCTCGGCGGCGGTGTCCTGCAGCGTGACCGTGATGCCGCGCATCGCGCAGACTGCCGCAATGTCCCCGCCCATCACGCCGGCGCCGACGACGTGCACGTGCTTCGCGACGAAGTCGGAGTCCTTGCCCAGCGCCTTCATCTTTTCCTGCAGGAAGAAGATGCGGATCAGGTTCTTGGTCGTCGGGTGGGCGAAGAGCGCGTTGATCGAATACGGCGCGTCCGGCTCGATGAACGGGTTGCCGTCGTGCTTCTGCCAAAGGTCGAGGATCGCGTAGGGCGCGGGGTAGTGCTCCGGCCGCGCGCGCTTGGCGACCTGCTTCCTCGCCTGCGAGACGACGAAGCCGCGCAGGGGCCCGAGCATCAGGCGTTGCATGAAAGGCAGCTCGCGCCGCGGCCTGGCCTCGAGGGTCACCATGCGCGCGGTGTTCTCGAAGATGCGCAGCGGCACCGTTTGGTCGGCCAGGCCCATCTTCTTCGCGCGGCCGGCGTCCAGCGACTTCCCGGTGAGCAGAAGGTCGAGGGCCGCCGCCGGACCGATCTTCTTCGGCAGCCATTCGATCCCGTGCCAGGCCGGCACGATGCCGAGCATCACTTCAGGGAAGGCAAAGCGCGTCGCGGGATCGTCGAGCGCGACGATGTAGCGG
>JADMIO010400478.1_pt1 | contig 13740 bp, 10 predicted proteins | sample 8958161 | NCBI WGS metagenome assembly JADMIO01 (sample SAMN16585339, study PRJNA669376) | soil metagenome | isolation source: Crop rotation soil | place: USA: Cullars Rotation, Alabama | collected 2011 | reverse complement strand
ACGGGTCGTAGTCGCTCTCGGCACGCTTGGTGAAGCCGGAGAGCCCGCCGCCAGTCCGCAGCGTACGGATGCGGTCGCGCCGCCCGGTGAGGATCTTGTGCGGGTAGGCTTGATGGCCCACGTCCCAGATGATGCGGTCGTTCGGCGTATCGAACAGGTAATGGAGCGCGACCGTCAGCTCGACGACGCCAAGGCCAGCGCCGAGGTGACCGCCGGTGATCGACACGGCGTCGATCGTTTCCTTGCGGAGTTCGTCCGCGATCTGGGGAAGCTTGGATTCATCGAGCCGGCGCAAATCGGCAGGCGTAATGATCTGGTCGAGCAAAGGCGTCTTGGATTCGGGCACGCGTTTCTCCACGCATTGCGCCGGTCTTCAAGGGACCGGAAAGGCGTAAGATTTACCGTGCCTTACACCAAAGGCACGCGGAAGCGCAAATCAGGCTTAATCGTGATCGCGCCACGATTTCGGCTAAGCCTTTGATCCGGAACCGGAGCGGGAACTTGGGCGGAAGCTCCTGCGTTCCCAATTGGTCACGTTTGCGCAACCCGCGTCCGAGCTCCCAAATGGCACCGCGCCCCACCTGGAAGGGTTACCTGAAGCTGTCGCTCGTCTCGTGTCCGGTCGCTTTGTACACCGCAACGAGTACGGCGAGCCGCATACGACTCCACATCCTTAATCGCGAGACGGGACATCGAATCCGCAACCAAGCGATCGATTCCGAGACCGGCGATGTGGTCGACGCCGAAAACAAGGTGAAGGGCTACGAACTCGACAACGGCAAATACGTCCTCCTCGAAGAAGACGAACTGGACGAAGTGGCGCTCGAGACCACGCACACCCTTGAGATCGAGACGTTCGTCCCACGCGAGGAGGTCGACGAGATTTACCTCGATGAATCCTTCTACATCATTCCGGATGGTGAATCCGCCTATGAGGCGTTCGCGGTTATCCGCGAGGCGATGAAGAAGACCGGCATGGTCGGCCTCGGTCGCGTGGTGATGCACCGCCGCGAGCGGCTGCTGATGCTGGAGCCGCGCGACAAAGGCATTCAGGCGACCGCGCTGCGCTACAAGACCGAAGTGCGTGACGAAGAGAATTATTTCGACGAGATCCCGAGTGTGAAAGTCACGAGCGATATGCTCGAGCTGGCCGAGCACATTCTCAAGCAGAAGAAGGGCCATTTCGATCCGGGCAAGTTCGAGGATCGCTACGAGGATGCCCTCTCCGCGCTGATCAAGGCGAAACGCGCCGGCAAGGAGCCGCCTGTCCTGCCCGAGCACAAGCCGTCGAACGTCATCAACCTGATGGATGCGCTTCGCCGCAGCGTGGGCGAGAAGGAGGGCGGCAAGTCACGCGGACATTCGCGGGCCAAGTCGTCAGGCCGTCGCACATCGGCTAAAAGGAAGACCGCGAAGCACAAGCGCCTGAAGAAGGCGAGCTAGATGCGGCAAGGATAACGTCCGTGGCGCTCGAGAAATATCGCGCAAAGCGCAGCTTCAATATCACCAGCGAGCCGCGCGGCGGAAAGATCAAGCGTGGCGGCGACGCCTTCGTGATCCAGAAGCATGCGGCGACACGGCTGCATTACGACCTACGCCTCGAGCTCGACGGCGTCATGAAGAGCTGGGCGGTCACGAAAGGACCGAGCCTCGTCCCGGGCGAGAAGCGCCTCGCCGTGCACGTCGAGGATCATCCGATCGAATACAACACCTTCGAAGGCACGATCCCGAAGGGGCAGTACGGCGGCGGCACCGTGATGATCTGGGATCGCGGACGCTGGATCCCTGATGGCGATCCGCATCGCGGCTATGCCAAGGGCAAGCTCGATTTTGCGCTCGAAGGCCACAAGCTCTCCGGGCGCTGGTATCTCGTGCGGATGCGCAAGCGCCCCGGCGAGCGGCAGGAGCCTTGGCTTCTCATCAAGGCAAACGATGACGCCGCGCGCGGGCCGAACGATCCGGACATCCTGGAGGAGAAGGATCGCTCGGTGGTGAGCCGCCGCACCACGGAAGGCATCGCCAAGGCGGGCGGCGCGGTGTGGCAATCGAACCGCAGTATCAGTGACAACGTGCAGAACATGAAGACTGCGGCGAGGACGGCCGCGAAAAAGGCCGCACAGCCGAAGAAGGCGGCGAAAAGGACACCGGCCCGCGCCAAGGCGAAGCGAACCAAGTCACGCGCGCAGGTCGCCGCATCCGACGTGTTGCGCGAGAAGCGGGAGCGCAAACGAAAAGGCGACCCCGTCCCCGACTTCGTGCCGCCGCAGCTCGCAACCCTGCACGACACCGCGCCGAACGATCGATCCTACGTGCACGAGGCGAAGTTCGATGGCTATCGCCTGCAGGCGCGCGTCGATGATGGCAAAGTGACGCTGCTCACGCGCAAGGCGCTCGACTGGACGCACAAATTTCAGCCGGTCGCCGATGCGGTGGCCGAACTGCCCCTCGACAGCGCGATCATCGATGGCGAAGTGGTCGTCGAGGAGAAGGGCCTGAGCGATTTCTCAGCGCTCCAGGACGCACTGAAGACCGGCAAGGCGAACTTCGTCTACTACGTCTTCGACCTGCTCTATCTCGACGGCGAAGACCTGCGGGAAGAATCCCTGCTTCACCGCAAGGGCAAGCTCGCGGAGCTTCTGAAGGATTCGGACCCGAACGGCATTGTTCGCTACAGCGACCATTTCGAGATCAGCGGCTCCGACATGCTGGCACATGCGTGCCAAATGAACCTCGAAGGCGTGATCTCGAAGCGCCGCGATGCGCCGTATCGCTCAGGCCGCAGCGACGACTGGATCAAGTCGAAGTGCCACGCCGAGCAGGAGCTGATCATCGTCGGATACAAGGACTCGACGCACCTGAAGGGCGCCATCGGCGCGTTGGTGCTTGGGTACAACGAAGACGGCAAGATCAAATACGCGGGCCGCTCGGGCACCGGTTACACCATGGCGACGGCGCGCGAGCTCTGGAAGAAGCTCCAGCCGCTGCGGCGTGACACGCCGGTTTTCGGCAAGCTTCCCGACGAGGAACGCGGCCGCGGCAGCGGCGGTAAAGCCACGTGGGTCGAGCCGAAGCTCGTCGGCCAATTCCAGTCCCGCGGTTTCACCGCGCAGGGCCATATCCGTCACGCGGCGTTCAAGGGATTGCGCGAGGACAAGTCCGCCAGCGAAGTGGTGCGAGAGATGCCAAAGACAACCACGAAGGCAAAGAGAAGCGCGCCGAAACCCGCGAAGCGCGCTTCAGCGCCCAAGGCCGCTGCGCAGCCGAGAGAGATCGGCGGCGTGAAGTTCAGCCACCCGGATCGCATCTACTGGACTGACGTCGAGATCACCAAGCAGCAGCTCGCCGAGTATTACACCTCCGTGTGGGATCACATCGCGCCGCATCTGCTGCGGCGCCCGCTCGCGCTGGTGCGCTGCCCGGACGGTATCAAAGGCGAATGCTTCTTCCAAAAGCATGCCGCGGCGGGCCTCATCAGCGAAAACATTAAACGCCACAAAGATAGTCACGGCGAAGAGCTGATCTTCGTCGACGACCTCGGCGGTCTGCTTACGCTGGTGCAGGCGGGCGTGCTCGAAATTCACGTCTGGGGCTCGACCATCGACCGTGTCGAATACTGCGATCGCATCGTGTTCGATCTCGATCCCGGCGACGACCTCCCTTGGGGCGCCGTGAACGCCGCGGCGCGCGAACTGCGCGAGCGCCTCGGCGACCTCAAGCTCAAAAGCTTCGTGAAGACCTCTGGGGGCAAGGGCCTGCACGTGATGCTCCCGACCGACGGCACGCCGTGGGACGAGGCGAAGGACTTCGCGCACGCGATGGTGCTGGCGATGGCGGCGGACTCGCCCGACAAGTACGTGACGAAGATGACGAAGAGCATCCGCGGCGGAAAGATCTTCCTCGATTATCTCCGCAACGGGCGCGGCGCGACGTCGGTCTGCGCCTACTCGACGCGATCCCGCGCGGGCGCGCCGCTCTCCGTGCCGGTCACCTGGGAGGAGCTCGGGCCGAAGCTCACGCCGAACAAGTACACGCTGCTCAATATCGGCCGCCGGCTTGCCAAGATCAGGCGCGATCCCTGGGCTGACCTCGGCAAGGTGAAGCAGAAGCTGCCGCAGTTCGGGAAGGCTAAAAGGGCCTAGCCTCCAGCCGTATATGGACGGTTCTCCGGCAGCGGGATGAACTCGATCTCGTCGCCGGGCACGCCCTGGAAGCGGCCCTCGCGCCATTCGTTCTTCGCCTGCTCGATGCGCTCCTTCCGCGAAGAGACGAAATTCCACCAGACGTGGCGCGGACCGTCGAGCGTCGCACCGCCGATCGCCGCGAACCGGCTCGGCTGCGTCGCTTTGACCGTGATGCGATCGGTCGGGCGAAACACGAGAAGCTGGCCGGCCGCGAAAGTGTCGCCGGAAATGTCGAGCTCGCCCGCCACGATGTAGATGCCGCGCTCCTCGCACTCTGCATCGAGCGGCATCGTTGCGCCGGCGTCGAGCGAGACATCCGCGAACACCGTCTCGGACACGGTCTTGAGCGGCGAGCGTGCGCCGAACAGCGAGCCCGCAACGATGCGCACGCGCTTGCCCTCCCCGTTCACCACCGGCAACTCGTTGCCGTCGAGATGCGCGAAGCCCGGCTCGATCTCTTCCTTGTCGCGCGGCATGCCGACCCAGAACTGCAATCCATGCAGAGGTTCGCCAGCGACGCGGTGGTCCGGCGCGGTGCGCTCCGAATGCACGATGCCCCGCCCTGCGGTCATCCAGTTCACGGCGCCGGGATGGATCGCGGCCTTCACACCGAGGCTGTCGCGATGGACGATCTCGCCATCATAGAGATAGGTGAGTGTCGAAAGCCCGATGTGCGGATGCGGCCGCACGTCGAGGCCGTGTCCGCTCTTGAACTCCGCCGGACCGAAGTGGTCGAAGAACACGAACGGACCGACCGTGCGCCGGCTCGCATGCGGCAGCGCGCGCCGCACCGAGAAGCCGTCGAGGTCCACCGAGCGCGGCACCACCACGGTTTCGAGCGCATCGCAGGCGAAGCGATCGCCGGCGGCAGGATCCTTGCGGGGAAAGAAACTCACGAGCCACCTCCGTTCGCCGATAATATCCGCGTGCGCGGTTATTTCGGAACCGCGGTCCCGAATGTCAAACCAATGCGCGGCAAGCCCGATTTGCATGCCCGCAATGCGACAAGACGCCGTCATTCCCGGGAATGTGAAGGACCGGCGTTTGCGCTACATGGTATCCGCGCTGGGGGCGACCTGGGTGCTGTGATTCATGGACATGGATAGTCCGGCTGGCGTTCGTCGCGTCGATGCCGTCGAAGCGAGACCTGTGGCGCTGATCACTGGCGCGTCGTCAGGCATTGGTGCGGCGCTTGCGCAGGTTTTCGCGCAGAACGGCCACGAGGTGGTGCTCGCCGCGCGCCGCGCGCCGCAGCTTGCCGAAATCGCCGCGCGCATCCGCACTGCCGGACATCGCGCCCCGCACATTCTGCCGGTCGATCTCACGCGCGCCGACGCTGCCGAATTCGTCGCGCGCGAGCTCTCCTCGCGCAACCTGGGGCCGGCCTATCTCATCAACAATGCGGGTTATGGCCTTTTGGGTCAGGCCGCCAAACTCGATCGCGCAGATCAGCTGGCGATGATCGATCTCAACTGCCGCACGCTGACCGATCTCTCGCTGCGGTGGATCGACAGCCTCGCGCGCCATCGTGGCGGTATCCTGAACGTCGCGTCGATCTCGGGCTTCATCGCCGGGCCCGGCATGTCGGTCTACAACGCCTCGAAGGCCTACGTGATCTCGTTCTCGGTCGGGTTGCGCCGCGAGCTCAAGCCCAAGGGCATCCGCGTCACCGCACTGTGCCCAGGCCCCGTGCAGACCGAGTTCCAGGCCCGCGCCGGCATCAATGACGTGCACCACCCCCGCGGCTTCGCTCGCCCGGCCGAGGACGTGGCGCGGCAGGGCTATGCGGGCCTCATGCGCGGCAAACCGATCGTGGTGCCGGGCGTGCACAACAAACTGATCCCGTGGCTGCCGCGCTTCCTGCCGCAGAGCTTCATCGCCAATCAGGTGTACAGCCGCCTGCGGCGCTGGGAGGACGAGTAACCTTTCCCGGGCGCGGTTCGTGTTAAGAGTGCGGCTCGTCAATAACGAGCCCGCACAATGAGCCGCATCATCGCCGCCCTTCGTACCTTCCTCACACTGGCGCTGCCCTATTTCCGCTCCGAGGAGCGATGGCGTGCGCGTGGCTTGCTGCTCGGCGTCATTGCGGGCGAGCTTGGTTTCGTGGCTGTCGCCGTGACCGTGATCCAGTGGAACGCGCGCTTCTTCAACGCGCTCGAAGCGCGCGACTGGGACGCGTTCAAGCACGAGCTGGTCATCTTCGGTTTCATCACACTCGGCGCGATCGCGGTCGGCATGGCGCAGTATTTCTTCGGGACAACGCTCCAGATCCGGCTGCGCCGGTTCATGACCGAGCGCTACGTCGCCATGTGGATGGCAAACGGCCGGCACTATCGCCTGCGCTTTGTCGACAACACAGTCGACAACATCCACCTGCGCATCGGTAACGACGTGCTGCTCTTCGTCCAGCGGACGCATGAGCTCGGCACGGGTCTGTTGCAGAGCGTGGTCGCGCTCATCTCCTTCGCGATCATCCTATGGGGTCTTTCCGCCGCGACGCCGCTGCCGCTGTTCGGCCACGACTTCTCGTTCCCGGGTTATCTCGTCTTCATCGCGCTGGCCTATGCGGGCCTCGGCACGCTCATCGCGCACTTGATCGGCTGGCGGCTGATCCCGCTGCAGTTCAACCAGCAGCGCTATGAGTCCGACTTCCGCTTCGCCATGGCGCGCGTCACCGACAACGCCGAGCCGGTCGCGCTGATGGGCGGCGAAGCGGTCGAGCGCGCGGAGCTGCGCACGCGCTTCGCGCGGCTTGTTCGCAACTGGACGAACCTTGTGGCGCGTCAGACGCGTCTCATCGCCTTCACCGCCGGCTACGGCCACGTCTCCACCGTGTTTCCGATCCTGGTGGTGAGCCCGGCCTACCTCACCGGGGCGATTCCGCTCGGCGCGCTGATGCAGGCGCACCTCACCTTCCAGCGGGTCGAAGGCGCGTTCGCCTTCTGCATCAGCGCTTATCCGAAGATTGCCGAGTGGAAGGCGATCGTGGACCGGCTTGCACAGTTCGAGGCCGCGATGGCGGTGGTCGACACCTATCGCGATCCGCTCGCCAACATCGCGTTCCTCGAAGCGGGTCATGATCTTGCGATCGATGACCTCACCGTGCGGCTCGCATCAGGCGAGCCGATCGCCGCGGTCGCGAGCGTTGCGTTGCATCCCGGCGACGGCCTGTTGGTGAGCGGCACGTCAGGCTCCGGCAAATCGAGCCTGTTTCGTGCCCTCGCTGGCCTATGGCCCCTCGGCGACGGCACCATACGTCTGCCGGCAGGCGGCCACATGCTCGCGCTTCCGCAGCGGCCGTATTTCCCGCTTGGCACGCTGCGCCAGGCGCTCGCCTATCCCAAACTCGCCGAGCAGGTGGACGACACGGTTCTGCGCGAGTCGATGGCGGCAGCCGGCCTGAGCCATCTTTCCGACCGGCTCGACGAGGAAGCCGAATGGGGCACCGTGCTGTCAGGCGGCGAGCAGCAGCGTGTTGCGTTCGCGCGCGCGTTGATCGCAAAGCCAGCCGTGCTGCTGCTCGATGAAGCGGTCACCACACTGGAAGAACACGACGGCGCGGAGCTTTACCGCACAGTCGCCAAGCATCTGCCCAACACGATCGTGATTTCAATCGGCCGTCCCACAGCCCTCTCGGCGCAGCACCGCCGCTCGATTGTGCTCGCGGGCGAGCCGGCGTCGGCGCGAACGCGGCCGGTGCTGGTGACGGCGTGAAGCCTACTTCACGTCCAGCGGCTCGGTGCCGGTGGGCTTGCCGGTTGCGTCGAGCGTAATCTTCTCGACCCGCGCCTCGGCGGCACGCAACAGCTCCTCGCAGCGGCGCTTCAAAACTTCGCCGCGCTCGTAGATTGTGACGGATTCTTCCAGCGCGACATCGCCGCGCTCGAGCTTCTGCACGATCTGCTCTAGCTCGGCGAGCGCCTTCTCGAACGAGAGCTTTGCGACGTCGGCGTTGGGGGTCTCGGCCATGCCGCCTGACTACCGCGACTCGGCCGGAAAAGTCACCCCCGCATCAGCGCGGTGACGTGCGCCGCGACCGATTTCGCGAGCCCTTCGAGGTCGTAACCGCCTTCTAGGAGCGAGACGACACGGCCGCTGGCATGCCGGTCAGCGACATCCATCAGCTTCTGCGTCACCCAAGTGTAGTCCGCCTCGACGAAGTTGAGGTTCGCGAGCGGGTCACGCATATGCGCGTCGAAGCCGGCGGAGATGATGACGCCGAAGCTTTCGAGCCGCGGCAGGATCGTGCTCTCCATCGCCTCGCGAAACTGCTCGCCGCCGTCACCTGGGCGGAGCGGCGCGTTGACGATCGTGTTCTGCGCGCCCCGCTCCGACACCGCGCCGGTGCCGGGATAGAGCGGCATCTGGTGCGTCGAGCAGTACATGACCGTGGCGTCGTTCCAGAAGATGTCCTGACTACCGTTGCCGTGATGCACGTCGAAATCGACGATCGCGACGCGCTCGGCGCCATGCTGCTTCTGCGCGTGACGCGCTGCGATTGCGGCATTGTTGAACAGGCAGAAGCCCATCGGCGTCGCGGTCTCGGCGTGATGGCCGGGCGGGCGCGTTGCCACGAACGCGTTCGCGACCTTGCGTGTCATCACCTCATCGACCGCCTGACAGGCGCCGCCCGCGGCACGCAGCACGGCTTCGAACGTGCCGGGCGACATGCTCGTATCCGCATCGAGCCGCACCATGCCTTCTTTCGGCGACGCTGCCTTCACCTCCTCGACGTACTCACGCGGATGCGCAAGCGCGACGAGGTCAAGGCTCGCCATCGGCGCCTGCTCGCGCGCGAGCGACTGAAACTTCTCGTGCTCCAGTGCGCGCTCGACCGCGCGCAGGCGATCGGGGCGCTCCGGATGGCCCATCGGCATCAAATGGTTGAGGCAAGCGGGGTGGCTGAGCAGAAGCGTGGTCATGCGGCCTGATATAGGCCATCGCGTCGCCGGGACCTAGGCCGGCCTCCCCATGCGAGTCTTCCGCCTTTCGTGCAAACAGAGTTTGCGCTGGCTCGCATTCGAATGACGCGCGGCCTACATCACGGCCAACCAATCAACGAGGCCGCCATGCAGCTTACCGGCATTCATCATCTGACCGCGATTTCGGCCGACGCGCTGGGTAACAAACGCTTCTACACCGGCACCATGGGCATGCGCATGGTGAAGAAGACCGTGAACCAGGACGACACCTCCGCCTATCACCTGTTCTACGCGGACGCGCTGGCGCGGCCTGGCACCGACCTCACCTTCTTCGACTGGCCCGCCCCGCCCGAGGGCCGCGGCACACATTCGGTCGCGCGCACCGGCTTGCGTATCACAGGCCCGGAAAGCTTCACGTGGTGGAAGGAGCGCCTGAACGAGGCCGGCGCGAAGAGCGGCGAGATCATCGAGCGCGATAATCGCATGACGCTCGACTTCGAAGACCCGGAAGGCCAGCGGCTCTCGCTGATTGACGATGGCGGCGCGGGCGAAGCCTACCCGTGGGAGAAGAGCCCGGTGCCCGCCGCGCAGCAGATCCGGGGGCTTGGGCCGATCACGCTGAGCGTACCGAATCTCAAGTCCACCGACGCGGTGCTCACGACCTTGATGGGCATGCGCGAGGTGCGCACGTATCAGCACGCCGACAATCCGCGTGACACGGTGCACGTCTACGAGATGGGTGAAGGCGGTGCCGGCTCTGAGCTTCACGTCGCCGTGCAGCCGGACCTGCGGCCTGCATCGCAGGGTGCGGGCGGCGTGCATCATGTGGCGTTCCGCACACCGGACAATGAATACGACGTGTGGGCCGAGCGGCTGACCAAGCTGCGCGTGCCGAACTCCGGTAAGGTCGATCGTTTCTGGTTCCGCAGCCTCTATTTCCGCGAGCCGAACGGAATCCTGTTCGAAATCGCCTCGGATGGCCCGGGCTTCGGCGTTGACGAGCCGATGGACAAGCTTGGCGAAAAGCTCGTGCTCCCGCCGTTCCTCGAAGGGCGGCGTGCGCAGATCGAGGCGGGGCTGAAGGCGCTGTAGCTATTTCTTCCGCGCGAAGAAGGCAGCGAACGCTTCGCGCGCCTCCGCAGACTGAAGGCGCGCGCTGAACGCCGCCGCCTCCTCATCCATGCGCGTCACGACCTGATCCGGCGTCCCCTTCATGAGCCGGCGCGAGATGGCGACGCCCTCGGGCGGCAGCGCTGCGATCGCCTGCACGGCCTTCATCGCCTCGGCTTCCACCTGATCGGCCGGCGCGACCTGATTGACGAGGCCGACTGCCTTCGCTTCCTCGCCGTTGAAGGGCTTGCCCATCACCAGCAGCTCGAAAGCGCGCCGATGGCCCATGACGCGCGGCGCGATCAGGCTCGATGCAGCTTCCGGCACAAGTCCCAGAGCCACGAACGGCGTGGTGAAGCGCGCATCGTTCGCCGCCACCGCATAGTCACAGTGGAGCATCATCGTCGTGCCGATGCCGACTGCGACCCCTGTCACAGCGGCGACCAGCGGCCGCTCGGCGCGGGCCAGCGAATAGAGAAAGCGCATCACGGAATTGCCCAGGCCCTCCCCGCCAGTCGCGGCCTTCATGAAGTCGCCGAGATCGTTGCCGGCCGAGAATGCACCCGGCACGCCACAGATGAGGACGCAGCGGATCGGCGAAGCGGCGTTCGCCGTTTCGATGGCTTCAGCCATCGCGTCATACATCGCGGCGGTGAGCGCGTTCTTCTTCTCGGGCCGGTTCATCCGCATGATGCGGATCGAGCCCTCGTCTTTGACAATGACGTGTTCGGTCATGAGTGCCTCACGCCGCGCCACGCAGCGCGGCGTCGGACACCGAGTCCGCACCTTCGGTGATCGTTGTTTCCAACCCGCCCGCTTGCACGGCGACGTTCTCGGCAAAGAATCGCGCGAGTGCGACGCGTCCATTCCCGTTGCCGCTCCGGCTTTCCGCGAGCGCGTCCTCGGCCAGCATGCAGCCGCCTGCCGCCGAGGCGAACAGCCGCAGATAGGGTGTTGCACCGGCGAGCGCCGCATCGGGCGCCTTGTCGAGCTTGCCGATCAACCATGTGGTCGCGCGGTCGAGGCTCTCGACAGCATCCGAAAGCCGTGCACCGGCTGCGCCGAAGGCCGGATCGTTCGTCGCCTGCACAGCCGCCACCGTACGGCGCAGCTCGTCGAGATAGCCGCGCACCACCGCGCCGCCCATCATCGGGATCTTGCGCGTGACAAGATCGATCGCCTGGATGCCATTGCTGCCTTCGTAGATCTGCGCGATGCGCGCATCGCGATAATGCTGCGCCGCGCCGGTCTCCTCGATGAAGCCCATGCCGCCGTGCACCTGCACGCCGAGTGAAGCGACTTCGGTGCCGATATCCGTCGAGAACGCCTTCGCGACGGGCGTGAGCAATGAGGCGCGCTGATCGCCGGCTTTGCGCGCGGCGTCATCCTTTCCGCGGTGCGCGCGATCAATCGCCGCGCCGGTCGCGTAGCAGATCGCACGCGCCGCATGGGTGAGCGCCCGCATGGTGAGCAGCATGCGCCGCACATCCGGATGCAGGATGATCGGCGCCGACGCATTTGCACCCGCCCGCCCCTGCTTGCGCTCGCTCGCATAAGCATAAGCCTGCTGCGTGGCGCGCTCCGCGATGCCGACACCCTGGAGGCCAACCGCGAGCCGCGCATTGTTCATCATCGTGAACATGCAATTCAGCCCGCGGTTCTCTTCCCCGACGAGCCAGCCGGTCGCGCCGCCCTGATCGCCGTAAACCATCGTGCAGGTCGGCGAGCCATGAATGCCGAGCTTGTGCTCGATCGAATGGCAGCGCGCATCATTGCGCGCGCCCAGCGAACCATCGTCGTTGACGAAAAACTTCGGCACCAGAAAGAGCGAGATGCCCTTCGTGCCGGGCGGCGCATCCGGCAGCCGCGCGAGCACAAAGTGAATGATGTTGCCGGTCAGATCGTGCTCACCGTAGGTGATGAAGATCTTCGAGCCGGTGATGCGATAGGTGCCGTCCGGAGCCCGCTCAGCGCGGGCGCGGAGAGCCCCGACATCCGAGCCCGCCTGCGGTTCGGTGAGTTGCATGGTGCCCATCCACTCGCCGGTGGTGAGCTTGCCGAGATATTTCTGCTTCAGCCCATCCGAGCCGTGCTTCTCAAGCGCCTCGATCGCGCCCATGGTGAGCACCGGGCCGATGCCGAACGCCATCGAGGCCGAATTCCACATTTCAAGGCACGCCGAATTCAGCACATGCGGCAGCCCCTGCCCGCCCCACTCCTCGGGGGCGGCGAGCCCATTCCAGCCGCCCTGCGCCCAGGCCGTGTAGGCCTCCTTCCAGCCCGGCGGCATCGTCACCGCGCCATTCCGGAATGGCGTGCCCTGCTTGTCACCGACCATGTTGAGCGGCGCGATCATCGTGGTGGCGAACTTGCCGGCCTCCTCGAGCACCGCATCCACGACGTCTTCTGAAAGATCGCCGTAAAGCCCGTCATCCATCGCCTGCTTCAGCCCCGCGGAGTGCTTGAGCGTGAATGCGATGTCGGAAACCGGCGCGCGGTAGCTCATAGCGGTAACCCTTGACGGCTCAGGCTTGCTGGCCAATGTACCGCCTTTCCCATAGCGAAAGGCGCCATGGCTGTCGAACTGGTGACGCGCGTGCTCCACGCCGATCGCGAAGCGGTCTCGGCCGCCGCGCGCGTGCTTGCCGACGGCGGGCTCGTCGCATTTCCGACCGAGACGGTCTATGGGCTGGGCGCCGACGCGGCGAATGGTGAGGCTGTTGCGCGGCTTTACGCCGCGAAAGGCCGGCCGCGTTTCAATCCGCTGATCGCGCATGTGAGCGACGTGAAGGTGGCGCACGCGCTCGCGGGCTTTTCGGATGATGCGCGGCGACTCGCAGATGCGTTCTGGCCGGGTCCGCTGACTCTGGTACTGTCGAAGGCTGAGCACTGCCCCGTCTCAGAACTTGCGACGGCGGGGCTTGATTCGATCGGGGTGCGCGTGCCGGATCATCCGGTCGCGCACGATCTGCTCGCGGCGTTCGGAAAACCCATCGTCGCGCCATCAGCCAATCAATCGGGCCATGTCTCGCCGACAACGGCGCAACACGTGTTCGCCGATCTCGGCGGACTCGTCGATCTGATCATCGATGGCGGCGCGACCAGTGTGGGTGTCGAGTCCACCATCGTGTCGTGCCTTGATGCACCAACTTTGTTGCGCCCGGGTGGCCTCCAGCGCGAAGATATCGAGCGCGTACTTGGGCACCCGCTCGTGCTGTCGCAGGTCTCAGACGATGAAGCCCCGCTCGCGCCCGGCATGCTGGCATCGCACTACGCTCCGCGCACGCTGCTGCGATTGAACGCGCGCGAGGTGCGTGCGGGCGAAGCGCTGCTGGCGTTCGGCGCCGAGGCGCCGCGCGCTACTGATGTCCTCAACCTCTCGCCCACAGGCGATCTCGTCGAAGCCGCCGCGAACCTGTTCTCGCATTTGCGTGCGCTGGACGCTTCCGGGGCGGGCGCCATCGCCGTGATGCCGATCCCGAACGAAGGCCTCGGCGAGGCCATCAACGACCGCCTCGCGCGCGCAG
>JADMIO012720427.1_pt1 | contig 13741 bp, 10 predicted proteins | sample 8958161 | NCBI WGS metagenome assembly JADMIO01 (sample SAMN16585339, study PRJNA669376) | soil metagenome | isolation source: Crop rotation soil | place: USA: Cullars Rotation, Alabama | collected 2011 | reverse complement strand
CTTTCCCGGGCTGGCCTTGCAGCGGCCGAAGCGGCCGGTGGGTCAGCCGGAGGCGCCGGGCCATTTGCGCGCGCTGCGCGGGTCGCACGAAGGGAGCGTGGTGCTGCGTTGGAAGCGTCCGGTGCGCCGCTGCGTGTTCCTCGTGGAGATGACGACGGACCCGCACGGTCTGACGGGCTGGACGCGTGCGAAGGAATGCCTGCCGGCGAAGTGTGAGTTGAAGGGCTTGCCGCTCGGGCAACTGCATTGGTTCCGCGTGGCTGCACTCAACGCGCACGGGCAGGGGCCGTGGAGCGGACTGGTGGCATTGCGTCCGGCGTGAGCGAAGACCGGGCGCTGGTAGGGCGCGTCGCTCCGCGCGCGCCGGGTGAGGCCTGAGCAGTGCGTGCGCGTGGATTGCCAGTCCGGCCCGGCGCGCGCGGAGCGACGCGCCCTACCGGGTTGAGAACTCCAGACCGGTCTGCGTTCAGTGACTGAACGGCAAATTCTGCGTGATGCGATAGGCGTCGGTGGCGGAGACCATGCGGTCTTTGCCGAGCGAGCGGCGGCGGCCGGAGCTTTTGGCCTGGAGCAAATGGCGCTTGCCCGCGCCACGGCGCATGACTTTGCCGGAGCCGGTGATCTTGAAACGCTTGGTCACGGATTTGCGGGTCTTAATGCCCTTGGGTCTTCTCATATTGAATCAGTTTTCTCCGAGGTGAATTGGCCTCAGCATGGGAGTGTGCGTGATTTGGAGGCTGGCACCTAAACATCTTTGCATATTTCCGAAGGAGGGATTAGGTCCTTTGATTGGGCCTTCGACTCGCCATCTTGCCATTTGAGCGGATTTGGAGCTTGGGATTTTGATGGTTCAAATTACCCTCGCGCGCATGGCTGACTTGAACTCCCCGAAACTTCGCGTCGATGGACGGCGCGCCGACCAGATTCGTCCGTTGCGTTTTCAAAATCACATCGCGCCGCACGCGACCGGCTCCACGCTCATCGAGTGGGGGAACACGCGGGTCATCTGCGGCGTGACGGTCGAGGAATCGGTGCCGCGCTGGATGAAGGAACAGCAGGTGACGGGCGGCTGGATCACGGCGGAGTATTCCATGCTGCCGTATTCCACGCTCACGCGGAAGCCGCGTGACATCGCGAAGGGGAAGCTGGACGGACGTTCGTCGGAGATTCAGCGGCTCATCGGGCGCGCGATGCGGGCGGCGCTGGACTTGGAGAAAATTGGCGCGCGGACCATTTGCGTGGATTGCGATGTGTTGCAGGCGGACGGCGGCACGCGCACCGCGGCCATCACGGGCAGCTACGTGGCGCTCTCGCTGGCCGTGCGCAAACTGACGGCGGAGGGAAAGTTGAAGGAGAATCCGTTGCACAAGGCCGTGGCCGCCGTGAGCGTGGGCATCGTGAACGGCGCAACGCTGGTGGATTTGAATTACGTGGAAGATGTGGGCGCGGCGGTGGACATGAACATTGTGATGAACTCTGGCGAGGAATTCATCGAAGTGCAGGGCACGGGCGAGGAGGCGACGTTTACGCGCGCGCAACTGGATGAGTTGCTGGAAGCGGGGCGGGTGGGCGTGCGGCAGTTGTTGGAGGCGCAGCAAAAGGCGCTGGCGGATTAACTGGGGCGGCGCGTGAAAAAAACTTCGGCGAAGAATCTACTCAAGGTGTCCGTGCGCATCACTCCGGAAGCGGAGGACGCGGTGCTGGAATTGCTGGGCGGCGTGTTCGGCCAGCCAGCTTCGATTTACGCAGACACGGAGAAGCACACGACGAACGCGGTGGTTTACGTGGAGCAGTTCACGGCGGCGCAGCGCGCGGACGTGCGTGAGGGGCTGCGGGTGATTCGCGAGGCCGGATTGGAGGTTGGTTCAGGAAGAATCTCCGTGCGCAGTGTGCCGCGCGAGAACTGGGCTGAATCGTGGAAGCGCCATTTTCATCCCCTGGAGATCGGCCCGCGCCTGCTGGTGCTGCCCAGTTGGAGCAAGCAGAAACCCAAGCGCGGTCAGGCGGTGGTGATTCTCGATCCCGGATTGAGCTTCGGCACGGGGCATCACGCGACCACGGCGTTCTGCCTCTCGCAAGTCGCGACACGGCGCGAGGACGGACGCAAGCAAAGCCTGCTGGATGTGGGGTGTGGGTCGGGCATTCTTGCCATCGCGGCGGCGAAGCTGGGTTACTCGAAGATCGCGGCGTTTGATTTCGACCCCGAAGCCGTGCGTGTGGCGAAGGAGAACACGAAGACGAATCAAGTTTCCTTTCGCATTGCGCAACAAGACCTCACGGAGATGCCACGGCGCGCGGCGGAGAAGTTCGACGTGGTGTGTGCGAACCTGATTTACGACCTGCTCATTCAGGAGCGTGATCGCATCCTCGCGCGGCTTGCACCGGGTGGGACGCTGGTGCTGGCGGGGATTCTCCGCATGCAATTCCCGCAGGTGCAGCGGGCCTTTGAGGGGGCGGGATTGCGGTTGGTAGCGTCGCGCGCGGCGAAGGAGTGGCGCTCGGGGGCATTCCAGTTTCCGAAGTGATCCAAAATGGTGCACTCTGCGTAAAGCGAGACACACTTAGTGGAAACCATTAGGTAATTTTTTTCTGAAAATGGTTTTGAACGGAACGGGAATTTCCGCAATCTACTTACCCAACAGCTTCCAAGTGGCCGGTCAGTGGTTCAGGAGGAAAGTTGAAGGACCGCTGGCACACGGAACGCTTGCGTAGCTGCGAACGAAAGGTAACGAGCTATGATTAAGACGTTAGACCTCATTACGGAAACCGTTGCAAATCCGAAGAACGCCTTCCGCAAACTTACCAACCGTCCCAAGAAGGCTGAAAAACACCGTTATGAACGCCGTAAAGTGAGAGAGATTCTCAAACTCGGCGATTGGGAAGAACAGGGTGCCGCGTCGTAAGGCGTCCGCCAAAATACAATTGAGTTGAAAGAGAGAGCCATGCTCGACGGTGTGGCTCTCTCGCTTTTTAGAGGACGCGGGCGGGCGATGGGTGTGCATAGCCTGTGGATAGTTTAACGCGCTGAAGTGGAAGAATCACTTGCCCGTCATTTCCTCGCGTCACAAACTCCGCGCGACGTGATCGAGTTGTATCAGTTTCCCTGGAGTCCCTACTGCCTGGTGCAGAGGCGCATTTTGGAGTTTTCCCGTGCTCCCCATAAAATCCGGAACGTCCCCGTGTCGGATCGGTCTACGATCTGGAAGCTGACCAAGGAGCGTTACTACCAAATGCCGGTCTTGCGCGAGGGGCGGAACGTCATCTTCGAAACGGGCGACAATTCTCAGGTGCTCGGCAAGTATCTCGACGACCGGCTGAAACTCGGACTGTTCCCGCGCCAGTGGGACGGGGTGCAGGACATTCTCTGGGCTTACATCGACAATGAGATTGAGGGCTACACTTTCAAGCTGAACGACGCTTACTTCACCGAGTTCGTGCCACGTGCCGAGCAACTGGCCTATCGCCGGCACAAGGAGCGTAAGTTTGGCCGTCACTGCTTGGAACAATGGCGCGCGAATGAGAAGACGCTGCGCGCGGAGCTTTCGGAAAAGCTCGTGCCTTTCGAATCCATGCTGGCCCAGCGGGAGTTTCTGCTCGACGCCCAACCGCGCTTTGTCGATTTCGACCTTTGGGGCATCCTGGCCAATTTGAAATTTAGCGGCCACCACGACATCCCCATCGCTCACGCACGGTTGCGCAAGTGGTATGACCGCATGAGCAAACTAAAATTTGCCGTTGCTTAACGGCGCTACACGCAAGAAGTGAAAAACTACATCCTCGACACCAACGTTCTCCTGCACGATCCCAACTCGCTCCTCAATTTCACGGACAACAATGTCCTGATTCCGATTGAGGTCATCGAAGAGATTGACCGCTTCAAGCGCGAGTCTTCTGAGTTAGGCCAGAACGCCCGCGCCGTTTCACGCACACTCGATGGCTTGCGCGAGCAGGGCCATTTGAACGAAGGCGTGAAACTGCCGAATGGCGGGCGGTTGCGCATCGTCTTCCACGATCCCAAGGAGAACGGTCTGACCATCTTCGGCAACAATTCCGTGGACAGCCGCATCGTCGCGCTCGCGCAGACCATCCAGAAGCAGAACCCAAAGATCAAAACCATCGTTGTGTCGAAGGACATCAACCTTCGCGTGAAGGCCGATGCTCTCGGTCTCGATGCCGAAGATTACGAGACCGACCGCATTCTCCTCACCGATCTCTACACCGGGATGATCGAAATCACGGTCAGCCCCGAGCAGATCAATTCTTTCCGCGTGGAAGGCGAACTGGTCGTGCCCGGCGATAAAAAATATTTTCCGAACGAGTATTGTACGCTCATCGATGCTTCGAACCCCAAGCGCACGGCGCTCACAAAGGTTGATGCCTCCGGAAAGAAACTTATCCCCATCCTCGACTCGAAGGAAGGCGTGTGGGGCATCAAGCCGCGCAATCGCGAACAGCACTTCGCCTTCGATGCGCTGCTCGATGATCGCATCAAGCTTGTCACGCTCATGGGCAAAGCCGGCACTGGCAAGACGCTCATGGCGATGGCGGCGGGACTGCGCCGCGCCGTCCTGGATCGTGAATTCCGGCGCGTGGTTGTGGCCCGGCCCACCATCAGCATGGGCAAGGAGATCGGTTTTCTCCCCGGCACGATGGAGGAAAAGCTCGCGCCGTGGATGCAGCCCATTCACGACGCGCTGGAGATGTTGAGCGACCTGAACATGGGCCACGAAAGCCGGCGCGGCGGTGACTTGCTGCGCGGCGGCAGCATTGTGGTCGAGGCCTTGAGCTACATTCGCGGACGCAGCATTGCGCATCAGTTCATGATCATTGACGAGGCGCAGAACCTCACGCCGCTGGAGGCGAAGACCATTGTCACGCGCGTCGGCCACGGCACGAAGATCGTGTTCACCGGCGACCCGTATCAGATCGACAATCCCTACATTGACTCCTCGTCGAACGGCTTCAACTACATCGTGAGCAAGTTCCGTGAGCAGCCCATCGCCGCACACATCGAACTGCAAAAAGGCGAGCGCTCGGAGTTGGCAGAACTGGCGGCGAATTTGTTGTAGCGGGCGTGGTTGAATGCGTGGGCGTTGGGAGTGGTGGGGTAAATCGTTTCCGCCCGGCGTGAACGCAACCCAAAACCAAAATGCCATCCAGCGAAAGTCGCTCACGCCACCGCCTGCTGGATGCGCGCCAGTTTTTCATCCAGTCGTTTGGCGGACACCGGCTGTGCCGTTCCCAGTTCCTGCGCGAAGAGCGAGACTTTGTATTCTTCGATCATCCAGCGGAACTCCTGCATGGCCTGACACGCCTCAGCGGAACGCGGCGGCGCGGCCTGTAGCTGTTTCCACGCGAGTTGATACGGCGCGAGTTGCCGCGCACGTTCCTGATCCTTCGCGGGATTCAACGCCGCACGTTCGAGGCGTATCAGCAGCGCCTTGAGGTAGCGTGGGACGTGCCGCAGTCGCTCGAACGGAATCTCTTCGAGAAAGCGCGACGGCAGGAGCGTCGCCAGTTCGCCCGCCAAAGGATGACCGCTCGACGGCGCCACCGGCGCTGGCGTGCCGAGCAAACGAAAATCTTTCAACGGCTGCGGCTTCGGCGGCGCAGCGGGTGCGACCGGGCCAAGGCGCAACTGCACTTGCTGGCGCAGTTGGAGAATCTGTCCGACACGCTCAATGAACGGCGGCACGAGTCCGGGCAGTCGGGCGTGCGCGTTCTCCACGGCCTTTTGGAAATGAACATCGCTCAGTGCAGGCAATGGCTCGCTGGGCAGGAGGTGCCGCTTGAGATGTTCCAGTGCCGTCTCGCGCAGGAGTTCGCCATCGCCTAGCGGCGCGTAGAGCAGTTCAAACTGCTTCAATGCGCGCAAATCTTTCTCAATCCACGCGAGGTCGCGCTCAATCGCCAGTTCCACCAAGCGCTGCACGCCGTGGACGCTCGCCGAGCGCGCGGCGTCCTGGCTGCGGAACAGGCGCACGTTCACGTTGCTCTCTTCCAGATGCAGTCCTGGCCAGCCGTAGAGCGGCAGCCCCGGGCCTTCGCTCACGGTCACGCGCTCGGGCAAATCGCCGCACGTCCAGCCGCGCAAGTCGAAGCATTCCCAGTGTTGCGCGACGCGCTGCCACGCCGCCGGTTCCTTCGCGGGTTCGGCCTTCGTCTGCGCGAGTTGTTTGCGCAGCGTTTCCAGATCGCGGCCCGTGCCGAGCTTCTTCTGATCGTGGCTGACAATCTCGATGCGCGGGCGCAAGTGATTCGGCAGCGCGTCCGCCGGCCACGCGGAGGCCGGCACCGGCACGCCGTAGCGCTCGTGCAGAAAGCGCCCAAGATCCACGAGGAACGATTGGCCGCTGGGCTGAAAGTCACGCACGATCTCCACGACCTTCGGCGGGAAGGGCATCAGCTCACGACGAATGGATTTTGGCAGTGCGCGCAACAGCGTGCTGATTTTCTCCTCGCGCAATCCCGGCACGGCCCATTCCAGCAGTGAGGCAGAAGCCGTGTGCGCGAGGCTGAACGGAAGCTGGATGGTCACGCCGTCGTGGTCTTCGCCGGGCGCGTAGGCGTAGGTCAGCGCGATGGGTTGGCCACTTACCGGCAGCGCGTCGGGAAATGCTTCCGTGTCGTAACTGGCGACCGGTCCGCCCGCCAGATCGGCTTCGTGAATGCAGAGAAAATTTGGATCGGTCTGCTCGCGCAGCAACCGGTTCAAATCGTGCGTGGAGGAAATGTTCTCCAGATGCTTCACGTAGAAATCGAACAGCGCCTGATCCAAATCCGCAAAGTCCGAACGACGGACGCGAGTTTGCCAGTTCTCAATCTTCTGCCGCACGGCGCGGTTGTGTTCGAGGAAGCGGTAGGCGGAGCTGGTGTTGCGAGCGGGAGCGGACAGTTCAGTTTCGTCATCATCCATCTCCGCCGTAAGCGCGGACACGCGTGAGCCGCGCTGCATTTTCTTCGGCACGAGATCGTCTTCCATCAGCGCCGAGCGGATGAAGATCATCGTGGCGTCCGCTGCGTTGATGTTTCCGTAGGCGACTTTGCGCCGCTGCACTTCCATGCCGTGCAGCGCGATAACTTCCTCGACCAGCACGCGCTGGGCGCTCGCGCTCCAGTGTGGCGCGAGATGCGCGACTTTGCAGCAGTGCGGCGCGAGCTGAAAAATCCACTGCGGATCAATCCCGGCCAGCGTGCGCGCGAAGAGCTGTGAGGTCTCAACGATTTCACCGGCGACAATCCATTGCGGCTGAGTCAAGCGCGGTTTGGGCGCGGACGGCGCAGGCTTGGGGCCGTGCTTCTTCACTTGATCACCGCGTTCAAACAGAGCCGAGCCGGGAAAGACATTCAGCAGCCGGTTGCCCGCGCCCTTGTAGCTGTTGCGCTCCTCGCGCCGCGCGACGTGGCCGGTCAGGCCCGCGAGAATCGAGCGGTGGATGGCGTCGTAGCTGGCGTTGCTCTCGTTCAGCTTCATCGTGCCGAGATTTTCCAGTGCGCCATGCAGTTGCGCGTGGAGGTCTTGCCACTCGCGCATCCGCAGGTAGGAGAGGAAATGCTGGTGGCAAAATTTCCGTCGCGCGTTCTGCGTGCGGAGTCTTTCCCACTGATCGTGAACCGCGTTCCAGATGTTGAGCAGCGCGAGGTAATCGGACTTTGGATCGTTGAATCGCTTGTGCGCCGCAGCAGCCGCTTCGCGCTGATCGAGCGGACGCTCGCGCGGGTCTTGAATGCTGAGTCCGGCGGCGATGATGAGCAGTTCGCGCGTGGCGTGTTCATGCTGCGACTGGAGCAGCATCCGACCAATCGTGGGATCAATCGGCAATCGTGCGAGATCGCGACCAAGCGGAGTGAGTTCGCGCTGCTCGTCGAGCGCGCCGAGCTCTTGCAGCAGCGCGAAGCCATGCGCGATGGACGAGGGCGTCGGCGGCTGGACGAAGGGGAACGTGTCCACGTCGCCGAGGCCAAAGGCCTTCATGCGCAGAATGACTTCCGCGAGATTGGCGCGCTGGATTTCCGGCTGCGTGAACGGCGGGCGTGCGTTGAAATCTTCTTCCGAGTAGAGGCGAATGCAGACGCCCGCCTCGACGCGGCCCGCGCGTCCTTTGCGCTGATTGGCGCTGCTTTGCGAAACGGGTTCCACGGGCAGGCGCTTCGTGCGCGTGCGTGGATTGTAGCGGCTGATGCGCGCGAGTCCGGCATCAATGACGTAGCGGATGCCGGGGATGGTGAGCGACGTTTCAGCGATGTTCGTGGCGATGACAATTTTGCGACGCGGCGAGTTGGAGAACACGCGCTGCTGATCGCCCGCGCTCAGACGCCCAAAGAGCGGAATGACTTCAGCCTCGCCGGAGAAACGGCCTTCAAGCTGGTCGCTCGTTTCGCGGATGTCACGCTCGCCCGGCATGAAGATGAGCACATCGCCGAAGTTCGTTTCCATCAGGATGCGCTCGGTCGCCTGCACCGCCGCGTCCACAAAGCTGATGTCGCCGCGCTCTTCGGAGTCCGCGTCGAGCGGCTGATAAACCACTTCGACAGGAAACAACCGCCCGGAGACTTCGATGATCGGCGCGTCATTGAAATGTCGCGAGAAGGCCTGCGTATCAATGGTCGCAGAGGTGACGATGAGTTTGAGGTCGGTGCGGCGCGCGAGCAGGCCCTTCAAGTAGCCGAGCAGGAAATCAATGTTCAGCGAACGTTCGTGCGCCTCGTCGAGAATGATGGCGTTGTACTCCGCGAGCGTCGGGTCGCCCTGCGTCTCGGCCAGCAGGATGCCGTCGGTCATCAGCTTGATGTAAGTATGCGGGCTGGAGTGATCATCGAACCGAATTTTGCAGCCGACCTCGCGGCCCCATTTCACGTTCAATTCCTCCGCGATGCGCTGCGAGATGGAGAGCGCGGCGACGCGGCGCGGCTGCGTGCAGCCAATCATCGCGCCGATGCCGAGGCCGGCTTCGAGGCACATCTTGGGAATCTGCGTGGTCTTGCCCGAGCCGGTTTCGCCCGCGATGACGACGACCTGATGATTGCGAATGGCCGCGACAATCTCATCCTTCCGCGCGGTGATTGGAAGGTCGGGCGGGTAAGTGATGCGCGGCACATTGATGCGCCGCGCCTCGCGCAGCGCAATGGACGCGCGCACTTCTTCCATGATGCGCCGCAGCAACGCCTCGTGCTTGTCGGGATGATGACGATCCTTGAGCAGCCGCACGAGCCGCGAGCCCAGCCGCACCCAGTCGTGCAGCAGGCATTGCGGCAGGAGCGCCTTCAGTTCTTCAATCCGATCATCACCCATGCGAAAGGGCGCGACGGTAGCGAACAAAAATCGCGCTGGGAAACAGACATTTCCGGAGTGCAAATCCAAGTGCGCCAAAGTAAGAACCATCCATGCCCTTGAACACGAAACCATCGCCGTCGGCGTCTCCACTTTCAGAAACATTGTCCCGGCGCCGCTTTTCCAAGCTGCTCGCCACCTCCGCGCTCGGCACGATGGCCGCGCCGGCGTTCCTGCGCGGGCAGAATCTGAACAACAAATTGAACGTGGCTATCATTGGCGCGGGCGGACGCGGCGCGAGCAACATGATCGATGTCGGGCGCACGGAAAACATCGTTGCCGTGTGCGACGTGGCGGAGACGGCGCTGGATTCCGCACAAAAGAAATTTCCGCAGGCGAAGCGGTTCACGGATTTCCGCCATCTCTACAAAATCGAGAAGGAGTTTGACGCGGTGGTCATCAGCACCTGCGAGCACACGCACGCTTTTGCCACACTGCCTGCGCTCAAGTTGCGCAAGCACGTCTATTGCGAGAAGCCGCTGACCTACAACACCTGGGAGGCGCGCGTCATCCGCGAGGCGGCGGCGAAGGCGAAAGTCGCCACGCAGATGGGCACGCAGATTCACGCGGGCGACAATTACCGGCGCGTGGTCGAACTGGTGCAGAGCGGCGCGATTGGCCCGGTGCGCGAAGTGCATGTGTGGGTCGGGCGCGCGTGGGGACGGCAGTCGCCGGAAGCAGCGGCGAAGAACCACGACATCGTGAACGTGCTGGAGCGTCCCACTGAAACGTCGCCAGTGCCGAAAGGACTGGACTGGGATCTCTGGCTGGGACCGGCGCCGTTCCGTCCGTTCAACAATGTCTATTATCCCGGGCCGAAGTGGTATCGCTGGTGGGATTTCGGCAACGGCACCATGAGCGATCTCGGCTCGCACTGGAACGATCTGCCGTTCTGGGCGCTGAAACTTCAGGCCCCGCTCACTGTCGAGGCGGGCGGACCGCTGCCGCACCCCGAGATCGCGCCGGCTTCGATGCACGCGACCTACGAATACGGCGCGCGCGGTGATTTGCCGCCGGTGCGCCTGACGTGGCATCAGGGCGAGGACAAGCCGGAGATTTGGGCGGCGGGCGGCATTCCGAAGTGGGACAGCGGCGTGCTCTTCATCGGCACGAACGGACGCATGTTGCTCTCCAGCTACGACAAGCATCTGCTGCTGCCGGAGAAAGATTTCGCCGAATTCAAGCGCCCGGAGCCGTTCATTCCCAAATCCATCGGCCATCACGCCGAGTGGATTCACGCGTGCAAGACCGGTGCACCTACAACGTGTAACTTCAACTACGCCGGCTGGCTGACCGAGGCGAATCACCTCGGCAACGTCGCCTATCGGGCCGGCGAAAAGCTCGTGTGGGACTCGAAGAAACTCCGCGCGACCAACACGCGGGCGGCGGACAAGTTCATCCGCCGCGAGTATCGCAAAGGGTGGAAGCTGTCGTGAGCCTTTGCCGAGACTTCAAGCTGCTGCTTCCACCTCAACCGGTCGATACCCGCCGCGCGATTTGAAGTAGAGGAACAATCCCAGGTAGCAAAGGAACATGATGCACGGGAGGATGGCCACCTTGGCCAGCGTGCTCTGGTTGTTGGCTGTCTGCACCTGCGTGACCTCGGCTTGTTCGGCTGCGGGCAGCCCGGCCAGCTTGGTCTGGTCGAGCGGCTGATACGCCAGGCCGAACTTGGATTGCGGCGCGCCGCTCACCTTCGCGTGTAACGCCTGGTTTTGTTTCGCCAGTCTCTGGTCGAGGAAATGATCCTGAATGGTTCCGAGCAAGGGATTGCCCAGCACGCCCACGGAGATCATGCCCACGCCCGCAATGGCATTGAGCGTTAGGGCACCGCCCTTGGGGAACTGTTCCGAGACCACGCCGAGCGTGGTTGGCCAGAAGAACGTCTTGCCGAAGCCGTAACAGGTCGCCGCCAGGAAGACCATGATCGGGACCGCGCCAGCGTGCGCCAGCCAGTAAAGTCCCGTGGCCGCCACCGCCGCGCAGACGGTGAGCAGGCCCAGCGGCGAAATCCGGTGCGCGATAGGCCCGGCGAAAAATCGCAGCACGAACATGATGGAGGACGTGTAGATGAGCACCCAGTTCCCGGCGTTGCTGTCGAAGTCTTTCAGCACGGGCGTCATCAGCGCGGCAATCCAACTGTCGGTGCCGACCTCCGTCGTCGCGAGCAGCATCATCGCCAACATGAGGATAACGAACATCGGACGGCCAAAGCTGCGGATGCGCGCGGCGAAAAGCGCGGTGGGCACCAGCGCAATGGCGATCATCGAGACGGTGTTCAAGTGCATCCCGAACACGCGCAGAATTTCATCCAGCGCGTAGGCCATGAAGAAGGAGAGGATGAGGCAGCCGGCCCAGCCGAACTCCTTCAACATGTCGGTGTAGGACACGCCCGCCGCGACACGTTCCTGCACCGGGAATTTCTGCCCAAGCATCATCAGGCCGTAGGCGAGCGTGGGAATGAGGTAGAGCGCGACCTTCCAGCGCCACGCGTTTTCGCCGCCAGCCGTGCCGACCGCGATGGCCAGCAAGCCGCCGAGCACCAACCCGCCCGGCCAACCCGCGTGAAGAATGTTCAAATGCTGCGTCTTGCTCTTCGCATAAAGCGTCGCCGTGATCGGATTGATGGCCGCCTCTACCGCGCCCGCCGCCAGCGCGAAGACGAACGTGCCGAGATACAGGCCCGTGTAGCCGGTGGCCGTGACCGTGATGACGGCGGACACGACGTGGGCGACAAAGGCAAAGCCGATGGTGCGTCCGTAGCCGAACCGATCAATCACCAGGCTGAAGAAGATGATGCTCAACGCCTGGGGATACAGACCCGCTCCTTGAATCGAACCCTTCTGCGTCTCGGATAGATTGAAGAGCACTCCCCATTCGTTGAGGAGAAACGCGCGGATCACGAAGCCGAACGCGACGGCGACCAGCGCGACGATGCACGCGACGAAGAGGCGGGTTTGTTTGGTCATGGCGGGAGCATGGAGTTGGGTGAATGAAAAGGAACGCTGTTCATGGCTTCAAGAGCTGCTTGAGAAACTTCAGGCCCTTCCACGCAATTTCTTCGCGCGTGGGTTCGATCTTTCGCCAGATGGCGGCGGCGCGCGCGATGACTTTTACGTCGCTCGTGAAGGATTCGATGACCACGTCGCCCTGATACCGGATGGATTTCAGCGCGGACGCGATGGACTTCCAGTCGATGTGATCGTTGCCCGGCGTGCCGCGGTCGCTGCCGCAGGCGTGGAAGTGTCCGAGGTGCGGTCCGGCCTGGCGGATGGTGGCAGCCGAATCCTTCTCCTCGATGTTCATGTGGAAGGTGTCGAGGTGCAGCTTGAGCGCGGGACTGTCCACGTCGTGGATCATCTCCAACCCCTGCGCGCCGGTGTTGATGAAATCCGTCTCGAAACGATTGACCGGCTCCAGGGCGATGACGCGTCCGCGTTCGGCGGCGTAATCGGAAACGTTCTTGAGGTTCTTCACCACCGTCTTCCATTGGCGACGATATTCGCCAGGCGGCACGGGATCGGCGCGGCCCACCGTGGAATAGACGACGCCGACCAGCGTGGGCGCGTCGAGCACGACCATCTGGTCGATGACGCGCTTAATGAACTCCACTCCGGCGCGCTGCTGTGCGGCGGTGCCGCGCAAATCTTTGTCCGGCCCCAGGCACGGCGTGACGGAGCCGCAGACCAGCCCATGCCGTTCGAGCTCCGCTTTCACGAACGCCGGTTCGATGTGCGCGAGATTCTCGATGGCAATCTCCACGGAGTCGAAGCCCCAGCGTCGGAACTGCGGGAAGAGCTTCGTGCTCCGGTTGGTGAAGGGACAGGTGAAGAGAAAGGTGTTTATTCCGAAGCGCATGATGAGGTCGGTGTTCGGGTTCAAGTTTTCGTAAAACCAGAAGGTTCATCCGCCAGCGCAGGAATGAGCATGCGTCTGCCTTCCATAAATTCGGCGACCAGCGAGTTGGCCAGACGCAGGCGTTCGGCAATGGACAGCTCCTCGCGATGGTGAAGCAGCATCATGCAGACGCTGAGCACATCGCCAGTGCCCGTCGTGTTCACCTGCGAAGCCACCGGAGCCGGCGGTTCCACCACGAGCGCGCCGCAATGCCAGTAACCCGCACCCTTCGCGCCCAGGTGAACGACCACCGCTTCCACACCCCAGCCGGCTAGCGCCTTCAACGCCGTCTCCAGATCGGGCGCATCCGCGAACTCCATCAACTCGCGGACATTGCCGTGCGCCAGATTCACGAAAGGCAGCACGGCGCGGACGGCCTGCTTGCGCGCACGGATGGTTTCCGCGCTGGCCCGGCCCCATTGCGGGTCCCAGTTCAAGTCGAGCGAGACCGTGATGTCTGATTGGCGGGCCGTTTCCAAAAGCTTCCTGTTTCCCTCGAACAACATGGGAAAG
>JADMIO011356742.1_pt1 | contig 13741 bp, 14 predicted proteins | sample 8958161 | NCBI WGS metagenome assembly JADMIO01 (sample SAMN16585339, study PRJNA669376) | soil metagenome | isolation source: Crop rotation soil | place: USA: Cullars Rotation, Alabama | collected 2011 | reverse complement strand
GCCGCGACTTCAAGTCACGTGAATTCCAAGCTTCGGATCCCACTGTGCTGGAAAGATCCTAATGGCCTACGAGTATGCGAGCGCCAACCGCCTGATTAATACGGGGAAACCGATTGAGGCTGGCTCCGACACCTGGATGGGAACCTCGAACGGCCATTGGGAAGGAGATACATTGGTGGTGGATGTTACTGGATTGAACGGGCTTAGCTGGTTCGACCGGGCTGGAAACTTCGCCAGCGATAAGTTGCACGTGGTGGAGCGTTACAACCGCCGCAGTAACGACGTCATGGACTATGAGGCGACTATTGAAGACGCGAGTGTGTTCACCCGTCCTTGGAAGATCAGCTTGCCGCTCTATAAGAAGGCTGAAAAGAACGCGCAAATCCTGGAATTCAAGTGCGTCGAGTTCGCCGAGGAACTCTTGTACGGAAAGTATAAGAAACAGCCGGCAAAATAGTGACCGTTGCGAAGCGGCGGTAATAGGAGCCCTATGAGGCAACGCATCCTGACGTCTCTGATGGTCCTGGCAGCAGTAATGGTTGCCGTGCTCATTCCGACCATGCCGATTGTGGGCCAAGCTTCGCCCCACAAGGCTAAGAAGACCGCTTACACGCCTCCCAAACTCCCTTGGGGCGACCCGGATCTACAGGGCCTGTGGCCCGGAACCGACCTGATCGAGGTGCCGCTGCAGCGCGATCCCAAGGCTGGCGAGAGAGTCGAAGTCACCGAAGAGGAATATGCTCAGAGGCAAGCCAAAGCGGAGCGAACGGCTGCCAACGACAAAGTAGAATATGTCGGAAAGAATGCGCCGGTCGGCATCAATCCTCCCGGATATTGGCTGGAGCACGGCAAGCCGCAGAAGATCACGTCATTGGTGGTCGATCCGCCTAACGGCAGAATCCCCGAGCTGACGGAACAGGCCAAGCAGAAAGCCGCACAGGCCAAGCAGGCTAAGCAGAGCCATGGTCCCAATGAATCGTGGGAAGACCAGAGTCTATACGACCGCTGCATCTCGCGCGGTGTGATGGGATCCATCCTGCCGGTGATTTACAACAACGGAACGCAGATCGTCCAGGGTCCCGGTTACGTAGCGATCCGCTATGAAATGATTCACGAGACCAAGATCATCCCGCTCGACGGGCGCCCGCATGAAGGTTCGAACATCAAATCCTACATGGGCGATTCGCGCGGCCACTGGGAAGGCAACACGCTGGTAATCGAAACCACGAATTTCCTGGGCGACAAGAATGGGATCGGGCTGAATGGCGGCGGCACTCCCCATAGCGCCGACATGGTGCTCACCGAAAAGTGGACTCGCACGGCGGCCGACATGATGGAATACACCGCCACCATCAACGATCCGAAAACGTGGGTCAGACCGTGGACGATCCGGATGCCGCTGCGGCTGAATCCGGAATTTCCGCTGTATGAGTATGCCTGCCACGAAGGCAATTACGCCATGTTCAACATGCTTAAGGGCGCTCGCGCCGAGGAAGCCGCCGCCGAAGCGGCCAAGACCGGTAAGAAGTAGATTAGGACAGGAAACTATCTCAATGCGAAAGATTCTTTCAATTGCTGTCGCTGCCGTGGGATTGCTAGTCGCCGTCTCGCCAGTGCGCGCACATCACGCCTTCGCGGCGGAATACGACGCCAAGAAGCAGGTCCGGCTGGAGGGTGTGGTCACGCAGATGGAGTGGATTAATCCGCATGCCTGGATCCATATCGATGTCACCGGTCCTGACGGCAAGGTGACTAGTTGGATGGTAGAAGGCGGAAGCCCCAACATTCTCCTGCGTCGAGGCTTCAACAAGGGCTCGCTCGAGAAGGGCCAGAAGATTACCGTCGATGGCTTCCAGGCCAAGGACGGTTCAAATCGCGCCAACGGCTCCAACATCACCTATCCCGACGGCAAGAAGCTTTTTCTCGGCTCCTCGGGTACAGGCGCTCCCGTCGATCCCGGCCCTGGCAAGTAGCTGGGGGGCAACCGCTCAAGTAAGCGCGGGTCTCGGCCGATCTTCAGTTAGACTGAAAAGGCCTCGCGGGTCGAAGCTCGTTTGATGAATCCCAGCATCATAGTCGAGAACCCACCGCCGTCGCCAGCCGCGGCAACGAAAAGATACTCGCTATCCAAGATCGTTACCGCGGGACTCGCCTTTGGCCTCGCTGGCGTGCTGCTTTGCTTTTCCCTGCGTGGGATTGAATGGCGGCAGGCAGGCACGCTCATTGGCCATGCCCGGCTTTCCCGAGTGTCGATTGTAGCCGTGGCCATGACGGGTGCGCTCTTTTTGCGGGCTTTTCGTTGGAGAATTCTGTTGAGTGCGGAGGGACACGTAAGCGTCGGCGGCGCGTTCTGGGCCACCTCGGCTGGATACTTCGGCAATAACTTCCTGCCTGCGCGCGCCGGGGAATTAGTGCGGACGTTCATGATCAGTTCGCGCTGGGGACTCAATTACGCTTACGTTCTGGCTACAGCTTTATCGGAGCGCGTGGCGGAGGCCATCGCCCTGGTGGTAATCAGCGCGATGGTGCTGCTGACGCTTCCGGCGCAGCCGGGCTGGCTGGCCAATGCAGCCAAACCGTTCGCGATCTTAGGGCTGTCGGGCGCGCTAATGATTGCGATTCTGCCCCGTATGGAATCGCTCAGCCGGCGGCTGCTGGAACGCATGCCGATGCCCGCGCCGATGCGGTCCAAATTGATTGCGCTGATGGAACATGGACTTCGTGGAATACGGGCATTTCACGACGGAAAGCGGCTATCGGCGTTTCTGGCGCTGACCATTGTCATCTGGTGCATGGATGCGGTAGGAGTGGTGATCGGAGCGGACGCGATGGGGCTTTCGATTCGCGCGCCACTCGCATTTCTCCTCATTGCCGGCCTGGGACTGGGCAGCGCGCTCCCGTCGACGCCGGGCTACGTAGGCATTTATCAGTTTGTCGCTGTCAGCGTGCTCACTCCGTTCGGCCTCAGCCGCACCGACGCAATCGCTTACATCTTGATGTTTCAAGCGATTCAGTATGCGGTCTTCGGAGTCTTCGGCGCTCTGGGGTTTTTGAATTACCGCAAGATCCGGATTTCAAGCGCTCTCCGCTTCAACTAGAACCATGACGCTCTCTCGAAGGTTGATCCGCGCGGCGCGCGGCTACTCCGATCTAACATCCGAGGCCATCGAAAAGGTCAAAATCGCGCTGCTGGATTTTCTTTCCTGCGCGTATGAATCGCTCGATCTTCCGCCCAGCCGTCAGGCCATTGAGGTTGCTGCACGCGCCGGTGGTGGTCCAGCTACAGTGATCGGTACGCAAGTGCGTGCATCGGCCGCGGAGGTGGCGTTCGCCAACGCCGTGCTGGGCCATGGACTGGTCCGCGAAGACATGCACACCGGGTCGGTGAGTCACCTGGGAATTGTGATTTTTCCGGCTCTACTGGCGCTCGCGCAAACGCGCAAGGTGACTGGGCGGGAGTTCATCGCGGCGACCGTCTGCGGGTATGAAGTGGGCGCGTCCGTTGGCCGCGCACTGATGGATCAGGAGACCGTGCGGATCTTCCGGCCTACGGGGATCACCGGGCCTCTGGGAGCGGCGGTCGCCGGAAGCCGCATGCTGGGGTTCTCCGAAGACGCAGGCGTAAGTGCGTTGGGGCTCGCGGCGAATGCCACAGTGGGCCTGAATGAATGGCCCGCATCGGGCGCCGACGAGATGTTCTTTCACGCGGGATTCGCCGCGCGCAACGCAGTCACTGCCATTGAACTGGCGGAATTAGGCGCGTTTGCATCGGAAACCGCTCTGGACGGGCCCGCGGGATTGTTCGCGGCGCTGCGCCGACGCGATCGCGTCGAGACGGTCGCTGCGTTTTCAGGGGACCTTGAGATATTCTCGGTCTATCACAAGCCCGCTCCGGCTTGTAACTACGCACAAACGGCGTGTCAGGCCGCACTTGCCCTAGAAGTGGACAGCCGGGAAGTAACCGGTGTTCAGGTGAAGTGTTCCGCTGCCGCCATCAACTATCCGGGCTGCAACGCGCCGGGTCCATTTCAGCGAGTCCTCCAGGCTAAGATGAGCATCCACTTCTGCGTCGCAGGGACGCTGGCTCGCAGGTCGATCGAAGAGAGCAATTACAGACTTCTGAATGATCCCGAGATCGCGCGGTTGATCAGCGTCACGAAACTGGAGGAAGACCCGGAGTTCACGCGGGCGTATCCAGGCGCGCAGGGATCCGAAGTCATCGTCACGCTGCGCGATGGGAGGGTGCTGAGCCGTCGGATGCGCGATTTGGTTCCGGCGACGTCCGATCAGATTCGCGCGCGATTCCGAAGTGCAGCCGGCGCGGCGGCAAAAAGGATCGAGCAGACGATAGACAGCTTGGACCGCCTGGAGGACGTTGCCTCGATCTTTTAACGTCCGTGCTCGGCTGTGCGTGCGGCGGCGGGGGCGCGCAACTGAGCTTCTTCCAGGAGCTTTGCTTCGTGAAAGGTGAACACCATGCGGTGGACCACAGTCAGGTTGCCGAGCACCGCGATCACCCACAAGACCGGAGCCATGCGGTCGAACAGCGCGCCGATGATCAGCAGCACCACACGCTCGGGCCGCTCCATGAATCCGACTTTGCACTTGGGAATCGAGTTTTCCGCGCGCGCCCGGGTATAGCTGATCATCACCGAGGCGGTCATCACCAGCGCCGTCAGCACCACATAAAAGGGCCGGTTGATCGCTCCGTACCAGACCAGCAGGCCCATTAGCAGAGCCAGATCCGAATAGCGGTCCAAGACAGAATCGAAGAAGCCACCGAAACGAGTGACCCGGTTGGTCTCGCGCGCCACGCGGCCGTCCACCATATCGAACAATCCCGCGCCGATGATCACCGCGCCGGCCCATCGGAATTGTCCGGCGGCCAGAAGAAACGCCGCTCCGATGTTGATCACCAGGCCCAGGAACGTGAGCACGTTGGGATGGATTTTGGAGAGAGCGAGCCCGCGCACAATCAGCCGGATGACTTTGTTGCATGCCCAGCCGATCGCGTGAGTATAACTCATCGACTACTTTGCCCCCGCTTGCTGATGAATGGTGATCAGCTCCACGATCTCCATTTCCCGAACACCACCTGGAATCTGGATTTTCACGGTATCGCCCACCTGCTTGCCCAGCAGGCCGCGGCCAATCGGAGAGGTAGTGGAGATCATACCGTTCTTGGCGTCCACATCTTCGCTGGTCACCAGCTTATAACGGATCTTCTCGTCTTTGTCGAGGTCCAGCACGACGACTGTTGAGCCCAGCCCGGCACGGTCGTGCGGGATCTTGGACATGTCGATCATCGAGATCTCGCGTAACCGGGCGTTGAGCTGATTCAGGCGGGCATTGACCATGCCCTGGCGTTCCTTGGCCGCGTGATATTCGGCGTTTTCCTTCAGATCGCCGTGGGCGCGGGCTTTGAGAATCTCCCGGGGGAGCTCGATGCGAAACTCGTTTTCGAGCGCCGCAATCTCGTCCTGCAATTTCTTAATGAGCTCTTCCATACCGCTTCCAGTAAATTATAGCGCGCGACGCCCAGTTCAAAGCCCTCTATATGAAGAGATTTCCCTGCCCCAACAACTGTTGCGGATCAAAACGGCGCTTAACTGATCGCATGGCCTCAATTTCCGCTGGATTGTATTGAATCGACAATAGATGGGCCTTGCGTTTCCCCAGACCATGCTCCGCACCTACGGTGCCACCCATAGCTACCACCTCTTTGGCCAGCTCGACAGCGATCTCGGTGGCGCGCGCCCACTCCTGGTGCGTTTCCGGTAAGACTTCGGTGTGCACATGCGCATCGCCGATATGTCCGAACATCACGAACCGATCCTCGAAGTTTTTCCCAAGCACCGAGCGATAGATCGAAAGGATTTCGCGGTTGCGCTCCAAGGGCACGGCGTAATCGGTCGCCAGTACTACGAATCCGCCGCGGCGCAGGCGCTCATGAATGCGCTCCGGCAGGCGGTGCCTGAACTGCCGGAATCTCTCACGATCCCCGGAGGATGCCCCGAACCAGGATTCACTTTCGAGCGCCCCGGTCATATCGAGATCGGCATCGCCTTCCAATTCCAGTAATACAGCGGCCCCGTAAGGAAGCTCCATCAGCTTGATGGAACGCGAATCCAGAAATTCGAGCATACGTAACCCGGGCGTGGGACGCCAACGGTCGACGGCATCGAGCGCGGCCTCCTCAGTGGAGAAGAAGACGACTCCGCCCAGAATCTCGCCGGGCGCGGGCAGCAACTGAAGCTGTGCTTCCGTCACCACACCCAGCGTTCCTTCGCTGCCGATGAAGAGGTCCACGAAATCCATACCCGGCTCCAGCCGGTAACCGGCGGAATGCTTACGGGTGCGAGGCAAAGAAATACGCGGAACCTCGAAGTCGACCTTTTCACCGCGCCGGTATTCCACGATTCGCCCGTCCATGTGGACCACCCGCAACGCCTGAACATGTTTACGCGTAGACCCGTAGCGGAAACTGCGTGAGCCGCTGGCGTTGGCTCCAATGTTGCCGCCAATCGAGGAAGTATTCTCCGTAGGATCGGGCGCGTAGAACTGTCCGGAAGCGGTGGCCGCGGCCTGGACGTCGCGCAACAGCACACCGGTTCCCACCCGCGCGTTGCCCGGAAACACATTTAACTTGCGAAACTGCGCCATCGAGATGGCCCATCCGGTTTTCGGGACGGCCCCGCCGGCCAATCCCGTCAGCGCGCCCATGACGGTAACGGGAACTCCTTCAGCGGAAGCGCGAACAAGGATCGCCGCGATCTCTTCTTCGCTGCGGGGAGTGAATACCTGGTCGGCCCGGCCAGCATAACCGGAAGCGTCGGTGATGTCCATCATGCTGGAATAATGGCGGGGCTAGACCGCCTTGCGCTGGCGCGTCAAGCCTTCGAGCAGCATGCCGGCGATTTGTTTCCCGTTTTCGAAGGCGTCTTCATAGACCCTGCGACGTTCGACGCGCGTAAAACCATATCCCAGCCGGTACAGCCGCTCGAGCGATAGGCCGGCCACGAAAGTTCCGGTCCATGCGATGGCTGCCTTGGGAATCAGTCCGCCGCCAAAGGGTACCTTCCCGACCAGCTCGCGTGCCAGCGATCGCCATCCCATGGCTCCCATGGCAATCGAGGCGATCTCCGACCGCTGCTCGCGGTATCCCACCGAACGGTCGCTGGCCGCCGCCAGCAGAAATCCCATGCGGATCTGGTTCATGGTGAGGAACGCGGCGTCCGATCCGTACTCTCCGACGGCCCAGGGCAGCGAAGCCAGGCTGGGGACCACATCGGGCAGAGCGGTCACCAGGCAGAACAAGGCGTTTTCCTTGGCAACTGCGCGGATCACGTGATGCGAGACTTCCTTGCGAAACGGGTCGAGGTGGCGAGCCAGAGGCAGCATCAAATCTTCACGCTTCCGGACGATGCGCCGGACGCAATCCTCGGGCGCTTCCGGATCGAAAGAAAACGCTTTCGCAGGCCGCAGCAAGGAAGACTCGTAGATCTGAACGTCGCAGGACGGTCCGCCGCCGCGAATCAGAATCTGGACGGCTTCCGTCCGGCGCTCCGGCGACAGATGGTGCGGAGCAAAGAATGTCTCCATGGCGCCGAGCGATTCCCGGGAAGCCGCTACCAGGCCAACCCGAACAGGACGATCGGCCTGCGCCCGCACTTCAGCGGGATTCAGATTCACGAGCGCTTGTCGTATCTGCCGAAAGACTGCGAGGGCCATGGCTGCAACGAAGCTGAGGGAGCCCGGAACATTATCCTTAGCTCCTGTCTCCATTGTATCCCGACACCGATGCGTTCCACTTGGATCTCAGAAGAAAAGTACCGCAGTACTGTCTCATTGGCCGGATGAAAATCGAGCGCGGGTGCGACCAGCAGCAGGCGCGGGGGGCCGGATCGCAGCGGAACGCCGGGGAAGTACCCACGGCCTTCAAACTCGCCCCGTTCGAGATGCCATTTGACGCGCATCCAGTAATCCAGGGCCTGGAGCGGCAAATGAATGTCTTCACTGGCCTTTACTTCGATCACGACCAGCCGGCCATCGCAGTCTACACCCAGAATGTCCAATATGCCGCGAGAGCCCGCGGCGAACTGCGGCGCCTGGCCGTACAGCGGCACATCACGAATGCTGGCGTCCAGGCGGCTGGCCGCCTCGCTAACCTGCGATTCGAGCCAGGCTTCTGGATGGCGCAGGTATAAGGGATTGCTGCGGTCGTCCGCGGCCGCGTTGCGCAGACGGGCGAGTCCGCGGGCGAGATTCTCGATCTCCGAAAGCTGACGGGCGTTGGAAAGATGTATTGCCTGGCGCTCGTCGATCCCGAAAAGCAGAGTCGAGCCGCAGGTTCTGGCAAATTCCAAGCCTCGCACGGCCAAGCTGACCGTTCCGTCCGGGCGATGCCGGAGTTCGACGCCGTCGATCGCTGCAAGACGGTCTATCCAGGCGCAGAGTTCGGGATCGGCCGCCGGGGTGCAGAATGGATCGAGCCTGGTAGAAAAGTTTGTATAGTCGCCGGGTTCGACGGGTTCTTCCAGAATTCCGGCCCCGTGGACGAATACCCGGTACTGCGCGGCATCCCGGTTAAGATAGCGAACGCGATGGCAGGTGGTGTTTTCGGCGCCAATCGGCACGAATACCGCGAGTGTGCCGACCGATAAACGCGTCTCGCGGCGGCGCAAGTAGTCGAGCCAAATCAGCCCGAAACTCAGCACGCCGTCCGGATCAATCGCATTTTCGCTTGCGCCAATTGCCGCGATCGCCTGATTGCCGCGGCGCAGAAACGCCCGGGGATACGCGGGTGACAAACTATGATGCAGGTCGGGTTCGGTGCTCAGCTCCACTAGTTTCCAGCCGCTATATTGGCGGCGAAGCGACATACGAAAGCGCTCGCGATACTTGAGCCGGTCGCCGCGCCGGACGGCGGCGGTGTTCGAGGCCTGCGCCAGATCGATCATCAGCAGCGAGCCGGTGCGGCCTCCAAAACGCTCGACTTCGAGTTCCAGGAACCCTCGCCGGACCTTGCCGACCGCACGAATCCGGCGCACCAGATTGCGAGTTTCGTCCCAGCACTCCAGCGTGCAGGCGCAACCTGCGCGAGTACCCAGAACGAATTTATCCGCGCAGATCGGCAGTGGATCTTCGCCGGGTTCCATCAAGACCGGCTGGGCTGCATGTTCCAGGAATTTCGAGATTTCGTCTTTTGCGAGCAATCGCGCCACGCGAAATTAGTGGCCTCAGTGCGTCAAAAATATCCCTCAGAATATGAGATCCTTCTTCGAAGAGAGGTGTTTTTCGAGCTCCTTGCGGTCCCCGAAATAGGTGGGCTTGGCGGTTCCCTTGCTAAACAGATCACGAGCCTGATCGTCGAAATGCCCGGACTCAGGGCTGTCGCTCTCGCCCGGCATCAGAATGGAGACTGCGTGCGCGGTACTGGAAAGTTCCACGATCTGCGTGGCGCTCTGGCCCCCTGTTCCCATCACGACGGCGCCCCGCCGCTCGAAATCGATTGCGCGGGGCGTGATCATGCCGGCTTCGGTTAGCGTTCCTCCGCCCGCCGGGTTCGAGCGTGCAGCACCGTCGCGAGCCACGCGAAAGATCGTTCCGTAATCAGCCGCATAAGGCAGCACGGTTTCGACCTGATCCTGCGCCTTGCGGAGCGCCGCGCGGATGCGATTGTTGCTCAGCGAATCCGGCGGCTCGAGCGCGGCTGCTTCGGGCTTGCCCAGCGCCATCTTGAACAGATAGAAAGCCAACGCCTCCGTGGAAGTAGGGTCACTGCGGCGGCTCCATCCAGTCAACATGCGCACGAAAGGCAGCTCGGGCGCCACCTTCACCAGCCGCGCCTGCCAGGCTTCGGCCTTGAACACCGCCGTCGAAAACGCTACCTCGATAGCCCGCCCGAAGGGCCAGGTGTTTTGTGCAGCCAGGAGTTGCTGCACCATCGCTTGCGACTGCGGCACAATCCGCTGCCGCAGCAGCAATCCATCCTCCGGTATTTTTCCGGAGCTGTCGAATATTTCGCCCTGTGCGGTTCCCACCAGCGCGGCGCCGGGGATTTGCGCGCTGCGAAGCGCCGCTTGCACCTCGGCCAGATTGTGGGCTGTCATCATGGACCAGGCCTCGTCCAGCGCGTGCGGTCCTGCTAACTCCTTCGACCCGCCCCATCCGACTGCCACCGAACCGTTATGACCAATCACTGGAAAGGGAACGCCCGGGGGCGCGACGCCTGACAGCGCAAGCTGTTCATCGGATGCGTACCATCGCATCTCATACGGACGCCCGTCGTCATTCCAACCGCTAAGCGGATCCAGGATCGCAATGACGTTCGCTGTCGAGCTGCGACCCGGACCGATCAAGATATCGTTCGAGCCATGGATGGTCGAGAATGCGCGGCGGCTGAACGCCATTACCATCGCAGGCGTGACGGGATTGTTGTCAGAGTGCTCGGTCAGATAATGGTTAATGCCGGCGCAGAACGCATTGATGACTGCCTGGATCTCCTTAGACAACGGCGGAGAAAGCGACGGTTTATCATTTTCCGCTCCGCGTAGATTGCGCAGCAGCGCGTCCTCCCGGTCTTCGGCTTGGGCGTATCCAGCGGCATAAGCGGCTCCCGCGGACGTGCGGGCAAAGATGTGCGGAATCCCGTAATTATCCCGGAGGATTTCGACAGTTTCAGCGCCGAGCGCGCTCAGGCTTGCCGCTAGATACGCTACGAAGCCCAGCAGGAAAACACGCACTGGCTTGCGGGACAGCCTCAGCGGCTGTCGTCGTCTATGGCGATCTTCAGCGCACGCAGGAATTTCTGATCCTGCGAAGTGAGCTGAATCTTTCCCACACGGCGCCGCCGTCCAGTTTCGGGTTGAGATTCCAGTTCCACCGTTTCTTCGGACTCGTCACCCTCTTCGCCTTCTGCGCGTTTGTTGAATCCGATGGTAGCTTCCAGAACCAGGAAGACGTCGTAACCGGCGCGTTTAATCTCCCCAATCGCGGCGGCTATACGGTCGGAATCGGAAAGCGACTCGTTGATCGCGTTTCCCAATTCCTGCATGAGATCTCGCAAGCGATCGTCCAATTCATTCCTCGTTTCTACCGAGCGAACCCACGCCTGCGGGTCCGATGTCACCTTCAGCATACCATCCGTTTTTCGGAAGGTCGAACGGTTGCAACATAACGTTAATATCGGCAGGTGCGGCACGGTCTGTTAGGATGAGGGGTGCGGCCGATGAAAATCGACAAGCGCAGCAAAGTGGGCCGGTTTATGGAGCACGTGGTGCCGGGCGTAGTTCGCCCCATGCGCGTCTTGTGGCACGAAGTCATCGGCTTTATATTCATTGTTTTGGCTGTAATTTTCGCTTCTTCCGCGATCCGCAATTACCACCTGTTGGAGACCGACAAAATCAGCGTGCTGAGGATGGCGGCGTCGTTTTTTCTGCCTGTCCTGATGGCGTACTTCGGTATCACCTCCTTCCTGCGAGCCCGCCGGATCTCGCGTTCATGAGCGACGCATCGAGCACACCGGGCGAACTTCCGGGTCAGTATCCGTTCACGCGCGGCATCCATCCCAGCATGTATCGCAGCCGTCTCTGGACTATGCGCCAGTACGCCGGTTTCGGATCGGCCGAAGAGAGCAACCGCCGCTATCGATTTCTACTTTCGCAAGGAATCACGGGACTCTCCGTGGCCTTCGATCTTCCCACGCAGATGGGCATGGATTCGGATCATCGTTTGGCGGCAGGTGAGGTCGGCCGGGTAGGCGTGGCGATCTGTTCGCTGGCCGATATGGAAAGGCTCTTTGAGGGGATTCGACTGGATCAGGTCACCACCTCGATGACCATCAATTCCACCGCGGCGATTCTGCTGTCGCTGTATGCATTGGTCGCCCAGCGTCAGGGAGCCGACCTGAAGAAACTTTCGGGCACGGTCCAGAACGACATTCTGAAGGAATACATCGCGCGGGGGACCTACATCTATCCCCCGCGTCCCGCGATGCGGATCGTCACCGATCTGTTTGCGTGGGCTGGCGCGGAGCTTCCGGAATGGAACACCATTTCGATCAGCGGCTATCACATTCGCGAAGCCGGCTCGACCGCGATTCAGGAAGTAGCGTTCACGTTCGCTAACGCCATCGCTTATATCGAAGCTGCGATCCGCGCCGGCCTGGATGTCGACGCCTTCGCTCCGCGGGTGTCGTTTTTCTTTAATGCCCACAGCAATTTTCTTGAGGAGACCGCGAAGTACCGGGCGGCGCGGCGGCTGTATGCGCACATTATGAAGCAACGCTTCGGCGCGAAGGATCCAAGATCGATGATGATGCGGTTTCATACCCAGACCGCGGGATCGACACTCACCGCGCAGCAGCCCGACGTCAACGTGGTACGCGTGGCGCTGCAGGCTCTGTCGGCCGTGCTGGGCGGCACCCAATCGCTCCATACGAACTCCCGCGACGAGGCCTTGGGGTTGCCGACGGAGGAATCTGCCCGGCTCGCTCTGCGCACGCAGCAGATCATCGCGCACGAAAGCGGGACCACCAAGGTCGCCGACCCGCTGGGCGGAAGCCTTTATATCGAAGAGCTGACCGGCCAGATCGAACGCGGCGCACAGGGATACCTCGACCGTATCGACGCCCTGGGCGGGACGCTAGCCGCGATAGAGAAAGGCTGGATCCAGGCGGAGATCCAGAACGCCGCGTACGAATTCCAGCAGCAGGTTGAACGTGAAGAAAAGATCGTTGTCGGCGTAAACCGGTTTCAGCAAGAGAACGAGGAATCGCTGACGGCTTTGCGCATCGATTCCGATATCGAGCGCCAGCAGGTCGAGCGCCTGCGGCAGGTACGCGCATCGCGTGATCAGGCCGCCGTCAACTTACGATTAGACGCGCTGGAACGCGCCGCGCATAGCTCCGATAACCTTATGCCGAAAATCATGGCAGCCTGCGAAGCATTGGCAACCGTCGGCGAAATTTCGGATCGCTTGAGAAACGTTTTTGGCGAGTATCGTGATGCGTGAAGTTCACAGCACCCGAGTTCACATCGTGGGCGGCGGTCTCGCTGGCTGCGAAGCCGCCTGGCAGGTGGCTCGCGCGGGTTGGCGCGCAGTCCTCCACGAGATGCGTCCTGTTCGATCGACATCTGCGCATAAGACCGATGCATTGGCCGAACTGGTGTGCAGTAACTCCCTCAAGAGCGAGCAGGAGAACGGTGCTCCCTGGCTGTTGAAGGAAGAACTACGCCGCTTAGGATCGCTATTGATAAATGAGATTGCGCCGGGAACGCGGGTCCCTGCCGGCCACGCCCTGACGGTAGATCGCGACCTGTTCGCCGGTGAAGTGACACGCAGGCTCGAAGCAGACCCGGCGATCGAGATTCGCCGCGAAGAAGTCATTTCACTTGACCCGGCGCACATCTGGATTATTGCCAGCGGACCGCTCACATCCGATGCCCTCGCCGCGGAAATCGGACGGCTCACCGGATCGCAACGTCTGTTCTTCTACGACAGCATCAGCCCCATTGTCGATGCGGAGTCGATTGACATGTCGATCGCCTTTGCGGCGTCGCGCTATGGCAAATCGCTGGATGGAACCGACGACTATTTGAACTGCCCGTTCGATAAAGCGGAATACGAGGCATTCCTGGACGCGCTGCTGGCGGCCGATAGCGTTCCCGCGCATATCGGCGAAGATCGCGTCAACTATTTTGAAGCATGTCTTCCGATTGAGGAAATCGCACGGCGGGGT
>JADMIO010849069.1_pt1 | contig 13742 bp, 13 predicted proteins | sample 8958161 | NCBI WGS metagenome assembly JADMIO01 (sample SAMN16585339, study PRJNA669376) | soil metagenome | isolation source: Crop rotation soil | place: USA: Cullars Rotation, Alabama | collected 2011 | reverse complement strand
CTTTCCCAGCCGGCCCTCGTAGGCGTCGCCCTGGCAGGGCTGGCGGCGCAGCGGCCGCAGCGCCGCGTCCTCGCGGAAGGCGAGCCCCAGGCCGGCCACGGCGGCCAGCCGCTGAGAAAAAGAGAGGTGGTCGAGGGCGCCGAGCAGCGCCTCGCGGTCAGGGACGGAGGTGAAGGGCATGGGTGGCTCGGTGGCAGCCAAAAGGGGCTACTCGGCGTTCCAGTCGGAGGCGGGCAGGACGCGCAGGTTGGTGTCGGCCTTGGCCGAGCGGAAGCGGACGATGCGGAGCGGCCACTTGCGGGTGGTCTTCTCGCCCAGCCCCTCGACGGTCTCGACCCAGAACAGGTCGAGATCGATGGCGTAGGCGCCCGTGGGGCCGGCCTGGGTCAGCAGGGGCCGGAAGGGGTTCTGGGGGTGCCAGTAGACCTCCTTGTCGACGCGGGCGACGTAGGCGAACACCGGGTGGGTCTGGTTGAAGCGCTGGGCCTTCTCGCGGGTGGGGCCGAGCAGCTTCTTGGCGTCCTCGGCGCCCACCTCGGTCATGGCCATGTCGTCGCTGGCGCCCGGGCCGCCGCCCATGAGCTTGGCCAGGGCCGCCCGGCCCTCCTTGTCGAGCTCGTTGACCAGCGTGTTGAGGTCGCCCAACTGGCCCTCCTCGTGGCGGTGCTTCTCGCGGGCGACGACCTTGGCGTTGGCCAGGGTGACCATGCGGGCCGTCAGGGTGGCGCCGCCCAGCAGCAGGTCGCGCGAGGTCTCGGCGCCCTTGCCCGTGAGGGCGTCCAGGTAGGCCTGGGCGGCCTTGCGGGCGTCGTCCTGGGTGTCGACGGCGACCTCGGTGTCGGTCACGCGGGCCGGCGCGACGGCCGTGGGCGGGGCCTTGGTCTCCTTGGCAGGCCCGGCCTTGGCCGGGGCGGCCTTGGGGGCGGTGAGCAGCGACAGCGCGAGCAGGTGGGCCACAGCCATGGACAAGCCTCCGACGGCAGAGAGGGAGAGCATGCCCACACTGAGGGCCTTTGGGGAGGCCGGCGTTGAGCCGACCCAACACCGTGTGATGCCCGTCACATGTGCAGTCGACGGCGCGGGGTGGGCTGGCGCCGCAGGCGCCCGCCGCGCTAGAGCGCGGCCATGGAAATCACCTCTACGACGACGGCCCTGGTCACCGGGGCCAATGGCGGTTTGGGCACGGCCATTGCGCGGGCGCTGAAGAAGGCGGGCGCGCAGGTCATCCTCAGCGGGCGCAAGCCCGAGGCGCTGGAGGCGCTGGCCAAGGAGCTGGGCGCCCGGGTGGTGCTCGCCGACCTCCAGGACAACGCTCAGGTGGAGCGGATGCTGGCCGAGGTGGGCCCCGTCGACATCCTGGTGGCCAACGCGGCCCTGCCCTGCTCGGGCGAGCTCAAGGAGTTCACCGTCGAGCAGATTGACCGGGCGCTGGACGTGAACCTGCGGGTGCCCATCCTGATGGCGCGGGCGCTGGCGCCCAAGATGGTGGAGAACAAGCGCGGCCAGCTCATCTTCATCAACAGCATCTCGGGCAAGCTGGCCACCTCGGCGACCAGCCTCTACAACGCCACCAAGTACGGTTTACGGGGGTTTGCGCTGGCCATGCGCGCCGAGCTGGCGCCCCACAACGTCGGCGTCAGCACCATCTTCCCGGGGTTCATCCGCGAGGCCGGCATGTTCGCCCAGACGGGCATCGAGCTGCCCGCCGGCGTGGGCACGCGCAGCCCCGAAGACGTGGCCAACGGCGTGCTGTACGCCGTTCGGAGCAACCCGGCCGAGGTGTCGGTGGCGGCCCTTTCGCAGCGGTTCGGGGCATTCGTGGGGGTCTTCTCGTTCGACTTCATCACCTGGATCCAGCGGGCGGCCGGCGGCGACAAGGTCGCCAGCCAGCTGGTCGAGAAGCAGAAGCACAAGCGGTGAGCCCGGCCGGGCTGCCGGTCGTCTTTGTTGGCTCATAAGTCGTATATGATTCCAAGTGCCCGAATACGGGCACTTGTCGGCAAATTGAATACATTTTGACTTATGCTGTCCCGGCTGGCTCGACGACGCCCGGGGCGGCGGGCGTTAGGATGTGGCCATGGTCCTGACCGCGCTCCTGGCTGCCCTGACGCTGTCGCAGGTGGATGCGAAGCCCTACCCGTCGGCGGCCCTGCTGGGCGACCAGCTCGTCGTCGCCGATGGAAATGGCTCGCTCAAGGCTTGGAAGAAGGACCTGTCGTTTGACGCCGAACTGTCCAAGAAGCTCAACGCCCAGCCGCTGGTGGCCGTGGCGCGCGACGGCGACACGGTCTGGGGCTTTGACGGCAAGGCCACTTTCACATGGAGCCTCGAGCACTCCGATTGGAACGAAGTCAAGGCCAGGGCGCCCGCAGCGCCCTGCCTGGCCTTTGCGGTGGTGGAGTCAAAGCCAGTCTGTGTGCAGGCGCGTGGCATCCATCGCTTCTCCGACGGAAAGTTCTGGGAGGCCCCGAAATACGACCATCAAATCAAAGGCCAGGGCTTTGGCATGCCCAAGGCGGTCGTCGTGCACGGCAGTCAGGTGGCCATTGGCAACGGCTTTGGCGAGTGGGGCGGCTTTCTCTGGCTGCTGGATTTGAAGACTGACCAATGGAGCAAGTTCTACGACGAGCTCGGAAACGCCAACGGAATCGCCTGGACGCCCGACGGCTGGGCGGTCGCCTGGGCAATGAGTCACATGATGGCCACGGCCCAGCCGCGGCTGCACGATGTCGACGGCAAGCCCAGGAAGGAGAGCGCCCGGCTACACGATAAATATCTCCGCGCCGTCGCCTGGGACGGCAAGGCGCTCTACGGGCTGGAGCAAGATGAAATTGTAAAGTTCAAGCCGGACCTCACCTTCACCAAGGTTCAGAAGGTGAAGATCGCCTACGGCCCGGAGGCCAACGCGGTCGGGGTCTCCTCGGGGATTGCGGTGATGCAGGCGCTCGATGGCGGCCGCTTCCTCATCGTCCCGACCAGCGGCGCCCCCGTGGTCGCCGACGGCTCCAAAGTGACCGTGCTGAAATGAAGACTTCAGCGGAGAGCGCCACTCAAGCACTTGTCAAAGGCATCAACGCCGCGGCTGTAGGCGACCGCGCCATGGCCATCTATGAGTTTGAAGATGTGCTTTTCCTGGTCTCTGCGGACTCGAAGCTCGGAGCGGTGGCCGGGAGTGCCATCGCTGCACTGAAAGACGCGGAGACGGACTGCCAGCGCATTGTTGAAGACCTGTGGGCTACCTTGAAATGAAGCCTGATTCGAGCAGAGTCCTGGACATCATTAATAGGCTACTCGCCGAAAGAATTGTGATGGTCGGCACGCCCATCGACGATGAAATTGCGGCCATCGTTGTCGCTCGGCTCCGAACACTCGAGAAGCAGGCGTCCGACAAACCGATTCACGTATATCTCAACTCTCCGGGTGGCTCGGTCACTGCGTCGCTAGCCGTATACGACACAATGAAGGAACTCCGCTGCGAAGTCGCCACCTATTGTCTTGGTCGATGCGCGGGTACAGCGGTGCTCCTGCTCGGTGCAGGAGCGAGAGGGAGGCGGAGCTGCAATCCAGGCGCGAAGATTCAACTTGTCCCGACCACCGGCGAAGGCCCTGATCTTGAGCGCGTGCAGACGCTCTTTGTCCAGCAGCTCGCCTTTTTACGGCTACCGAGGCCATCGCGTTTGGACTGTCTGACACTATCGTTCAGCTGAAGAAGTGAGCTGATGGCTATTTGTTCAGCCGCTCGATGTGGCCAATCAGCCCGGTCAGGTCAGCGCTGATGTCCTCGGGCGCCATCTGCGCGCGCTCGTAGTCGCATGTGCCAAAAGGCGCCGCTCGGGTAATCAGGTGCGTGTGCGCGCCCAGCGCGCGCGGCATCGCCAGGTCCAGCTCCCAAATGTCACCGCAGATCAGCGTCTCCTTCATGGCGTACTGCTTCTCGCCGAAGTTGGCCCAGAAGGCACAGAGCGCCTCGAAATAGGCGCCACGGCGCAAATAGACCGGCCGGCCCAGCCCGGGGACCTCCAGGCAGCCCGGCAGCGCGTCGAAGTGCGCGCGGTGGGCTGTCGCCGGCAGCTCGGGTGCAAAGAACACATCACGCGTCTTGAACTTTGCCGCCCCACCGCCGACATGGAGCTGCGCGCGAAAGGCCGCGTCGTCTTCAAAGAGCGCGTTCACCCTGGCCTGGACAGAGTCGCTGGCCGAGTTGGAGATGATTCCCACCTTGAGGCCGCGCGCCACGAGCGTCTTGAACACCTCCTTGGCCTCGTCGCGCCACTGCGGCGCGTTGAGGTTGTAGAGCGGCTTGAAGGCGTCAGGCGGGAGCAACTTCAAACCCATTTGCCTGTTGAGCAGCTCGGCGGCCTCGCCCGCCAGAATGTACGGATCGGCGGCAGCGGGCGCCGCCGGGCTGCCACCCAGCGTCCAGCCCGCCTTGGGCGACGCGGCGATGACCGTCTTCAGCGCGGCATTCCACTCCGTGTCAATTGCACGGTTGTTCGCCCGGGTCAGCGCCTCCTTGTACGAATCGAGAAACCCCTGCTGAACCTTCTCAACCTGGGTGCAGGTCCCGTCGAAGTCGAGGACCACATAGCGAATGGGCATGGCCGGACTCTACCGGCAAAAGTGCTTGCAACCCCACGCTCTTTGCTTATTTTGATGTCCGTCGAAATAAGGAGTGGCCATGTCCTGGTGGGCAAAGAAGGCGGTTTTGGCGATGGCGCTGGCGGCAATGGAGACGAGCGACGAGAAGGTGGCGCGGCAGTACCTGACGGCCATTTCGGGAGGGAGGGAGGCCGAGGCGGTGGTGCTGGAGACGCCAGCCATGGCGGCGGCGCTCGACGCGGCGGCGCTGAAGAGGCTCTGGGCCGAGGTGGAAACGAGCGCCGGCAAGTTTCAAGCAATTGACAGTGTGCAAATCCAGGGCGCCTCGCAGGCCTTGCTGGTGCGGTTCGAGCGGGCAGCGCTGGAGGTCCGGGTGACCGTCAAGGACGGCAAGGTGGCAGGCCTGCGCTACCAGCCCGCCGAGGCGCCCGAGGCCTTTGGGCGGCGCTTCATCGCCGCGCTGGCCAAGGGGGAGGCGGCAGCGCTGGAGAAGGGCATCTCGGCGGCGGTGCAGGGAAAGCTCACGCCGGCGCTCTTGCAGCAGCTCTGGGGGCAATTGCAGGAGAAGTCGGGGGCGTTTCAAAAGGTCGAGGCCGTGAGCGCTCAGCGGCTGGGGCCAGCGACGGCGGTCTACGTCGCGCTGCAAATGGCCCAGGGCGAGCTGGGGCTGCACCTGTCGCTGGACGGCGCAGGGCTGCTCCAGGGCGTCTTCATGGCCGATCCGGCGCTGGCCAAGGGCTGGCACCCGGCGCAGTACGCCAGCGAGGCGAGCCTGAGCGAGACCGAGGTTCAAGTCGGCGACGCTCCAGCGCTGCCGGGGACGCTGACGGTGCCCAAAGGGGCCAAGGGGCCGTTTCCGGTGGTGATCCTGGTGCACGGCTCGGGGCCGAACGACCGCGACGAGAGCATCGGCGGCGCCAAGGTGTTCAAGGATCTGGCCTGGGGCTTGGCCAGCCAGGGCGTGGCGGTGCTCCGGTATGACAAGCGCTCGCGGGTGAGCCCGCAGGGCATCAAATCGGTCAAGGAAGAGGTCCTGGAGGGCGTTTCGGCGGCGATCGCGCTGGTCGCGGAGCGGCCGGAGCTCGACAAGGGCCGCATCTACGTCCTGGGCCACAGCCTGGGCGCCTACCTGGCGCCGTGGATTGGCAAGGACCACCCGGAGCTGGCGGGGCTGGTGCTGCTGGCGGCGCCGACCCGAAATCTCCTCGAGGTGGAGCGCGGCCAGTACGACTACCTGAAGTCGCTGGCGCCCAAGGGCAACGAGGCCGCCTGGGCGGCCAGGTACAAGGAGCTGGACGACGCGGCGGCGCCCAAGCTGGCGCCCGACGCGGTGGCGCATGGTGCGCCGGGCTCGTACTGGCTGGCCCTGCGCGGCTACGACCCGGTGAAGACGGCCGAGGGGCTGAAGCAGCCGCTGCTGGTGCTCCAGGGCGAGCGCGACTACCAGGTGTCGGTGACCAAGGACTTCCCTGCCTGGGAGGCGCTGGGCAAGCGCAAGGCGACCGTGACGACGCGGGCGCTCCCGGGGCTGAATCACCTGTTCATCACCGGCGAGGGCGTGCCCCGGCCAGACGAGTACAGCGCGGCTGGTCATGTGGCGCCCGGGGTCGTCCAGGCGGTGCTGGCGTTCATTCGCAAGTAGCGGGCATTTGGAGCTGGCTGGGCCGCCAAGCCTGGAACGAAAGAAGGCCGCGCCGGTTGGCGCGGCCTTCTTTCATGTGCTGCTGGTCGGATTCAGCTCGACTCAGCCCTCGTCGTCGCCGCCGCCCTCATCCCCGCCCTCGTCGCCGCCCTCTTCGGCTTCTTCCTCGGCGGGCTCCTCTTCCTCGGGCTCCTCTTCGGGCTCTTCCTCTTCCTCGGGCTCCTCGGCCTCTTCCTCCTCAGGCTCCTCGGCCTCCTCTTCCTCGGGCTCGTCCTCGGCCTCTTCCTCCTCGGCCTCTTCCTCGCCCTCGGCCTCGTCTTCGGCCTCCTCCTCGCCCTCCTCTTCCTTCTCCTCTTCCTCTTCCTCTTCCTTCTCGTCTTCCTCTTCCTCGCCCTCCTCTTCCTTCTCGTCTTCCTCGGCCTCGTCTTCGGCGGAGTCCTCCTCGTCCTCGCCCTCCTCGTCACCCTCCTCCTCGTCCTCCTCGCCTTCCTCTTCCTCGTCCTCGCCTTCCTCTTCGTCCTCCTCGTCTTCCTCGCCGTCTTCCTCTTCGTCGCCCTCCTCGCCCTCCTCGTCCTCCTCACTGTCGTCTTCGTCGTCCTCGTCCGACTCGTCTTCCTCGTCGAACTCCTCGTCCTCGAAGACGTCCTCCTCTTCCTCTTCGTCCTCCTCCTCGGCGAGCTCGCTCAGCTCCTCTTCGAGCTCCTCTTCAATCTCCTCTTCCTCGGCCTCGGCCTCTTCCTTCAGCTCGGCCAGGTCCTCGTCCGACACCTCGTAGAGGCTGGCCAGCTGGCCCAGCACCTCGTCCGAGTCCTCGTCGCCGTCCACCTGGGTGAACTGGGTGGCCATGCCGAGCGCCGTCGAGCGGTCCTCGGCGTCCATGACGCCCGCTGCCTGCTGGGCGCGGGCCTCCATGCCCTCGTTGTAGAAGTTCGTCTCGAACGACATGTACAGGTTGAGCAGGTCGTCGTCCGACAGCTCACCGCCGGTCGTCTCCGAGAAGACCTGGAGCAGCTGGCCCTTCTCGTCGGCGCCGACATAGCCGTCAGCCGCCGCGCGCAGGTAGAGCGTCTCGAGGATGCCGTGGATGGGCAGGTACTCGTAGGCCACCGCGCCGCCGGCGACAGCCACCGCCGCGCCGCCCACCAGGGCCTTGCCGCTGATGCCCTTGGCCTTGGCCTTGGCCGCAGCGACCTTGGGGCTCTTGGCCGCGATCTTGGCGATGCGCGCCTCGCGGGCCGCCGGGCTCAGGCCCAGCGCCGTCGCCGTCTTGGGCCCGACGATGCCGTCGGCCGTCAGCTTGCTCTTGGTCTGGAAAGCCTTGACCTCCTTCTCGGTGGCAGCGCCAAAGACGCCGTCAACTGCCAGCTTGGAGCCGCGGCTGTTGAGCGCCGTCTGGAGCGTGCGGACATGCTCGCCCTTGGAGCCCACCTTCAGCGTGGGGAACTTGGCGCCCACCGGCGGGGCGATCTTGGTGGGCTTGGCCACCGCCGGGGTCTTGCCGGTCGTGGTCTTGGCCACGGCGGTCGGGGCTGGCGCCGGGGCCGCCGGCAGCTTGAGCGCTGCGCGGGTCTTGGGCCCGACGATGCCGTCGGCCGTCAGCTTGTTCTTGGTCTGAAAGTCCTTGACCGCCTTCTGGGTCTTCAGGCCGAAGCTGCCGTCCGTGTCCAGCTTGATGTTGAGCGCCGCGTTCAGCGCCACCTGCAACGCCTTGACGTCGTCGCCGCGCGAGCCAACCGACAGCAGCCGCGACGCGCTCGTCGGGCCCTCGAGGGCCACGCGAATGGCGTTGCGCGTCACCGGCCCGACCACGCCGTCAACCAGGATCTTCTTCTTGGTCTGGAAGTCCTTGACTGCCTTCTCGGTGGTGGCGTCGAAGTCGCCTTCCTCTTTCAACTTGTAACCCAGACGATTCAAATTCTTTTGAACCTGCTTGACCTCAACGCCCTTCGAACCAAGTTTCAAGCTGGCAACGGCGGTCACTGGCATTTGTGATTCCCTCTCCCGGGTTGGTGCGGCGAGGGCGGATTAGTTCGGCAAAGGCGAAGTGAGTCAAGCGTCAAAGTGGCGCGCCCGAAAAGCCAGCAGAGCGGCTGCAATGGCCGCTACGAGCCCAACAAACGGCCATAAAGATTGTGGCTGTGGTGCCGACGCCGTCGGCGAGGTCGCCGGCCCACAGACGACGCAGCGGGTCGCCCCCGCGCCGCCGTCTTCGGCCGGCCGCTCAGAATATGCAGTCACCCGCGGCCCGCTCAGCAGCGCGAGCCACCCACCGGGCGAGCCGCCATCGGATGTGACAGTTCGCCCTGGGGTGGTGACACACCAGGCAGCTGCGCAGCTGCCTGAGTTGGGGTCGGAGCCGTCAAAAGGGCAAGCAGCGCCAGCTGCGCGACCTTCACAGGAGGAGAAGTCGGGCGCGAGGTCGGCGCGGGCAGCGCCGCCCAGCAGCGTCAAGATGAGGAGGGCTCGCATGGGTCATTGGACAATGCCAGCCTTTTTGAGTTCTCCCCAGAGGAAGTCGGCCCACTGCTCATAGCCAGCGTCGGACGGGTGGAAGCCGTCGGCCGAGAAGAGCTCGCGGTGGCCCTGGAGGCGCTGGCGGCTGGCCTCGTGGGTGTTGATGACGGTGATGTTTGGGTACTGGCGAAAGACTTGAAAGTAGCCGTTGTACTGGGAGATGTAGGTGTCGAGCATGGGCAGGCTCAGCCCAAGCGCCTGAAGCGCCATTCTGGCCATGGGCGCATGTGACATATCAGGGAGGTCATTGACAAAGACGCGCGCCTGCAGCGCGCCCAGGGCCCTGGCGATGTCTTGCAGGTTGGCCTGAAAGACCTCGGGCGGGACCATGCGCCACAGGTCGTTGACGCCCACCGCCAGGGTGACGAGCTGGGGCTGGAGCTCGATGGTCCTGTCGAGCTGGGCGCGGTTGACGTCGGCGGTGACGGCGCCGCTCTCGCCCAGGTTGAAGAACGCCAGCGGGCGCTGCTGGCGCAGCCGCTGGGCAATCCGGTCGGGATAGCCGCCGTGGGTGGCGCCCACGCCCACCGCGGTCGAGTCGCCCAGGGCGACGTAGGTAAAGGTTTGCGAGGCCATACCAGGCTGTAACTGGGTGGCGAGCTGCTGGCTGGGTCGGTACCTCCCTCCATGAAGACCATCCTGGTGACGGGCGGCGCAGGCTTTGTCGGGCAGGCGCTCCTGCCGGCGCTGGTTCAGGCGGGATATGACGTGCGAGCGACGACGCGGAAGCCCGCCGAGGCGCCCTCGCTGAAGGGCGTCGCGTGGGTGCGCGCCGACTTGAACAATGCAGACGAGCTGGCGGCCGCCTTGAAAGGTGTCGACGCGGCCTATTTCCTCGTCCACCAGATGGGCCAGGGTCGCTCGGACTATTCCAACGCCGACCACGAGCTGGCGGCGCGCTTTCGCGACGCCGCGGCGTCGGCGGGGGTGAAGCGAATCATCTACCTGGGTGGTGTGGCGCCCAGGGGAGCGCCCTCGAAGCACCTGCAGAGCCGCCTGGACGTGGGCGAGGTCCTGCGGGCGGGCGCGGTGCCGGCGCTGGAGCTGCGCGCGTCGATGCTGATTGGCAATGGGAGCGCGTCCTGGCAAATCGTCAGGGACCTGGCGCTGCGGCTGCCTGCCATGATTCTGCCGGCTTGGACCGAGCACCGGACCCGCCCGCTGGCGCTGGAAGACGCCGTCGAGGCGCTGGTCCGCGGCTTGAAAGTGCCGCTGGCAAAGAGCAGGTGGTTTGACATTCCCGGGCCCGACACGCTGAGCGGCCGGGAGATCCTGGAGCACATTGTCACAGCCAACGGGCGCCGCTCGGTGAGCGTGGGTGTGCCGCTGGTGTCAACCGGGCTGTCGTCGTGGTGGCTGCGGCTCATCACCCGGGCGAACTTTGAATTGGCTCATGAGCTGGTGCTGGGGTTCGAGAGCGACCTTTTGCCCAAGGACGAGTCGTACTGGACAGTCATTGGCTACCAGCCCCGGTGGACGTTTGACGAGGCGGCCAGGCACGCGCTGGACACTGAACAGATTGAGCCTTCGCTGCGGGGGATTGCGGGCGCGCTGGAAGAGCAGATTGTCCAATGGGTCAGCCCGAAGTCAGCCTGAGCCTTGGCCTGGACTATCGTCTGGCGATGGCAGACGTGGCGCTCCGCGAGCAGATGGATTTCTCGGGAAAGGCGTTTCTGGTGGTGGCGGTGGTGGTCTTGGGCGTGGGCGCGCTGCTGGCGTTCGAGCCCGACAGCGACTCGGCGGCGCTCCCGCTGGCGCTCTCGGGCGCGCTGGCGGGTGTCCTGGCGATTCCAGGCGTCGGGCTGGTTCGCCAGCGCGGCTGGGCGCCCACGGCGGGCTTGCTGGTGAGCCTGCTCATTTGCCTGCTCTTCTCGCTCTTCCTGGCGCTGCCGATCTCGATTGCGCTGGCGTCTCGAATGATCAACGCAGGCTCGGATGCGCACATCAAGCCCGAGTTCATGCTGGGCGCCGCGCTGGCCTGCGTGGCCGTCTACCGGGTGCCCTTTCGCATGTGGAGCCTCCGGCAAGCGTGGCTGCAGCGCGTACAATGACCAATCATGAAACCAGACCAAGAGACCTTCGGAGGCGCGTGGATCAGCTTTGACCTGGGTGACTACCGACCATGTGACAGCACCTACTGCGGCTCTGCCCTGGAGTCGCTGCCGCCGCTGAAAGAGCCGCTGGACGGCTCTTTTGGCTGGTTGGCGGCCAAGCTGCCCAAGCCGACGCCAAAGGCCGAGAAGGCGATGAAGGCGCTGGCCGAGAAGGTCAAGGCGGCTGGCCACACCTTGCCGCCCGAGTTCGTCACATTCTTCAGTCGGCCTGGGCTGGGGTTGTCGATTCCGTCGTGCACGGCCTGCGAGTGGGATGTGTCGAAAGAGCCCATCGCCAACCCGGCGCAGCCGGGTGCCCACACGCTGCGGTTTCTGCGCGACCAGCAGGATTGTTGCTTCTGGTACCTCTACTTCCCGCCCACGGGCGCGCCGTATGTCATCAATTCGCCCATTCCGTTCGACGACCCCGAGGTGATGCGCACCGGCACCGAGGGGGGCGGGCCCATCGACGCCGACATCGTCAAGGCCAACACGTGCCGGTCGGCCGACAGCCTGGAGGCGTTCATCTACCGCTACTGGCTGGAGAACACGCTCTGGGACAAGCTCCACGCCAGCAAGCCCAAGCCCTTCACGCTTGCCGAGCAGGCCTACCTCGACCACTACGCAGCCCAGAAGGCGCAGAAGGCCCTTCGCACCTGAAGGGCTGGGCGGGATTGCAATGCAGACTCGAAAGAGCACCCGGCTCAACAATGAACAGGAGCCCATGGAAGGGCTCCTGGGCCTATTTGGAGGCTGGCACGACGGTTGCTCTATGTCCCCGCGAGACGCAGCGCCAGACCGAGGTCTCCCCCCGCCCTCGGTTTGAGCCACGTTTCAGGACGGCCTGGCCCATGGTGGGCCAGGCCGTTTTTTTCTTTCTGCGTTTAAACCGGCAAGATCCCCTGACCAATGCAGGGGACCCCATGACCTCGCTGCTGCTGAGCCTGGCGTTTGCGATTTCGCCAATGGATGCGGTGCTGCTCAAGCCGCCCGCGCAGGCGTTTCACCTCCACCTCAGCAGCCGAGCGCTCAGCCAGCTCGAGCCGCCCGCGTTGGCGGTGCCGCAGCCGGACCACGCGCCACCGCTGGCCGACGACCCGGACGCGCGGCCGCACCTGGTGGTGCCGATTCTGGAGGTGTCGTCGCTGGTGCTGCTCGACGCGCTGGGGGTGGGCGTGCTGGCGCTGAAGGGGGTGCCGGTGCGGGCGGCGCTGCTCGACGGCGTCGGCGCCCTGACGGGCGCGGTCGTCGGCGGTGTGGTGGTGGGCGCGGTGGGCGCGCTGGTCGCTGGGGCCATCTGCGCGGCCACCTGCAGCGACAACAACCCTTTTAGCCTGGCAAACCCGACGAGCTGGCTGGGCCGCGGCGCGGCCAAGGACCTGCTCCAGGGCTTGCTGATCGCGGTCTTCGTGGCGGCCGGCATCATGGTGGGCGGCGTTTTGGGGGCGCCGCCGGGCGTGGCCATCGCCGAGAAGCTGCAGGGCCGGGCCGTCTCGGGCCTGGGCTGGGGCCTCGGCCACCTGACGGCGCTGGGCGCGGGCGCGGCGGGCGCCTTGGTCGCCTCGGAGCTGACCGACGAGAACGCCAACTTCGAGGCCGTGGCCTTGCCGCTGGGCGCGGCAGGGGTGCTCATCTGGAGCGTGGCGGGCTACTCGATCGTCGCCCGCTGATGCTGTCCGGGGCGCTCAGGCGACCTGCTGGAGCGCCTCCTCGATGCTCTCGGGGCAGCTCTTGGCGGTGCCCGTGTCGACCTCGACGCGGACCTGGTTGTCCTGGAACGACACGGCCACCCGCTGCCCATGGTGCTTCCGGAGCAGGGCGTTCAGCTCGGTCAGGTGCATCTTCTCGGCGGAGTAGGAGATCTTCATGCCGTGGCTCAGAGCAGGGACTGTGCCAGCCCGGCGGACCCACCCAGAGGCCCTCTGGGCCGGTTTTTGACCCGGTTGGGGTGGGTCAAACCCAGGGGCGCGGGTGTCCTCGGACCCGGTTACTGGCCCTGGATGGCCTTTGCGCGGGCCTTGGGGTCGTCGGGAAGCCGGGCGACGGTCTTGCCGTCGGCGCCGATGACCGTCCAGACCTCGACGCGGCCCCGGTACTGGTCGCTGTCGACGGCGTGCTCGTCGTCGAGCCGGTGGCTCTCGACCAGCAGCAGGCCCTTGTAGGGCCCGCGGTCGAGCTGCGCGGCGACCACGCCGTCGGTCAGGAAGCGCTGCTTGCCGCTCGCCAGGTCGACCGCGTGCGCGGCGCTGCTGGTCGCCCAGGCGGCCGTGGAGAAGTAGAGCGTCGCGCCGTCGGGCGAGAAGCGCAGGTTGTCGAAGTCGGCCAGGGTCTCGCTGACGTCGGCGTCGGCCGCCGCCTCGTGGCCGGCGACCAGCACGGCGGGCGCCTCGCCCGCGCGCTGAATGCACAGGTCCTGGTACGGCAGCTCACCCACAGCCGAGCTCAGCTTTCGCCTGGGGTCCACCTGGGCGTAGACGGCGAGCTTGCCGTCGGGCGACCAGGTCACCGGGGTCTGCGCCGTGGGCGGCTGGCAACCTGCGCCTGCGCCTGCGCCCGCCGATGTGGGCGCGGCGGGCGCGGCCGCGTCGCGCACCAGGTACTCCATCGCGTAGGCCAGCCGGCGGTGCGTGTCGGTCACGCTGTAGCCGTTCTCGTCGGGCCCTCGGTTGGCCAGGTCGGTCAGGAGCGCCTGGGCGCTCTTGGCCTGCCCAATGGCTGATTTGGGCGGTTTTACCGAGGCCGAGAGCGCCGCGACCGCGGCGCCGACCGACGCCGCGGCCTCGACCAGCGGCTGCTTGAGCTCGGCAGACGGGGGCTTCGAAGGCGCGCTGCGGGCCAGCGCCATCAGCCTGGAATCAACTGTCAAGAACAGCGCGCGGGCGCGGGCGGGAAAG
>JADMIO011472298.1_pt1 | contig 13743 bp, 16 predicted proteins | sample 8958161 | NCBI WGS metagenome assembly JADMIO01 (sample SAMN16585339, study PRJNA669376) | soil metagenome | isolation source: Crop rotation soil | place: USA: Cullars Rotation, Alabama | collected 2011 | reverse complement strand
TCACCTTCTCTTCTACAAGCGACTTAATCCCGGCTCATTCTTTCCGCCGGCATACGAGATTTGCGTTTATCCCCTCGCTCATTCGATGGCTCAACTGCACCGTCTACGATGGCAAATTGGCGGAGCCGGCGCCTTGCTGTTGCTAGGCGGTTTTATTGCAAGCCATGTGGTCGCCTTAAGGTTCTCAGCGCCGGTCAAGAAACTCGCTTTGGATTCCGAAGAGAATCGCGCCCAACGAAAGCGGGCTGAAGCCGCGCTCGCTACGACCGCACGGGAGCTGGAGAGATCGTCACGCTATTCTGCCGACGCATCCCATCAGTTGAAAAGCCCGGTCACAGTCCTTCGCATTGGCTTGGAGACATTGCTATCGCGCGAGGGGTTCAAGCCAGACGTGTATGAAGAGTTGTCCGCCCTGCTGCATCAAACGCATCGGCTGACCGGTGTAATAGACGACTTGCTTCTTTTGTCGCGCATGGATGCTGGACATCTTCAAATCGCATCCACACCGGTAAATCTTAGTCAACTTGTTGATGAATGGCTCGATGACCTCAGCGCGTTGCCCGATTCGCCTGATGTGAAAATCGAGAAAGAATTCGCCACAGATCTTTTTGTCGCCGGAGAAAAACGGTACACCTCCCTGATTGTGCAGAATCTGCTCGAGAACGCGCGAAAGTACAACCGTCCGGGCGGCCTGATCCGGGTCAGCGCAGTCCGTGCTCGCGGGAACAGGAACGTCCTGCTGAGTGTCGGCAACACGGGGCGCACCATTCCTCCGGGCGAAAACATTTTTGAGCGTTTTCATCATCGTTCCACACCCTCAGCCGTTTCGGGCCATGGAATCGGATTAAACCTCGCTCGCGAACTCGCCCGGCTGCACGGGGGAGATTTATCCCTGATTCGCTCGGAAAACGATTGGACTGAATTTGCGGTGCGCTTTCCTGCCGCCGATGGTGTTAAACCTGTCGCATGAAGCTGCAAGCCCTCAGCTTGTGCATTTTCGCCTGCACAGCGTGCGCCTTTGATATCGACGATTTTTTCGACCGCCTCGACAGCACCCTGAGCCCTTCGGCCTTTGAGGGTAATCTACGGCTACGATTGAGCGGCACTTTGGATCTGGAGCTCTACCACTTCGACCAGCCCCCGCCCGGACTCATCAACAGTAGCAGCGACACACTTTTCAATCCGCGGTTGACGCTTTTTCTCGATGCGCAGGCTGGCTCCCACGTCTATTTCTTTTCACAATCGAGGCTGGACCGCGGCTTTGATCCCAGCGACCACGGCGCTCAAGTTCGGCTGGACGAATACGCAGCGCGTGTCACCCCGTGGGACGATGGCCGCCTAACGGTGCAAATCGGCAAGTTCGCGACGGTAGTTGGCAATTGGGTACCGCGGCACCTTTCCTGGGAAAATCCATTCATTAATGCGCCGATTGTTTATGAAAACGTCACGCCGATTCGCGATAAGATGGCGCCTTTTTCGGCATTCGACTTCGTTTATGGCCTTTACGCTTACGATAAATATGCGTTCAATCCGGTCATCTGGGGCCCCAGTTATGCCAGCGGCATTTCTCTCTCGGGGCGGCTGGGGCAATTTGATTATGCTGTGGAGATGAAGAACGCTTCGTTGTCGTCCCGGCCGGAATCCTGGGACGTTACCGAGACTGGTTTCGAGTATCCAACGTTCAGTGGACGCATCGGTTTTCGGCCTAACGAGGCGTGGAATTTTGGTGTTTCGGCCAGCGAAGGGCCTTACTTTCGCAGTGAGGCGCAATCCACACTGCCAGCAGGGAAAACCATCGGTGATTATCGCGAATTTGTTATGGGACAAGACGCCAGCTTTGCCTGGCGACACCTGCAGGTGTGGGCAGAGTTTTATGAAGCCCGCTTCCAGGTGCCCGGTGTAGGGAACGCGGACACGCTTGCCTATTACATAGAGGCAAAATATAAATTTACCCCGCAACTTTTCGGCGCGATTCGCTGGAACCAGCAACTGTTCGCGGACGTTAATCTTCCTTTTGGCAAAAACCTTCCCTGGAGCAACGATCTTGCGCGGGTTGACTTGGCGGCAGGTTATCGTTTTACATCACATATCCAATTGAAGGTTCAGTACAGCTATCAACATGAAACGAGCGGCCCCGGTTACGACAATCACTTGCTGGGAGCTCAGCTCACGACGCGGTTCTAACTCTAATCCTGCTTAGCAAACCCATGCGTATCCTAGTAGTTGAAGATGACATCGCATTAGCGCGGCGAATCGCATCGACACTGACCGAGGCCGGGCACGATCCACTCGTCGTTCATGACGGTGAAAAGGGCCTGGATCACACAAAGACAGCGCAGTTCGATCTCATCGTGCTGGATGTTATCCTGCCGGGAATGGACGGCTTTGAAGTACTTCACCAATTGCGTACGCAGCATCTTGCCAGTCGCGTGCTGATGCTGACCGCGCGCGGCGAGGTAAACGACCGTGTCACCGGATTACAGCTGGGTGCGGACGACTATTTGCCAAAGCCATTTGCAATGGGAGAACTTGTGGCACGCGTTAACGCGCTTGGACGCCGCTATCCAGAGGAACCTGCACTCAAACTCCGCGTCGCGGATCTAACGCTGGATCTCGCAAACCATGAGGTTCATCGCGGCGCGCGCCACATTCATCTGTCGTCGCGCGAACTCATGCTGTTAAAGGTACTCATGCGGGAACCAGGCCGCGTCTTCACACGTACCGAGCTGTGTGAACGGGTATGGGAGCACCCGCATGAATACGACACAAAGCTGGTGGAGGTATTTATCGGGCGTCTAAGAAGGAAAATCAGCGATCCTCAGCTCATCTATACCGTCCGTCACGTAGGTTACGCCATTCGCGAGTCGCTATAGGTGCTTCGCCGTTTTCAACCACTGACAGCTCAGGCGACACAGGTCACCAATCAGGAGCGTGTTCGAGATCGCGCTCTAACAAGAAGGTAAAGGTAACAAGCGTGTTACCTTTTCAGGGTGGCATGTCAAGAGCAATTGTTACAACCTCCACGCCGAGGCATCAATGTAATGAAAAGCTTGTCATCATCCGCTACGGCAGTTGCGAAGGTTATCACTTCGGTACTGGTTTTGTGGTCGGTCGTCGCCAATGGTGCCAAAGTCACGGTAACCGTCCGTAACGGCGGATTCCTGTTTTCACCAGCTTGCGTCACAAGTCGTTCGGGCGACACTGTGAAGTGGAGGTGGAGCTCGACCGGCCATAGCACGACGTCCGGTACTCCCGGGCATCCGACCGGATTATGCGATTCTGGAATTCTTAGTCAGGGAGCCTCTTTCACCCACACGTTCAACTCGGTCGGCCGTTTCCCTACTATTGCACTCCGCATGAATCATCCTGCAACATGATCGGGAACGTCACCGTCGCCAATTCAGTGCCGACACCGACTCCTTCTCCCCCTTCTTCGCCGCCGCCGTCTCGCCCGGGAACAGCTATTGTAGCTGATTTCAATCGGGATGGCGTTGATTGGGTCGTCCGAAACGCCACGACTCGTCAGACAACGATCTGGTATTTGAATAACAACGTTTTTGTTACCGCTCTCTTTGGCTTCACGATTCCAGTTGGTTGGAGCTCGATAGGCCAGTGAGCACACCTCGTTACACTTCGCACTGAAAGACATCGTCATTCTGATTTTCAGTTTCTGCTTCAATATGGTGTCTCGTTTTGATCGGAAATCGCTGGCAATCTGTATGGCCGCTTTGGGCGTTGGGCTGGTTACGGTTTGCGGAGAGCAATCGGAACAAAGGTGGAAAGCTCCAGCAGCAGAAGGGCGAAGGAAAAATCCAGTCGCGATGAGCGCATCTTCACTCGCAAAAGGACAGAAAATCTATGCAAAGCGCTGCCTGGCATGTCACGGCAGGACGGGACGCGGCGACGGACCGGATGCAGCCGATCTCGGAATCCATCCTGCCAAGCTTTCCGATCGCCCAATTCAGGGGGAAACAGATGGCGAGCTGTTTTGGAAGATTAGCGTCGGCAAGAAACCAATGCCGGGTTATGGCTCGCGACTATCGTCCACGGATCGCTGGAACGTGATCAACTATCTTCGGTCGCTCGCCACGAGGTAAAGGCACAGTGAAGAGCAATCGTTGTTTTCCAGGAGCGATCATCCAGGCAATCGCACTAACGATTGTGTCGGCCCATGCTCAGGACACTAAGGGCGACGGGTTTGTTACCAGACAGGAATACGATGAGCTTAAAGCCGAGCTGCTCGCAATGAAGAAGTAGTTAGATGTCCTGAAGAAAGAAAAACAGGTGGCTCCAGCGCAAAAAAGCCCCGAGGACCACCCTGTTATTAGCAAGACGCCAGGGCCACATCCCGGTCAGGCCCAAGTTGTGGACGACTCCTGTAAGCAGCTTACGCCCACGGTTACTCTACCGGGTGGGTCGCTGAATTCATTGCTTGCTACAACCAAATTTCTTCTTGCTGGTTGGGCCGGAAGGTGCGTTCGAAGCGCGTAACGGCCAGGTCTCCACCTTTTCAGCCTCTTTCAATCCAATATTTCTCTGGGAATTGGCCCCGAAACTTTTGTTGGACAGCCGGCTCGAGATCGAACCCAGCGGAGGGGGCACCAATGTAGTGAAAGCGGCTTATGAATGGGATGATCCAGATGGTGAGCCGAACAAGAATGCCCTCCTTCTCCAGGCAGCCATGGGATTTTAACTCGAGAACCGAAAAAAATGAGAAGAACTGGCGTACATATTTCCAGTTTGTTCTTGTTCCTTTTTGCATGCGGGAGTTGGCCGACGTTCGCCAACACAAATGCAGATCACAGGAAAGCAACCGATTCCTACATGGGGCTCACTGGCGAAAAGCTTTGGTCTAACAACTGTATGCGCTGCCACAACGTTCGGCCACCCGCAATGTATACCGATGCGCAGTGGGATGTGATCGTTCACCACATGCGTCTCTGGGCTAATATTACCGGCCAGGAACAGCGTGCTATCGTTGAGTTCCTAAAATCGGCAAAATAGACGCGCACCGGGCGTCGACAGCAATCCCCCGATTGCAAACGGCCGGTTAGTTGTGACACATTCCATTCTCTCGCGTCACGGCCAGAGTCCTCTCGATTGTCCGTGCGATCTCAACCGAAGCTTTAATGGAAATGCAACCGATGATTTGCAGTCTTTACGCTTGAGATGAGTGCGACTTAGGCTTGAAATAATGGCCAGTTGAAAACCTACAGTAGCAACACCAAACGAAAATTGGCTTGACGTAGGGGCTCACCTTTTTTAAAACTCAAAGCCGCGAAAGCGGATCTGAACACGGCGGACGACTTCCTGCTCCCTCGGTTCTTTGTCTGGTCCGGATCTGCGTTTGTAACAATCAAACCAATGGCCAAAAAGGAAAGAAAAGTATGAACGCATTTAATCAGCTAAATAAAGCAGCTACCTTACTAGTTGTGTTTGCGGCGTGCGTGAGCGCTGCTACAGCAGCAACCACGAACGTCATTTTTAGTTTCGAAGAAGACGAAGGTGAATATGCCGATACGGACTTGGAGACAGATGCTGAAGGGAATATCTATGGTACCACTGTCCTTGGCGGCGACTTTGGAGGTGGCACAGTTTTTCAACTTAGTCCCACGCCGAATGGCTGGGTGCACACCGTCCTTTACAGCTTTACAGGTGGCGCTGACGGCGGAGAACCGTACAAAGGAGTGACTATTGATCGCAGGGGTAATCTGTATGGCACTGCTGTTACAGGCGGCTCAGGAAGCTGCGAGGGCGGATGCGGTGTGGTTTACAAGCTTAGTAATAACGGAGGAACGTGGACGCAGACAGTGGTGCATGCCTTCACCGGTGGAACCGATGGCTCCGGGCCAGGCGCAAGAGTCACGGTGGATCAGGATGGGAATCTCTATGGAATGGCGCCGACCGGAGGCGAATTCGGCATGGGTACGATTTACAAGATTCGCCGAAACCCACATGGAGGTTGGAGCTTTAGCGTACTTCACGCGTTTACTGGTGGCCGTGACGGCGCAACTGGCTCGGCAGGAAGGATGATCTTGCGCGACGGCCGGCTCTACGGCGCTGTAACCGTCGGAGGGCGGTACGGAAATGGAATTGTTTTCAAGATTAACCCAGCCGGTTTTGGAGAGCGGGATCTCAAAGTACTTTATTCTTTCCGCGGTCAACCCGACGGGAGCTTTCCGTACGGCGCGCTACTTTTTGATGAAGCCGGGAATATCTACGGGACCACTTATTACGGAGGCGTTAATGGTATCGGCAGTGTTTACAAACTATCGCCACAACCGGCCGGCGAGTGGGCCGAGGAGGTGCTTTACAGTTTTCGTCAGGGAAGGGATGGCAACAGTCCCATCAGTAATCTTGTCTTTGACGTAGCCGGCAATCTTTATGGCACTACGAGTGAAGGCGGTCTTGGCAGCGGAATCATCTTCAAGTTGACTCCTGCTGCCGCCGGTCAGTGGACCGAAACAGTCGTTCATGCGTTTTCCGGGCCCCCTGATGGTGGCTTTGCGTACAATGGGATGGTTGTGGATGCGTTTGGAAACTTTTACGGCGCCACGGTTCACGGAGGCGAAAACGATGATGGATCCGTGTATCAGTTTACGCCGTAAAAAACGGCGGATCGAAGTGCTGACGTGTCAAAGATCAGTCTCTGGCCGAAGTCCAGAGCTCATGTATGCATTAGGGGAGCTTCCGTAGTATTTCGATTCCTTTCACCGCAGGCTGAGCTCCCACCTGATTCATGCCAATGAAAATCGCTGCGTCTTTCGTAGGATTAATCGCAATCACCGAGCCAAATCCCGAGGTTCCTCCGTTCTTCACAATCACGGGATGCAGATCCGGATTGCCGTCGCCCATATTGATCATCCAGGCCATCGCCTGCTTGTTAACCCCGCTCGGTATCGTGTAGATTGGCTTCTGCGCCAACTGCATCGCCGCGATCAATTCAGCCGAAACTGGTTTTCCGTTCACTTCCTCATGGCCAAGATTGGCTTCGCCAAAGCTAATCATGTCGTATGCCGTTGAGCGCAATCCTCCAGCAGCGTACCAGGCATAAACAGGCCACCGCGGGGCATTTTGGCCAGTGCGAGTATGGCCCTGTGCCAGGCGCTTCTCCTGCTCGGGTGTGGGTCGCAATGTGGTATCAGGCATGCCCAATGGCTGGAAAATCTCGGAGTTCACCTGATCCTCCCAACTTTTGCCAGTTGCTGTCTCCAGGAGGTAGCCCAGCAGACCGATGCCTGCGTTGGAATACTTGTAAGGCGCAGGCAATCGGGTTCGCGGCTCGTAGTTTGATGCCCACGTCAGAAAATCCCGCACGGTGTAGTGCTGAATGCTTCGCTGTTCGAGGTCACGCGGGAGGTTCGTTGGATCGTCGGGCATTCCGGAGGTAAAATCCGCCAGCTCTAATGGTGTTACCTGCTGCGCTCGCAGCGTGTAACCGTCCGGCATGTATTTCTGCGCGGGATCATCAGGCGCGATTTGGTTACGATTGATGCCCAGTGCGAACAGAGTAGTGGTGAACACCTTCGTGCAGGAGCCTATTTCTAAAAGTGTGTCACGTGTAAACGGCGCGCCCGAGTCGTTAGCCTTGCCATACGCGAAGAAATAACGACGGCCGTGAAGTGAAACCGCGACGATCGCGCCCAAATTAGAGGACCGTACCCATCTTTGCCCGCGGGCACCCGTACGCTGTCGTTGAGCCAGGTAAGGTTGCATGATGCCATCAACCACTCTCCTGACTACTACTTCTTCCCCACCCTGGTTGGATTCTGATTGGGGACTTCTAAAGCGCGCTTCCTGCGCTTTAACTTGTGTTGTCACAAGCAAATTAAGTGCGGCAACGAGGAGCGATGTAACAGGGGAAGCAAACCGCGGCAACACGGCGCGCATATAAATCGGCAACAGAAATGCGTACTTCATCACAACTGTCGTAAGGAAGCGCTCACGACTATTCCAGCAAAAAGAGACACTGTGTTGGAGCGCTCCCCGTCTACTCCCTTCAATCCGAGCGCTCATTACTAGGCCAAACCGATCAATTCGGTTTAGGCGATTTTGTTTTGGTGTACGCGCATCAAACGAAAATACAGAACAGTTGGGTCACCAACAGTCGCTTGGCGCGTGGACATTGCCAGGATCAAGGTTATGACCGATCGATCTAATTTTTGGCAAATGGTTGATCGCACCAGGCCGAGCAAGCTTCGCGTATTTGGCGAAAGCGATCTCGGTGATTGCCTGGATTATTTTTCAGAAATCCAGGCCGACTCAACCCTTCCTCCAAACGAAAGCCTAACAGCATCGGAGCGATTGACGTTGATCCGTAGTGAGTTGGATTTAAGACACGCTGATGCCCGCGACAGGCGAACGCAACGGCTTGCACGCTGGGCCATCGCTATTGGAATGATTTCGATCGTCGTCGCGGTTGCTTCTGCCGTTACTCAATACTTCATGCACAAGCCGGTAGCTAGCCCGTTGCCGCCGCGTCCCGCGGCGGCAAGTTTCGCTACGTTTCAGCCCGTCGCATCCCCCAGTCCGACCGAAGGCCTGCCTGGTGAGTCGGGAAATGATACACCAGAACTCATGCCTGCGCCGACTGTGACAGCCACTACCGCGCCCAGCCCGACACCAACGGCCTCAGTGCAAAGCCGCAAGAAACGCCGGATCCACTGGATTGGTGAAGTGCTTTACGTACTGGCACCTTTTGCATTTCCATCGCATGGAATGCTCCTCTTGTGAGGGTGCGATGCGGTTTAAGGCATTCGTCGCCATTTCCCGAATCGACTGCAGCGCGGCGATCAGCGTCTTGGGCGTCTGGTCCATAAATTCAACTCCATCTGCCGAGGTTGCCCAGTTATTTTGCGCGACACACGCGCCCAAAAACGCAATAAAACCGCTTTCATGTTCGCGTGAACATATCCCGCCAAAAATCGCTGTCTAGAAAAAATGCGCCATCGCGTGCGCGTCCCACTTGCGCCCACATGACACGCGGAACGAACGCCGTTAACACGCAAATCTGGCCATGTCGTAATTCGCCGTCTGGATCTGGCGCTGCTGGCTGCTCAGCGTTTACCAATCTTTAATTCAACTGAGGAGACAATAAACATTATGAAATTGAAACAGGCACTTAACAGCATTGTGGCAGCTCTATTCCTATTCCCTTTAATGGGAACCTTCGCTCAGCAAGCAGCGAACTCCGGTTCGATCCAAGTGATCTCCACGTTTGATTATCCTGGAACTGGAAATTCAACTCTGCCGCAGAAAATTAATGAAAGAGGCGATGTCGTTGGCGAATTCATCGATCCCAGCGGCGTGACGCGCGGTTTTGTCCGGTTCAGCGATGGTAGCTATAGCGATCCGATCATTGATCCTAACGATACCGTGGGTTTTACTGAAGGACGAGGTATCAATAACTCACGCACAATAGTCGGTGACTACTCCGTCAGTGATGGGACCATTCACTCGTTTTTCCTGTCAGGCAGCACCTTTACAGAATACGATGTGCCCGGCGCGGTCGAAACCAATCTGCTTAGTATAAATGAACCGGGCGGCGTTTCCGGCGGGGTTGCTCCTGACACCATCGGAGCCTTCCTAGGCTTTATCGGCCGCGGCGGAAGCATCACGTCCTTTAGCATCCCGGGAGCGACCTCGACGTTTGCTAACGAGATCAATAATAACAAAAAGTTGGTAGTTGGATACTTTGTAGACGCCTCAGGAATCCTTCACGGCTTTTACCGAGACAGTAATGGCGCGTTGCACTTCCCGATCGATCCGTCGGGTTCCGTTGGGACAGTCTTGTTTGGAGTTGACAATAAGAACGATGTGGTAGGCAGGTATGCGGACGCCTCAGGCGTGACTCATGGACTCTTCTTTGTCCCGCCAGACAGGTTCTTTACGTTTGATTATCCGGGGTCAAGCTTTACATCACTTAACGGAATCAATCAGCAGGGAGATATCGTTGGTCGTTACGTCGACGCTGCCGGCATCGCGCATGGATTCCTGGCTCGCCTCGTAGGCACACCGGCAACGACTCCAGCGGGAATGGGACTGAAAGCGAACACTTCCCCCTCGCTGCTTGCTCCACTCGACCTTTCGCCCGCGGCGTGGGGAAGCACAATGCCGGCGCGTTGAGTTAAGAGTATTCCGGGCTGCGCGGTAAGCGGTGGTTGACGATTTGACCGCTCCGCGCAGCTATAAAGGGGAAGGAACCAATCGAGGTTCGGCGAATATCAAGGCCGAAAATCCGTTTTGCGTCTATCCGCCGCGTGGATGCTAAATTTAATTCCGATTGGGATCAGCCCTACCCCCCATCCTCATTAGACGTATCTGATGCGCGACGTCTCATACAGAGACATCTATTGAACAAAAAAAGGGCGCGGCTATTCCAAGCCGTATCGACTTCAGCCAGACAGGCTATTACTCGATCTCGGCAGTTATCTTGCCGCCGACGTCCTTGAGTGTGATCGTGTCAACGCCTGCCAGGTCCACTTTGTTAAACGTTACCGACAGGCCTTCGTCATCCACCAAGTTAAAGTCCCAAAATTCTGATTGCGCGTCATTCTTAAAACGCACTTGAACTTTCTCGCCGGCAGCGAGCGCCTTTCCATCGGGGAGGATGTTTGCGTCCCAATCCTTGTTGGCAGAAGTAGTGATATAGAGGCCTTCAAAGCTGCGCCCGGTTTGGTTCACCAGAGTGAAGTCCAGATCGACTGCCAACGCGTTTACGACGCTTAGAAACAGGACGAAGAGAACATAAGGAGATTTCATGGGTGAGACTACTTCTTCTTTTTCTTGTGAGAGGTCGTTTTCTTGTAAACCGTCCGACCGTATTGATCCTTTACCTTGGTCGTCTTGAACACTTTGTTGCCTTTTCTTTTCTTACTCGTGTATTCGTAGTAGCGCGGTTGACGGTAAATTTTAGGCTGATTGAAGTATGGATCGAAATCGCCGGGATCCGGCCTATCGCCTACGTACACCACGAAGCCCTCTGAAAAAACGCCGGCATCGCCTAGCTTGGCACTCGCCGTGACAAGCAATGCGATCAGTAAAATCCTTGGAACACAACGAAAGATCACGGCGGTTGGTCTAACAGGCGGATTTTGTCGCGTCAACCAAATTGCGGCGAACGAAAAACACCTAGCCGCTTGAGCAGCAGTGTGTGCAGGACTTACAGTTTCGGCTTGCTCTCGGAGCCTAGCCTTGATAGCGAGCGGTACTTTGCGTTTCGCCGTCACATGATGCGAGTCACAGATCGAGTCCTTGCGATTGCGGTGCTGTACCTATGCCAACAGGTAACGGGTCAGGTCCCGATTTCAGGCGGCACGAGAACCAAATTGCCTGTCCCTGCCGCGCCTGACTCGGAAGCGGAATCCACTGGCAAGAAGGCAACTGCCGAAAACACAGGACTAAGGAGTTTGTTGAAACAGGAAGGGTTCGAAATACTAAAACTCGAACGCAAGACGCTGACGGACCAAAAGATTCGCAAGCGTCAACTCAAACATCTCATCGTTGAAGTCGAACTTAATCAAATACGCGCCGCATTGATGGTCGACACGGGAACACCAACGACCAATGTTGCGCGCGATAAACTGCAGAAATTCGGCCTTATTGAGCAAGAGAGTTCGTCCCGGGTCACCAGTCCACTCGGAGCGGCCGCCGACAAATTCTACGGCATCGCAAAGCTTGCCACGCTAGCCATGGGTAACTGCGTGATGCAGGACGTGCCGGTTCTGATTGACGCGATTCCGTTTATTGATGGCGTTCTCGGATCAGACGACATGCGTAGAGTGGGAGCGGTGTTGGATTGTGGCGAGCCCGCACTTTACTGCGCACCTCATGGGCCCGGTGCCGATACGAGCAACAAATTGGCGGAAACCCTGGAAGCCTCTGGATTCACAAAGGTTCCCATGCGACTAGGTTCGGATCATCGTCTTGAAGTCAGTTGTTCGATCGATGGAATACCTTCGACCATCATCGTTGACACCGGTTCGCTGATCACTTGCGCGGACAATAGCATCGCCGCCATGGCAGGCATTACAATAAAGAGCACCAAAACCGTTGTTTTAGGTTCAGGCGGCGCGAGCGCTCCGGTAAGAATAGGTCGTGTGAAGCAGTTGGCCATAGGTGACTTTAAAATCAGAGGCGCCGATATTGTTTTTGTCGATTTACCAAAAACCGATTTCCCGTCCGCTTACATTTTGGGGATCGGCGAGCTGGTGTCTAACAACGCGATTATAGATTTGGGTGCTTTAAGCCTGTATCTGCGCCACCCAAGTAACTGACATGAAGTGAAACTGCAGTGGATGTGCTGTGTCACGAAGGGTTGGTCACATACACGCGAGATTCTGGACCTCGGCCACAAGTACGCCGTTATCGTGCCAGTGTTCTTTTGATCCAGTCAGCCCAACAGATGGCATGAATGTTCATTGCAGATTTCTAGATCGTTCCAAGCAGGCAGCCGCCACGTTTGTCTCCTGCAGGACGCTGGCAAACGAAAGAGTTTGATCGCAAAGCGTCTCGTGTCTTTGGCTCGATAAAAATCGCCGCTAAAAAATTTTCGGCGAAAAAGCTTGCATGCGTGCCAGTGTTATAGTTAACTATATCACTATATGAGACAGGACGAGCGATCGACATGGCGCCACGCGACCTTAGCGGCTGGGAGAATAGCATGAATCGTGAATGGAACGATAATCAGCCGATCTATCGACAGCTTCGGGATCAGGTCGTCCACATGATCCTCGATAGCCTGCTCAAGGAAGGCGATCCCTTGCCATCGGTCCGCAATGTCGCCGCCGAATTTCGAGTCAATCCTCTAACCGTATTAAAGGCTTATCAGGAATTGGTGGATGAGGAGTTGGTCGAAAAGCGGCGGGGACTCGGCATGTTCGTAAAAGAGGGCGCGCGCAAATCATTGCTGAAAGCCGAGCGGCAGAAGTTTCTTTCCGAACATTGGCCTCGGGTGCACGCGACCATTCAAAGGCTCGGATTGGATCCAAAGGAACTGCTCGATGCCGCAACCCGTAATTCAAATAGAAAGGACCATCGTTAAGAACAATGATAACCATAGAAGCATACGGACTCCGCAAGGCCTTCGGCACAACCATTGCGCTCGACGGAATTGATTTGCGCGTTGAAGAAGGACGAATTCTCGGCCTCGTCGGCCCCAATGGAGCAGGAAAGACTACTGCGCTGAATGCGATCCTGGGTCTGACCTCTTACCAGGGTGACCTAAAGGTACTGGGCCGGGACCCGTGGACGCAGCGGGACGAGCTCATGCAAGACGTATCTTTCATTGCTGACGTCGCAGTCTTGCCGCGCTGGATTCGGGTGACCCAATTGCTGGACTATGTCGCCGGCGTGCATCCGCGTTTCGACCGTGCCAAGGCGGAGAATTTTCTTGCGAAGACTTCCATCAAACGCGGCAGCAAGGTAAGGGAACTCTCAAAAGGGATGGTAGCTCAACTCCACCTCGCATTAGTGATGGCAATCGACGCCAGGCTGCTGGTATTGGACGAACCGACGCTTGGCCTGGACATCCTTTATCGCAAACAATTCTACGATTCGTTACTGAACGACTACTTCGATCGTAGTCGCACGATCATCGTAACCACGCATCAAGTAGAGGAAGTGCAGGATGTGTTGACGGATCTCATGTTCATCAATCGCGGCCGGATCGTCCTGCAGTGCAGCATGGACTTTCCAGCACAGTGGGATCCGAAGCTTGGAATTCACGTGACTTGAAGTCGCGGC
>JADMIO010796643.1_pt1 | contig 13743 bp, 13 predicted proteins | sample 8958161 | NCBI WGS metagenome assembly JADMIO01 (sample SAMN16585339, study PRJNA669376) | soil metagenome | isolation source: Crop rotation soil | place: USA: Cullars Rotation, Alabama | collected 2011 | reverse complement strand
CTTTCCCGTAAACTTCACATCCCGACCACATACAGGCAAAGTAATGGCATTACCGCGAGCCATTACTCCTACGCGCGCAATTAACGAATCCACCATCGGGGCAGCTGGTGTCGATAACGAAGTATCTTCAACCGGTTGAGTATTGAGCGTATGTTTTGGAATAACAGGCGCACGCTTCATTATCTAATCTCCCAGCGTGGTTTAATCAGACGATCGAAAATTTCATTGCAGACAGGTTCCCAAATAGAAAGAGCATTTCTCCAGGCACCAGTTGAAGAGCGTTGATCAATGGCCTGTTCAAAAACAGTTCTCATCCGGATCTGACCTTTACCAACTTCATCCGTTTCACGTACAACATTTTTTAGAACCATGCTTCCCCAGGCATCCCGAATTTGCTCCTCCATCCACGGGGACTGAGAGCCATTACTATTGCTGTATTTGGTAAGCAAAATACGTACATCAGGCTCGAACCCTTTAAGATCAACGTTCTTGAGCAGATCACGAAGCATATCGAAAAACTGCAGTGCGGAGGTGTAGTCAAACAACTCAGCAGGCGTGGGAACAATCAGCACATCAGCAGCACATACGACATTAATCGTGCCGATACCCAGGTTAGGCGCGCTGTCAATAACTATGACATCATAGTCATGAGCAACAGTTTCAATGGCCAGTCGGAGCATCAGGTGTGGATCGGTGGGCAGTTTACCTTCATCAAATTTGCCCATTAACTCAGTTTCAATACGGTGCAGAGCCAGACAGGAAGGAATAATGTCAAGCCCCGGCCAGCAAGTGGGCTTTATTGCATAAGTGACATCGTCCTTTTCCCCAAGATAGAAAGGCAGGAGAGTGTCTTCTGCATGAATATGAAGATCTGGTACCCATCCGTGATACATTGAGGCTGTTCCCTGGGGGTCGTTACCTTCCACGAGCAAAACACGTAGCCCCTTCAGAGCCAGATCCTGAGCAAGATGAACAGAAACTGAGGTTTTGTAAACGCCTCCTTTATGGGCAGCAACCCCGATCACCGGTGGAAATACGTCTTCAGCACGTCGCAATCGCGTACCAAACACATCACGCATATGATTAATTTGTTCAATTGTATAACCAACACGTTGCTCAACCCGTCCTCGAATTTCCATATCCGGGTGCGGTAGTCGCCCTGCTTTCTCGGCATCTCTGATAGCCTGAGAAGAAACCCCAACTAAATCCGCTGCTTCACCTATTCTCCAGCGCCGGGTTATTTTCCTCGCTTCCGGGCTGTCATCATTAAACTGTGCAATGGCGATAGCCTTCGTCATTTCATGACCAGCGTTTATGCACTGGTTAAGTGTTTCCATGAGTTTCATTCTGAACATCCTTTAATCATTGCTTTGCGTTTTTTTATTAAATCTTGCAATTTACTGCAAAGCAACAACAAAATCGCAAAGTCATCAAAAAACCGCAAAGTTGTTTAAAATAAGAGCAACACTACAAAAGGAGATAAGAAGAGCACATACCTCAGTCACTTATTATCACTAGCGCTCGCCGCAGCCGTGTAACCGAGCATAGCGAGCGAACTGGCGAGGAAGCAAAGAAGAACTGTTCTGTCAGATAGCTCTTACGCTCAGCGCAAGAAGAAATATCCACCGTGGGAAAAACTCCAGGTAGAGGTACACACGCGGATAGCCAATTCAGAGTAATAAACTGTGATAATCAACCCTCATCAATGATGACGAACTAACCCCCGATATCAAGTCACATGACGAAGGGAAAGAGAAGGAAATCAACTGTGACAAACTGCCCTCAAATTTGGCTTCCTTAAAAATTACAGTTCAAAAAGTATGAGAAAATCCATGCAGGCTGAAGGAAACAGCAAAACTGTGACAAATTACCCTCAGTAGGTCAGAACAAATGTGACGAACCACCCTCAAATCTGTGACAGATAACCCTCAGACTATCCTGTCGTCATGGAAGTGATATCGCGGAAGGAAAATACGATATGAGTCGTCTGGCGGCCTTTCTTTTTCTCAATGTATGAGAGGCGCATTGGAGTTCTGCTGTTGATCTCATTAACACAGACCTGCAGGAAGCGGCGGCGGAAGTCAGGCATACGCTGGTAACTTTGAGGCAGCTGGTAACGCTCTATGATCCAGTCGATTTTCAGAGAGACGATGCCTGAGCCATCCGGCTTACGATACTGACACAGGGATTCGTATAAACGCATGGCATACGGATTGGTGATTTCTTTTGTTTCACTAAGCCGAAACTGCGTAAACCGGTTCTGTAACCCGATAAAGAAGGGAATGAGATATGGGTTGATATGTACACTGTAAAGCCCTCTGGATGGACTGTGCGCACGTTTGATAAACCAAGGAAAAGATTCATAGCCTTTTTCATCGCCGGCATCCTCTTCAGGGCGATAAAAAACCACTTCCTTCCCCGCGAAACTCTTCAATGCCTGCCGTATATCCTTACTGGCTTCCGCAGAGGTCAATCCGAATATTTCAGCATATTTAGCAACATGGATCTCGCAGATACCGTCATGTTCCTGTAGGGTGCCATCAGATTTTCTGATCTGGTCAACGAACAGATACAGCATACGTTTTTGATCCCGGGAGAGACTATATGCCGCCTCAGTGAGGTCGTTTGACTGGACGATTCGCGGGCTATTTTTACGTTTCTTGTGATTGATAACCGCTGTTTCCGCCATGACAGATCCATGTGAAGTGTGACAAGTTTTTAGATTGTCACACTAAATAAAAAAGAGTCAATAAGCAGGGATAACTTTGTGAAAAAACAGCTTCTTCTGAGGGCAATTTGTCACAGGGTTAAGGGCAATTTGTCACAGACAGGACTGTCATTTGAGGGTGATTTGTCACACTGAAAGGGCAATTTGTCACAACACCTTCTCTAGAACCAGCATGGATAAAGGCCTACAAGGCGCTCTAAAAAAGAAGATCTAAAAACTATAAAAAAAATAATTATAAAAATATCCCCGTGGATAAGTGGATAACCCCAAGGGAAGTTTTTTCAGGCATCGTGTGTAAGCAGAATATATAAGTGCTGTTCCCTGGTGCTTCCTCGCTCACTCGACCGGGAGGGTTCGAGAAGGGGGGGCACCCCCCTTCGGCGTGCGCGGTCACGCGCACAGGGCGCAGCCCTGGTTAAAAACAAGGTTTATAAATATTGGTTTAAAAGCAGGTTAAAAGACAGGTTAGCGGTGGCCGAAAAACGGGCGGAAACCCTTGCAAATGCTGGATTTTCTGCCTGTGGACAGCCCCTCAAATGTCAATAGGTGCGCCCCTCATCTGTCAGCACTCTGCCCCTCAAGTGTCAAGGATCGCGCCCCTCATCTGTCAGTAGTCGCGCCCCTCAAGTGTCAATACCGCAGGGCACTTATCCCCAGGCTTGTCCACATCATCTGTGGGAAACTCGCGTAAAATCAGGCGTTTTCGCCGATTTGCGAGGCTGGCCAGCTCCACGTCGCCGGCCGAAATCGAGCCTGCCCCTCATCTGTCAACGCCGCGCCGGGTGAGTCGGCCCCTCAAGTGTCAACGTCCGCCCCTCATCTGTCAGTGAGGGCCAAGTTTTCCGCGAGGTATCCACAACGCCGGCGGCCGGCCGCGGTGTCTCGCACACGGCTTCGACGGCGTTTCTGGCGCGTTTGCAGGGCCATAGACGGCCGCCAGCCCAGCGGCGAGGGCAACCAGCCGAGGGCTTCGCCCTGTCGCTCGACTGCGGCGAGCACTACTGGCTGTAAAAGGACAGACCACATCATGGTTCTGTGTTCATTAGGTTGTTCTGTCCATTGCTGACATAATCCGCTCCACTTCAACGTAACACCGCACGAAGATTTCTATTGTTCCTGAAGGCATATTCAAATCGTTTTCGTTACCGCTTGCAGGCATCATGACAGAACACTACTTCCTATAAACGCTACACAGGCTCCTGAGATTAATAATGCGGATCTCTACGATAATGGGAGATTTTCCCGACTGTTTCGTTCGCTTCTCAGTGGATAACAGCCAGCTTCTCTGTTTAACAGACAAAAACAGCATATCCACTCAGTTCCACATTTCCATATAAAGGCCAAGGCATTTATTCTCAGGATAATTGTTTCAGCATCGCAACCGCATCAGACTCCGGCATCGCAAACTGCACCCGGTGCCGGGCAGCCACATCCAGCGCAAAAACCTTCGTGTAGACTTCCGTTGAACTGATGGACTTATGTCCCATCAGGCTTTGCAGAACTTTCAGCGGTATACCGGCATACAGCATGTGCATCGCATAGGAATGGCGGAACGTATGTGGTGTGACCGGAACAGAGAACGTCACACCGTCAGCAGCAGCGGCGGCAACCGCCTCCCCAATCCAGGTCCTGACCGTTCTGTCCGTCACTTCCCAGATCCGCGCTTTCTCTGTCCTTCCTGTGCGACGGTTACGCCGCTCCATGAGCTTATCGGGTCCACTCGCGAACGCAGAAAGGCCCACCCGAAGGTGAGCCAGTGTGATTACATTTGCGGCCTAACTGTGGCCAGTCCAGTTACGCTGGAGTCACTAGTATTTAGGTGACACTATAGAAGCGGCCGCGACAACTTGTCCACGTGGAATTCTAAGCTTAGGATCCCAATGTGCTGGAAAGCGGCGGCGACGGCGAAGTACCGGAGGAGCTTCGGGACACGCCTGCGCGACTCGCCCTCAATGGCGAAGAGGAACGCTAAGGCCGCCCAGAACGTCGCGTCGAATTCGCGCCCTGCGATGAGCCAGACGGCGGCGACGACGGCGTAGACGCCCGCGAGCCAGCGCAGCTTCTTCCTGCGATTCACGCCCGCGCCCGCGTCCTGCGCGGGCTCCGCCCGCGTGGGGTCGGCCGCCTCCGCCTTCGTCAGCCCGCCCGGCACCGAAGGGCGCGCGGCCGACTCGTACCAGCGCGGCTCTTCGGCCTCGGGCTGCGTGCGCTCCCGCGTCTTCATCCGCGCCCCCTCTCTCACTCGTAGTGGCGCCACTCGGCCTCGTAATAGCGGACGAGCGACTGGTTGTCGAGGCGGTTGACTTCGACCGGCACGGGGCCGAGGTCGGCCGAGAGCATGAACATCGCGGGGAGCGACGTGTCGTCTAAAAACTTGAGCGCGACCTGCGGCGCGTGCGCGGGCACTTCGAACGGCTCGCGCCGCGCGAGCGCGAAGCCCCAGACGCCGAACGAGGGGACGGCCGTGTAGTAGGGGCGCACGGAGTAGCCCGCGGCTTCGAGCGTGCGCACGATGCACCAGTAGGAGTTGCGCGCAAACAGCGGCGAGGTTGACTGCACGCTGACGGCCGCCTCGGGCGCGAGCCGTGCCTTGAGCATGTGGTAGAAGCGCGTCGTGTAGAGTTTGCCGAGCGCGAAGCTGTTCGGGTCGGGGAAGTCGACAATCGCCGCGTCGAAGGGCGGAGTCTCGTGCTCCAGCCAGATCATCGCGTCCTCGTTGACGACGCGCACGCGCGGGTCTGCGAAGGAGTTCTCGTTCAGGCGCGCGAGCGGCGGGAAGCGGCGCGAAAGCTCCGTCATGTCCGGGTCGAGGTCTACGAGCACGACCTCCTCGACCGTCGGGCATTTCAAGACCTCGCGCAGCGCGAGCCCGTCCCCGCCGCCGAGGATGAGGACGCGCCGCACCGCGCGATTGCCTTCCGCGGCGAGCGCCAGCGCGGGATGGACGAGCGCCTCGTGGTAGCGGTACTCGTCGGCCGAGGAGAATTGCAGGTTGCCGTTGAGGAAGAGCTGGAAGCCCGCGCGGTTGCGCGTGACGACGATGCGCTGGTAGTGCGTCGTCTTCGTGTAGACGATGTCGTCGGCGAACATCGCGTCCTCGGCGAGCGAGGTCAGCGCGTCGGCCTTGATGAACGCCACGGCGAGGAGCGCCATCACCACGGCTCCTTGCGCGCGCAGACGCGTCACGCCCCCGCCGATGAGCGGCCGCATCAGCCACGTCGCCCACAGGCCCACCCCCGCGTTGAGGAAGCCGAAGAGCAGACTCGTCCGCACCAGCCCCAGGCGCGGGACGAGGAAGATCGGAAAGAGCAGCGACGCGATGAGCGCGCCCGCGTAGTCGAAGGCGAGCACGCGCGCGACCAGTTCCTTGAAGTCGAGGTGGTCTTTCAGAATCCGCATCAGCAGCGGAATCTCCAGGCCCACCAGCACGCCGATGAGGAAGACCAGCCCGTAGAGCACGACGTGGAAGTAGCTCAGGTGCGCGAAGGTCAAAAACAGCAGCGGCGCCGAGGCCCCGCCCAGCACGGCCACCGCCAGCTCCACGTCCACGAACCGCCGCGCCAGCTCCCGCTCCAAGAACCTTGAGAGCCACGCCCCCGCCCCCAGCGCCGACAGGTAGATGCCGATGACGAGCGAGAACTGCGTCACCGAGTCGCCCAGCACGTACGACGCCAGCGTCCCCGCCAGCAGCTCGTAGACGAGCCCGCAGGTCGCGATGACCAGGACGTTGAGGAACAGGATGGGGGTGCGGTTCATAAAGCAGTAGGCAGCAGGCAGACGTCAGTAGGCAGCCGCCCCGCGCTGCGGGAGTTGAAGGGTAAAATCAGAGTTTCAGACACTGCGGCTTTCAACTGCCTACTGCCGTCTGTCTGCTGCCTACTGCCTTTCAGCCCTGGATGGCCGCGGCGATGATGAGGGAGATGCCGATGATGATGGCGCCGATAACGACGGCGAGCGCCACGTTCTGATCCTCCTCGATCTCCTTGCGGACGGAGAAGGGCGTGGCCTTCAGGATGATGACGTAGGCGATGCCGAAGACGATCAGGCCGAAGGCGGTGAAGATGGCGGTGGTGACGAGCACGGGCGCCAGCTCCTCGAACTTCACCACCAGCCCGAGGGCGTGGGCCGAGCAGGACAGGTTGAGCATCATTTTCCTCCGTGGTAGCCGGAATGCCAGAAGTGGAAGGAGCGGTAGCCGCCCGGCGAGTTGCGCACGTCGGCCGGCAGAGTTTGCCGCGTCGCGGTCGAAAGCTCCCACCCGCTCCACGCCGCCACGCCGTAGAGCGCGAGCGCCGCGCAGCCGAGCAGGAGGTAGAATTTGCTGAGCATCGTTAGCCCCTCTTCTTCGTCGCCGCGGGCTTCAACTCCCTCAGCACGCCCTTCCGGTAGACCCAGGTCGAGGGCGGCGGCTTGCGGAAGCCGGGCTCGCTCTGCTGAGCGAGCCGGTAGTAGCCCTGGAAGCGGAACGTGATCTCCTCTTCGGGGATGAGTTGGAGCGTGATGGTGGGCGAGTCGCCGCAGTCGCCGAACTCTTCGGTGGCCGTCACCTTCCCGTCGCCGACGACCCGGATCACGCGGAACTGCGCGGGGCAGGCCGAGCCGCCCTCGCTGGCCCACATGACGACGGCCTCGCCCGAATCCAGCTCGCGGAAGTGCGCCTTGAAGCCCGCGTACATGGCCTCCACGTCCAGCACCTTCTTGCCGTTCAGGCGCAGCTCCATCGCCAGGTCTGTGGCCTCGCCCGTGCGCACGAGCGCGAGCGCGCCCGCGCCGGTCTGGAGGCTGTCGACGGTCTCCCCCTGCTGCGCGCGCGCGTGCGCGGTTAAGAGGAGGAGTGCGGCGACGACCAGCGCCGCGCGGAGCGTCGAACGTTTGTTGTCAGTCATCGTCACCACCGTCGCCGTCGCCGTCGCCCGACGCGTAAGGGTTGAAGGCGCTGTCGGCCCAGCGCCGACGCTCGAAGCCGAAGTGTCGAAAGGCGAAGAGCACGGGTATCACGGAGAGCCCGATGAGCAGGAGCAGGAGGTTCGCAAACCTCGGCACGCCCTGCTCGACGCGCACGGATATTTGCGGCGGCGTCTGCTGGTTCCAGTTCTCCCACTGCGCTTCGAGCCGCATCGTGTAGCGCCCCTCGGGGAGCGCGGGCAGGTAGGTCGCCTGCTCCGGGTCGCCCTCCGACCAGGACTCGCCGTCCTCGACGCCGTGGTAGTACTCCATCGGGAGGTCGAACTGCTGGATGAGCCCCGTCTCCTCGTTGATGAAATCGCCCGCGACGTAGACCCAGTTGTTCTCCACGTTGAGCGCGCGCCCGGTCACGCGGAGGTTGCGCCCGCCCTTGAGGTCGAGCGGGTCTGTGAAGATGACCTGCGTCTTCTCGTTGCCGGCTTCGGGGTCGGGCGCCTGCGGCGCGGCCCCGGGCGAGGGCGTGGGCGTCGCCTTCAGGGTGTAGGTCTGCTCGAAGACGACGTTGTGCGACGCCGTCACCATGAAGAAGATGCCGAGCGCGAGCGCGGCCAACGTCAGAAGGCCCCAGTATTTGTAGACCTTCTTGTGCGGCCACGGCTGGTTCGGCGCGACCGTGCGCGGCGAGGGCAGGTCGACGCCGAACTTCTTCTCGATCTCCTTAACCGGGGTGTAGGCGCCGAGCGACCAGTTGATCTCTTCCGCCTCGATCTGTCCGCCGCTTCGCGGCACCGAGACGATGGGCATCTCCTTCGAGAGCATGAGCGGCGCGTTGACGTAGTCGGCGGCCTGCGCCTGCTCGCCCGCCTTGACCTTCCAGTAGAACTCGCCCTCGACGTACTCGACGCGCGCGACCGCCAGCTGGAACATCTTGTAGCGCCGCCCGCCGTGCAGGGCCCCGGAGTTGGTCTCCACGACCTCGCCCGGCGGGACTGAGGTCACATAACTCCAATGCCCGTCCGACTCGACGAGCCAGCGGAAGCCGACGGCCGGGTTGTAGAGAAGATACTCCTGCCAGAAGTAGCGCACGCCCTCGAACTCGACGCTGCGCACCATGTAGCCGATGACGGTGAACGGCCGCCCCTCGAACTCGGCCGTGCCGCCCAAAGGGATTGACTTGCCCCAGCCTTTGCGTTCGAGCGTCTTGAGATACCGCAGCCGCCCCTGGCTCGCGTCGAGCAGAGACCCGCAGTTCGGGCACCCGACGCGCTCCGTCCTGTCGGGCGCGCGCAGCTCAAGCGGCCCGCCGCAGTTCGGGCAACTGAGTTGCGTGGCCGACACGGCGCGCGCCTCGCGCTCGGCCGTGCGCTGCGCGTGCGCGAGTCCGAGTTCCGCGAGCGTCGTCTCGCGCCCCATGAAGACGAGCGGCGGCTGCTCTCCGTAGTCGAGCGTGCCGAAGACGCCGCCCGCGCCGGAGAGGTCTGCGTAGCCGTACGTCTCGCCGGGCTTGAGCAGGTACGGGATCTCGCCCTCGGCCGCCAGGGCTCGCGCCGTCCCCTTCTCGGCGACGACGGGCGGCTGCTGCGCGGGGATGGCCCAGACCTGCTGGCCGAGTTGGATTGAGTCGAACGAGGGGAGCGCGTTGGGCGAAGGGACCTGAGTCTGGAAGGTGAGGTAGAAGCGCCCCTGCGCCTCCGCGAGCCAGCCCCAGCGGCCGTCGGCGAAGGCCGCGTACCACTCGTCCCAGAAGCCGCCGGCCGCGTGCTGCAACTGCGCGCGCCCGGTCAGCTCGAAGGCCACGCCGAGGAAGACGCCGCGCAAGCCCACCTGGAGCGGCGAGCCGGACTCGACCACGTCCGAGACTTTGCCCAGGTCTTCGATGCCGCGGTCGGTGCGCGCCACGACCGAGTGGCAGAACTCGCAGACGACCACGACGGACGAGCCCGTCTTGAAGAGAACCTCCGCGCCGCACGCGGGGCAGCTCGCGCGCAGAGCCATCAGGCTTCCCCCCCGCTCGCGTGCGCCTGAAGTTCGTCGGCCGCGCGCCTGACGCTGCGCACGCACACCTCCCGCGCGCCTATCATCTCGCCGAGCCGTTCGGCCCAGGGCCACTCGGGGCGCTCGCGGCAGCAGTAGAGGTTGAAGGTGGCGACGCCGAACTCCGGGTAGGTGTGGCAGGCGAGGTGCGACTCGGTCAGCATCGCGAGCCCGGTCGCCCCGCCCGCGCCGGGGAACTTGTGCCAGAGCTGCTCGCCCACGACGCTCAGGCCCAGCTCCGTGACGGCGCGCGCGAAGACCGTGCGCAGACGTTCAACGTCGCGTAGCGCCTCGGCGTCACACCCCGACGCCTCGATGAGCCATTCCGTCCCGACTGTCAACATGGCTTGGAGAATTACGACAAGAGCGGCGGTGTCTGAACGGGTGCGAGGATAGGACAAGCGGCGACCCTTTGCAACACTCTTCTTGCAAGCCGCCGCAAGATGCGTCGGCGCGCGCCGTTCTAAACGCAGTCCCGGCCCACAACATTTTCAAAGAGGAGACCGAACATGAAGAAGCCGCTCCGACTCTTCCCCGCCCTGCTGCTGACCCTTCTCTCTTTCTCGACCCACACACCCGCGCAGACGCAGGGGGCGGCCGCGCACCTGACCGTTTACGACGCCGGCCTGGCCGAAGTCCTCGAAGAGCGCACGGTCGAGCTACAGCCCGGCCTCAACCAGATCGAGTGGCGGAGCCTCATGCCGAAAGCCTACGCGCGCACGCTGCGCGTCACGGCCGAGGACGCGGAGGTCGTGCGCGTGGACGTGACGCAGGACGGCGTCGAGGTGCGCGGCCAGCGCTCGCCCGTCCTCCACCTCTTCATCCAGAACCGCGGGCGCGCCGGGCGGCGGCGCGTGCAGGTCGATTACCTCGCGCCCGACATCAGCTGGCGCGGCGACTACTCGCTCGTGCTCGCGCCGACGCAGAACGGCGCGCCGCCCACGGCCGCGACGCTCGACTCGTGGGTCGCGCTCTACAACAACACGGGGACGGACGTGCTCGGCGGGACGGTTGACCTCGTGGCCGGGGAGGTCGCGTTGCTGTCGGAGGACGGCCAACTCCGCGGCGATTACGCGGGGCAGCGCAGCACGGCGCAGATGAACAGCCTCGACACGGAGAGTGAGGAGACGGCGTCCGGGACTTCGGCCGAGGTCTCTGGGTTGAGCGCCTTCAGCCGCTTCCGCCTCGGGCGCGACGTGGCGCTCAACGCGAACACGCCGATGAGCCGCCTGCCGCTCTTCCAGGGTAAGCCTCTGACGGTCACGCAGCGCAACGTCTTCGAGAGCGAGTACAACCGGCAGACGCTCGCGCGCGGCGGCTTCGTGCTCATCCCGCGGGGCCTTGAGGTGCGCCTCGTCTCGAAGAACCCGACCGACGCGCCGATGCCCGCGGGGCAGGTGACGATCTACGCGCGCACCGAAGGCATCACGCAGGTCGTCGGTCAGGATCGCATCCCACTGACTCCGCCGGGCGGCGAGTTCAGCGTCACACAGGGTCGTTCGTCCACGCTCTTCGGCACGCGCCGCGTGCTCGAGCGGCGGCAGATCGAGTACAGGAGCCAGGAGGGCAGCACGCGTTACAGGATCGTGACGCGCGTCGAGGTCGTCCTGACCAACCGCGGCGGGCTCGAAGCCGAGGCGTTCGTCCGCGAGGGCGTCGAGCCGTTCGGCGACAACCAGTGGACGATTCAGGAGCCGTCCGCGCCGGCCGAGCGCCTCGCCGCCAACACCTTCCAGATGCGCGTCCGCGTCCCGGCGGGCGGCAAGACGACCGTCACTTATACTGTCGAAAATAAGTGAGACGCATGCAGAACAGACAAGCCCATACGACGCCCCGCCGGCTCCTTCGTCTCCTCGCCGCGCTCTGTCTGTGCGCGAGCGCGGCGGCGCAGGCTGCGAAAGAGCAGGCGAAGGAGTTCCGGCCGACCGCGGCGCAGCGCATGGAGGCGGCGCGTCTGCGCGGGGCGCTCGAAGCGGCGGTCGGCGAGCACTTCGAGGTCGCGCGCGACAGACTCACGCGGCGCTCGAACTGGCACGGCAGGGGCGTCTACTGGCTCGCGCACCTGCGCGCCAAGCGGCCGGGCGAGTTCTACGTGAAGTACAGGTACAGGTACAAAGACCGCGCCCACCCGGAAGACCCGCTCTACACCTTCGTCGAGCACAAGACGCTCGTCCGCGTCGGCCCCGGCGGCTGCCCCCGCCAGCCCCGTTACAACTTCGTCTGCGTCGGCGACACGGTCATCCTGCCGGTCGTCTTCGACGACTATACCGAGCACACCTTCTGGCTTGAGCCGCAGCCCTACACGCCCGGCGACACCGCGACTGAAAAGAGTCTGCGCGAGATGGGGGAGGCGGGTCTCTACCGCGAGCCGGTCAACAACCCGGCCGCGGAGTTCATAAGGTACGTCGGCCGGCGCGCGCACTACAGCCCGCACCGTGCGCCCGGCTACACGATGACCTACGAGGCGACCTTCGAGGCGGTCAAGCCCGGCAGCTTCAACCTCTCGGTCGGCGCGGCTTCCGCGCCGGTGGTCGTCGTCGCGCCGGGGCAGGCAATCACCGTCCTCTCCGCGAAGGACGACGTGCGCGGCTACAGCGAGCGCTTCTCCTCAAGCGGCGGCGGCACCAACTACCTGACGACGCCCGTCATCCTCCAGGTCGGCGAACGCCTCACGCTCCAATACAGTTCTTACAGCCGCCGCGGCCTCTCCGAAGGGGGCGAGAACAGGGAGGCGCTCGAAGCGACCGTGAAAGACCACGCGCCGTCCATCGCGCTCCTCCCCTTCCACGTAGACCCGGCGCAAGACTTCAACGAGTGGCTCGTCGAGTTCCTCACAAACGCGCCACGACCCAACGCGGCCACGCGCTGAAGAGCACGGCGATGACTATCAAGCCGACGAAGTTCAGCAGGAACCCGACCAGCACCAGGCGTGGGACGCCGCCGAGGATGCCCGCCAGCGTGAGCAGGAAGAGCCCGCCGCCCCGGACGCGCCCTTCGCCGCCCCAGAGGAAGACGGTCGAGAGCGCCAGCGTCGCGAGGCTGATGAGCAGCCACTTCCAGAAGCTCGCCGCGGCGACGCCCCTCACCAGCGGCCCCGTGACTTCGGCCGCGTCGAGGAGCTTCGCCGTGCGCGAGTTCTCGGCCACGTCCGAGACGGCCGCGCCCGTCGCGCAGAGCGCGGCGAAGACCCCGAGCCAGACCGCCAGATTCCATCCGCCGTGCGTGAAGTCGCGCCGGGCGAGCAGCGCAGCCAGTCCCGCGAACAGCAGCCAGTAGGCGACGATGAAGACGTTGTCGAAGGCGAGGCCCCTGCGTAGCTCATCCCGCCTGCCGTCCCTGGAGTCGAGGAACGCCTGCACGTCGCCCGCGTCGTCGACGAACTCCATCGCGAGCGCCGGCATCGCCTCAAGCCCGCGCGCCTTCCCCTTGAACTCGTAGCCGTCCACGCCTTTGCGCACCTTCGCCGCTACGGACGCCAGCCCCAGCCCGCCGGCCAGCGACATCAGGCATGCAAGCACGCCGACGGCGCGCACGAGTGTCTCCATGACTTCACCTCCTACGAGGCCTGTTTCGCCCCGCCGAGGCGGAGACGCACCTCCTCCTTGACCACCTGGAACAGCACGAACAGGAGCGCGAAGTACCTCGCCAGGCTGAGCAGAGCGCCGGCGGACAAGCTCAGGAGCCGCCCGTTCCTGCCGCCGTGCTCGTCCAGGTTCGAGCGCAGTATCTTCTTCAGCACGGCGGAGCCCTTGCGCACCAGTCTGAACTTCCTCCAGGGCGGGAACGCGCGCTCTTCGCGGTAGCTTTCGAGGAAGGCGCGCCTGAAGGCTTCGGCCTCGTCGATGTCGGGCTTCGCGGCCCTGAGCTCAAGGTAGCGCCGCCAGAGCGCGGCGACGCCCTGGGCTTTGAGGGCCGCCCGGGTCCTGGGCGAGAGCCCCGCGCCGTTCGCGCCGCCCAGCGCCGCGCGCACCTCGCCCGCGAGCGCCGGGCTGCGCTCGCCGAGCTTGCCGAGGACGCCTTCGGCGGTCTCGCGGATGATGGCCGTGTGCGCCTCGCGCACGAAGCGCTCCCGGCGG
>JADMIO011281699.1_pt1 | contig 13744 bp, 15 predicted proteins | sample 8958161 | NCBI WGS metagenome assembly JADMIO01 (sample SAMN16585339, study PRJNA669376) | soil metagenome | isolation source: Crop rotation soil | place: USA: Cullars Rotation, Alabama | collected 2011 | reverse complement strand
GGCGGGAATGCCGGCTTCCTGCCACAGTTCCATTTCACGATGCACGGCGGCGCCGTGGAATGTTCCAAGATTCCCGGAATCCGTGCCCAGAACAAGAGGCACTCCCGCGTGATATGCGGCCAGCAGGTTCTTCGCGGCGGCGATGTCTTTCAACGGCGGTATCTGCGACAAAGCGGGATCCACATCATGCTTGCCGATCCACTCTTTCATCTTCGCCACAAATTTTGCAGGAATCGTTTGGCGCACCAGTGGATCTTCCATCATCGATGAGTCGCGTCTGGCGATTCGAATAATCGAATCCAGTACCACGAGCGTCGGATCGTAGCGAGTGCCTTTCGAGACCATTTCTTTCACGATGTCGCCGGAAATCAGATCCCGCATCGAGCCGTGCTCGATCCCGGCAACGTCGCGATCGAGCGCATCCTTGATGTCCTGCGGCGTCGCCGTGTGCACAACGACGGGAAGCCGGTGTTTCTTCGCAGCGGCTGCGACTGCATCAAACACGCGAAGATCGAGACGCTCGAAAAGGACGCCGGCGCCGCCGGACTCGAGCACGACTTTAATTCCGTCCACACCCTGTGCCGCCAATGTGTCCACGCGAGCCGCGGCCTCGGCAGGATTCGCATACGCCGCCGACATCTGAGGCTCCAATGACTGCCGCACCATTTCAGGCATGTTCTTGAAGTATTCGGTCCCGTGCCCGCCGGGCGCTGTGAAGAGTGGCCCGGTCATGAAGATTTCGGTGCCGAGGATTTCGCCGGTCGCGACGCGGTGCTTGAGTTTCAATAGGTCGTCCGTCCCGTCGCCCACGCTCTTGGCCGCAGTCACACCACTGTAGAGATAGGATCGGATGGCGTGTTCGGGCCACGCGGCCATTTCGTTATCGAAGCCTTCCGACATCATGATGCCTGGTGCACCAAAGTGCGTGTGCACATCGATCAAACCCGGCATCACCGTTTTCCCTGCTCCTTCCACAGTCACATACGAGTTCACATCGCTTCGGGTCCCTTTGCTTTCTTCGACCACATCGACGATGCTTCCGTTCTTGAGGTATACGTCGGCGCGGTCGATGACTGGACCATCGCCGACAACAACGCGCACGTCGTGAATGCGGAAGCTACTGCTCCTCGCGCCCTGACGCGCCGTGATGGCCTGACGCACGCTGTCCGTTCCGCCATAGCTCTCCCAGGCGCCGAGCAAAATGAATGGTGCCAGCACCAGCGCAACCCACGTCTTTGAAGTGGAGCTGACGCGGTCTTCTTTACTCCATCGAAAGATGTTGAACGACACGATGAATCCGGCGGCGAACGTCGCCAGAAGCGCCGCGATACTGGTGCTGTTGGCCAGCAGCGATTCCCCGTTTTGAATGATGCCCTGTATGCCGGACTTAAGATACGTCGCGGGCATGAACCGCGCGACGGTCTGAACCCATTTCGGCAGGTTGGCGAGCGGAAACGTGGTGCCGCTCATGAACATCATCGGGATATAGAGAATCTGAATGAGGATCTGTGCTTCCGCCATCGAATCGGCCACCGACGCGACAATCAGGCCGATCGACCGAAACGCGGCGCTGCCGATCACGATGAAGGCGAGTAACGACACGAGATTCGCCGGCATCGACATGTGGTAAACCCACTTCGCCAGCGCGATGGTCAGGATCGCCGAAGGCAGATACACGAGCACGCCGGAAACAAGCGACGACACCAGTACCGGAGCGGGCGTGATCGGGGCGAGTCGCAGCCGGCGCAGAATACCCAGCTCGCGATCTTGCACCGCACGCAATCCCATGCCGAACAGACCATTTCCCATGATCCCGATCGTGAGCACCATCGATACGATGTACTGCGCGCCGCCGAGGCTGGCGCGAGCATTCGTGAGTTCGCCGAACATGAAAAAAAACACGAGCGGGAAGAGGTAATTGAAAAACAGCACAGCACGCTCGCGCATCGAGACACGCAATTCGGAAGTCAACAAAGCGAAATAAGAACCCATCAGTCCTCCTCGCCCGCCAACCGCTCGCCCGTCACTTTGAGGAATACATCCTCGAGCGTCGGGCGCCACAGCGAGACATCGATCAATTCGTTGTTTTGAGAATCGAGATACCGCACGAGATGTGTGATCACTTGCGCCGGATTGAGCACTCCCAGCGAGGCGGTACCGTTCTCGCCTTTTACGGATTCAACGCCGGGCAACTTCGACAGCGCGTCACGATCGAGTGGCTTTAAAGCGCGTACGCGAACTTCTGACTCAATTGAAAGCCCGCTTCCGATCTCTTCGATGGTTCCCTGCCGTACGATTTTTCCCCTCGCAACGATCGCCACGCGATCGGCGAGTTGTTCGGCTTCGTGAATGTAGTGCGTCGTCAGAAAAACGGTTCGCCCCTCGGCGCGCAGCTGCCGGAGCCAGTCGTGAATGGCGCGGCGGCTGTGCGCATCGACACCGGTGGTCGGCTCGTCGAGAAACACGATCGGCGGGTCGTTGATCATCGCGAGGATCAGTGCAACTTTTTGTTTTTGTCCGCCGGAAAGATCGCCGTAGAACGCGTTCGCTTTATCGCTGAGGGCAAAGCGTTCGAGCAGTTTCTTAGCATCGGGGTTGGAATTATAGAGACGGCCGTAGAGCTCGATGACTTCTGAAACGCGGATCTTGTTTGGAAAAGCGGTTTGCTGAAGGACGACGCCGATACGGCGCCTCAGCTGGTTTGGATCGCGGGCCGGATCGATACCCAACACGGACACGTCGCCGCCGTCGCGAGGACGGAGGCCTTCGAGGATCTCGACTGTCGTGCTCTTGCCGGCGCCATTCGGGCCGAGCATCGCAAAGATCTCGCCGGATTGAATCTCGAAATCGATGCCTTCAACGGCACGAACGTCGTCGTAGCTTTTGGTGAGTTGGTGGACCTGAATGATCGCTGCCATGCCGGGCAGAGTACAGAGTCTCGACCCGGCATGGCAGGAGTTTTCGGCGAACCGACGGTTTTCGCCGACGAACGGCGAAACCGGGAAGTGGTCCAGCTTGGCAGGTTATAGGAACACATGCCTTCGTGTCTCTGTGTTCCTAACAGACTTGAAGCCGGACTTATTCGCCCTTCGAAATGCGCAACATGTTATTCACACGCTTCACGCCGTCGGTCTCTTTCGCGATGCGCTCCGCTTCCTGCTTCGCCACCAGGGTTTCCACCGTTCCGCGAAGAGTTACAACGCTGTGGTCCACATCCACGTTGATCTTGCGTTCGGGCGTGTCCTTATCCGTAAGCAGCTGACCGACAATCTTCGCGTGAATCCACGCATCATCGAGAGTGCCGCCGACGGTTTCCTTATGAGCACGAGCCCGCTCAACCTCGGCTTGCGCCATTTCGGCTGTGTAATCGGACCGGTTTAGTGCTCTCGGTTTCACATCAATCTTGTCTTCGACAACGAGTCCGGGATGCGAGGCGCGGGCCATCTGGACGGCTTTGGTACGCATCGCTTCCGTCGCGACAGTTCCGGATAACGTGGCCGAATTGTGATCGGCATCGGCGCTGACCGATAGATCGGCGTTGCGCAAATCCGGATCGGCCTTCAGCTGGCTCTCGATCTTGTTCTGCAAATCAGAATCGGAGATCCGCTCCGGCTCCCGCGCAGCCTGAGTCGTGGACTCGTTGGATGGGCTGCAGCCGAACGGCAATGAAAAGCACAGAAGTAAACTTGCAAGCAATAAACGCTTCATTAACGTCCTCCAGAAATACATGGATAGTTCCTTCAATGGGTGCTGCAAGCATCCTGCCAGTTCTTTGAAATGTGAAAGCTGCGACGTTCGATATACTCACGAAGGCGTTATCCTGACGTGGAGGAATCGATATGAGGTGGAAACAATGGATGATTCCGCTTTGCCTTTTGCTGACGGGGTCCCCGGCTCACGCGCAGCGAGGTGTGGCTGCCGGCACTGCTCCGGATCCGATCATGACTCTTGTGAATCGGCTCGAGCTCGAAAAATACAAAGCAACGATCAAAGGATTGACGCAGTTCGGCGACCGGCGGCAGGGCACCGATCGCAATCGAGCAGCAGTCGATTGGATTGAAGCGCAACTCAAAAGCTATGGCTGCACGAACACGGAACGCCTGAAGTACATTTACCCGCCGCCGACGCCGCCGACTAGCGGAAGCGGTCCTCAAAGCAATCCGCGATCCAGAGGAATTCGAATCCCAACCGGTGTGAACGTCGATCCACTCAAGCAGCCCGATCTCAAACTTCGCGAGCTCAACACCCAGCCGACAACGCCGGGACCACGCGAAGAGGTCTATTGCACGAAGGTCGGCACGACTCATCCGGAGGAGATGTATATCGTCGGCGCCCACATGGATGGTCACGGCTGGGGAGAGGCCGCTAACGATGATGGCTCCGGCACTGCGCTCGTCATGGAGCTCGCGCGTGTGTTCAGCGGTTCCGACGTGCAGACGGATCGCTCGATTCGTTTCATCCTCTGGAATAACGAGGAAACCGGCCTGAACGGGGCCCGCGCTTACGTGGAACAACGAAGATCGCTGCAGGGGAAAGAGGATCCGCCGCGCTCCGGAAAATATCCGGAACCGAAGTGGCTGGGCATGATCCAGCACGACATGATGCTCTTCGATCACGGCATGCCCCAGCCCGATGGGACCATGAGCAAAGAACAACGCCCCGAGGCCGACGTCAATATCGAGTTCCAGTCGAATTCAACGATGGCCGCTGCAGCGCAAGTGCTGGCGTGGGCATTCGAACAGGCGAATGAAAAATACGCCAGCGACTATCCCGCCGCGGTGGGCCGGCATATGTCGAACACCGACTCCGCGCCGTTTCAGGACATTGTCGCGTCCATCAGTCTTCGCGAGAACGAACGCCTGGCACAGATCGGCAACGGCTGGGATCCGCAGTGGCACCAACCGACGGATGTCTTCACCACATACACCGACAAGGATTTTCGATTAGGCTTGAACGCGGCTCAAACCACGCTGGGAGCGATCGGGCAATTGGTGGGAGCCCGATTGAAGCAATAACTCGGGCCGGTTTGGGAGGAATTTTCCTCCCGAACCGGCCTCGAATTTATCTGTAAGGGCGGACTACTTCTTTGTGTTGGTCGCGGGCTTCTGCGCGTCCTTGTCGTCCTTTGCTTTCTTGGCAGCTGCCTTCTTGTCTGCCTTTTTCTTCTTCGAGGCTTCTTTCTTGGCGTCCTTGTCCGCTTTCTTCGCCGCCGCTGTGGTCTGGCTGTTATTTGTCGTTTGCTGCGCCCATGCGGGCATCGACAGCGCAAGCGCAAACACAGACGCGAAGACCAACGTCATCCATTTCTTCATTGAAATTCCTCTCCTACATTGATTTTTCGCATCGCAGAACCGAACTGCGATGGAGGAGACAGTCTAGGCGAGGCATGATTAAGAAAGAATTAGGCGAACATTAACTTCATTTAATGTGGAAGCTGAATTCACTTGGCCGGCGAACTGCTGCGTTTTCCCCCAGAGATTTCTGGCAATTTCCAAGGGAGGCTTTGGAGAATGAGTACATTGAATGCCCGACCCACGATTCTTTTGCTGGCCACAGTGTTGGTTGTAGTTCCTTTGTATGCCCATCATGGCAGCCAATTTCTCTCGAAGGCCATGGAGATGAACACGGCCGAAGTTCGCCTTGCGGAAATGGCGGTCAACAAGGCCCAGAACCCACGGGTAAAGGATTACGCTCAAATGTTGATCCGGGATCACAATGAGGCGCTGGACAAGATCCGGGAGTTGCGCGATGCCCGGCTTGCCGATTCCGTTTCAGGCAAGACGGACACCAGCGTCAACGATCGCAATCTCAAGAATGCCGCCGAAGTGCAACTCACGCCCGAGCACCAGCGCGTGTCCGACAGGCTTTCCGCCCTTTCCGGGACAGACTTTGACCGGCAATTCATCGACACGATGGTCCGCGATCACCGCGAAGCCATCCGCGTGTTTGAAGCGCAGACGCATGTTCATGGAGCGGGCCTGACGAGCAGCAAGCAAACCGGCAGTGCTACCACCCAGACCGCGACTCGCGAGAAACCCACGGATCAAAAGAGGTATTCACACGCAGACCTGACACGCGATGTGGATACGGTCGATTTCGCGAATGCGAGCATGCCGACGCTGAAGCACCATTTGGAAGAGGCCGAGCAGATTCAAAAACAAGTGGCCAACCGCTAGCAGAAAATCCAAGCCGCGACGGGTCAGACGCCACGCGCGTGGAATCTGACCCTCAGGGTTTCGAGCAGGTTGAGCTTCCGTTCCAGCTTCTCTCGATAATCGCGCGTGTCGGTGTGGCTGAGTTCGATAATCAACTGCTTTTCGGCGTTCGCCAAGATCTCCAGTAAAAGTTCAATTTCAGCTGGTGGCAACTCGACAGTGACGACTTCGTGCTCTCTGACACTCATACTAAACACCCCATAAAACTTTAGACGCCGACGGCAGCCGGCATGCACTTTGGTTTTTTATGCCGATCAATATCGTTCGAAACGAAGTCCCACAGAAGGTCGCCACGTCCCTGGCGAGAGCGATTGCGGCCGCACTCAGCGATCGGGCCGGCCTTTGGGAGGTCGATATCACGGCCGAATTGAAGGCCCATGCGTGGGATATTGAGGTTTTCGGACCAAACGGCTTCTACTGGGCACGGCGCTTTTCAGGCGAGGATCGGGATGCCGAAGTCATTGCCGAAGCGATTCGAAGCGCAGCGCTCGAACAGGCCGCCTGATTGCCATCATTGCTGGATCGGGGAATAGTTTCCCTGCCGGCGGGGGTGCGCTCGTTTATAAGTGCCATAGGATAAGTACCGGCCCCGCTATTGCAGCCATACAAGCATAGCCTTGCGAGAAATATGCTATGCCGGCAGAAGAAACCACAGTTCGAACCGGTTCCCCGGATCCATTCGATGCGTCCTGGAGTCTTATCCGGTCCTTCTTTGAATGGTTCGGCGAACTCGGCATTTTTTGCGGCCGTGTGTTTCGCGCGGCTATAACGCCCCCTTACGAATTCCGCGAGTTGATTCGACAACTGGATGAAGTTGGCTCCAAGTCGGCACTGCTGATCGTGCTGGCAGGCGGGGCGCTGGGCGTCGTGATGTCGCTGGAAACTCGAAACAGCATCGTGCGGTTCGGGGCGAAGTCTTCCCTTCCCGCGATCATCATGATCTCGATCGTCAGCGAGAGCGGACCCATCATCACCGGACTCGTTGTCAGCGGCCGTGTGGCTGCGGGCATCGGCGCGGCATTAGGTTCGATGAAGGTCACCGACCAAATCGACGCCATGGAAGTGTCCGGAGTCAATCCGTATCGTTATCTCGCCGTCACTCGAATCCTCGCTTGTGCCCTGATGCTGCCGCTACTCACACTGGCTGCGGATTTGAGCGGCATCGTGACGGGATGGATCGCGAATACTCTGGCGGAGCCGATTTCGTTCCGCCTGTTCCTGGAAACGGGTTTGAAGCACATGACGTTCAATGATTTTCTTCCGCCTACATTCAAGACCATCGTGTTCGGTCTGATCATCGGTGTGGTTGCCTGCTTTCAAGGCATGAATGTTGGAGGCGGTACGGAGGGCGTCGGGCGCGCGGCGACGAGTTCGGTCGTTCTGTCGTCGCTGTTCATCATTCTCGCCGACGTCGTGTTGGTGCGCTTCATTCTTGTGTTCTTTCCGTAGTGAGGGAGCCAATGGAATCGGCAATCATTCTTCAAAATCTCCGCAAAACGTTTGGCCCGCAAACGGTCCTCGACGGAATCGATCTCACGGTTGAACGCGGCCAAACGCTTGCGGTATTGGGCCGCAGCGGCACCGGCAAAAGCGTTTTGCTCAAACTGATTGTCGGTCTTCAGAAACCAGACGAAGGATCGATTCAGATTCACGGACAGGAAATCACCAAACTGTCGCTCGAGGAGTTGAACAAAGTCCGCAAAAAAATCGGATTCCTTTTTCAGGAAGGCGCTCTGTACGACTCGCTAACGCTCGAAGAGAACGTGATGTTCCCGCTCAACCGAATGGCCGACAGGCCGGAACACAAGCAAAGGGAGCACGCCAGGGAGTTGCTGGCAAGTGTCGGCATGGAAAAGGATCTCAAGAAACTGCCGTCGCAAATTTCAGGTGGAATGAAGAAACGCGTGGGGCTGGCGCGCGCTCTCGCTCTCGATCCGGACATTGTGTTGTTCGATGAGCCGACAGCGGGGCTGGATCCGATCACGGCGAGCGAAATCGAGGAATTGATTTTGAAACTCAAGCGGGAGCGCTCGATAGCTTCGGTGGTCGTCACTCATGACTTGCACGGCGCAAGAACTGTCTCGGATCGCATGGCGCTCATCCACAAAGGGAACATTTTGATGGAAGGCACTTTCGATGACTTCACCAAAAGTCATGACGAGTTCGTCTCGCAGTTTCTGAGACTGGGGAATTGTTGAGGGATATATGTCTCGCGCTTTTCGTCTCGGAGTATTCATCGTCGCCACGCTGGCAATCCTGGCCGCGGGCGTTTTCCTGATCGGAAGCCGGCAATTTCTGTTTTCTTCGACGTACCAACTCAGAGCCGACTTCAAGAACGTGGCGGGATTAACCAACGGCGCCGAAGTCCGTGTCGGTGGAATCCACGAAGGGACGGTCAAGCTGATCCAATTGCCGGCTCAGCCGGGCGGCCAGATGACCGTCGTGATGGCGTTGGAAAAGTCCACTCGCAAAGTGATCCGCAAAGACTCGGTTGCGGCGATCGAGACCGAAGGGTTGTTAGGCAATAAATACGTGGAGATCTCATTCGGTTCCGACAATGCGGCGCCCGTTGAGAATGGAAACACGATTGGAAGCGTGCCGCCGCTGGAAATCGCGGACCTGATCAAGAAGACAGACGCAATCCTGGACACGACAAAAGACACCATGCGCAATGTGCAGGCCAGCTCGGACCAATTCCGGGAAATCAGCTCGAAGATCAATCATGGCGAAGGCACCGTCGGGGCGCTGGTGAACAACAAACAATTTTATGAAGAGCTCAATCAGGCAACGGCTCAAGCCAAAGCCGGCGCGACCGCGTTTCAGGAAAACATGGAAGCGCTGAAGCACAACTTTTTCTTGCGGGGTTTCTTTAACCGGAGAGGTTACGAAGATTCGGCAAAGCTGACGGCCGACGAAGTAGGCGAGCTGCCGCAAGGGCAGGTCACGAAGAAGTTCAGTTACGATCCCACAAAGCTTTTCGAGAAAGCCGACAGTGCGAAAATCAAGAAGCTCAAACTACTCGATGAAGCGGGCCAGTTTCTCGAAACCAATCCGTTCGGCATGGCGGTTATCGCAGTCTCGGCCGACATGAAAGGCGATGCCGACGATGTGCGGGAACTGACGCAGGCGAGGGCAATGGTCATTCGGGAATATCTGGTGAAGCACTTCAAAATGGACGATACCCGCGTCAAGACGAAAGGACTCGGTAAAAATCCAAACGTGCAGGAGGAATCCGGACTCGTGGAAGTCCTGGTTTTTGCGAACGGGACGAACGTCGCAGCGTCTCGTCAGAAGCCGAAATGATCAGGCGACGGGTTCTGCAGTTCCGTTTTCAAGAGGCAATGTCGCTTCTTCACCCAGACATCGTCGTGCTCTTTCCACATCCCCGCTGTCTCGAATGAGCCGCTGCAATTCGACGGTCTCTTCCCTGCAGTCGCCGCAGTCCTGAAGGTGTTCCATCTCCTGCACAGTCAAATCGGCCTGCCGGGCGACATAATCGAACAGTCCAAGCATTGAAATGTGCATAAAACTCTCCCCTGGAGTGATCTTAATAAAAGCTTACTGCCGCAAGGCTGCGACGAGGAAGAGGCGAGTAAATTCGGCGATACCGGGACTTTGGGATTCGCGATTTCCCGCCACGTTGAGCACCTGCACGTCATGGCGCTCAAGCCAGCGGCGAAATCGCTGGAGTTCATTTTCGGGTGGAATAGGTGGACTGGGAATGGAGAGCAGATAGAGAGGCTTGCTCAACTGCCTTGCGACAACCCACGTCATTTGGCTCCCGCCACTGTGATAGTCGCCGACGAGAAGCGTGCCGTCGGAGTTGGCCACGTTGATTCGCGTGCGCGCCGCGTATCCGTCCTCAACGCATTCAATCAGGTTGAAACTTCGAAGCAGCGCCTCGCGCGGCCCGTTCTCGGTAAGCCAGCCTCTGGGCGCCGTGCCGCCGGAGGGGATTCCCAACTCGCCCGCCGCCAGCAATCCACCAGTGTCCGCTCCAGTTTGTCCGCCGCTGATGATCTTTCGCAAAACAAACAGCTCCGCACGAGCATAATCATGAGAGAGGGTGTTCTTCAAGAGGTGACCAATGGACTACGACAGCAAGTGCGCCCACGAGCCGTGCGGTTGTCCTGTTGGAGAAGGCGAGAAGTATTGCAGTACGTACTGCCAGGATTCGGGGAAGAAGCTGACTGAGTTGACGTGCAACTGCGGACATCGCGGTTGCACACAGAGTGCGAAGAGTACTCGCTCACGAGACGCGTGAGCGAGTACTGGTTTTATCGCGGTACGACGAGGGTTTTTTCCATCACGTCGTGGCGGCACGTACCGCACTTCGCGGCGTGACAGATGACATACTCTGTGGTGGCCGGATCGTATCCGGTCATCGCATCCAACAATTGGTCGAACGGAATCTCGGCCCGGTCGGAGCAGTGTTCGCATGCGCAAATGAAGTCTTGTGCCTGCAGTAGCGTGGGCTCATCAATGAAAATAACGTCCTGACTTTCGTCGCGCACATCGAAGTAGGTGAACTCTTCGAGTGCGGCTTTCGCTTTTCCATCGAAGTCAATGCGAGTGTTTTCGAATACTTCTGTGCCGCACTTTGGACACTGAACGGAACAGCTCAGAAAATATTCGGTCATGCCGGTGTTCCCAAGTACCTGACCCAGCAGCCACTGGAACGAACGTGAAGCAGACGCGCTGCACGCGGCACACCCGGTGATACGCTTTTGTGCCTCCTTCAAGGACGCCTCGCCTACTGCGACCAACTCGACTCCTTCCATTAAGAAATGCTGTTTCATAAGCTGGACTTCCTCCGCGTCTGCGTTTTCAGTCGCAGGCGAGATTCCAAACCGCATCGTGCGTTCGCTTCATATAAATGATGAATAAAATGAACCTTTTAATACCTAAAGATGAGCCGCCAAGACGGAATTTCGCCAAACAACTGACTTGACCATGTCAAGAAAGTGGCAGTCATTGTACAGGTAAGCGTAAAATTTCCTCAATTACAGTCTACAAAAGTACAAAACTGCCCGCTCGCGGAGGAATCAGCGGGTTGTTGGACGGAAGCCGCGTCCATCGCAAATTCCAAAGCGAAAAACCCGAGTTCAAATTCTTAAAGTGCGTTCCCGGCTGCTTAAAGTGCATCACCCTGCGTGTCTGTAGAAAATTTCCCCAGCAAGCCGAAACAGCCTGTCGGGAAGATGCGACAGGACACTCTGGATCAGCGGAGACTTCAAAGCCGCGTTGAGCCCGCCGGTATTGGAGGCTTCTCTTCTTGGAAATTGCCAATAGGCCAGAGAATTCTTGCTGGCGCCGAGATGGTCTTTGAATTTCACGAGACCCGGATTGGTTTCATCCGACCGGCCGAGGTCGAGTTCCTCCATTCCCTCCGCCTTGGCTTGCCGGATAGTGTGCCAGAAAAGGAACGGCATCCCTCCGAGATTGTGAAATTGCTCGTTCGAGCATCCATATTTGTAAACCACCGTTCGTTTGTGGCGCAGCGTGAGAAGGCTCGCGATCGGACGATCATTTACGCTCGCCACTTTGATCGTCAACCGATCTCCCAGGCATTCGACGAGATTTCGAAACCACGCCAAAGGCTGCGGCGGCAATCGATGGCGACGGCGCGTCAGAAGCAAGAGATCATAGAATTGCTGCAGCAGCAGAGCCGATCGGCCTTCGGCGATGACAATGTGCTCGCGTTCCGCGCGCCGAATCTTGCGTTGTATCCCATCTTTGTGAAGGCGCGCGTGCAGTTCTTCGAGCGTCGGGCGCAGATCCAGTACATGAAAATAGAACTGCGTTTGTCGCGCCCAGCCGGTCGCCGCATCGGGTGCGCAGAAGCGGGGCCGGATCTCCACGTACTTGAATCGGGCCGATGTCCTCTTGGCAAGTGCCGAAAGCAGAACGCTGAGATCGGATTCCTCGTTGACTAACGGATCACAGTGATCGGAGAACGGCAACGAAACCAGTTTCGCGCCGGTTAACCAACTATCGAGTTGGCAAAAGACGATACCGTTGGTTAGCGCAACACCGTCAGGCGATGTAGTGAAAACGCGCGGCTGAAAATCATAAGTGCGGTTCAGTGCAAGCAACCACTCGCGTGAGTGAAATATCGATGAGCGGGAATGCGATTCCACGATTGAAGTCCAGCGTGGATCCCCCAGAGCATCGATCTCGAAGACGGGCATTCGAGTTTACACTTTAACGCGGGCCGCTCGCAGGCACCAGTGCATGCCCCGCCCGCCCATTATTCGCAGAGCTGTTGCGTGACAGCCGGCTTGAGTTCTCGTGCGTGCGCGACGAGACCCGGGTGTAACGGATTTTTCTGGTTGAATGCGGGAATCCGCCCATCGGGAGAATATGTAATTCCTCCACCGGCAGCAACCAGGGCGACGCCCGCAGCAATGTCCCACTCATTCTTGGGAACCAGAGTCCAGGTCGCATCCGCCAAGCCTGCTGCGACGAGCGCCAGCTTGTATGCAACGGAGCCGAGGGGCTTGACCGTGAAACTGCGCTCTTGGAATCGTTGCCATAGCCCGCGCTGTACTTCACTGCGGCTCGCAAGCACAACCGCGCCCGACATAGTGTCTCTCGCTTTGACGTGAGCGGGCTGTCCGTTATAAGTCAGCCCGGTTTCCAGCGATCCCACGAACCGCTCACCCGTCTGCGGATTGCAGATGCCTCCGGCGATCGGTACGCCGGACCGCACGAAGCCGACCGAGATAACCCACTCCGGAATACCTTTCACGAACTCCCGGGTGCCGTCGAGCGGATCGACAATCCAAACGTCGCGGGCCTGCAGCCGTGTGAAGTCATCGGCACTTTCCTCGGAGAACCATGCTTCGTCGCCGCGAGGCAGGGATTTGTGCAATATATCGTTGATAGCCCTATCTGCTTCCGTTACCGGATCGCTACGTTCGGGCTTGCGATCGACTCTTATCGAGGCACCGGAAAACTGCAGAGCGACGGCCGTCGCAGCATCCAATGCGCCTTCGATCCGTTCCAAAATCTCTTTCATTGCTTCATCACAGGGCTTTTGGCAGGCGATGACTCGCATTAGCAAGAATGCCGCGCTTTACCATCTGTTCAATGATTTCGTCTGCTGCTTCATGAGCTGTTGTGGCCACGGTGTCGATACGGATTTCCGCCGCTGCCGGCGGTTCGTACGGCGAATCGATACCGGTGAAATTCTTGAGTTCCCCACGTCGCGCTTTCTTATACAGGCCCTTTGGATCCCGTTGTTCGGCAACACCAAGAGGGGTATCAATGAATATTTCCAGAAATTCTTCGGATTTCAGTAGATCGCGCACCATCTGCCGCTCGGCGCGAAAGGGCGAAATAAACGATGCCAGAACAATGAGACCGGCGTCGACCATCAGTTTGGCCACCTCTCCGACACGTCGAATATTCTCTACGCGATCTTGCGCCGTGAAACCGAGATCTTTGTTTAGGCCGTGACGAACATTGTCGCCGTCAAGCAGGTAGGTGTGGCGGCCCATGGAGACCAAGCGCTTTTCGACGAGATT
>JADMIO010945846.1_pt1 | contig 13744 bp, 12 predicted proteins | sample 8958161 | NCBI WGS metagenome assembly JADMIO01 (sample SAMN16585339, study PRJNA669376) | soil metagenome | isolation source: Crop rotation soil | place: USA: Cullars Rotation, Alabama | collected 2011 | reverse complement strand
CGCCGGCAGCGAACTGAACGAAAGCCCCTGCTTGGTCAGGAAATCCTTGGCCCGGTCGCAATCGCTGAACTTGCTCCACGGACCGACGAACAGGTGGAACTGGCAGTCGGTGGCCGCGACCGAGATCTTGACGTTCTGCTGGTATTGCTCGAGTGCCGGATTGACGTAGTGCGTGAGTCCCTGGAACAGGGGGAAGTACGTCAGCGCGGCGATCAGGCAACCGGCCATGATGATCTTGAGGCGGCCGATCTTGTCGGAAAGCCAGCCGAAGAAAATGAAGAACGGCGTGCCGATCAGCAGCGACGCGCCGATCAGCGTGTAAGTGGTGACGTAGTCCAGCTTGAGCGTGATGATCATGAAGAACAACGCATAGAACTGCCCGGTGTACCAGACCACGCCTTGGCCCGCCGTGGCGCCAAGCAGCGCAAGCAGGACGAACTTGTTGTTCGGATAGCGCAGGAAACTGTCCGTCAACGGGGACTTGGAGCCCTTCCCTTCTTCCTTCATCTTCTTGAACACCGGCGACTCCTCCAGCTTGAGCCGGATGTACACGGAGAAGGCCAGCAGGATCACGGAAACCCAGAAGGGAATCCGCCATCCCCAGCTCTTGAAAGCGTCGGCATCGATGTTGCTGCGGCAGAGGTAGATGACGACGAGCGCCAGGAAAAGGCCGAGCGTTGCCGTGGTCTGGATCCAGGCCGTGTCGTAACCACGCCGATTGTTGGGCGCGTGCTCGGCCACGTAGGTCGCCGCGCCGCCGTACTCGCCGCCCAGGGCCAGCCCCTGCAACAGGCGCAGCGAAACCAGCAGGATCGGCGCGCCCCAGCCGATCGTCTCGAACGTCGGCAGCAGGCCCACCGCGAACGTCGAGCCGCCCATGACCACGATGGTGATCAGGAAGGTGTATTTGCGCCCGACCAGGTCCCCGATTCGTCCGAAGACCAGCGCGCCGAACGGCCTGACCAGGAATCCCGCGGCGTAGGTGGCGAAAGCCGACAACAGGGCGGCAGTCTGGTTGCCCGGCGGGAAAAACAATGCCGCGAAGAACGGCGCCAGCACGGCGTAAAGATAAAAGTCGTACCACTCGAACACCGTTCCGAGCGAGGAGGCGAAGATGACCTTCTTTTCCTCCGGCTTGAAATCGGAATGGCTGGGGTCGTGCGCCGTCGAGCCTGCGGCCATGTCGTCTCCTCCCTTATGCGTTGTTGTGCGCCCCGGCTGCCGGGAGACGGCCGGGGGTCTGCCGACAGTTTAAGTGCCGCCACCGGCCCCGTGTCAACGTCATGGCAACGCTTGGCGGACGGGTGCGTCGACCCCGCGACGCACCAAAAGAAAAAGCCCCGCCGAGGCGGGGCCTGGCGGGGCTTTTCGAGGGACTGCGGTGATACCGGACTTACATGTCCATGCCGCCCATGCCACCCATGCCGCCCATGCCGCCACCGCCGCCGCCGTGGGAATGCTCTTCCTTCGGCGATTCGGCGACCATCGCCGCGGTGGTCAGGATGAGGCCTGCCACGGAGGCCGCATTCTGCAATGCGTAGCGCGTGACCTTGGTCGGGTCGAGCACGCCCAGCTCCACCATGTCGCCATAGTCGCCGGTGGCCGCGTTGTAGCCGAAGTTGCCCTTGCCTTCCGCAACCTTGTTCAGGACCACGGAGGGCTCGTCACCGGCATTGGAAGCGATCATGCGCAGGGGTTCTTCCAGGGCGCGCATCACGATCTTGATGCCCGCGTCCTGGTCGGTATTCTCGCCCTTGAGCTTGGCGATGGAGCTGCGTGCGCGGATCAGCGCGACGCCGCCGCCAGCCACGATGCCTTCCTCGACGGCTGCACGGGTTGCGTGCAGGGCGTCTTCCACGCGGGCCTTCTTTTCCTTCATCTCGACTTCGGTCGCTGCGCCCACCTTGATCAGCGCAACGCCGCCGGCCAGCTTGGCAACGCGTTCCTGCAGCTTCTCGCGATCGTAGTCGCTGGTGGCTTCGTCGATCTGCTTGCGGATCGACTTGACGCGGCCTTCGATGATCTTGCCGTCACCGGCGCCGTCAATCAGCGTGGTCTCTTCCTTGCCGATCTCGATGCGCTTGGCCTGGCCGAGCTCCTTCAGGGTGGCCTTTTCCAGCGAAAGGCCGACTTCCTCGGCGATCACCGTGCCGCCCGTGAGGATGGCGATGTCTTCCAGCATGGCCTTGCGGCGGTCGCCGAAACCGGGCGCCTTGACGGCGCAGGTCTTGAGGATGCCGCGGATGTTGTTCACCACCAGGGTCGCGAGCGCTTCGCCGTCGACGTCTTCGGCGATGATCAGCAGCGGACGGCCTGCCTTGGCGACCTGTTCCAGCACCGGCAGGAGTTCCCGGATGTTGGAGATCTTCTTGTCGTGCAGCAGGACGTAAGGATTTTCCAGGATGGCGATCTGGCGATCCGGATTGTTGATGAAGTACGGGGACAGGTAACCGCGGTCGAACTGCATGCCTTCCACGACTTCCAGCTCGTCTTCCAGGCCGGAACCGTCTTCCACCGTGATGACGCCTTCCTTGCCGACCTTTTCCATGGCTTCGGCGATCTTCTGGCCGATCACGGTGTCGGAGTTCGCGGAAATGGAGCCGACCTGCGCGATTTCCTTGCCGGTGGTGCAGGGCTTGGAGATCTTCTTCAGCTCCTCGACGATGGCAACCACGGCCTTGTCGATGCCGCGCTTCAGGTCCATCGGGTTCATGCCGGCGGCCACGAACTTCATGCCTTCCTGCACGATGGCCTGGGCGAGAACCGTGGCGGTGGTGGTGCCGTCACCGGCGACGTCGGAGGTCTTGGAAGCGACTTCCTTGACCATCTGCGCGCCCATGTTCTCGAACTTGTCCTTCAACTCGATTTCCTTGGCGACCGAGACACCGTCCTTGGTGATCGTGGGGGCGCCGAAGGAGCGCTCCAGGACCACGTTGCGGCCCTTCGGACCCAGGGTGACCTTGACCGCGTCGGCCAGCACGTTGACGCCCGCGACGATGCGCGCGCGTGCGGAATCGTGGAATTTCACATCTTTCGCTGCCATGAGTATTGCTCCTGAATGGGGTCGTGGTGGATGGATCAGGCGGCTTCGACGACGCCCATGATGTCTTCTTCGCGCATCACGAGCAGTTCTTCGCCGTGGACCTTGACGGTCTGCCCGGAGTATTTGCCGAACAGGATCTTGTCGCCCTTCTTGACGTCGAGCGGACGGACCTTGCCGTCTTCCAGGACCTTGCCGTTGCCGACGGCGATGACTTCACCCTGGTCGGGCTTTTCCGCGGCGGTGTCGGGAATCACGATGCCGGACGCAGTCTTGCGCTCTTCTTCGAGGCGCTTGACGATGACGCGGTCGTGCAATGGACGGATCTTCATTTTCGTCTCTCCTTGTTTATTTGGAACCAACGATGGATCGCCAGAGGCTGAACGCCTCTTGGCACTCAATCCTAGGGAGTGCTAATAATAGACATGCGGGGAGGGAAATTCAAGCCGCAGCCAACGGACGGGCCTCGACGGCCCCATTATGTCAGCGGGCACTCACAATCACCTATCTAGATGATCTTACGGGAGAATCTAGTTAACTGCGGGACTGGCCGGCACGCCGAAGCGGTAGATGGTCTTGCCGTGGCCGCTTGCGCCAGGGGGAATCGGGACTAGCGGACACGGCGGTACGCGTGTCCCGTCAGGACTGAGGGTGGCGTCGGCGGCGAATTCCGCCCAGATGCCGCCGTGGACCGGCCGGAACGTCCAGGCCAGATAGCCGCGGCAGGCCGCGAGGTTCAGCAGTTCGTCGGCATCGGGGGTTTCGCCCACGATGAGCCGCCGGCCATCCGGGCCGCTCGGATAGCTCCCGAACGCCTGCATGCATTCCAGTGCCTCGCCCGGAGATGCCCCGGCACGCCGGCAGGCGGCACGTTCGGCACGCGAGACATCCCACGCGCCCAGTTCCCAGCCGGCTTCCATCGCCGCAAGATCGAGTGTGGCCAGGTCGTCCCAGCGGGCGTTCACCTGGAATGCGGAGCTCGGAACCGGCCGGTGGGCCACCACCGCGGCGTCTTCGAGGTCGACCAGTTTTTCCTCGACGAAGCCATGCCAGTGCAGCGTGAGGATGACCGGCGTGTCGGGGCACGTCACTGCCGCCACCGAAATGGCGACCAGCGGCAGCGGATGCGCCGCCATCTGGCCGGAGATGGTTTCCAGGAGATCCATGCAACGCTCCTTTCTGCCTTGATAGCGACTGCTACCCCGCCTGAATAAAGCATCATCGATGCCAGACGGGCGAGCAGCCGGGGCGATGGATTGCTAGCATGCGGTGCTCCGCCGAGACAAGAATGGCGCATCCGATCCAGGATCGAGACCGACCCATGAGTTCCGACGTTTCTCCCAACCACGCGTGGCTCGCGCGCAGCCTGCGCAGCGTGTGGCATCCCTGCACGCAGATGAAACATCACGAGGCCTTGCCCCTGGTGCCGGTGGCGCGCGGCGAAGGCGCGTGGCTTTATGATTTCGAGGGCCGGCGCTATCTCGACGCGGTCAGCTCGTGGTGGGTCAACCTGTTCGGCCACGCCAACCCGCGCATTACCGCCGCGCTGACCGAGCAGCTGCGCACGCTCGAGCACGTCATGCTGGCCGGCTTCACCCATGAGCCCGTGGTGCTCCTGTCCGAGCGCCTGTCCTCGCTGACGGGCCTCGGCCATGCCTTTTACGGCAGCGACGGCGCGTCGGCCACCGAGATCGCGCTCAAGATGAGCTTCCACTACTGGCGCAATCGCGGCTTTCCCGGCAAGACGCGCTTCGTCAGCTTGCGCAACGGCTATCACGGGGAGACGCTGGGAGCGCTCTCGGTCACCGACGTTCCCCTGTTCCGTGACACCTACGCGCCGCTGCTCGGGGAAAGCACGCAGGTTGCGTCGCCCGACTGGCGCCAGGCGCGGAACGGGGAAAGCGCCGAGCAGGTGGCGCTGCGAATGGCGGGCGAGCTTGCCGGACACCTGGAGCGGGACCATGCGGCCACCGCGGCCCTGATCCTGGAGCCGCTGGTGCAGGGCGCCGGCGGCATGGCCATGTACCACCCGTCCTACCTGCGCGAAGCACGACGCCTTTGCGACCTGCATGGCGTGCACCTGATCGCCGACGAGATCGCGGTTGGCTTCGGCCGCACCGGCACGTTCCTCGCGTGCGAGCAGGCGGCCATCCGGCCCGACTTCGTGTGCCTGTCCAAGGGACTCACGGGCGGCTACCTGCCGCTATCCGTGACACTCACCACCGACGAGGTCTACGCCGCCTTCTATGACGACGACACGACCCGCGGCTTCCTGCATTCGCATTCCTACACCGGCAACGCGCTGGCTTGCCGGGCCGCGCTGGCAGTCCTCGATATCTTCGAGCAGGACGGGGTGCTCGAAAGCAATCGAGCGAAGTCTGCGGACCTGAGCCGGCTATGCGAGGGCGTCGCACGCCATCCGCGCGTGCGCGACTTTCGCAATACCGGCATGATCTGGGCCTTCGAGGTGCAGACGGAGGACCCGCTGTTCGCGCGTCGCTTCCACCAGCTCGCGCTCGACCGCGGCGTGCTGCTGCGCCCGATCGGCGGTACGGTGTATTTCATGCCGCCCTACGTCATCGGGCTCGAGCACATGGATATTCTGGTGACGGCAACGATCGATGCCCTCGAACATGTCGCCTGAAGCGATTTGCTAGCATTCGTTCCCGTGAAAGCTCTGCGCCTTTGCTTCCTCATCCTCGCCGCCGCGCCATCCCTCGCCGGCGCCGCCCCGGCGGGCCAGTTGCCCAGAAGCGTCGCCGCCGCGCTGGCGCAAGCCGGCGTCCCCGAGAGCCATGTCGGCGCGTATGTGGTCGACCTCTCCACCGAGCAGCCACTGCTGGAGGTTTCCGCCGACCGCGCCATGAACCCGGCGTCGGTGATGAAACTGGTCACGACCCTGGCGGGGCTCGAACTCCTCGGCCCGTCGTATACCTGGAAGACGGAGGCCTGGCTCGACGGCTCGCTCGCAGGCGAGCGCCTCGACGGCAACCTCGTGCTCAAGGGGTATGGCGATCCCAAGTTCAACCTCGAAAGCCTGATCCTGTTCCTGCGCGACCTGCGCAACCGCGGCCTGCGTGAGATCAACGGCGACCTGATCCTCGACCGCAGCTTTTTCGAGGTCGACGCGCACAATCCCGCCCTGTTCGACAACGAGCCCACCCGGCCGTACAACGTCGGCCCCGATGCGCTGCTCATCAACTACAAGGCCTTCCGGCTGCAGTTCGTCCCGGAGATTGAGAAGGGGTCGGTGCTCATCTACCCAGAGCCGCCGCAACCCCAGCTGCGAGTGGTGAACGACCTCAAGCTCACGTCCGGGCCCTGCGATGCCTGGCCGGACAAGCCCGCGGTCAACGGCAACACGTTCACCTTCTCGGGCAGCTTCTCCTCGGCCTGCGGCGAAAAGTCCCGCTACTTCAGCCTGGCATCTCCCGACGAGTATGCCGCGAAGCTGTTCCGCCATTTCTGGCAACAATCGGGTGGGAGCTGGACGGGCACCGCGCGGGAAGGTCCGCTGCTCTTCAGCGCGCGACTGTTCGCAACCTGGGAATCGCCGCCGTTGTCGGAAATCATCCGCGACGTGAACAAGTTCAGCATCAATGTGATGGCGCGCCAGATCTTCCTCACGCTGGGAACCCGCGAGTTCTATCCGCCCGGCACGCCAGCCAAGTCCGATCGCGCGCTGCGTGAATGGCTCGGCCGGCGGGGCCTGGACTTTCCTGAACTGGTCATCGACAACGGCGCCGGACTGTCGAGGACCGATCGCATCACGCCGCGGCACCTCGGGCAGCTACTTGCGGCCGCATGGCGCAGTCCGCTCATGCCCGAGTACGTCGCCTCCCTGCCGTTGACAGCCGTCGACGGCACCATGCGCAAGCGGCTCTCCACCTCGACAGCGGCCGGCCAGGCCCATGTGAAGACAGGCTACCTGGAGGGTGTGCGGGCCATCGCCGGCTACACGCTCGACGCCCGCGGGCGCATGCTGGCGCTGGTGCTGGTGATCAACCATCCTGCCGCCCGCAACGCGCAAGTCGCGCAGGATGCCTTCCTGGAATGGGCGCAATCCGCCACTTGGTAGCGCACCGGGCGCGCGAGCCGTTGTGCGATAATCAGCGGCGTCCTCGCACGAAGCTTCCGTGAAGAATAGTCCCCTCAACGTCGTCGTGCTCGCCGCGGGCAAGGGCGCACGCATGCACTCGGCGCTGCCCAAGGTCCTGCATCCGCTGGCGGGGCGGCCTTTGCTCGCGCACGTGCTCGACAAGGCGGCCGGCCTGAAAGCGGACCGCAGCATCGTGGTCTATGGCCATGGCGGAGAGGCCGTGCCCTCGGCCTTTGTCGATTCCGGTGCGGCGTTCGTGCGCCAAGAGCCGCAGCTCGGCACCGGGCATGCCGTCCAGCAGGCCTTGCCCCATCTGCTGCCCGGCGGCCAGACGCTTATCCTCTACGGCGACGTCCCGCTCACTCGGGGCGAGACGCTGCGCACCCTGGTCGATGCCGCCAACGACCGCCTCGCACTGCTGACGGCCCTGCTCGACGATCCCACCGGCTACGGTCGCATCGTGCGCGACAAGCGCGGCGCGATCCGCCGCATCGTTGAGGAAAAGGATGCTGATGCACGCCAGAAGATGATCCGCGAGGTGAACGTCGGCATCCTGTGCGCCCCGACCGATGGCTGGGCGAAATGGCTTCCGAAACTGGGCAACGACAACGCGCAGAAGGAGTTCTATCTGACCGACGTCATCGCGCTCGCGATCGCATCGGGCATGCGCGTCGAATCGCGGCAGGCCGCGGAGACCTGGGAAATCCTGGGCGTCAACAGCAAGGACCAGCTCGCGCGGCTGGAGCGCGTGTACCAGCTCGAGCAGGCCATGCGCCTGATGAAGGCGGGCGTCACCATTGCGGACCCGTGGCGATTCGACCTGCGGGGCGACCTGGCCTGCGGCCATGACGTATCTATCGATGTCAATTGCGTGTTCGAGGGTTCCGTCAAGCTGGGTCACGGCGTCAGGATAGGCGCCGGATGCGTTCTGAAGAATGTCGAAGCAGGCGATGGCACGGAGTTTCTACCGTACTGCCATGTCGATGGGGCGTCATTCGGGAGCAACTGCCGGATCGGTCCGTTTGCCCGCATGCGGCCGGGCACGTCGCTTTCTGACGAAGTGCACGTCGGAAACTTCGTGGAACTCAAGGCGACAGTAATGGGGAAGGCCTCCAAGGCCAATCACCTTGCCTATCTTGGCGATACGACGACCGGTTCGAAAGTCAATATCGGCGCAGGCACGATAGCCTGCAACTACGACGGCGCGAACAAGCATCGCACGGTGATCGAGGACGATGCCTTCATCGGCTCGGACACGCAACTGGTCGCGCCGGTGACGGTCGGCCGCGGGGCGACGCTCGGGGCGGGCACCACCTTGACCAGTGACGCGCCGCCCGGCGAACTCACAATTTCACGCGCCCGCCAGACCACCATCGCAGGCTGGAAGCGCCCGGCCAAGAAATCGACAGGATGAGCATCCGATCATGTGTGGCATCGTAGGCGCCGTTGCCCGGCGCAATATCGTACCGGTTCTTCTCGAAGGCCTTCGCAAGCTGGAATACCGCGGCTACGATTCCGCGGGGCTGGCGGTCGTCAATGGCGGCATGCACCGATTGCGCAGCGTCGGTCGCGTCGCCTCGCTCCAGGAGATGGCGGATCGTTCAGGCCTGGTCGGCGATCTGGGCATTGCGCATACCCGCTGGGCAACGCATGGCGCGCCGACTGAACGCAATGCGCATCCGCACGTCAGCGACGACGGACTGGCCGTCGTCCACAACGGCATCATCGAGAATCATGAGGCCATCCGCGAGAAACTGCGCAAGTCGGGCTACGAATTTTCTTCCGACACGGACACCGAGGTCGTCGCCCACCTCGTCCATCTGAACTTCAAGCGCGACGGCAACCTGCTGCTGGCGGTGCGCAACGCCATTTCCGAGTTGCAGGGTGCCTACGCCATCGCGATCCTGTCGGAGAAAGAACCTGGCACGCTGGTGGCGGCGCGCAAGGGCGCGCCGCTGCTCGTCGGCCTCGGTGATGGCGAGAACTTCGCGGCGTCCGATGCTTCCGCGCTGCTCCAGGTCACCAAGAAGATCATCTATCTCGAGGAAGGGGATGTTGTCGAGCTCAAGCTCGACGGATATCGCATCCTGGACGCCGCAGGCATTCGCGTCGATCGAAGCATTCACGAGAGCAGCTTGTCGGCCGACGCGATCGAGCTCGGGCCTTACCGGCACTACATGCAGAAAGAGATCTTCGAGCAGCCCGGCGCATTGGCCAACACACTGGAGATGGTGACCGGTGCGAAATCGATCGTTCCGGAACTGTTCGGCGTCGAGGCGAAAGCTGCCTTCGCGCGCGTTCGCTCCGTGGTCATCCTGGCCTGCGGGACCAGCTTCCACGCCGGCCTCGTTGCACGCTACTGGGTGGAGGCCATCGCCGGCTTGCCCTGCGCCGTCGAGATCGCCAGCGAGTATCGCTACCGCCGGAGCGTCCCCGACCCCGACGCACTTGTGATCACGATCTCGCAGTCCGGGGAAACCGCCGATACCATTGCGGCCCTGAACCATGCGAAAGCCCTGGGCCACACTCTCACCCTGGCGATCTGCAACGTGCCGGAAAGCTCTCTCATTCGCCAGGCGCTACTGAAATTCCTGACCCGGGCCGGTCCCGAGATTGGCGTCGCCTCGACCAAGGCCTTTACGACCCAGCTCGCATCCCTGTTCCTGCTGACGCTGGTGCTGGCCAAGCTGCGCGGCAAGCTGGATGCCGGACAGGAGCAGCAGCATCTCCAGGCCTTGCGCCACCTGCCCGCTGCGCTGCAGGAAGTTCTCGCGCTGGAACCGCAGGTCGCAAAATGGGCGGAGCGCTTCGCCGACAAGCACCACGCCCTGTTCCTGGGTCGCGGCATGCATTACCCCATCGCCCTGGAAGGCGCGCTCAAGCTCAAGGAGATTTCGTACATCCACGCCGAGGCGTACGCCGCGGGAGAACTCAAGCATGGCCCGCTCGCGCTGGTGGATCGCGACATGCCGGTGATCGCCATCGCACCTAACGATTCGCTGCTCGAGAAGCTCAAGTCCAACCTGCAGGAGGTCCGGGCAAGGGGGGGGGAATTGTATGTCTTTGCCGACTCGGATTCCCACATCCATGCCGCGGACGGCGTACACGTCATCCGCATGACGGCGCATGCAGGCGACCTCAGCCCGATCCTGCATACCCTCCCCCTCCAGCTGCTGGCCTATCATGTGGCCCTGGCGAAGAGGACCGACGTGGACAAGCCGCGCAACCTGGCGAAGTCCGTCACCGTGGAATAGCGGGGAGATGCCAATGAATGAAGCCTTTGGTAAATGGATGCGATTGGCGGTAACGCTGCTGCTTGCCTGCGGTTGCGCGACAGCGGCCGCCAACTTGGGCAGCGACGATTCCGACAGCAGCGATCCCAGCTTCCAGGAAGGCCGCAAGGCGATCGAGGCGCAGGACTGGAACAAGGCCGTCGACCTGCTCACCAAGGCGGTGCAGGCAGATCCGAAGAACGCGGACGCGCACAATTTCCTGGGCTACGCCTATCGCAAGAAGGGAGCGTATGCGGCGTCCTTCGAGCACTACGAGGAGGCGCTCAAGCTCAATCCCAAGCACAAGCACGCGCACGAATACATCGGCGAGGCCTACCTGCTCACGGGTAATTTGGCGAAGGCGGAACTGCACCTGGCTGAGCTGCAGAAGATCTGCTCGCCGATTCCCTGCGAGGAGTACAAGGAGCTCAAGCGCGCGGTGGACGACTTCAAGAAGGCCAAGAAATAGTCGATGCCGAATCCCGCGGTGCGCGCCGTCCTCTGGGATTTCGGCGGCGTGATGACGGAAAGCCCCTTCCTGGCGTTCAGCCGCTTCGAGAAGGAACGCGGGCTGCCGCCGGACTTCCTGCGCGGCATCAACACGCGCAACCCCGATACCAATGCCTGGGCCCGCTTCGAGCGGTCCGAACTCACGCCGATACAGTTCGACGAGGCGTTTGCCGCGGAGGCGCGGGAGGCGGGCCACGAAGTCCGCGGACTCGACGTAATCGACCTCGTCTACGGGGATGTCCGTCCGGCAATGGTCGAAGCCTTGCGTGCATCGGGGCGGCATTTCACCAATGCCTGCGTCACCAACAACGTGTCCGCCGGTCCCCATCGCGGCTTCGACCGCGATCCGCAGCGGGCCGCCCGCTGGCAATCGGTGATGGATATGTTCGATGTCGTAATCGAGTCGTCCAAGCTGGGCGTGCGCAAGCCGGAACCGCGTTTCTTCGAGCTGGCCTGCGAACAGCTTGGCATCCGCCCCGGGGAAGCCGTCTACCTCGACGACCTGGGACCGAACCTCAAGCCGGCGCGCGCGATGGGCATGCGCACCATCAAGGTCGAGGATCCGCAGGTCGCGATCGCCGAGCTCGAGCAGGCGCTCGGCGTCAGCCTGCGCTAGCGCGCCTCGGCTTGCGCGGCGCTCGTGCGAACAGCAGGTCGTAGAGCGGCCGAGGCAGGCGACGCAGCAACCAACCGACCCACGCCATCTGCCAGGGCAGGACATGGAAGCGCTTGCGCGCCGCAATTGCATCCGCAATGTTGCGTGCAGCCCGCTCCGGTGCCATCAGGAAAGGCATGGGGTATGGGTTGCGCGCGGTCATCGCCGTGGCGATGTAGCCCGGACACAGGGTGACCACCGCCACCCCGCTGCCGCGCAGCTCCAGTCGCAGGCTTTCCAGGTAGGTAATGGCCGCGGCCTTGGACGCGGAATACGCCGCGGCGCCCGGCAGGCCGCGGAACCCGGCGACGCTGGCGATGCCGGCGAGCACGCCAGACCCTCGTTCCCGCATGGCCTCGACGAAGGGCTGGAACGTCAGCATCATGCCGGTCACGTTGGTCGCGAAGATTTCCTCGAACACGGCGTTGTCCTCGGCGGCGGCCGTGGCGGTCCCGGCGCTGACGCCGGCATTTGCGACCACGATGTCGGGAACGCCGGCGCGGGAAATGAAATCCCGGGCGCTGCGCGCCACCCCGGTGGCGTCGCGCACGTCGACCGCGTAGCAATAGCTTCGCGCGGGCAGCGTCGCCGCCACTTCATCGAGCACCTCGCTGCGGCGCGCGATCAGCCCCAGCGTTGCGCCCCGTCGTGCGTACTCGGCGGCGAGCGCCCGGCCGATGCCACTGGTGGCGCCGGTGATGATCACACGGAGCGCTTCGCTCATTGCCCCGGGCGCAACGCCCGGCTTTTCTCGATCAGCGCATCCACCACCGGGAACAGCGCATCGATGCTGCCGACCATTGCCACGCTGGTGAGGTAGCGTCCGTCGACGGCGATGCTCGGCGTGGCGCGCACGCCGTAAGCGACGGTGAGATCGCGGGCCCGCTGCACGCGCGCTTCCATGCCCCCGGCGTTCAGGGCCTCCAGGAATTTCACGCGGTCGACCCCGTTGCGTTCCGCCCAGCTGGCGGCCTGCGTGGAATCGCCGAGGTTCAGTCCGCCGGCATGGATGTCCTCGAAAACCTGGCTATGCAGGCGGGGCAGTTCCCCGAGGTCGTCGAGCGCGAAAAAAAGACGGGTGAGGGGAATCCAGTCGCGCTTGCGCAACGCGGGCACGCGCACGAAGCGCACGTCCCTGGGCAGGCCCGCGGCCCAGCGGGCCAGGCGCGGCTCCAGGCGATAGCAGGCCGTGCAGCCGTAGTGAAAGAACTCGATGACTTCGACCTGGCCGGTCGGAGGGGATTGCGGAGGGTCGATCGCCAGGTAATCGGCGCCTTCCATGGGTTCCGCGCGGGCCAGCAGTGTCGCACAGAAAATCAGCCCGGCCAGAACTCCCTTCAACGCCACCGCGCGCGGTACCGCCATCCTACTTGGCGCCGCGGCGCTCCTGGTCAATCAGCTGGTCGAGGATGCCGAAGAAGCGGGCGTAGTCGTGGCCGCCGGCCATCGAGGGACCCGTGTAGTACTTGCCGTTGACCGCGAGCGAAGGCGTGAACTGCACGCCATACGCGCGACCGATCTTCTTTGCCCGCTCCACGTTGGTATCGACCGCGAAGGAATCGTAGGTCGCATCGAACTTGGCTGCATCGATGCCGGCCTCCTTGGCCCAGGCCTTCACCGCCTGGTCGGTCACCAGTTCCTTGCCCTGCCCGAAGGCGTCGTAAACCCTCTGGTGGTACTTGTCCACGATGCCCATGGTCTCGAGCGTGTAGTACAGCTTCGCAGGTGGTTTCCATTGGTCACGGAACACCATCGGCACCATCTTGTAGTCGACGTCCTTGGGCTTGCGCTTGAGCCAGCCCTGCAGCGCCGGCTCGAACTCCGCGCAATGCGGGCATGCGTAGCTGAAGAATTCGATGACTTCGATCTTCCCGCCGGCCACCGGTTGCGGGGGCTTGATCAACTTGTACTCGACATCCACCTGGGGTGCGGCGTTGCAAGCGAATGTCGCGGCAAGGAGCAGGGAACTGGCGATGGCTCGGAACAGGGTACGAATCATGGGATGTCCGGAATGTCAGGGCTTGGGTTCGAGCGCCACCTTGATCAGGTTCGCTTCGATGTTGTTTTCCTTGAGCGCGGCGCGTGACTTGGCGAGGTCTTCCTGCGATGAGAACGGACCGACGCGCACACGGTGCCAGACCTTGCCGTCGGGCAGGGTCGCGGTCTGG
>JADMIO011227361.1_pt1 | contig 13746 bp, 11 predicted proteins | sample 8958161 | NCBI WGS metagenome assembly JADMIO01 (sample SAMN16585339, study PRJNA669376) | soil metagenome | isolation source: Crop rotation soil | place: USA: Cullars Rotation, Alabama | collected 2011 | reverse complement strand
CGCGACAACTTGTCCACGTGGAATTCTAAGCTTAGGATCCCAATGTGCTGGAAAGCTTGAAACGTCGCCCCTGAATAAATCCGTAGAGGCTAGCGCGACTCCTTTAATCGCCGAATCCACGATCATCCTTGCTGAGCCTCGGCCCGAGAATTTTGGCGCGGTAGAATGACGCTGGGGACATCAGGGGCACCACTTCGAATTTTTCTTCAGTGAACCGTTCGGTGAGGAGAGACCATGTCTTCAGGTCGGTAGACGTTTCGATTCCATACGCCTGGCCCAGGCCACCGAGGAGCATAGATTCGAATCTGCCGGTTTTGGAGCGGAGGGGCTCTGAAAAGCGCGGACCCACAGGGGCGGATTGCAGGACAGCTTCCGCCCCACCGATAACAAAACTGCCGTTCGCGAAGGTTAGATCGTTCAGACTCGGACTAACCGTGGCTCGGGTTGTCCAGACGTTGCCATCCGGAGAGGTATGGATACTTCCGCGACTCCAGTGAAACGCGCCGACATTCCCGATAGCGGCAAAAGTTCCGTTCCCATAGGCGATTCTTGTTAAATACGGCGAGGCGCCCGCATGAATCCAATTCAATCCGTTCGAGGACATGTAAGTGGACCCCTGGTCCACGACGATGAAATGCCCTCCTCCGTATGCCGCGTCGCTGCGTGAGCCGTTGTACCATTGGTCTCTGTGGCTCAGGGTCCAATCGACCGAATTCGTCGAAGTCCAGATCCCCGCTAGGCCAACCGCCACGAAGACGCCGAGGCCAAAGGTCAGTGCTTCGAAAGTCTCCATGGCAATGACGCCGCGTATTTTTTTCGGCAGATTCCAGCTCACTCCATCCGTTGAACTCGCAACCGAGTCTGAGCCCAAGGCCACAAATCGCCCATTGCCAAAGGTCGCTCCAAAAGATTTCCAATTTGTCAGAGCGATTCGCCAATCGATCCCATTTGTGGAGATCAGCAAATCCTCGGCCCTCGTGACGAGGAAAACGGAATTCAAAAACCTTACCTTTACGGCATCTCCGAGCCTGATCTGAAGCCGAGAAACCCACTCAACCCCGTCCTTTGAGGTCAGGATCGTATTTCCATTCTCCGAGTATTCTGCCCCCACGTAGAGGTCGTTTCCGTAGGCAATACTGCTAAGGTGTGGAATGCGAGGCTGTGGAGTCCGCGGAAGATCAGGGCACCAGTTTTCCCCATCGGGTGAGCTTCTTAGCGTTCCCTTTTCACCGACAACTACGAAGCGGTCCGCACCAAAGGCGATGTCCCTGAGGGACCGGTCACCGATAATTTGAATCTGGTTTGTCCCGTCCTTGGATCTCCAGACGCCGCCTGAGATCAGCCCGAGAAGAATCCCATTTCGAGAAACTGCCCGACTCAACCCGCCCTCCACCCCTTGAAGGAATGAGGTTTCGCTCCAGGAAACACCATCGGAAGAGGACCAAACGGCAGAAATAATCGGAGAGCCAGCACCGTTTACTTGCTTCCCGCCCACCGCAATCAAGCCACCCTCCCGGAAGGTGATCACTTCGAAGTATGCCTCCGGGAAACCGGTTGGCCACTGTTGCCAGTCGCGGCCATCTCTCGATTTCCAAATCGCTCCAAACGGTCCGCCAGCGAAAAACGTATTATCGGCATGGAACGGACGGCGGAAAACGCCCGGTAGCGTTACATTTGGCCCCGACCGCCAAAGTGAACCGTCGAGGGAGAGGAAGACTTCTGTTAACGTCCGTTGTTGGAGGTCGTCGAAATAAGGCGCCACGGCAAAGAATTGCGAGCCTGCGAAGGCAATATAGCCCTCAAAACCTCTGATCGGGATCGAATGCTTCAGCCAGTTCGTGCCGTTTGCGGATGAGAGTAGGAGCAACTGTCCACTGGCTGCGTCGATGGCACTGGCGACGAATGTTCCGTTGCCATAGGCAATCGCCGTAATGTGTTGCTCGATTCCCGAGAATTGTGGCTCCCAGCTCTGGCCATCCGGAGATGTGAGGACGGTGCCGAACTCACCACCCGCCACGAACAATCCTTTCGCGAAAGCTACTGCATTGAGATTATTACCAGTTGGGGCCGGGGCAATCCACCGCCATTGACTGAGTGCATCGGCGTGTAGGGTGAGGCAATAAAGAGTGGCCGCGAGAGTGAGAGCTCCACCGAAATGTCCCGGGTGAATTCTGTTCATGTTATGGGTGCGGTGTTCAACGCTTCGTTGCAAAGTCGATGACGTCGGGATAGCTCGTCGAGGGAGCGTCGAGAAGGCGATCATCCTTTCCCTTCAGGTGCTTTTCGAAAAAGGAAGTGACATAGGCCCTCAAGGTGAGGGCCATGCGGCGGCGCCGTGTCTCAGGGGAACGCATAAACCAGGGTTGTTCGACGAAGTCAAAATGATCGGCGTTGGCGAGCCGAAAGAAATAGGCATCATGGGCCAACTGATCGAAGAATTTGCGAAATGCGGCGCGGTAGGGAACCATCATTTCGTTGTTATCCTGACCGAGGGTAATGAGGAAAGGTTGGGTAACCGGCAGACCGAGAAGGTTCGTGTGCCCGCCGCCGTCGAGACTGACACCGGCTTTTAGCCGCTTATCCGCCGCGCAAGCATCAGCGGCGATCGCGCCCCCGAGGGAATGACCAAGGATTCCAATCCGTTCAAGATCGAAACGGCCGAGGAGCAGGTCATCCGCCGAGTTCAATCGGACGAATTGGTCCAACATAAAACGCACGTCGAGGGTTCTGCTTGTTAGGTTGAATATGTTCTGAGCGACTGTAATCGGTAAATCAGGAGCGTTGCCCCGGACAACACGGCCACCCGGCAAAATCGATACCCAGGCATCAAAATGGTCCGCTGCCGCGACGAGAAACCCATTGCTCGCCAAGTGTGCCAGAAGATCGGTATCCATGGTGCGAAAGCACTGATAACCGTGACTGAAAATGATGACCGGGAATTTTCCCCGGAGCGGGTGGAGGTCCGCGATGGCATGTGACACGACGTCGGTGAAGATGGATGGATTACCGGGGAGGCCGAAATGGCTATAAAACTCGCCAGCAATCTTAGCCACGCCCGGTTCGAAATATTGGGCCGGCAAACGTCCAGGCGCCGATTGAGCGGGGTACCAAAGCTGAACCACGAAGGAACTATTCGTTTTGATTCCGTACCGATTTGAGCGGGAAGAATCCGTAAAGACTCGCGTGGTTGTGCCGACGGTGAACTGACCTCCGGGCTGTTGCAGGGTGGTTACGAGGAAATTGGTGGGTGTCCGGTAGAACCGAGCCGGAAGCGTCCCTGAAGGGTCGAGGGCCTGGGTCGGACCGGGCGCTGCGTTTGTGCGGAAAACCGTGCTCCAAGGGGTCCAAGTGAGGAGGTCCGTGGAAGTTTCGATGGGATAAAGCGAGTAATAATTTGTCAGGCTCCAGGGAATCGAGCTGGTGAGAACAAGGGTTGGACCGAACGCGCTTATGTAGATCTTATCGAACCTCTGTGAATCGGCGGCGCTTGCATGCAGGGATAGGAGAGCTGAGAAAAGGAGGCGGAGTTTCATACTACGGTTTTGGTTTGAACCAGATCCAATCCTTGGTTTCCTCCATGGGACGGTTGGGACTTCCTTTAAAAGAACGAGTAAAATCGCACCGTTGCACATGCCCATCCACGAAGAGAGTGGGCGAGATGAAGCGATCGGGATCGGAAGCCAAATCAGCGGTAGTGATCATTTTGCCATTCCTGGCGGAGTTATGCCAGTGCACGTACAGCCCATCGTAAGGATAGCCACCGGGCTCGTGCATCATGATGAAACGGGTTGGGTCGGAGACCCAACTTTCCTTCTGGCCGGAGAGGTTGTAGATGGAGTCAGCCAAGGCGCGGGTATAGGCAGGGTGCAACAAGCCGTTGAATCGATACGTGCATCCGGTGTTGTCGTACAAGCTGGGGCGAAACCTATAACCAGGCAGATCGAGACCTTTATCAGCGGGGCAATGAAAGGACTCGAACGCGGGAATATACGGGAAGAGTTGACGATTGGTGGCTGGGAGAAAAGCGCCGCGCCAAATGGGGGCAGGATCCTTCCCGCCGAGGGCGGAGGCGTATGTGAAAACTGGTCCGGGTTCACCAAACTGGGCCGAGTCGAAGGGGGGGAACTGATCTCGATTGTCCTGCACGTACATTTTGAGCCCAAATCCGATCTGGCGCAGGTTATTAATACACTTCGTTAAATGAGCCGATTGCCTGGCCTTGCTCAAAGCGGGTAAGAGCATCCCGGCGAGTATTGCAATGATTGCAATGACCACGAGAAGCTCGATCAAGGTAAACCCGCGGTAATTCGCTTGAGCTTTCATTGCTATTTGCTCGGGAGAGCTGCCTGTAATCGCTGCAGATCCCGGCGATCCGCTTCGCTTGCTGGGGGTTGTTCGTAATCTCGAAAGATTTTGGGAGAGGCCCAGCGCCAGACTTCAACATGTCCATCGAGAAACGAAAGTGTGCATCCGCGTCGGTGGCGGTCCGAAGGCATTTCCATCCAAGAGGTCAGGTCGGGTGAAGCGTCCGGATTTGACCAGTGGGCCGGGTCATGAGTGGCGAAAAGCCCGTCATCGATGCTTTTCTCATTTTCATCCAGGAAACCGAACACCTGAGACGGGGGTGGGAAGTGAATGTCGCCCAGCCGGGTCTTAAATCCTGGATTAAATGTAGAATCGACACTGAGGCCTTTCCCCAAAATGTCGATTCCGAGCCAGCTATTGAGAGAATAGCTGCGGGTGCGTGGCAGCGAATTGGATCGAGAAGCGGTGCGGGACCAGTCGGCGGGGCAACGGTAAAGTGCGGGGGAGTTGATGTAAGGGTAGAGCAGCCCGGCGGTGAGGTTAGAGGTGGTGGTATCCCATTTTGGGTTTCCCAACACCCAAGATGGAGCCACGCCTTGTTGCACCAAACGAACACTGCGAGACGTGTTCGGGATGACTCGGTCATCATGATCTTGCGCATAGCCAAGCCACCCAAGTTGGAGTTGCTTCAAGTTTGAGACACATTTAGTGGATCTGATCTTTGCGCGCGCGGCGGAGAGGCCCGGAAAAAGCAAACCTGAGAGAATCCCGATGCAACCCAGGACGACGGCGAGCTCCGTCAAGGTGAAGGCCTCAGCGGGATTCGCAAAGACTCGCGGGAAAATCTTCAAGGGTCTTTCTCCTTGGCAACCGGTGCGAGGTGAACGGATGAGATCGGCTCGCTCCTGCCATCGGGCCGTGTCCAAAGCACCGACATCTCATCCGTGCCATTACCAAACTTATGGAGGAGTTCGACATAATAATAATGACCCACTTCGAGTGGGATAGGGTCCGAAACGTTCGTGGAGGCGGTGCCGGTGGCATCTCCGTCCGTGCGATTTACCGAAAAAATAATTTGGGCGATTATTGCCTTGTTCTCGGGATCCTCATCCGGACTGAGAAAGAGCCGCATTTGACCATTCCCGCGGACCACAAAGCGATAATCTCCAGTCAGCGGAGGGGTCAGGTAACCTCGCGTCCTTGTGCCGAAGGGCCGACCCCAGTTTGTGCTCATCTCGAACGAAGGTGTGAAACCGGTGGAAGTCGGTTTTCCGGGGAAGAGGGGGCTAAAAATCAAGCTTTGCAACGTGCCTCCCGGCAGGTTGAGCCAACACTCACGAAGGAGTTTGCCGGTTGCTCGTGCCGCCAGTAGATCCAGACCCCGGGCGGCCACAGCGAAGTATCCCCCCTCCACTTCGATACTCTTACTTTCACCCCTCCGGTTCAGGCGCACTTTGCCTTCCCGAACCTCCAGAAGAGTTTGATTGCTGGCGGAGCGGAGGGAGAATTCCGTGCCAATCACCCGCGCCTCCGCCTGCGGGGTGCGGATAACCATCGGTTTGGCGAAGGGCTGGTGATCCACCACTGCAGCCAGTTCGCCCTCGAGCAATTCCACTCGTTTGCCTCGGCGGGAACCCATGAACTTTACCTTTGAAGTCGGCGCAATGGTTAGGTGAGTCTTTTCGGGAAGAAAATCGATCGACACATGTTCGCCAACCGAATGAAGAAGGTCGTTCGGTTTCAAATGAAAGCCTGCGTTGGCCATCAAGGAAGTTCCCTTGCGTTGCACCTCAACAGGCTTGGAGAGATTTCCACTTATCACAGGCTCCGAACCCGGTGAAAAAAACCAAGCGGCAGAAATGGCAAGAACCGCAATCGTCGCGGCCAGCGACTGCCACATTCGGAAGCGGAACCAATGACGAGCATTGATCAACCTCCGGTCCGTTTGGAGAACGTGGGGTTCCAAAATTTGCCATTGATTTTTCGAGAGGAGTTCGCGAATCAAAGAGTCGGTTCTGAGCCCTTCCAGTAAAAGAGGGGTCAGGGCTTCGTTGGATTTAAGGAGCACCAGAAGACGTTCCGCTTCAGCTCCCGTGAGTGCTCCCTCAAGATAGCCCTGCGTGAGTTGCTCGATGTCCGCCTGTTGAGGCATTTGGTCGCTCATGCGGATTCCCCTTTCAGCAATCCCCGAATGCAGCGACGCAATTGCTCGCGCAAGCGAAAGAGGGCGCGGCGCACGGCATCCGCGTTCATTTGCATTTGTCGCGCGATGTCCACCGAAGCGACATCCAAGTAATAATGGAGTTCCACGAGTCGCCGACTCTTTTCCGGAAGCTTGCCCAAACACTGCTTCAGGGCTTTCAGTTCCTCGGCCCCGCGAGAAGGAAGCTCGTGTTGTTGCTCGGCAAGCTGGCGGATGTGTTCCGCGAGGTCCCGCAATTGGTCGGGCAGACCGCGGGTATGTTCACGCCAGACCCGAAGCGCCACGTTGCGAGTCATGCCAGCAAGGAGTGGACGAACATCGCGCTGAAGATCCCACTGAGAGGCTTTATTGATGAATTCGAGGAAAACCTGCTGGGTGATATCGTCCGCGAGGCCAGGCCAGGGGGCGAAACGGATAGCCAGGGCTTGGACAAAAAACCTTTGTGATTCGACGATCTTTGCTACTGCTGGATCACTCTCGTTCATCACGTTATGTGTTATATCCCACGTTTGAGGGTAAAACGTGACGCGAAAATTTCAGAAATCGGTTAGGGTCGCTAACAAGCCTTTGCAGTAATGGAAGAGGGGGCGTCGGAGCCCGTTGTGAACGAGGCGCTTGACTTGCGCGATCCGGAGGATAATGGAGTGGCGCTGTATGCGAACGGCGTCCAAAAAATTGGTCCGGTTCACGCGCGCCCGATCTGGATGGGTTGTTGAGAACGATGGGATGGATTTGGGACTATGAGCCGCGAGCCTCTTCCAAGGTGTTCAGGAGATCCGGGGTTTGGAGTTACCTATTTAGCTATTCTTTTCGTTCTGCTGGTTCTGGCGTGTGAACGTCCCGCTCAGGGTGCAGAGGCAACTCGCCCGAACGTTCTTTTCATCGCGATTGACGATCAGAACGACTGGATCGGCTGCCTGAAAACCCATCCGCTGGTTCAAACCCCGAACATCGATCGCCTCGCCGCGCGCGGAACACTCTTCCGAAACGCGCATTGCCAGGCTCCGCTTTGCAATCCATCCCGCGCGAGCCTGCTCACTGGGCTTCGTCCATCAACAATCGGTATTTACGGCTTGCAGCCTGGCGTTCGTGAAGCCCCGACGACACGGAGCGCGCTCACTCTTCCACAGACATTCACCCGCGCCGGCTATTACACTTATACCTGCGGCAAGATTTATCACGACGGCTCCATCAAACCAGCGGATCAAACGAACGAATTCACAACCTGGGGACCGGCTCCCGGCATGCCGCGTCCCACCAAGAAATTCGTGACGACGCCGATGGGGAATCATCCGCTCGTCGACTGGGGGATCTTTCCCGAACGTGACGAGGACCAGGCGGACTGGAAAATTGCCTCCGCCGCGATGGAGGCGCTCCAGAACGCGCCAACCAACAAACCGTTCTTTGTGGCGTGTGGGTTTCGTCTACCGCACGTCCCCTGTTACGCCACGAAGAAGTGGTTTGATCTTTACCCCACCGATGAGCGGGTGCTTCCGGCCATCATACAACACGACCGCGGCGATACACCGCGTTTCTCCTGGTATCTGCATTGGCTCCTTCCCGAACCGCGGCTGAAATTTCTGCAGGAAAATGCGCAATGGATTCCTCTCACGCGCGCCTATCTCGCGTCCACGAGCTTCATGGATAGCCAGGTTGGCCGGGTCCTGGCTGCGCTTGAGAAGACCGGCAAATCGAGCAATACCGTCGTGGTGTTGTGGAGCGATCACGGCTGGCATCTCGGCGAGAAGGAAATCACCGGGAAAAATTCGCTCTGGGAACGATCCACTCACGTGCCCCTGGTCTTCGCTGGTCCGGGCATCAGGAATCAATCGGTGTGCGAACGTACGGTTGAACTTCTCGACATTTACCCAACACTGCTGGATCTGTGCGGGCTTGCTTCGCGGAGCGATCTTGAAGGCCACACGCTTCTGCCGCTACTCCAGAATCCGAAGGCTGAACGTCCCTGGCCTGCGATCACTACAGCAAACCAGGGCAACCACTCAATCCGCACGGAGGAATGGCGGCTGATCCATTACGCGGATGGTTCGGAAGAACTTTATGACCTTCGCAAGGATCCGAAAGAATGGACCAATCTCGTCAGCCGTGGAGCCTTCGATTCCACGCAAGCAGAGTTGCGAAAATGGTTGCCAAAAATTGACCGGCCTCCGGTCCCGAACAGCCGCGACCGGGTTCTCACTTACGATCCGATAACAAAAGCCATCACCTGGGAAGGGAAACCGATCAGCAATACGGACGGTGTGCCGTAAGCGTCGGATCATGGGGGGTAGGATTGTCGGACGGGATGGGGAGGATCTGGAACTCAGCTCCCACCTTCGTGACGAAGGCTCATGATTAAAGAAACTGGACTTCGGTCCCCGCGCGGTCTATGCCTGCGGTGAGTCTCCGCCGAGCTATGACCGATTTTTCCCTGGTGCATTTCTGCCCGTAACTCAGCACGGTCCCGAGATTTCTGGCTCATTCATTGGTGAGGTCTGGCGGGCCTGGCCGCCCGCCAGATTATCCCGTTTAAGAGATTACGTTCTATTTGCCACTCTCGGGCCGGAGCCTCCAACCCAAAGAGCTATGAAGAGCAAAAACAAAACCCAGCAAAAGCACAAGACGAAGATCAATCCTGATTCTTTGCCTCTGATCAAACCCAACGCCGCAGGCATCGACATCGCTCATCGCGAGCATTGGTGCGCCGTGCCGCCGGGCCGCTGTGCCAATCCGGTTCGCGCCTTTGGCACGTACACGGAGGATTTGGAGCAGATGGCGGCCTGGCTCAAAGAATGCGGTGTGACCACCGTCGCGATGGAATCCACGGGAGTGTATTGGATTCCGGCTTTTCAAATCCTGGAGAAGCACGGTTTGGAGGTTTGCCTCGTTAACGCCCGCCACGTGAAAAATGTCTCCGGTCGCAAAAGTGACATCTTGGACTGCCAGTGGATTCAACGTTTGCACAGCTATGGGCTGCTCAATCCCTCCTTCCGCCCGCCGGATGCGATGTGTGTGCTGCGGACGTATCTGCGGTATCGAGATGAATTAGTGTGCGCGCGCAGCACCCAATGCCAGCATATGCAGATGGCTTTGCAGCAAATGAACATCCAATTGCACCAGGTCTTCAGCGATATTACCGGGGTCAGTGGTTTGCGCATTATCGAGGCCATTTTAGCCGGGGAACGTGATAGCGCGAAGTTGGCGGGCTTGGCCGATAAGCGGGTGCGCGCCTCCCTCGCTACCATTGAGAAAGCCTTGGGCGGCGATTATCGACCGGAACATCTCTTTGTGCTGCAGTCCGCGTTTGACCTCCATCAGATGTATGAGAAAAAAATCCACTCCTGCGACGAGCAGGCTATCGCGCAGATGACGCAGCTGTCTGCCCGCACCGACAAACCAGCGCCGCCGCGCAAGGCGGGCCGCCCCAAGTTGCGGGACATGGTGGCCGGAACGGACCTTCGGGAGAGCCTTTTTCGTTGTGTCGGGGTTGATTTGACCGCGATTGAGGGGGTTGGCCCGCTGACGGCTCAAGTCATTATTAGTGAAGTCGGCATTGATATGAGGCCATGGCGCAGTGAAAAACATTTTGCCTCCTGGCTGGGACTGTGCCCGGACCACCGCGTCAGCGGAGGCAAGGTTCTCAGCCGCCACACTCGTTTGGTCCGCAATAGAGTGGCCGACGCCTTGCGCATGGCCGCGACAACCTTGCAACGGAGCAAGACCGCCTTGGGAGGATTCTATCGACGGATGCGAGCCAGGCTCGGTGCGGCTTCAGCTATCACCGCCACAGCCCATAAGCTGGCTCGGATCATCTATCGACTCCTGAAGCACGGGGAACTTTACGTCCAGCAAGGTCTCGAGGCTTATGAAGCAAAGTACCGATCCCGACTCTTGCAGAGTGTCAAAAAATCTGCCTCCGCACTTGGCTTCAAACTGACGTCCGTCGAACCAGATTCACCAGCAGTTTCTTAAGAGGTGTAGGCTTCAACGAGGGGGCGGTGTCGGAGGGAGGCGCTCTCGGAGACCCGTGAAACGCGGCGAGGATCGCCTACCCAGCGCCGGGTAATGAAGCCGTGCTACTCCTTTCCCTGATCCTCAAAACGGGCATCCCCCGCTTACATTAAACCAGGGGTCTGGTATCAAAGAACCCTTCTGTGTAGTCAATCAGTTAAGCCTGACCCGGTTGACCAAGGGGGGCCGGGTTTTTTTCTACACAAGAAAGCTTGTGAGAGCTTTCAACATCCACGGAAGAGGTGTCTCTTTGAGTGGGCGGACCGAAATAGCTTCGGTTGAAGCAGGGGCACGGCGCTGACACAGCGCGGCTACAAGGGGGCGGGGGGAGGTGTGCGTTTGGCAAGGGCGGAATTACTTCGGCTTGAGATCAAAGCATGCGAGCTTGTCTTTGCTTCTGGCCACGAATTTCCCATCGGCCAGCGCGGGGTAAGGCCGAACACCGCGACCCAGGATCTGGGCCGTTTGGGATGGTTTGTAACCGGTCGGCGTGGCTGGGGCCATGGTGAGTTGCCCATCTTCGTTTAGGATCAGCAAATTTTTGCCCGCAAGAGTCACGGTGCCTGCTCCAAAGTTTTCCTGGCGCCATTTGGGCTTGCCCGTCTTCCACTCCACACAAACGAAAGCTGGGCGTTGTTCCTGACGGCCATCGAAGCCGTAAAGAAATCCGTCGCTCAAGACGGGAGTCGCATAATGCGCGCTCAGGATGTTCTCACCGGACCAGATCTTCGTGGGAGGATTTGCGGCGACGTTGAGGAGGATCGCGCCTGTATCATAACTGGCAGTGAGAAGAAGCTCGGAACCATTGAGGAGCGGTGTGGCCGCGTTGACTGAGGCGCTGCTCCTTGATCGCCAGGGAAATTCAGAGAGGACCGTGCCGGAATTCGAATCGAGAATCACCAAGCCGTTGCGGGTGAACGTGAATATTTCGCGCTTGCCTGACACGGTGGCGGCGATGGGGGAAGAGTAGCTTGCTTCGTACGAGGTCGCTTTCCAGTGAAGGTGGCCGGTCTTGCGATCGAGGGCGACGATTCCTGCCCCACCTGAGCCGCCGATGTTAAAGACCACGTCAGGACCTTCCACGAGGGGAGAGCAGACCATTCCAAAAAAACCTTTGCCTGCCGAATATTGCGCTTTGCAATCGACGCTCCAGGTTTTCTGGCCGGTTTGGAAGCTGAGGCAATGGACGAGCCCTTCGGCGCCCATCGTGAAAACCTGGTCATCGAAGACCGCTGGTGTCGCACGAGGGCCTTCATCAAAACCGAAGTCGTCGTTGTATTGCGTCGGATACCGAAAATTCCAGCGGGCTCGTCCCGTCGACCCATCGAGACGTTCGACGATGTCTTCATTGCCCTCGCGGTGATGAATCAGAACGTCGTTTTGCACAATGACAGGTCCGGAGAACCCCTGCCCTACGGGACGCTGCCAGAGTTTTTGAGGACCTTCTTTGGGCCAGGTGGAGGAAAGAGCCGGACCCTGGTACACGCCGTCGCGGGTGGGGCCGAGGAACTGAGGCCAATTGGAAATCGCGCCGGCGGCGGAGATGGAAAGGAAGCCGGTGATCAGCAGTGTCGGGAGGGAAAAGAACCATCTCATGCAGGGTATTTTCGACGGAAGGGAGGGCAATGAAAGGAAATTTTGGCACTCGTTCTTCTGGCTTCCCTGCCCCAGTTCCAAGAGCTGGCTCGGCTAAGGAAAACGGATCGGCTCGTTCTCGGCGACGAAAGTTGAGATGCCGCTCGCGGAGTTGTCGATCGGGATATTCCAAAGCACCTGATAAAAGGCAGCATTCGTAATCCCGGTGTTCCGTTTAAGCCGCTCCTCAGAGTCTTGTTGGAATTGATCGACGTGGAACTGCCAGTCGCTCACGTAAGGCCTGTCACGCGCCGCAAATTCCTTAAATTGTTGGACGCCGGAACAATCGGCATAGGCCGCGCGGAGCGCTGCAGGCATCATCGTGGGCGGCAGTTTATAGGCCTCAAAAAGCTTCATAATGTTGCTTGCCCCCGACGAGGTAGTACTTCGCTCCAGTTCACGTTGGAGGAAGAAATCCCAGATAAGCCCCCGATATTCCGGATCGAAGGACCATCGCGCACGATCGAATTGATCTCCATTGACGAAAGGTGGAAACTTCATCCCGTTTGGACGCCTGATGGTCTTTTGTCTGGAGGGCTCCTCCACGGGTGCCGCCGCCTTCACCGCTTCGGAGGCACGTTCCAGCATCGAAAAGCTAAAAGTCCCGAAAAAGACTTTCGGTTCAATTTTTGTAAGGCTCCGAATCAAGGCGGAATTATTGATTAAATACTTTCCGGTAAACGTTATTATTGCCCCGTCATACCGCATTTGGCGCATCAGTTCGATAGCGGCCTTCTGCGAGGGCGTCGCCGCATTCGCGAGACGCTTCGTCCAGGTCGAATAATCCCAGGCAAAGTTATAGGCCTCTGCCACTCCTTCGAGGCCGATTCCATTTTGACTAAGCAGGACGCGCACCGCTTCACATTCAGGCGTGTCCTTTGCGGGCGATTGCAGGTAATAACGAATTTGGGCCTGGGCGCGGATTCGATGGGAAACGAGCGGGTCACGGGCCAGGCGGCGGGACTCCATGGCCGCTTCGATCGCGGAGATCGCAGGGGAAATTATAGTCCATCCCGCCCTAAGCAAGACGAGCGCAGCGAGAAGCGCGAGCGTTGTTACGCTCGCCGCGAAAACGACAGGTCTACCCAGGGACTTTTTCAAAGTATCGCGGAGCCAGGTCGATCAGCAATGAGAGTAGAGCAATTCACAACGAATCGGGGAAGACATTTTCGCTGCTGGGACAATTCCAGCGCAGGCAAGGGAACGAGTAATTAGAATCAAAGAACAAAGTGGGACAATACGGAGTTCAGCCCCAGCTTCAGGGAGAGAAGGGGCATGGTTAAGGAACTGGACAGCGGTCCCCCGGTCGGTCTGACCTCAAGCGTCGGTTCCTCAAGACGAAGAAGCCCCCCGCGCGCCGGGTCGCGCGGCCCAAAGCGGCGCCAGGTCGCCGCAGTCCGGGATGCTCGCGCGGTAGTTAGTTACGGGGAGGTATCCCGGATTTTTGGCAGGCAATCATCTGGAAATTAGCCCCCACCTCCAACGGGGCTGCTATTTCGGAAGTGGGAATCGGAGGCGCTCTCGGAGAGACCGCCCTACCCGGGAAATCGGAGGCGTCTTGGAGACCATGAGACGTGGCGAGGTTCGTCCTGACG
>JADMIO011863657.1_pt1 | contig 13747 bp, 9 predicted proteins | sample 8958161 | NCBI WGS metagenome assembly JADMIO01 (sample SAMN16585339, study PRJNA669376) | soil metagenome | isolation source: Crop rotation soil | place: USA: Cullars Rotation, Alabama | collected 2011 | reverse complement strand
CTTTCCCAGAATAACACCCGCCGTGCCACTGCCGCTTCCGATGAGCGCATCCCACTGCGTAAAGTCTTCGAACAAGACGAAGCTTTCGAGCACATCTTCGCCGATCTCTCCCGCCGCACAGACGTCCCGATCGCGCAAGGCCTGGGCGTCGGGCATGGTCCGCATTACGCGCCGCTGCCGCTGGGCGCGACGTATGAACTTTCACCGGCAGGAAGACTGAAGCTGCTCAAGTGGGATTGGTTCGAAGGTCAGAGCGATCTCGCGTAATTCGCCGCGCCGTACAGGCCATTGAGCTCGAAGTTGATGATGTGCACCGGCACATTGCGCAGCACCGTGCGGAGATTTTCCGGCCCGGTGGAGAAGAAGGCGTTGCGGAAGAGGTCGGAAGTCATCTTCGAAGCGATCTTCGGTGCGATCCCCCCGCCGATGAACACGCCGCCGATCGCCAGGATTTTGAGAGCCAGATTCGCGGACTCGGCGCCGTAGCAGGCAATGAACAGATCGAGCGCCTCGACGCACGCGCGATTCTCCCCCTGCAAGGCGGCCTGGGTAATGGCAGCGGGCTTGGGATCTTTCACTGGCAGCGCCGCGCCGGCTGACAATTGATCAGAACTGATTAGAAAGTCATAGATGTTCCGCAGCCCCGGTCCGGAGAGGACGCGCTCCCAGCTGGCGTTGGGATACTTACCCTGCAGGAATTTCAGCAGCGCGATTTGCCGATCCCCGCGCGGGGCGAAGTCGGCGTGACCGCCCTCGGATGGAAACGCATGATAGCGCCCGGCAAGCGCATCCCAGAAGATCCCGCCCTCGCCAAGCCCCGTGCCCGCCGCGATGACGACGCGGTGGCCTCTGGTCTCCTGTCCCGCATTGATGGTGATCAACTGCTCGGGCTTGAGGAGTTCGACACCTTCGCCGTGAGCGACCAGGTCATTGATGAGCGCGAGTTTCTCGATCTTGAGCTCGCGCGACAACTCGCGCTGATCGAGCTTCCACGGCAGGTTGGTCATCACCGCTGCGCCGTTCTTGACCGGTCCGGCGACGCCGAAGCAGGCGCGGGTGATCTTCGGAGATTCCCCCTGAAGAAATTCCGCGACGACTTCTCGCAGTCCGCCGCGGCCTTCATTGCGGAAAGTCTTCTCGCGGATCAGGGCGAGCGATTCGTCGAAAATCGCCACTCGCGTGTTGGTTCCACCGATGTCGCCGGCAAGGATCATGGGCGGATGGTAATTGCGCGGGATGCCAAGCGGAAATTCGCCGGATCTCGGCCGTGAGCATTAGGCTGCATTAGCCGCGTCCGGCGGGCGGACGACTCCGGATATGGATGAAGATCGCCCGACGCGGCGGCCGGTCCGGGCCGAGGCGCTTTTTACTCCCGGCCCGGCCGGGGGTTGGGAGCGGATTTTTCGCGCGCCCCGCGAAAAATCAGGAGTTATGAACGGTGCGACGGATGCGACAGATTGGCTTTTCGGGGGACCGCGGGCTCCCGCCGCGCAGCTATGACGCAAGCGACCGGCGTAAGTCCTTTGGCCCGGTCATCGATTTCTTGCGATCGAGCGGCCTAAGTGCTGATTTCTCCGTGACAGGATGTTGCTCCGCCGGGGGTTGATTCGCGCGATAGCGTCGATCAAACATCTGGGCGCCGTCGTCGCGGCGAAGAATCCGGCGCGGCGCTGCGCCGCTCGATGGCTGGATGGTGGGATCGATGACCACAAGCGTGGACGCTGGCGGCGCACCCAGCAGAAGCGCATTCCGATCACGCAACAGGCGAGAGATTGCAGCGCAGTCAAGAGCGCAGGGATGTGCGGTTGGATGTGCTGCGAATGCGTTGGATTCGGCACGGACGATGACGACAGAGCAGGGAAGGGCCGCGAGGTTCTGCTGGTATTCAATCCCGGCGTCGATAGTGATGAGAGCCGTCAAAGCCTTGTCGTGCCGCCAGCGCTAAGAGCGCACCGTTCTTCAATCCGCCCCAAGCCATGTAGGCAGTGGTGAACACATTGTGCCCCGGGAGATGATGCCGGAGTTCGTGAGGCAGGTTCTCGTCAAGCAGCAGCTTCATCGTCGCGGGCTTGATCTTCGATCTGATGCTCGGCCTCATCCAGTAGGGCCGCGACTTGCCAACGATGTGGCGCCGATGGGGTGACTGCGGAGTGCGCTACGCAACGAGCATCTTGCATTTTTCCTCTACGGACATACGTTTAATCATCAAGTTCACCCGGAGGACACATGCCGGGACATCGTGCACGTTCGATTGTGGCGTTTGGAAGTTTCGTTGTAATGATGTTGCTCACCGCGCCTGTGCGCGAAGCGCGCGGCGAGTCCGCAACGATTGTTCTTGATGCTGCAACACAAGTCGTCCCGATCGGGCATGACCCGGCGGGGTTGAACAACAGCATCCCACTGGTGGGACGCGGGCCGACGGTGATCACGGCGACGGGCGATGCGCGGTTCGGAACCAAGACCGGAGAGTCTTACCGGTCGGCACTGGTCGCGTACCGCGATCTCCTGGGGCATGCGCAGTATGCGTCGATCCCCATGAACGGCGCGGGGGTGATTCTGAATGGCGGCCGGTATGACTACGCGATGCTGACGGACCTGCGAGGCGCATTAGTCAATAACACGGGGACGACGCAGATCACGCAGCTCGCGTTGGATACCACGCTGCTCGCAGGCGGAACGATTTATGCGGGGAGTCTGACTTCGGATCAGACGGGCGTAGCGGAACTGGATACGGGAAACTCGGCGTTCTACAACACGCGGCCGATCGGCGTGCCGCAGAATTTTCACGTGTCGGTTTCCGGCGAAGCATTCTTCGGCCCGGGGCCGGAAGATAAGTACGGCAGCATCGTGGTGCAGTTCCGCGATCCGACCAACGGGATCAACTACGATGCGCTGCCGATCGGGGCGTCACGCGATTACTTCGGCTACAACTTTCGGATCTTCCTGACGGAGATCGCGTCGGAGGTCGGCAATGAGCGCGGAACGCTGGAGTTTTCGATGACGGATGCGCCAGAGCCGGGGTCGGTTGCTTCATTGCTCGTGATCGCGGGTGCAATCCTCCGGCGGGGAACGCGACACGCAGCTTAGGTGCCCACGGCGGAGCCGTGGGCTTTGGGGGGCGCGGTGCGGGGGATTCTCTGTCACGCCGTGAGAATCGGGAACTTCGTGCTGCTGATGGGGAGGTGGGAATACTCCTCAACCAGTCGGCGGTATTCCTTTGCGACCTTTCTCGGCTTGCGCTGAAGCGTGTACAGCCCCACCGTGTTCACGGTGCCGCGGATTTTAGTCAGTGCGGTGTCCCAGTCCTTCATGTCCACCAGGCCGAACCAGGTGAAGCCGATGATGGGGACGCCGTCTTCTCTTAACCTCAAGAGATTCATCCATTCTTTCCAGAGCCATTCGACGGCGTGGGTCGATGTGCGGTTCGTCTCGGTATGCATGACGGGCAGGCGGTACCGATCGAAGTATTGTCTTGTGATGACGTAGTAGCCATACACGTCGCCGGCGCCGATGCTTCTTCCATCCGGCTTGAGGATGTGCTCGTTGGTGATGTAGTAATCCGTCCCCATGATGCAGTGCGTTCGCAGGGGCCGCTGCTCCATGAACCAGTTGTATTCCTCGGCGGAGATGCCGTTGGCGAGGATGTAGCGGTACATCGTGGCGGTCACGTCGTGGCCGAAGAGCAGATCTAAACTCAAGAATCGCCGCTCGTTCATGAAGTGGGCCTGGCCGACGAGGTCCGGGCTGCCGGGGTGGACGTATTCGGTCGACTCGCTGTAGATGAAAATCGCGTCAGGGCGGAGGTCGAGGATCGCTTTCATCGACAGGATACTGGCCTGCACGCAGTGCTTGACGTTGGTGACGAAGCCGGTGTCGCTCTTGAGCCGCTCGTTCCACCACCCGAACGCGGCCGAGAAAAGCGCCGTGACGTAAATCTCGTTCACCGGCGTGTAATAGCGCACCCACGGATAGCGTTCCGCAAAGGCGCGGGCGTAATCGGCAAAGCGCTGCGGCCACTCAGGGTTCTGGAAATCGCGCAGCCAGTCCGGCAGGCCGAAGTGAACCAGGTCGATCACCGGGACGATCCCCAGCCGGCGCATCTCGGACATGATGGGGTCGAGATCGTTCCAGTCATACTGCCCGGGGCCGGTCCAGATTTTGTAGATCGCCGGCCCATAGCGGAGATATCGCAGGCCCAGCTCGCGGACGAGCTTGAGATCGGTCTTCCACATCTTGTAGTGCCCGGTGTCGCGCAGCTCATCGACGCGCTGATTGCCTTCGATCAACGGGCAGGAGCACTCGATGCCGACGGCGAACATGAAACGCAGAGAGTCGACGGGATCGGCGATGCGGATGGCGGGGATGGCGGAGGGTTTTCCGGTCATGGGGACGCTTTGGCGCTAAGCACGAAATCCGAAATTCTAAATCCGAAACAAGGTGCAAATTCAAAGGGGAAACGGGGAAAAGGGGAAGGGCCGTTTGCGACATTTCTTCTTAGGGTTTGAGATTTGTCTCGGATTTCGTGCTTCGGATTTCAAAATTTCCCGCACAGCGGGCGTCACACCATTGCCGCACGCGCCAGTGAGCGATTGGAGATTTCTTCCTGCGCATCAAAATCCCTTCGGGCGCCTTCAATCAAATAGATCATCCAGGCGAAGCTGACCAAGGCGGTCAGCAGCGCCAAGCCGTCCATGTGCTTTTTCAGCAGCGTGTCGTACAGGCCGTGCAGCACCATCGGGATGCTGACGAGCATGACCCAGGTCATCATGCCGTTGAGGAAATGCTCGGAGCCCTGGAGCTGGGCCTGGTGGCGGTAGATGAAGATGGCGGCGGCGCCGCTCCAGACGGCGTGCAGGGCGACGCACGAGATGAAGCGGACCAGGTAGATGTCGCCGCCCGTAATGCCGTTGTAGAAATCGGAGCAGTAGGTGATTCCTTCGCTGACGCCGAACCCGACGCCGCTGATCAGCCCGACGAGGCATGCAGTCCGCCAGGGCCACTCGGCCTTGGTCTGGTAGTGGAAGAGAACGGGGAGGGACTTGCAGATTTCCTCGCAGAGTCCGACGCCGAAGGTGAAGCCGAGGGCGCTGAGCATGAAGCCATTTTTTTCATCCATCGCGGCGTGGTAGCTGAAGCCGATGAACTTCACGACGTAGAACAGCAGCACGATGATGCCCCGGCCGCGCAGGTAGAACCCCTGCGTCCATTCGGCGACGAATTGAAAGCCCAGCAGCAGGAAGATTCCGATGGTCGCGGTGAACGCGCCGACGGCGATCATCTTCCCGATGCTCTCGGTGGACTTGGGGAAGATGCCGAGGATCAGCGCGGTGAAGGCGGCGCTGCTGAGCAGCGCGTAGAGCCAGTGCTGGTAGGTGTCGTGCGCGAGCCAGGCCCCGTCGAGCTTGTGGCCGGGGAGAACCTTGAAGAAGTCCTCCTCATCGGCGTTTTCCGCCTCCATGACTTGCTTCAGCTTGGACTCGATCTCGGGGTGGTGCTTGATGGTGGACTTGATGGCCTCTTCGACGTCGACACTGGGGATAAAGATGTTCCAGGCGAGGGGGATCAACGCGGCGATGAGGATCAGGTAGGCGAAGCGCTGGACGGAACGGCTGGGAGCGACCGGAGCCGAAGGCTTCGCAGGTGTCGTTGTTTTAACCGGAGAGGATTTCGCCGACACCGCAGCCGGCGCCGCGACTGCGGGAACCGGTCGCGTGACCGGCGCGGGCTTTGGCGGCTCATCGTCCTTGATGTCGTACATGTCCTCTTCAACCGGCGGTGCTTGCTGCGGGACGAAGAGGACATGACCGCAGGTGCACTTGGCTTTTTTGCCCGCAAGCTCGTCCTTCACCTTGAACGCCTTGCCGCATTGATCGCACGAAAACGCGATTGACATTTGGATCCCCGCTGACGCCCTGAATTGGCGGCGACATCATAACAAGTGTGAATGTGAAGCGCGCACAAAATTGTCATTCTGAGCGAAGCGAAGAATCTGCGTTGATTCCCGACGAGATCCTTCGCTTCGCTCAGGATGACATGGGGGCCGGCGTACTCAGAACTCGGCGTGTTTGGGAACGCGAGGGAACGGAATCACGTCCCGCACATTCTGCATCCCTGTCGCGTACATGATCGTCCGCTCGAACCCCAGGCCAAAGCCGGCGTGGGGGACGGTGCCGTATCGCCGCAGGTCGCGGTACCACGAATAAGACTGCTTGCTCAGCTTCATCTCGTCCATGCGCTGATCGAGCACGTCGAGGCGTTCTTCGCGCTGTGACCCGCCGATGATCTCGCCGATCCCGGGGGCCAGCACATCCATCGCGGCGACGGTCTTGCCGTCGTCGTTGAGTCGCATGTAGAAGGCCTTGATCTCCTTGGGGTAATTGATGACGACGACGGGGCGCTTGATGTGTTCTTCGGTCAGCCAGCGCTCGTGCTCGGATTGCATATCCATGCCCCACTTGACGGGGAACTCGAATTTCTTCCCCGACTTCTCAAGCGCGGCGATGGCGTCGGAGTAGGTGATGCGCTCGAAGCTGGAATCGACGAATTTTTCGATGCGCGAGATGCACTCCTTGTCGATGCGCTCGGCGAAGAACTTCATGTCGTCCTGCCGCTCGTTGAGCAGGGCGCGGAAGATGTATTTGAGAAAGGCTTCCGCGAGATCCGCGTCGGTCTTGAGATCGGCGAAGGCGATCTCCGGCTCGATCATCCAGAACTCGGCCAGGTGGCGCGGCGTGAAGCTCCACTCCGCGCGAAACGTCGGCCCGAAGGTGTAGACCTTGGAGAGGGCCATCGCGTACGTCTCGACATTGAGCTGGCCGGAGACCGTGAGGCTTGCCTCTTTGCCGAAGAAGTCCTGGGAGAAATCGATCTTCCCCTCCGGCGTGCGCGGGAGATTGTGGAAATCAAGCGTTGAGACGCGAAACATCGCGCCGGCGCCCTCGGCATCGGACGTCGTGATGATCGGCGTATGCACCCAGTAGAAGCCGTTGTCGCTGAAGAAGCGGTGGATGGCCATGCTCAGGCAATGGCGGACGCGCGTGATCGCGCCGAACGTATTCGTGCGCGAGCGCAGGTGCGCGACCTCGCGGAGGTACTCCATCGTGTGCGGCTTGGGCTGGATGGGATAAGTCTCGGGATCCTCAACCCAGCCGACAACTTTCACATCGCTCGCCTGAATCTCAAACGCCTGGCCTTTGCCCTGGGACTTGACGAGCTTGCCGGTGACGATCACGGAGCAGCCGGCGGTGATTTTGGTGATCTCAGTTTGGTAATTCGCGAGCTCGCCAGGGGCGACGGCTTGAATCGAGTCGAAGCAGGAGCCGTCGTTGATGGTGAGGAATGAAAATCCTCCCTTGGAATCACGGCGGGTGCGGACCCAGCCTTTGATTGTCACCTGGGAATCCAACCCAGGGCTTCCACCCAGGGCTACTGCGACTGAGACATCGGGCATGAAAATCGCTCCTTCGATTGACGATTGCAGACGTTATCCATGGTGCGCGGATCGGGCAATGGGTCGGCTCGTTGGCCGATGGACGACCTCGCTAGAATCCTGCAATGGCGCGCGTGGTGCTGCTTTCGGGAATGGGTGCCGACGCGCGGATGTTCGCAAATCAGCTCAGGGCGTTTCCGAGCGCGGTCTGCACGCCTTGGATCGAACCGCAGCAAGATGAGCGACTACCCTCCTATGCCAAACGCCTCGCGGCGCAGATTGACGACGACCGTTGCGTGCTCGTCGGTGCATCCTTTGGCGGGTTCGTCGCCGCGGAGATGACGCGTCACATGCGGAACCGCGCCTTGGTTCTCATCGGGTCGGTCCGGTCGCCGGCAGAGTTGCCGCCCAATATCCGCGCGTTGCGACGATTCGCGAAACTATCAGCGAAGTTACCGTTCTCCGCGCTGCGGCCGCTCGGACGGCTCATCTGCCTGGCGCCGGATTCATCTCTCAAGCAGAGCACCAAAGACATTCTTCGACAAGCGAGCGACGCCGACGCCCGGTTCCTTCGATGGGCGTGCGGCGCGGTGCTGACCTGGCAGGAAAACGCGCGGCCGATTCCGTGCCCGGTCTATCAGATCCACGGTTCGGCGGACCGAATCCTGCCGGCTCGCAACACCAAGCCCACACACATCATCCGCGGCGGCGGACATGTACTCTCGATGACGCACACCGAGCAGGTCAACCAACTGCTCGGGGAAGTCTTGAGGGATTGCGAATAATGCAATCATTTTCGGCTCCTTCGCGCTCTTTGCGATGAGATCGTCACAACCCACCGCGAAACGCGCAAACAGCCTTCAGCTGTTCGTCCTCGCCGCGCGGTCATTTCGATTCAATCTTGATGTTCTCGAAAACGATCTCGCCTCCCCAGGGAGGATTCGGATCGGTGGAGTGTGTTTGCCAATCCACGTCCGGGCTGAGGATCACGTCAGCGTGCGTCGCGCGGCCGTCGGGATCGATGTCGTCGCTGAGAAAGCCTCGAGTGTAGCCTGAATGCGCGGGAATCTCCCAGTGATCCAGGAACATTTCGCGCTCTCCAGATCGTAAGAAAACCTCGAACGCCAGAGTCGCCGGGGCATCGTAGCAATTCAAAGAAATGCTCAGGGCCTTTGGTACCCTGCCGTTGCGCTCAATCGTCGGCGGCGTTATCGTCGTGAACGCCTGCTCGATTGGCGCGCGGAGTGATTCATCGTTATTGAATGGCACACCATAGGGCCCATCGACGATGACGTCCTTGATGATGATTTCCTCGCCCCAGTACGCGGCCGGGGCGTCGGTCAGGTCAGCGGCTTTCTGGCTCGGGCGAAGGTGCAGATCAACCGCTCCGGCAAGCTTGGGTGTCTCCTGCGTCGGCACCGCATGCCAGCACGCCGGTCGGCGGTCGGGGATCAGAAGTGTTCCGACACTTTGCTCGGCTGTTCCCTTGGTGAGTACGACCTCGACCGCCAACGGAAGCACGAGATTCCGCGTGCGAACTCGAACGTCGAGCTTCCCTTTTGCATCGTGGGTCACACGTCCGGCAACGATCGACCCCTGAATCGCTGCACGCATCGCCGGATCGACTCGAAACTCATCAACCACCGCGTCCGCCGGCAACAGCTCGAGTGAGGCAGACACGGGCAATTCCGCCGTCACGGGCCGGATCATGATCGGCCACGTCGGTGTCAGCGATACCTTCACTGTCGTCGTCAGGGTATGCATGCCGTCGGGCACGTGGGCCAGCTCGTTTCCATCGATCGACAAGCGAGCGCGATGGCTGGATTCGCTGGCGCGATCATCGGATGCACTGACGCTGAACCCTTCGCTCAGCTTGAGCGGTCCGAGCATGAGCGGCGTTGTCTCCCATCGGGCAGAGGGCAGCGCACTCCACGGGAAGCTTGGGCGATCAATCCTGATCGCGATCCTGGCGGTTGCCCATTGCCCGCGCCGCACCTTCGGCTTGATCTCCAGCGTCGCCGACACGGACTGGGCCAGGTATCGGCGCAGACGCGCATCATCGACGCGACTGATACTCGCCGCCGCGCCGATGAATCGACCATATGTTGGATCCCAGACCGTTGTGCGGTTTTTCTGGCGATCTAAAGCGTAATCGACGATGGCGTCAATGGTGCTCTGCGCAGCGCCGGGCTCTTTGATCCGGCGGATCAGCTCCTGGTCGGCCTGATTTCGTTTGGCCGGAACGCCTAGATCCTGGAGCAGCCATGAAGTGCGTTTCCACGACGTCCAGTCGTGCTCGCGCACCACCTGCACCAGACTCAAACCAAGCCAACCGGCCGACGGGATGATCAACGTCAATGCGAGGATCCGCAACGGGGTGCGGCGCGAGCGCAACGTGGTTTGCACGGCGTGCGGGCCGGTCAGATCAGCGCCGCATTCGGAGCAGCGCGAGCTTTCTGGCGGGCGCCCGCGAAGGTTGAAGCCGCACTTGACGCAATGCGGATCGTCGTCGATCACGCGACCGCGCAGGGCGACCGCCAGCAAGATGAGGCCCACGCCACCGATAAAAGACGCAGAGTAGATCCCCACGCCACCACTTTAGCCGTGCGGGATACTCCACGCGACGCGCAGCTATAGTCCGCCGCGGAAGCTGCGGAAAACGCGCAATTCCTTGTCCACCTGCTGAAGGAGAAAGATCACTCGATCGAGATGAAGCGCACGAATCAGAGTTTCGCCGCGAGGAAAACCACTGGGCAGCATCCAGTCGGGTGCAAGGATCTCCTTGATTGGGATCGAACGAGTGGCGCGAAGCTCGCCCACTTCCTGATCGGTCAAATTTCGCGCCGGCAGCCACGGGAGTAGTTCCCGCCCGCGAATTTCGACGACGCGATCAGGCCCGGGGTCGGGCCATGGACCGATGGCGGTACGGTGCAGCTCGGCGAGATGAGCGCCGCAGCCGAGGAGTCGGCCGATGTCGCGCGCCAGGGCGCGGACGTAGAACCCGCCGCGGACGATGACGCGCAGGCGGCTTTGTCGCGGCAGATCGTGATCCAGCCAGCTCGCTCCGTGGAGGTAAACGCGAGAGCTCGGGAGCTCAAAAGTCTCGCCGCGGTGGGCTTTGACATAGGCGCGCTCCCCGGCGATGCGCTTGTTGCTGTGCATCGGCGGGGTCTGGTCCTGCCAGCCGATGAAATGCCGAAGGGCGGCGTCAATGAGCTCTTGCGAGATCGCGGATGGATCGGCGGTCGCGACGACGCGCCCGTTTGGATCGCCGTTATCAGTTTCGATGCCCCACCGGATCGTGGCCTCGTAAACCTTGGGAATGTCGTGGAGATAGTCGAAGAGTTTAGTCGCTTCTCCGACGAGGATCAGGAGTAGCCCGGTGGCAAAGGGGTCGAGCGCGCCGCCGTGGCAAACCTTGAGCTTGCCGGCGCGGGATTTGAAATCCGCGACGATGGAGAAGCTCGTCGGGCCGACGGGTTTGTGCACCAGATAGATGCCGGGGTCCATCACGACAGCTTACAGTGTGATCATGCAACGGATCCTGCGACTGCTGCGAAAAGCCTACGGCCGGCGGCAATGGAAATGCTGGGGCAGGGGCGTCGACGTACTGATCGACACAATCCTGTCGCAGAACACTTCGAACGCGAATTCCGACGCGGGGTATCGGCAGCTTCGTCGGCGGTTCAAATCGTGGAATCAGGTGGCCGATGCGCCGGTGGAGGAAGTCGAGCGGCACATTCGGGTCAGCGGATTGTCAAACCAGAAGGCGCCGCGCATCCAGACCATCCTCCGGCAGATCAAGGCGGAGCGCGGGAAAATGGATCTTCAATTTCTTGAGCAGATGGACGAGCAGTCGGCGTATGAATACCTGCGGAAGTTCAAAGGCGTCGGCCCGAAGACGGCGAACTGCGTCTTGCTCTTCGCGTTCAAGCACGCGGTTTTCCCCGTCGACACGCACATTCACCGCATCGCGAGGCGGCTGAAGCTGATCGGACCCAAGGCGTCGGCCGAGCAGGCGCATGAGCTGCTCAAGCCAATGATTCGACCAGCGGATCGATATGAAATGCACGTGTTGCTCATCGAGCACGGGCGAAGGACCTGCCGGGCGATCAATCCGCGATGCGAGGAATGTGTGCTGCTGGAGATGTGTCCGTTGGGGAAGACGCGCGTCACGGCCGGGTCAGAAGAAGCACCCAGTCGTGACCGGTTGAGGGCGGATCGAATCGGCAGGCGCCGCTCGCGTCGATGACGGGATCAGCGCCGGCGGACGAGCGCCCGGTGGCAGGATCGAAGAATTCTGCGCGCCAGCGAACGTCGCGCTGAAGATGCTCGACCCGGATCGGTTGAGCTTGCGGAACGTAGATCACTCGAACTTGCCCGTCGATCCCCGCAGCGGCGGGAGCGAGCGTGCCGGGGCGGGCGTTGAAGTCGCCCCACGGTTTGTCGCCGTAATGCGCGATGACTTTCGCCGCCGGCCAAGTCGAATCATTGTAGTCGGCGTGCGTCCATTCCGAGCTCGTCGCGGGCGTGTCGGCGGATTTCCAGCCGGCACCGGATCGTACATCGACCCGTGTGCCGTCACTGAGGGTAACCTCTCCCCCGCAAATTAGGCCGGCAGGATTAGCGCGAACGTCGGACCAGACGTTCAGGGCCTCGATGGCGAGAACATTCTTCCCGGGTCGTAGCACGGCGGCGATCTCGAAGCGCCACGGAGATTCCCAACCATCGTCTTCGCCGATCTCCTTGCCATTCACAAAAGCGTGGAAATGATTGTCGGCGGTAAGGTGAAGAATTGCGCGCTCGATTTTGCCGCCGGGCGGAATCTCAATCGTCTTGCGAAATCGTCGTTTCGCGATCGGCGCATCGACGGTCGGATTTCCTTCGGGATACCAGATCCAATCGCCCCACCCGACCGATTCTTCCCCGCCGGCGTCGATGCGCGCCCACTCCGGATGTGGCTCGAACTTCCCCCATTCGAATCGCTCGAGCAGCTTCTTCGCGTGTCCCATTTGTGCCGACCCCGGCAGGTTCATCGCCTCATCCCACGGCGTCGGGCCGTAGGTGCCACCGTGGGGGCTCTTGCCGTAGGGCTGGTCCTTGCGATTGAGTTGCCAGATGCCGTTGGCGCCGTACGTGTGCCCCGCGGTCCCAGCGAGAAACGAGGTCCACGCCATCAGGCGGACGACGTCGTCGTGGCATGTGCCGAGAATGCCTTCGTAGCAGACTTCGGAGTTGATCGTCGGCATCGTGGGGGTCGCAGCACGCGATCGGCGAAGTGAGTCGATCGTCTGCGGCAAGCTGGCGCGATCCCCATGGCCGGTCTGGAGCATTTCGAAATCGAGGACTGCCGGATCGGTCACGTTGGTACGGGACAGATCCGTCGGATGGATCGAGATCGGGCGGTGGAAGGGATCAGTCTTACGGATGTAGCTGGCGATCTCAGTCCAGCCGCGCTTCTGGAACTCCGCGTCCTTCGCCTTATCGGGCGCGAGGTAATACGGCATCGCCCCCTCGCCGGCGACGCACCAGAAAACCGGATACGCTCCCCACCGCGCGATAATGTTGCGCCAGTGCTTCTTCATCTTCTCCACGCCCAGCCACGGGAGGTGATAACCCCACGCGCCGACGATGCACGGCGCGATGCCATTGGCGGCGAGGTGCTCGATGCGGTGATCGGCGGAGGCGAAATAATCTGGGTTGATGCGCGCGTAATCTTTCTCCCATGGGAAGCCGAATTCGTTCGCCCCGCGCGCATCGAACGCCGGCATGTCCGGGTAGAGCCCGGCGACGATCTGCACGACGGTAAATCCCTTGCCGACGCGATCCTTCGTGAGACTCGCAAATTCCTCCGGCCAATGCAGGCGGTTCGTTAGTCCCATCCACCAAGTGTCCCCAAGCCAGAAGAACGGCGAGCCATCGGCGTGCTCGAAATGCTTCTTGTCCGCCGCGACGCGGATGGGGCCGTGGCGGAGGAGTTGGTTCTCGCCGGTGTAAGGCGTAATTTCGATTTTTCGTTCGACGCCATGCAGGTCGGCATTGGAGGCATCGGAGCAGACGGTGCGGAAGCGGTGCGTGCCGACTTCGCTCGATGAGTAGCGAACGCCCCACGTCTGCCCACCCGCCCAGTATGCGGGAACGCGAAGCTCGTTGCCGGAGGGAGGTGTGAAAATCGCGTCTAGCTCGACGTCATTGAACGGGTCGGCGTATTTCCTGGTCGATTCAAACGACCAGTCAGCGACGACGTTGGCCGGGCGCTCAACGACTTCGGCCCTCGCGGCGCCGCCGATGATCAAAAGTACGCCGACGACGGGAAAG
>JADMIO011222248.1_pt1 | contig 13747 bp, 13 predicted proteins | sample 8958161 | NCBI WGS metagenome assembly JADMIO01 (sample SAMN16585339, study PRJNA669376) | soil metagenome | isolation source: Crop rotation soil | place: USA: Cullars Rotation, Alabama | collected 2011 | reverse complement strand
AAAGCGCGGAAGGAACCGCCGTCACCTCACGGTCTCACCGCGTCGAGCAGCCGGCCGATGACGTGATCAGGATCGATGCCGTCCGCCTCGGCCTGGAAGTTGACGAGAACCCGGTGCCTGAGGACCGGAAGTGCCACCGTCGTCACGTCCTCGGGTGACGGAACCGCGCGTCCATCGAGCAGTGCGCACGCCTTCGCGCCCAGGAGCAAAGCCTGGCCCGCGCGCGGTCCCGCTCCCCACCGGACCCACTCTCTTACCGGCTGCGGCGCCGTCGCGTCATCCGGGCGCGTGGCGCGAATGAGGCGAAGGGCATAGTCGACGACGTTGCTCGCGGCGGGCAGTTCGCGCACGAGCAGGCGCGCCGCCTCGAGGTCGGCTCCGGTGGCAACCTGCCGCACCCCCGCAGTCGCAGCCGTAGTGGTCTCCGCAAGAATCCGCCGCTCTTCGTCTGTCGTCGGATACTTGATGACGACGTTGAACATGAACCGGTCGAGCTGCGCCTCGGGCAGCGGATGCGTGCCCTCCTGTTCGATCGGATTTTCCGTGGCGAGCACGAACAACGGCCGGTCGAGCGGATAGCGCGTGCCGCCCACCGTCACCTGGTACTCCTGCATCGCTTCGAGCAGCGCCGACTGCGTGCGGGGAGGCGTCCGGTTGATTTCGTCCGCGAGGATGATGTTCGCGAACACCGGGCCTCGGATGAACCGGATGACGCGCTTTCCCGTCGTAACGTCCTCTTCGATGACGTCCGTGCCAAGGATGTCCGAAGGCATCAGGTCGGGCGTGAACTGAATGCGGCTGAACCGGAGATCGATCGCATCGGCCAGCGTCTTTATGAGGAGCGTCTTTGCGAGACCGGGAACGCCCCGCAGAAGACAATGTCCGCCCGCGAAGAGACAGACCAGCACCTCGCGAACCACGGCCCGCTGCCCGATGATGACGCGGCCGAGCTCGCTTTCAAGGCCTTTTGCGAGGGTGCCTGCGCCTTCAAACGATGCCGTTCCGGTCGGCGGCGGCGAGGAACGGGGAGCTGGGGGCAGGTCTGGCACGCGACTAACCTAGTGGCTGACCTGCGGCAGAGTGACCTTCACGACACATTGGGTTCTACAGCGGTGTGGCGGGCTCGCGACACGTTCGGGTTTCGGGGTGCCACGCTACCACAACAGGACCGGAGTCAAGAATGTGCGAAGCGTCACATGGCGCTGTGATAATACCCCTAAGTCTTTTTGTGACAACGGTATGGCATTGGGCGTCAGGCGAGCCAATACCTCTCCATTGTGGCACCGTTCGTGCATAAAGCCGCCCTCGTCTAGACCACGCAGCGTTGTTCTCACCCGCGGGGCGCTGCGAAACCACCAGCATTTGCGAGGATCCATGTACAGCAAGCCAGAACTCGAGAAGTTCGGCAACTTCCGCCAGCTGACCCAGATCGGGTTCAGCGGCTCCAGCGACGGTTTCACGATCGTTGGACCGCCGACGCCGGGCAACCCGAGCGGCAACGGCAACGGTTGCAACCTCGCCGATCCGCTCGGCTTGGGCTGCGGCGGCGGCGCGACCGCGTCGTAATCGACTCGATCTCGACGTTCAACGAGCCCCGGGCAATCGCCCGGGGCTCGTTGCTTTTCGGCCTGCAGTGACGCGCTCGCCGATTTTGAACTGTGATCTATCCCCGTGATGCGCAACACGTTTGCGCGTCTTGCTCTCGCGTGATGGCAAACACCACAGAACGTGCTGGCACCGTTCCTGCTTTGGCATGGGTCGTTCATTCGCGGCTTCGAGTCGACGAGACGGCGCCGCCACCACACCTCACCCAGAGAGAGCGCATGTATCAGAAACCTTCACTCGAGCGGTTCGGCAGTTTCCGCGAACTGACCCAGATCGGCTTCAGCGGAGCCAGCGACGGCTTCACGATCATCGGCCCGCCAGTTGGCGCGCCGACGACCGGCTGTAACCTGGCGGACCCGCTGAACACGGGTTGCGGCGCCGGCAACACCGGGCCGACCGCTTCGTAACTGACGGCCAGGCGTTGGCGAGCGGGCAACCGCGACGCCGGCGCCACGACCGTACCGCTGCGTGCCCCGGGCCTTCAGGCTCGGGGCACGCAGTGTTTTCAGAGCGGGATGGGTGATGCCACGCACGGCACGTACAGAACGAACGGGTGTATTCTGAGACGCGTGATGCAGCGCGATGAAACGCTGCCACGCCTTCTCGGCTAAGCAGCGCTCAATACCCACTCTCACGAGAGAGAGCGCATGTACGAGAAACCAACCCTCGAGAAATTCGGCACGTTCCGGGAGCTGACCCAGATCGGGTTTTCCGGCGCCACTGACGGGTTCACAATCATTGGCCCGCCACCCGGCAGTTCCCCCGCGTCGGGCTGTGGTCTGAGCCCCTTCATTGGTGGATGCGCCGGCCAGGCGGGACCCACGTCCTCCTGAGTCCGAGAGGGCGGCGGAGTCCACACGCGATTCCGCACTCCCCGATTGGACAGCTACGTGCCCCGCGCTCTCAAAGGTTCGGGGCACGTAGTGCGTTGGGCACGGTCATTCCTCCGCGCCGGCGTCGTGGACAGCCACACATCCGTCACGGCCGTCTCGCGGTGTCACAATCCGGGGTGGTTCCGGTCGTCCCACCGAGTTCTGCTCGTTAGGTGGATGCGCCGGAGGCTCACTAGGTTTAGGATTGATTTTCGCGTTTTCCATCTTCGAGCTCGCCGGGGGCCGGCGAGACTGTTTCGATCCCGCCGCGCACCGATCCAGCGAATCATGCTCCCAGTCGCAAACCCCTCCGTCATCTTCAAGGCCATGTCGGACGGTGCGGTGTTGTTCGATACGCAGGCGGAGGTCTACTTCGGACTGAACGAAGTGGGAGCCCGCATCTGGCAGTTGCTGCCACCGGTCTGCCAGTCGATCGAAGAAATCTGCGCCCGCCTCGCGACCGAGTATCCCGAAGTCGCGGCATCTACCCTGCGGGACGACGTGGTCGAGCTGCTCGACCAGTTCGTCCGCGAGGGCCTTGCCACCGCCCCCGCGTCCACGGGGCAAAATGCCGGCGCCGACGCTGCGCGCGCTCCGTAGGCTGATCACCCTCCGCCCGCGTGAGTGGGCTGATCTGCTCGTCGCGCAATACACACTGCTCACGACCCAATGGCGGGTGTGGCGCGTTCCTCTCGGCGCGCTCGTGGCGAAAGACTCGGCTACAGAGTCCCCCGACGATTCTGGTGAACGCGAACGTGCCCGATCGCTGGGGCTCGCCGTATCGCGCGCGGCCGAGTACGGCGTATTCCGGCCGTTCTGCCTCGTGCGCGCACTCGCGCTGCAGCACATGCTCGTAGCGAACGGCATTCGTGGCAGCATCGTTCGCGTCGGCGTGCGTCGGCAGTACGGCCGTTTCATGGCGCACGCGTGGGTCACGTGGCGTGGCGAAGTTCTCGGCGATCTCGAAGCGCACACCGCGAAGTTCATGGAGGTGAACGACCTGCGCGTGCTGGGCAATCGGTGACCGCGATTGCCGCACGGGCGGGCGCGGACGCTCCCGCCGCGCATCGCGCCATTCTCGGCACGATGTGCGCAGCGATGCTGCAGGATGGACAAACCGCCCACGCGAGCGCACCCGGCGGCGCAGCGGCGCTCGCAGCGACATGGAGCACCTGGGAAACCGAGCCCACAGGGTCGCCACGATCGCCCGTGTTCCAGCGACGGCACTGCAGTGTCGTCGCGGATGCAACGCTGTATTACCGCGATGCATTGCGTGACGCGCTCCGGGCGAAGGGCGCAACAGCGCCGTTGGAAAGCAGCGCAGAACTGATTCTCGCGGCGTACGAGGCGTTCGGGAGTGACTGCGCGGCTCGGCTCGAAGGCGATTTCGCGTTCGTATTGTGGGACGACGAAAGACAGTCGCTGTTCGCTGCGCGCGATTTCATCGGCAAGCGGCCGCTCCATTACAGCGCGGCCGAGGGGACGATCACGCTTGCGTCCACCGTTAACGGTGTGGTCGCGGATAGCACCGTCTCGCGGGCGCTCGATCTCGGTGCGCTTGCCGCGGCCGCGAGCGCACTCTGGGTGCACTTTCCGGAGACCTGCTACGCGTCCGTCCGCGAGCTACGCGCCGGCCACCAGCTCGAGTGGGATCTGCGAAACGGCGCACGGGTCACGAGGTTCTGGTCGCTGCCGGACCGGCTCGATCCCCGGCCGTCGTCGACGGACGAGGCCGCGTCCGAGTTGCGAGAATTGCTCACGCGCGCCGTCGACGAGCGGATGTCACCGAGCGGCACGACCACTGTTACGCTCAGCGGCGGATGGGACTCGACCGCCGTCTGGGGATCGGGACAGCGTGCGCTGCAACAACATCCCGGACCCGCACGGAAGCTGCAGCCGGTCAGCATCAGCTATCCCGTCGGCGACCCGGGCCGCGAAGACGAGCTGATCACCGAGGCCGCTGCGTTCTGGCATGCAACGCCTGCGTGGCTGGACAGTACCGGCATCGACATGTTTGCCGATGTACGGGAGCTCTCGGCGCGGCGACAGGAGCCATCGGCACACCCGTACGAGCAATGGCATCGCGCCCTGGCTCGCGCGTCACGAAACGCGGGGGCGCGCGTGGTGCTCGACGGATCGGGTGGCGATCAGCTCTTCCAGGTCTCCGATGTCTATGTCGCGGACCTGGTCCGCCGGGGCCGGTTTGTTACCGCGCGTCGGGAGTGGAAGGCGCGGGGCGGTGCCGGGTTCCGGTCGTTTCTCAGCACGGGAGTCCGGCCTTCGTTGTCCGATCGCACACTGCGATTCCTTGCGGCTGTGCGGGGTGCGGGACGCCCGGCGCACTATCTCGACCGCACGCCGTCCCCCTGGTTTCGGCGGGATTTTCTCGATCGCGAGGGCGTCGTCGAACGCGAGCTCGCCGCACGCCCGGCCCTTCCCCGCTCCAGCACCGTGCTCGCGGAGATGCATGCGTATCTCACGTATCCGTTCTTCGCGCGAACGACGAGCCGCGTCGCGCTGTTTCTGCTCGACGAAGGTGTCGAGGCACGGTCGCCGCTCCTGGACAACCGTGTGGTACAATTTGCCGCCGGACGGCCGTGGTACGAGCGCGCGCACGGGCCCGAGACCAAGATTCTGTTGCGGCGGGCGATGAAAGGGCTGCTCCCGGATTCGCTCCTTGCGCCTCGGACGCACCGCACCGGTGTGACATCGGGCTTCTTCGCGCGTAGTCTCCTCGGGCCGGGTCGAGCGTTGATCGATAAGCTCGTGACCGACCCCGTGTTGGCTCAGCTGGGAATCGTCGATCCAACGATCCTCAGACGCGGGTGGGACTATTATCTCCGCACCGCGAACGAGGAGACCGGAGGGCGGCTTTACTTCACGATCATGACCGAGCTCTGGCTCCGCCAGCATCACCCAGTAACCAATTCGTGAACTACTACTCGATATACGGCGCATCGCTGGGCTCGCGCATGGTGTTCCCGGAGCTCCGGCCCGCTGCGACGAAGAAACCAAAGTGGACGTTCGAGGAAACGTCCAAGCTCGAGCCGATGCAGTATTCGCGCGAGCTCGGCGCGGAGCGCATCTACGACCAGTGCCACGCGCGGCTGTTCCGCTACGAGAATGGCCATCGCATCACCGTCGACGACACGGGAACGTTCGACATTTCGCCGGACGGCAAGCGTTTTCGCTGGGAATCGAAACGGAGCGCGTGGCCCGACTTCGTACGCGCGCATCTCATGGGACGCGTGTTGTCGACATCGCTCTTTCTCGACGGGTGGCTGCCGATGCATGGGAGCGCGGTGGCATTTCCCTCCGGCATCGTCGGGTTTCTTGCGCCGAAGGGTTTCGGCAAATCGAGTATCGCGCTCGCACTGACCGAGGCGGGCGGCCGGCTCGTTACGGACGACACGCTTCCCGTAGAACCAGCGGCGGTGCCGATGGCGTGGCCGGGCGTGCACTCGCTGCGCATGAACACCGATTCGATTCGCGCGGTGGGACTCGACGCAAAGGGCGAGCAGACTCGCGAAGGGAAGACGCTCGTAACCGACATCGCGCAGGACAAGCTGCAGACCACTCCTGCCCCGCTCGTCGCGCTGTATCTGCTCAATCCGCTCATCGCCGACGGCGCGCAGGTCGCCGTGGTGCGCGTGCCGTTCTCCGCCAAAGCCGCCGCGCTGGGGATGATGGCGCACATCAAGATCGCGGGCATGCTCGGCCCTTCGTTCGTGCCGACGCTGCTCGACCGCGCCGTCGAAGTGCTCCGCGTGGTTCCGGTCTACCGGCTCGACATGGCGCGCGATCTGGCGCGTGTGCCCGACATGGCCGAGACGATCGCGAGCTGGCACGCGTGATTCGCGTCCCGAGCGCACCGCATTCGTGATCGTCAGCGTTCGCGGGCTGACGAAGTCGTTCCGCGTGGAACGCACGTGGCGCGCGATGCTGACGTCGCCGGGCGGCGGCGCGCGTGCGCTGGCCGTCAACAACGTGAGCTTCGACGTCGCCGAGGGTGAGGTCTTCGGGCTGCTCGGACAGAACGGCGCGGGCAAGACGACGATCTTCAAGATGCTGACGACGCTGATCCTTCCTGACAGCGGCAGCGCGACGATTGCCGGCCACAACGTCACCGCGGACCCGAGCGCCGTGCGTCAACTGCTCGCGCCCGTCATCGCGAACGAGCGCAGTCTCTACTGGCGGCTCTCCGCGCTCGAGAATGTGCGTCTCTTCTGCTCACTGCAGGGATTGCACGGTGCGGCGGCACGTGAGGAGGAGCGTCGCGTGCTGTCGGTGGTAGGACTCACCGACACGGGAGAAAAAATGGTTGGTGCGTTTTCCTCGGGAATGCGCCAGCGTTTGCTCATTGCGCGTGCACTGATCGGCCGGCCGCGTGTGCTTCTGCTCGACGAGCCCACTCGCAGTCTCGACCCGATTTCGGCGCGCGACTTCCGCGCGTTTCTGCGGCGCACGGTGGTGGACGAAGAGGGATGCACGGTGCTGCTCGCCACACACGACGCCGAAGAAACGTGGGATCTGTGCGACCGCGTGGGCGTGCTCGAGCGCGGGCGTCTTCTCGAAGTGGATGCGACGCAAACGCTTCGGCACCGTGTGGGTGGTGAACGATATCGCGCATGGATTCGGACCAGCGCTGCGGATGACGTCACCGCGCGGCTGGGGCGTGGTGGTATCGTCGGCATCAAACGCGCTCAGGCAGCAGAGCCCGGCTGGACGCAGCTCGAATTCGACATTCCCGGCGGCACCGATACCGCTGCGCGTACACTCGGGGCGTGCATGGATGGTTCGCCCGATGCCGTCGCGCGTTTCGAGCGCGTCGATCCCTCGCTCGCGGACATGATCGAACGCGTGGTAAAACGCGGCGCGGGAGACCATACGCATGCGTAGCATCCTCGCGCTGACCCGCGCGGCATGGCTCGCAGCCGCCAGCTACCGCATCAGTCTGGTGTTCAGCATCGCCAGCCTGCTGCTCACCGTGGTGCCCGTGTACTTCCTGTCGAAACCGCTCGGCGTCGCCGCCGGCACGACCATCGCCGATCAGGCCACGGACTACTTCGGGTTCGTGGTAGTTGGCATGTGCGCGTTCTTCATGATCAGCACCGCGATCACCGCCATTCCCGGGGCGCTGACCGGCACGATCGGCAGCGGCACGCTCGAAGCGCTTCTCGTCACGCGCACTCCGCTATGGCAGACTTTCATCGGCATCGGCGCATATGGTTTGCTGTGGAGCGCGGTTCGCGCACTCGTGATGCTTGCGGCGGCGGCCGCATTGGGAACCCATGTGGCGTGGGGCGGGCTCCTGTCGGCATCGCTCGTCATTCTGTTGCTCGTGATCGCGCACTTCGGCATCGGCATTTTCGCGGCGGCGCTCATTCTCGTATTTCGAACGGCCGGGCCGTTCACCACGGTGGTCCTGACTGCGTCGGGCCTCTTCGGCGGCGCGTACTTCTCTGCGAGCGTGTTGCCGGGCTTCCTGAAGCAGATTCCTGTGATTTTCCCCCTGTACTGGGGACTTCCGGCAATACGCAGGGTACTCCTCCTCGGTGAGCCCCTTTCCGCCATCAGCGATCCGTTACTCGTCCTTGCCGGCATGTCTTTCGTGCTGATCGCCGTCTCCACAGCGTGTTTCGTCGTCGCCTTTCGCTATGCGCGGAAGGCAGGAACGCTGTCGCAATACTAGGTTGGCGGTAACGTGGCGACGCCCCCTGAACTGACGACGGCCTGCCGGCTGGTCTTTCTGACCGCGGGTCCGCGTTCCAACGACGCGGAAATCGCTGCGCTGGCGCGGGGCCCGATCGACTGGCTGAGTCTCGTGCTCATCGCCGAACGGGAGCACGCGGTCGCAACCGTGTGGCGCGCACTCGATCGCGTCGCGCGTGACGCCGTGCCGCAGATCGTCTTCGAGCGCCTGCGTCGCAACGGGATGGTCAGCGACTTCAAGATGATGCACCTGCAGCAGCGCCTGCAGGCGACGGCGAAGGCGCTGCGCGAACATGAAGTGCGCGGCATGCTGCTCAAAGGTGCGGCGCTCGGCAGCAGCATCTACGGCTCGTTCACCGAGCGGCCGATGAGCGACATCGATCTCATCGTGCATCGCGGAGACGTCGCCGAGTCGCGCCTCGCCATTCTCGAGACGGGATGGGGCGAACATCAGATTCCCGAGCTCGCCGATCTGCTCTCGGACCACCATCACCTCGTGCCGTTCTTCGACAAGTCCGGCACCGGTCTTCGGTTCGAGCTGCACGTCAACATGTTTCCCGCGGGGCACCCGTTCAACTTCAGTGAAGAAGAAGTTTGGCAGTCCGCGGTCCAGCTCGGCGAGGAATATTCCGGTGTATTCGCGCCATCGCCGACTTACCTGCTGTTTCACGCCTGCCTGCACTTCGCGTATTCGCACACGATGCAGTTCGGCCCGTGGCGTACGTTCCGCGATCTCACCGAGCTGACGCGTTCGCCGAAGCTCGACTGGGCGCGGTTCATCGAAGTCGCGCAGCGCACTCGCGCCGCCACGTCGTGCTATTGGGCGCTCCGCCTCGCGCGCCGCCTCGCGAACACCCCCGTTCCCGATGACGCGCTCGACTCATTGCGCGCACCCACGCCCGAGCTTGCGCGCCGCGCACTCGAGCGGCACTTCATCGCGAACATCGCGCCGTGGGAAAGTCAGACGTGCCCGTCCGTGACGCTCGACCGGTTCATGTGGCGCGCCGCGATTCGTCCGAAGTGGAGCGGGCACCAGCCCGAAGCTCCGCAAGCCAAAAGCGCACAGAGCTGGGAAGCCGCACTCCACGGCACCAAGCCCGCCGCCGCGCCGAGCCGGGTATTGCGCCAGATCGCGCACGCGCGAACGTGGTGGAGATATTTGACGCGAACGCTCAGGCCGTTGAGGGGATAGGGGCCGTGGTCGGGGTCCGTAGTCGGGGACCGGGGACCGGGGTCCGGGGGAACGACCGGCGGTTACCCCCAGTCCCCGGACCCCGGACCCCGGTCCCCAGCCCCCTACTCCCTGCCCTTCACCACCCGCTCCACCTCGGCTCGCGCTGCAAGCATTCGCTCCACTTCCGCCGACACATCTGCGGCCACATCGACATGTGTCGTGAGCCCTTCGAGCGAGCCCGAGCCGGCGTGCAGCCGCAGCAGATTCAGCCGAATCGTCTCGAGCGCCCCGACCGCCTCGCCGAGTTTGGCGTGCACGCGATCGCGATCGGCGCGCAGCGCTGCGTGATCTTCCGATAGCGACGCATCACCGACAGTGGTTACCGCATCCTGCAACTCGTCATAGAGCTTTCGAAGGCGTTGCGCGTCTTCCTGCAGCCGGCGCGTGACTTTCGGCAGATCGCCGAGTGCGCGGCGTGATTCGGGGGGCAATCCATCGAACAACGATTCGGCGGCGAGACCGAGCGAAAGCTCAGTGGCGCGATGCGTCACAGCCGACGCGCGCACGCCGCTGCCAAGGAACCGCTTCGCGATCGAGAACGCGAATTTGCCGATCCGTCCGCGCCAGATGCGGCCCCAGAACTCGGTGTCGATGTCGCGGCGACGTTCGAGCACGCTGACGTACGCCACCGTCGAGACCACGCCCATGAGAGCGCCCATGAGAAGTGCTCCCTGAGCGAACCAGAGCAGACTGCCGTTGCGCGCCGTGAGAAAGAACAACGAGACGAACGAATAGAAGAACGCGCTCCAGCCAAGAACGGCCGCGATACGCAGCACGGTTTCGCTTCGCGTCTTGTTGATCGCGCCGCTCGCTGCGCGCTCGTCGATCGCCTGTTCGATTTCACTGGCGAAGGCAGGACCGACGTCCTGATGAGCGAAGCCGAGGCGCATGAGCTTGCGCGCAACGTTGACGAAATACGCTAGTGGAACGCCGACCGCACCGAGCACGAGCGCCGCCGCTCCCGCGCCGATGTTGATCCAGGCAGAAGCGCCCACCGCGGCGCCGAGGATGAGCGCTGGTGCGAACATCGTCCCGGGTCCATTGAGCCGCGAGCTGCGCTTCACGAACGCACGCAGCGCCGCCGGAAGCTCGCGGCGCTGTTCGAGCGCCGCACCCAGCATTTCCGCCAGCGCGTCGGCGGACGGAGGACGGTGTTCGGGTTCTTTCGCGAGGCATCGGTCCACGAGCGCCGACAAACGCCGAGCCACCGGCATCCCCGTCGATGCGAGCGACGGCGCAGGCTCGGTGACGTGTTTGGCCAGCATTTCGGTCGCGGTCGTCGCCTCGAACGGCAGTCGTCCGGCGAACATGTAGAACGCGGTGACCCCGAGCGAATAGAGATCGCTCCGCGCGTCGACTTCCTTTGCGAGCGCCTGCTCGGGGCTCATGAATTCGGGCGTGCCGGGCACCCCGGCGCCGGAGAGATCGCGCGCCACCGCGGCAATGCCGAAGTCGGCGACGAATACGCGCCCCGATCCCGACTCGAGGAGAATGTTGTCCGGCTTCACGTCGCGATGCACGAGGCCGTGCGAATGCGCATGCGCGAGTGCCCACGCGACTTCGCGCAGCACGCGGGCGCCCTCGGTACTCGGCAACGGCCCACGCGTACGAATGCGATGCGCCAGCGTTTCGCCGTCGATGAACGCCATGACGTAGAAGACGAAATCCTGCGCTTCGTCGACCGCATGGATCGGAATGATGTTCGGGTGCGACAGTTTGGCCGCGAGACGCGCCTCGTGCACGAAGCGCGTGCGCAATTCCGGATCGGTGGCGCGCTCGGGCGGGAGGAGTTTGATCGCCACCATCCGGTCCAGGTGCACCTCACGAGCGAGATAGACCACGCCCATGCCGCCGCGGCCGAGCTCCCGGTCGATGGAGTACCGGCCCGCCAGCGCGAGCTGGAAGGCCATGAAAAGCTTGTCGACGGGCTGCGCGGCGGAACTCATTGGCCAGGATTACGTTAAACCAGACGGCGACTCTACGTCGACACTACGGGCCTTGCAGTGATGGAGCTTCATTCGGTGGCAGCTCAGCACGAACGATTCGCAGCGCAGCGATTCGGCGTGGTCGCTACGCTGGCGGCAGTCATGGCGTGGTGCAGCATCGTGGCCGGCCCCGTACAGGGCCAGACTGCGCATCCGAAGTCCGCACGTGTCGCGACCGCTTTGAGTGCTGTGATTCCAGGCGCAGGCCAGATGTACGGGGGAGCGCCGCGCCGCGGTGCGTTGCTTCTCGCGCTTACCGCCGGCTCGTTCGTGGCGGGGCGCTCGCTCAGAAATTCCAGGCTTGGCAATTGTCCGTTCGGCGATCGGGTCGAGTCATGCCTTGATAGCGCCGATCGCATGTTTTACGCGGGCTTCGGTGTCGCGCTCGCATCGTACGCGTTCGCAGTGTACGACGCGCACCGGATCGTCCGCCGCACCAATGCAAAGCGTGCACCAGGGCTCGCCGCCGCCGACGGTGTGCGCCTGAGGGTCGTCGCCTCGCCGCGTGTCGTTGGACTGGGCCTCTCTCTGCGATGATCACCCATTTGTTCGCCCGACGCGCGCTCTTCGTCGCGGGCAGCGCCCTGCTCGCAGCGATGGTGTCGTCGTGCGCTGATCTGCTCGGAACGCCGCGCGGTGAGCTGTCGATCGTCGTGACGGGACTGCCGCCGGACATCGCCGCAAACGTCTCGGTGAAGGATCCTGGCGGAAGCAACGCCGTCCTCACGTCCTCGAGTGCTTCGGTTACGCGCGCCGGAGAATACGTGATCACGGCGAAGCCGGTCGGTCCGTTTCCGGTCACCTACCGGCCAGGGACGCCGACGATGCGTCTCACGCTCGAACGCGACGAAAAGCGCGTCGTGAACATCGACTACGCGATGGTGCCCGGCGGAGCGAATCTGACCGTGACGGGACTCCCTTCCGATCTCCCCGCCAACGTCGTGGTGAGCGGTCCACAGAATTTTCGTGAAGTCGTCACGACGCGTGCGTGGCACCGCACCGATCTCGTGCCGGGTACGTACACCGTCAATGCACTCTCGGTAACCCGGAACGGCGGCCGATACGACCCGCAGCAGGCCGCGTCGACATTCGTCGTAGTTTCGGACGCGTCGACCGATGCGCAGGCTCAGTACGATGTGGTGCCCGGAACGATGAACGTCACGGTGAGTGGATTGCCGGCAGGCGCGAACGGCAAAGTGATCGTCACAGGCGACCTCACCGCGTGGGCAGTGGTCGCGACACAGGCGCTGACGCTCATTCCGGGTGCGTACGCGATCACCGCCGCACCTGTCTCGGTGCCGGGTGCGGGGACGTACGTCGCACAGGTCAGCGTCTCGAGCACGCAAGTGAACTCCGAAGCCGTCGTCAATGTCGCGGTGACGTACGCGTCGATCGCCGGCAACATCGCCATCAGCGCGACGGGATTGCCGAGCGGCCTTCAGGCGACGGCGCGCGTTACGGGACCGGCAGGGTTCAATCAGATCGTCACGATACCGGGCACCGTATCCCATGTCGACGCGGGCTCCTATACGGTCGCGCCGCAGACGGCCATTACCGGCGTCGACTCGTACAACCCCACACCACTCTCGATTTCGGTCACAGTGTCCGCCGCGAGCACGGCGGCCGTCACTGTCGACTATACGCGCGCCCTCGGCACACTCGATCTCTCGATCGAGCAGGTCTATCTCATCCAGATTGCGCAGGACTATCAGGGCTCCATCCCGATGATTGCGGGGCGCAATGCGCTGCTCCGGGTTTTCGCAAAGGCGAATCAGTCGAACAACTTCGCGGTACCGATTCGCGTGCAACTGTTCGCCGGCAGCGCGCTGGTGCAGACGTATACGCTGACCGGCCCCGCTGCGGTGCCGACCTCCGTCGACGAATCGTCGACGACGCTGACCTGGTCGCAGATCGTCCCCGCATCGCTGATCCAGCCGGGGCTGCGCATTCTTGCCGACATCGATCCGGGTAACGCGGTGCCGGAGGGCAACGAGTCGAACAATTTCTGGCCGGTAACTGCGCAGCCGCAGCCGATCGCGGTGAACGTGCTCGCGCCGCTCGATATCACGTTCGTTCCGATCCGCGACGGTGCCGGCGTGACCGGAAACATCACGAGCGCAAATAGCAGTGCAATGATGGCCGGCACGCTCGATCGGATTCCGACGCTCACGTCGACGGTGCAGATCCGCGCGCCGCTGCAGGTGGCCGAGCGCGCGATCAGCGATAACGAATGGCAGAGTATTCTCAATCAGCTGCGCCTCGCGCGCATCGCCGATGGCTCTACGCGCAACTATTACGGCGTCGTGCCGCGAACGACGGGCTCCGTATATGGCGGACTT
>JADMIO010839011.1_pt1 | contig 13749 bp, 16 predicted proteins | sample 8958161 | NCBI WGS metagenome assembly JADMIO01 (sample SAMN16585339, study PRJNA669376) | soil metagenome | isolation source: Crop rotation soil | place: USA: Cullars Rotation, Alabama | collected 2011 | reverse complement strand
GCGCTCCGGTCGCTACCGCCCCGCCCGCGGCAGGAGCGCCGCCCGCGGCGGCTCCGGCGGCGACGCCGCCGGCCGCGGCCACCCCGCCCGCAGCAGCCTCCCAGACGACCACGACGCCCGCAGGAGCCACGAAATGATGAGCTCGGCTTCCCCGCATCAGCGCATGATCATCGTCACGCTCGCCATCGGCGCGGCGATCCTCGCGGCCCTGTGGATGCTGGCGATCTCGCCGAAGCGCAGCGAGAGCGCAGAGGTGAAGGCCAACATCGCCAGCCAGCAGCAGCGCTTGGACACGGCCAAGGCCGCCCTCGCAAGCAGCCAGGCCGCGCGCAAGCAGTACCCCGGCATGCTCGCCGAGCTCAAGCGGCTCGACGAAGCGGTGCCCGCGCGCGGCCAGATCCCGGACCTGCTCCGCCAGCTGCAGAAGCGCGCTCGCGGCGACCACAGCGAGCTGCGGCTCGCCGCGCTCAAGCCGGGCACGAACCCGGCCGGGGGCGGCATGACGCCAGGCTCGACCCCGCTCGCCGGCGGGCTCGCGGCGCTGCCGTTCACCTTCACCTACGCAGGCCGGTACTTCGACCTCGTGCACGTCCTCGCGGCAGCTCGCAAGGCCGTGACCGTGAAGTCCGGCGACCTCAAGATCGACGGCAGGCTCGTGACGATCGAGGGCGTGTCCTTCGCCCCCGAGGAAGAGGGCTCACGCGTCATCAAGGCCTCCGTCGCCGGGACCGCGTACATCGCGGTCGCAGCCCAGACGCCACCACCACCTGACGCCGCCACGGCCGCGGCGCCTGCAACTCCTGGAGGGTCATGATGCTCCGCAGCCTCGTCGACGAAGTGGTCCGGCGGCGCCTCTGGCCGATCCCGCTCGTCGCCCTCATCGTCGCCATCGCCGCTCCCGCGCTGTTCATGAAGTCGGCGCCGGCGGACACCGCGGCGCCGGCCGCCGCGCCGGTCGCCACGCCCGGCAAGGTGCCGGCGAGCGGGCGCAAGCTCCTCGAGACGACCGACAAGGGCGTGCTCGTGGTCAAGCGCTCGACGCGCAAGCGTCAGGACCCGTTCGCGCCGCCGGCCTCCGCCATGAAGGCGAAGGCGGCAGCCGCGACACCGGATGAGACGAGCTCCGCAGCGGCGGTGCCCGTCGCCGCCAGCGGCTCGACCGGCTCGAGCGGCTCGACATCGGCCGCCACGACGTCGCCGTCCTCCAGCTCGTCGACGTCCTCGTCCAACTCGTCGTCGTCCTCCTCGACGTCCTCGTCCTCGTCCTCGTCCACGAAGCCGAAGTCCTCGTCGAGCACGAGCTCGTCCACGCCGAAGTCCACGAGGCCGAAGGTCACAGGACCCACCACGTCGTCGAGCGCGTCCGCGACGAGGAAGACCACCTACGTCGACGTGCGCTTCGGCAAGCAGATGGGCACGATGCCGCGTTACCGCGTACCGGTGCTGCAGACCTTCCAGGCGGGCGGCCGCGTCGCGGCGATGTTCGTCGGCTACTCCGCGGCGCGCAACGCCGCCGTGTTCGCCATCGCGCCGAGCACCGACGTCAGCGGCGTCACCTGCCGCAAGGTCAAGGGCACGTGTCGCTTCATCGACGTTGCCGCCGGCCGTCACGCGCGGCTCGGCCTCGTCGGCGAGAACGGCAGGCTCGTCAGCCGCCGCCTCGACGTCGTGAGCATTCGCCACCTGCCGGTGGCGCCGACCTCCAAGGCATCTCGGAGGATGACGTCGCTGTCCGAGGCGAAGTGCCTGCTGAAGCGCCTGCAGTCGCTGTCGGCAACCGCACCGTCGATCGCCGCCGACGCCTGTGCGTGAGCATCCGGACCAGCAGGGGCTCGCCCGCCCCGGCGAGCGCGGCTTCACCATGGTCGAGGTCATGGTCGCGCTCGCGATGCTGCTCGTCGGCGTGCTCGCGCTGCTCGTCATGATCGAGGGCAGCCTCTCGAGCACGAGCCGCACGACGGCTCGTGAGCAGGCGACGAACCTCGCCCGCGAGATCGTCGAGCGCAGCCGCGAGGTCCCGTACGCATCGACGACCACGGACCGCGCGGCGGCGGCGATCGCGGCGACGCTGCCGGAAACCCCGACGGCGACCGCGAACAGCTTCACCGTCCAGCGGCGCAACATCACGTACACGGTCACCGTGAACGCCTGCTCGATCGACAGCCCGTCCGACGGTGCCGGCGTCGGCGACGCGACGTTCTGCGACGCGCCGTCGAACTCGACCGGGCCCGGCAGCGCGCCTACCGGATCCGGCCTCGCCGTCGGGCCCAACGTCCTCGGCCTGCCCGTGTCGCTTGCCGCCGGCGGCAGCCTCGTCAACACGATCTGCAGCGCCGTCGGGACCAACACCGCGATCCTCAACTCCGTGTCGACGCTCGGCGGCTCCCTGGTGTCGCTCGTCGGCAACGGCGCGCAGCTCGAGCTGTGCCCCGACCCCAGCCTCGGATCGATCGCCTTCGACACGCGTCCCGACGACCTGCGGCGCATCCGCGTGCGCGTCGACTGGACGCCGCCCAGCAGCGGCACCGGCGGCTCGCTGACCCAGACGACCCTCCTGACCACCCCGGGCTGATCATGACACCGACCGACTCCCGGCGTTCCGAGGCCGGCTTCACGCTCGTCGAGCTGCTCGCGGCGATGGGCATCTCGCTGCTCGTGCTCCTCGCCACGCTCACGACGCTCGACACCTTCAGCAGCAACGCGAGCCGCCAGACGCGCGTGACCGACGCCAACGACCAGGTCCGTTCCGTCGTCGATCGCGTCGTGGCGGACCTCCGTCAAGCCGCGACGATCGAGGTGGCCGACGCCAACGACCTCGTCTACACGGTCACCGACTCGGCGTCGCAGATCCGGCGCGAGCGGCTGTGCGTCGACACGTCGCAGCAGCTGTGGCGCGTGAGCCGCACGACCGGCTCGCCCGCGGCGTCGCCGTTCGTCTCCGGCTCGCCCTGCCCGAGCTCGGCGAGCGCGATCAAGGTCTCCAAGCTCAAGTCCGTGAACTCCGCGTCCAACCCGATGTTCCGCTACGACGCGGCGACGGCGTCCGCGGTGCGCAGCATCGGCCTGACGATCTCCCTGGACGCCGGCAACGGCGGCCGGACCGATACGAGCACCCTGCGCGCAAGCACGTTCGTCCGCGCGAAGACCGAGACCGCCGCCGCCGTCGACGACGACGACCTCACGACGACGTGCAACAGCTCCGGGCAGCCGACGCTGACGCTGTCGTCGAGCGTCGGGCCGCTGACGGTGAACTACACCGACATCGACGGCCACGCGCTCGGCAGCGCGTCTGCCGGCGCCAGCCTGCTGCTCAGCGGCGCCAGCAGCACGATCGTCGCCAACATCACAAGCTCGTCCGGCCTCATCAGCCAGATCGTGAAGGTGCTCGCATGCTGACACGCTCGACGTTGCGCACCCAAGACGGCTCGGCGCTCATCACTGCGCTCATGGTCATGCTCGTCATGCTGCCGATCGGCATGGCGCTCTTGGCGATCGTCGACACGCAGGCGCGCAACTCCGGCACCGAGCGCACGAGCGACCGGGCGTTCAACCTCGCCGACAGCGCGATGACGAGCGCGGCCTTCAACCTGGGTCGGATCTCGTGGCCGACGAGCGTCGAGTCGGCTCCGAGCAACGCCGGTCCCGTCGGCGCCGCAGGCACGTGCGGCGCCAACTCCTACGGCGCGACGCTCGGCGCGGCCACGAACCCCGGCTCGGCAACGGCCAGCCTTCAGCCGAACCTCAACGCGAGCTACGACGACTCGGCGTACACCGGCGCAACCTGGCAGATCAACGTCTGCGACGACGACGTGGCCCACCCCGGCTCGACCGTGTGGAACGACGGCCTGCTCGCCGGCTCGACCTTCGACGCCAACAACAACCAGCGCATGTGGGTGCGGTCGGAGGCGCGCGTCGGTGACAAGCGCCGCGTCATCGCGTCCCTCGTCAAGGTGCAGCAGGCCCCGGCGCTGTCGTCGAAGTTCGGGCTCATCGCCGGGCGCATGAACTCCGACGTGAGCAACACCGCCGGCACCGTCCTGACCGGCGGCGCCGTGGGCGACCTCACCAGCAGCCTCCTGGGGACCGAGCCGCTCGTCGCCGCAGACCCGTCGGTCCCCGCGACCAGCCCGGCATCGACCGGCGTCATCGCAGTGCGCTGCGGCGCCTTGGACGGCTGTCTCACGGGCGCGCTCGCCGGCCTGGGCTCGCTGTCGATCTTCAACACGCTCGTGACCGGCGGCAAGCTCGTCCAGTCGACCTCCCCGACGGCGACGAGCGCGGCCTCGATCGAGCAGCTCCGCCAGCAGGCGAAGATCACGAACACGTACCGCGCGGTGACGGCCGGCAGCACCTCCTCGTCCAACCCGCCCGCGTGCGACATCCCCGCCGCCGCGAGCTCGTCGACGATCGTGTTCATCGATCAGGTCGGGAGTGGCACGATCGGCGCCGCCGGCGGCCCCGGCGACCAGTTCTGCAAGCTCGACGTCTCGAGCAACCGCTCCTACAAGGCGCTCATCATCGGCAGCGGGCGCGTCGTGATCCGCGGCGACAACACCACGGACGGCGGCACCTTCAGCGGCCTCCTCTACGCGCTCAACGAGCAGCGCAAGACGTCGACGATCGGCGACGCGTCGATCCCGTCGCGCGAGGTCATCCGGATCGACCAGGGCGCGCACGTCCGCGGCGGCGTCGCCGCCGACGGCAAGAGCGCGCAGGTCGGCATCTATCCCCCGACGATGTCGTGCAACCTCCTCAACCTCTACTGTGCTCTGAGCGGCCTACTCGACTCGACGCTCGGCTTCCTCAACAGCTACAACCCGGCGATCCGGGCGGACGTCCAGCTCATGGACGCCGTGAAGATCTACGACTCGACGTCGATCATCCCCGGCACCTACCGGGACATCATCGGGGCGACCCGCTGAGACGCGAGTGATCCGGACAGGGGTCCGCGCACGATCAGACGGGCATGAGACGACACACGATCCTCGCCGCGCTGTGTGCTGCGGCGCTCCCCGCCGGCTGCGGCAGCGATGGCGACGCCAACGACCAGCCCGCCGCCGGCGCCGCGCCGGTGAGCGCGATCCGGATCGCGGACTTCCTCTACGCGCCGGACCCGGCGACGGTCAAGGCCAGCCGCAAGATCGCGATCGCCAACGCCGACGAGGCGCCGCACACGATCACCGAGAAGGGCGGATCGCCGTCGTTTGACAGCGGCACGGTGCGCGGGAAGGGGCGCGGCTCGATCACGTTCGAGCGGCCGGGGACGTTCACGTACTACTGCCAGTTCCACGCGACGATGAAGGGCACCGTCACGGTCGTGCGGTAGACGGGCCGGACGGGGTTTGCAGCGTCGGGGCCCGGGGGTAGGTTCCCTGGCGCGCGCGAGGCGGTGGTGGTCCTACGCCGCCTCGCGTAGAGCTTCGACCTCGCGCAGGCCCGCGAGCCGCTCGAGCGCCCGCTCCTCGAGCTTGCGGGTTTCGGGCTGCGTGATGCCGAGGCGACGGCTGGCCTCGCGCAGCCCGACGGGACCCTCGGCACCGTCGACGCCGTAGCGCAGCTCGACGACCTTGCGCTCCTCGGCGGGCAGGCCGGCGAGCGCGTTGCGCAGCGCCTCGTCGCGGAGCGCGACCTCGACCTCCTCCGCGGGGCCGGCGCGCTCGTCGCCGAGCAGCTCGCCGAGCGCGGTTTCGCCGTCGTCGCCGACAGGGCGGTCGAGGCTCGTGACCGTCCGCGCGATGTTGCCCATCGCCTCGACCTGTGCGAGCGGGAGCTCGGTTTCCGCGGCGATCTCCTCGTTCGTCGGCTCGCGGCCCAAGCGCGTGTTGAGCGCGCGGTTCGCGCGCTGGATCTTGCGCTCGCGCTGCGCGATGTTCGTGGGAACGCGGATCGTCCGCGCCTTGTTCTCGATGCCGCGCTGGATCGCCTGGCGGATCCAGTACGTCGCGTACGTCGAGAACTTGAAGCCGCGCCGCCAGTCGAACTTCTCGGCGGCTCGGATCAGCCCGAAGATGCCCTCCTGGATGAGGTCCAGTAGAGGCAGCTCGTTCTGCGGGTACTTCTTGGCGATCGACACGACGAGCGCGAGGTTCGAGTTGATCATCCGCTCCTTGGCTGCCGTGTCGCCCTGCTCGATGCGCTTGGCGAGCTCGACCTCCTCGGCGGCCGTGAGCAGCGGGTGGCGCCGGATCTCGTTGAGGAAGAGGCCGAGCGCATCGGTCGTCGCGCTCGCGAGGCTCCCGTTGCCGTAGTCGGTCTGCGGGATGTTCGTGCGCCCGCAGTCATCCGAAACCGTGATGCCACGAGCCTCGAAGGCCTCGTGCAGGGCTGGCAGGTCGTCGTCGTCGACCTCAAGCCGGCGCGCGAGCGCGTCGAGCTCGGAGAGGTTGACGCATCCCTGGTCCTCCCCGCTCTCCAGCAGCGAGGCCAGCGGAGCGGGTGGACTGTCGAGATCGAGTTGCATGGTCAGCGCTCCTTACCCTCCGTAGACCGAGCGGGAACGATGGACCCACGCGGCTCCGTCGACCATACCGGGCCGCCGTCTCGGTGTGGCGGGCGCTCGGAGCCGATCCCGAATAGGCCGGATGGCCGATTGCGCCAGCTCCGGCGCCGGGCGTAGCGTGCGCAGCGAGACATTCACCCGAGAGGAGCAGGCCATGCCAGTCGCCATCGTCATGGACTTCAAGGACGGAACGCTCGCGCAGTACGACGCGGTCATCGAGCGGATGGGCTTCGAGCCCGGCGGCGCCGGAGCGCGCGGCGGGCTGTTTCACTGGGTCACGGCGACGGACGACGGGATCCGCGTCACCGACGTCTGGGAAACCGCGGAGCAGTTTCAGGAGTTCGCCGAGACGCAGATCGGGCCGATCTCGCAGGAGGTCGGCGTGCCGAGCCCACCCGTCCTGACGTTCTACGACGTTCACAGCTACCTGACGGCGCCGGCCGACTGAGTCGCGCGGCTGTGGGCCTAAGCGCCGGAGCGCGCGCCCAAGACGTCGAACGGCGCCCGGTCCCGGGGCGCCGTCGCGTGTGCTTGCGTTGGTGCTTGGCGGAGGCTCCGTCGCGGAGCCCCCGTCGGGGTCAGGCCTTGCCGAGGTTGCCGGCGAAGCCCTGCACGAGCTGCGTGAGGACCGCCTGCACGGTGCCTTCGCCCATCGACGCGGCCTTGCCGCTGACGTTGGCGGTTCCGTCGATCGTCCCGCCGTCACCGCCGATCGTGATCGTCACGGTGCCGTCGGCGTTGCTCTGGCCACCGGCCTCCTTGGCTTGCGCCCGGACGACGGCGCGCTTAGAGCCGGCGTCCTGCTCGACGATCTCGACCGGGCCGGAGAACTTCATGCCCATCGAGCCCATCTTGACGTCGATCTCCGCCTGGGCCTTCGTCGGGCTCTCGGCCGACTTCACCGTCGCTCCGGGCACGCATGCCACGAGCTTGGAGATGTCGGACACGACGCCCCACGCCTGATCGGGGTTGGACACAGTGAACTTCTGGTTCACCTGAGTTGCCACTTGAGGCCTCCTCGTAATCGGGACTCCCCTTCGGCGTACCCGGAAGTCCGACCGTCAACGCGCCAGCGCCCGGGGACCCGCCCGGCGGGGCCGGCGAGCCGCTCAGCGCGGGCGGTTGCGCTTGCGCTGATCGCGCGCGGCCTTCGCCTTCTTGCGCTGGCGCGCCTTCTCGCGCTCGCGCTCGCGTGCGGACTTGCTCTTGCCCTTGCCGCCGGTTCCGCCCGACGCGGCATCGGCCGCTCGGGCGGCACGCGCCGCCGCGGGTGCCGCGTGGCGAGCGTCGCGCATGATGAGCCAGCCGATGCCGGCGATGACGCCGATCGCGGCGCCGAAGATCAGCACGAGCTGCAGCGTCGAGAGCCCACCCTCGTCCTCCACCGGCGCCGCGTCGTCGGACTCCTCGGTTTGCGTGAGGGGCGCGGGGATGTTCGTCGGGCCGAGCTGGGCCATCGCGAGCGTCGGCACGCCGAGGCCGAGGACGAGCGCTGCGAGCATGGTCGCGAGGCGTTTCACGAGCGCGAGACTACGCGCCGGCGGCGGTCCCTGTCGACTCGCAACCGAGCGCGTCGCAGATGACGCTGCTCGGTCGGGTCGCGGGTCTACACTGTCGGCGGCTATGGCGAAGCAGCGACAGGTCCGCGTCGAGCAGAAGAGCGCGCTGGCTGCGATGTCGGCCCTCGAGCTGCGCTCCGACGAGGAGCTCGCCGCCGAGACGAAGCACCGTGCAGCGGCGCAGGCGATCCTCGGCGCACGGGCCTCGGAGCGCTACGACGCGGCCAAGGCGCGCGAGCACTTCCGCAAGGCGATCGCCGCGGCGCGACCGCAGGAGCGGATGCAGCTACGGCGCATGGCGGAGGCGTCGCTCGCGCTTGCCGAGCGGCGGCCCGACGACCTCAAGGCGGCGGTCGAGAAGATGGGCCAGCAGGCGCCGTCGAGCCGCCAGCTCTTCGTCCTGCGGCTCATGGGCCTGATCTCCCCCGCCCAAGGAGCCAGCCTGTGGATGAAGATCCGCGGCGGCCTCATCCTCTTCGCGATCGTCGTCGCGCTGCTCGCGATCGGCTACGGCATCGCGACGCTCATCCTCCTGCCGTTCGGCGGGGGCGGCAGCATCGGCACGTTCGCGCTCGGCATCGTCGTCGTGATCGTCGCGCTCGGCGTGCTCGCGCTCGTCGGCAGACGCAAGCAGGCCAAGGCGCAAGCGAAGGCGCGCTCCGCGCGCGCCGGCGGCTGACGACGCGGGCCCGTGTGCGGGCGCTACACGCTCGCGTCGCCTGACCCGTCGCAGCTGCGCGCGCGCTTTCCGCTGGGCGAGTCGATCGAGATCCGGCGCCGCTACAACGTCGCGCCGGGCGACGACGTGCTTGCCGTCGTGCGCCCGCGCGATGCTCCCGAGCCCGCGGGCGCGCTGCTGCGCTGGGGCCTCGTGCCGTTCTGGGCGTCGAGCCCCGGGGAGGTCGCCGCGAAGACGATCAACGCCCGCGCCGAGACGATCGCCGAGCGGCCCGCCTATCGCGACGCCTTCGCGCGCAAGCGCTGCCTGATCGTCGCCGACGGCTTCTACGAGTGGTCGGCGGGCACGCCGCACTGGATCACGCGCGAGGACGGCGCGCCGTTCGCCTTCGCCGGCCTTTGGGCTTCGTGGCGCCCGCGCGGCGCGGACGACGTCGAGCCGCTGCGCAGCTGCTCAATCGTCACGACCGCCGCCGCAGGCCCGGTGCGCGACCTGCACGACCGCATGCCGGTGATCCTCGACCCCGACGACGAGGCACGCTGGATCGACCCGGAGACGCCGGCCGACGAGCTCCATGCCCTGCTCTCCCCCAGCGACCCGCACCTGACGTTCCGACCCGTGAGCCGCAACGTCAACGACGCCCGCCACGACGCGCCCGACTGCCTCGACCCGCCCGAGCAGGCCTCGCTCTTCTGAACCTCGGTCGGCGGAGCGTGCCGGGGGCCCACAGCGCCGGGCCTCGCGGAAGCTCGGGGCCGCGACGACGGGTTCGTCGCCGGGGAAGCTCATCGCAAACGCCGGTGTGCCGATCGCGACGAGCGAGCTTCGGGGCTCACCCGCTCGATCCTCGTCCTCCGGGCGTCAGCGGTACGCGACGCAACCAACATCTTCGTGACGATTCAGGCTTGCCTAGAAAGCGATCGTCTCAGCTGGACCCCGTTCGCCAGAGCGCGACTCGAGTGGGCTGCGCCGCATCGACACTCAGGCAGATCCTTTCCAGACCGGCTCATACATCGGACGCGACGCGCCCGGTGCTGCTTCGAGCGTGCCGGTCACCGCTGCATCCGTGGATCGTGCGTGGGGTCGGCGTACATCGGCGGGCAGCCGTGTTCGATGGCGTCGGCGCGCAGTTCGAAGTGCCACGGCTCGTTGCCGTAGGTCCGGCACAGCGCGTACCGGGCGCCGTGTTCCGTCAGCCAGGCTGTGGCATCGGATGGTCCGATGTCGACGGCGTCCCCGGATACGTGAGCAGACGTGTCGGGGGTCGCCACCCATTTGGCGGCTTGCGCTTCTGAGCCGTACTTCGAAACAGCATCGCGGAGGAGTCGCTCCTGGTACTCCGGTGAACGCCAGCCGCTTCCGACGAAGAACTCGACCCCGTCGCCCGACGCTGCCGTCGCGGCCTGGCGCAGGGCACCGAGGAGAGCCGGATCGAGGTTGGCGACACCCGGAATCCGGTCGTCGAAGACCGTCGTGGCGTCGGGGACGGCTCCGTCGGCCTCGCCAAGCGCACCACGGGGCTCGCCGCGAAGGCCACGGTGCTCGCCGCGAAGGAGGTCGATGGAAGACGCGGCCGTCGGGGACGAGGACGCCTGCGACTCATAGCCGAGGCCTGCGGCGATCGCGGCGACGACGAGCAGGCCTCCGACGCGGGTCCTGCGACGCCGAATCCGACGGGCGGTCGTTCCTGCTGGTTCGCCGTAGGGCACGCCTGCAGTCAAGGCAGCCTGGCGTTGCCAGCGCGTATGTGGTTCTCGATATGCCGACGATATGCGCCGGCTCGTAGCATCGGAGCATGCGGGTGTTGATCGTCGAGGACGAGCCGTACATGGCGGACGCGATCCGCGATGGCCTGCGCCTGGAAGCGATCGCGGCGGACATCGCCGGTGACGGCGACACCGCGCTGGAGCTGTTGAGCGTCAACGCCTACGACATCGCGGTGCTCGACCGCGACATCCCGGGGCCCTCCGGTGACGAGATCGCCAAGCACATCGTCGCCTCCGCCAGCGGCATGGCGATCCTCATGCTGACCGCCGCCGACCGTCTCGACGACAAGGCCACGGGGTTCGAGCTCGGCGCCGACGACTACCTGACCAAGCCCTTCGAGCTGCGAGAGCTCGTGCTGCGCCTCAGAGCGCTCGACCGCAGGCGCGCGCACAACAGGCCGCCGGTGCGTGAGATCGCCGGTCTGCGGCTGGATCCGTTTCGCCGCGAGGTCTACCGCGAAGGTCGCTACGTCGCGCTCACGCGCAAGCAGTTCGCCGTGCTCGAAGTGCTCGTCGCTGCCGAAGGCGGTGTCGTCAGCGCCGAAGAGCTCCTGAGACGGGCGTGGGATCAGAACGCCGACCCCTTCACCAACGCCGTGCGCATCACCGTCTCGGCACTGCGCAAGCGCCTCGGAGCACCGGCGATCATCGCGACCGTGGCCGGCGCCGGATACCGCATCGACACGCAACCAAGCACCGAGCGCGAGGCAGGACAGCGTGGCTAGAGCCCCCGGTGTGAGCGTTCGCCTCAAGCTCACCCTCAGCTACGCCGGCTTCCTGATGGTCGCGGGTGCCTTGCTGCTCGCCGCCACATGGGTGTACCTGACGCGCGTCAGCCACATCGGGCTCATCCTCGAGCCCAGCTACGAGCACGTCGTCCTGCGCGAGTTCGCTCCGACCGCGGCGATCGTGATGGCGTTCTTGCTCGTCTTCGGTCTCGTGGGCGGGTGGCTGCTCGCCGGCCACATGCTCGCCCCACTGGATCGCATCACCGACGCCACACGGATCGCGGCGAGCGGATCGCTGTCGCACCGGATCCGGCTAGCGGGCCGCACAGACGAGTTCCGCGAGCTCGCCGACGCCTTCGACACGATGCTCGCGCGCCTCGAAGCACAGATCGCCGAACAGCAGCGATTCGCAGCCAACGCGTCGCACGAGCTGCGCACCCCGTTGGCGATCACGCAGACCCTTCTCGACGTCGCCCGCAACGATCCGAACCGCGACGGCGGCGAGCTCGACGAACGCCTCCGCGCCGTCAACACCCGCGCGATCGACCTCACCGAGGCGCTGCTGCTGCTCAGCCGTGCCGACCAGCGGTCCTTCGTCCCGGAGCACGTCGACCTGTCCCTCATCGCAGAAGAGGCCGCCGAAACGGTCCTCCCCCTCGCCGAAGCGCGCGGCGTCACGATCGAGACCTCCGGCGACGCGACGCCCACGATCGGCTCACCCGCCCTGCTGCTGCAGATGACGACGAACCTCCTGCACAACGCGATCGTCCACAACCTGCCTGACCAGGGCAGCGTGCGGGTCACGACCAGCGCTCACCCCGAGGCCATGGTGCTCACCGTCGAGAACACCGGCGAGAAGCTCACCCCACAGCTGGTCGCCACGCTTGCCGAGCCGTTTCAGCGCGGCAGCAGGCGCATACGCAGCGACCACGCAGGCGTCGGGCTCGGCCTGGCCATCGTCAAGAGCATCACCCAAGCCCACGACGGCAGCATCACCCTCAGCCCCCGGACCGCCGGCGGGCTCCGCGTCACGGTGCAGCTACCCGCGGCGCCCAGCCTGGCGGTGAACGACCATCCGGGGAGCAGCCCCGGGCGTCGAGACGCGTGATGCGGCGCGTTCCTGCCCGCGCCGCCGATCACCGGATCGTCGGGTCCCTGAGCACGCCAAGCGCGGCGGCGCCGAGGCGGTTGTCCGGCGCGGATGATCGCGCTAGCTTCGGGGCATGGCAGCGTTGGCAATGTCGCCTCCGGTCCCGACGCTTCATGAGCGTCGTGCGTCCGCGCCGCCGCGGCCCGCGCCGGTGGCCGCGAAGCCCGCGACGCCGCGCGCGATCACTCCGCCGGAGCGCGGCGACGACGCACTCGGCCTGCTGCTCCAGCGCCACGTGCTGCAGCGCAGGACGGAGGCCGAGCGCGGGCGCGCGCAGAGCGACAAGGCGCACGCGACTCGGACGATCGCGTTGCTACGCGGCAACCTCAAGAAGGCCTGCGACGACCACCTCTTCCTGGGGGTCCCACTGGACCCCGTCGGGCCGATCGACCCCGCCGATCCCGTCGGGGTCCACGCCTACACGGCGGCCGGGACGCTACCGGCCGGCGTTCAGCAGATCGACCGGCGCGGCGCGAAGGGCAAGGTCCACCAGATCGACTGGCACTGGAACGGCCAGGCCGCGGCGACGGCGAAGCCGAGCACGATGTTCCCGTGCTGGATGCCCCCCGACCACGTCCGCACGCTCATCCAGCTGACATATCCCAACTCCTGCACGACGCCTCTCGCGACGAAGGCCGGGCTGCCCGCGAACGCCTCGCAGGCCGCGATCAACACCGCGCTGCACTCCGACGCGACGAAGCGCTACATCACGCGCAACACGGTGATCGCACTGCAGCAGCTCGGCTCCGGCAACCTCAAGTCGTACTACCCCGTCGATCCGTAGTCGCGGGCTCGCGCGCCGCCCGGGCCGGCTCACGACGGGACGACGCCGATCGAGAGGCTGCTGTGGCGCCCCGCCTGCGTGAAGACGCGGTCAGGCGGGCTGCCACAGCTCGACCCGATTGCCCTCGGGATCGCTGACCCAGCCGAATCGACCGACGCCTTCCATGTCCTGCGTCTCTGGAGCCACGTCCGCTCCCTTGGCGCGCAGCTGCGCGAGCATCGCGTCCAGGTCGCGGACGCGGAAGTTGAGCATCGTCTGCTGGGCGCGAGACCCGAAGTAGTCGGTTTCCGACTCGAACGTCGCGAACACGGTCAGCCCGCCTCCCTGACGCCACAGGCCGTGCTCGTCGGCGTCCAGGCCCAGACACTCGCGATACCACGCGCCGAGGGCACCCGGGTCGGCGGCCCGCATGAAGTATCCGCCTATTCCAAGCACGCGTTCCATGCCACTAGCTTGCCAGGACCGCGGTCAGGCAGGGCAGGCACGTGGCTCGTCCGCGGAGCCGCGCGGCGAAGCCGGACCTGAGATCCTTTCCAGCACAGTGGGATCCGAAGCTTGGAATTCACGTGACTTGAAGTCGCGGC
>JADMIO010921839.1_pt1 | contig 13751 bp, 12 predicted proteins | sample 8958161 | NCBI WGS metagenome assembly JADMIO01 (sample SAMN16585339, study PRJNA669376) | soil metagenome | isolation source: Crop rotation soil | place: USA: Cullars Rotation, Alabama | collected 2011 | reverse complement strand
AACGAAAGGCCCAGTCTTTCGACTGAGCCTTTCGTTTTATTTGACCATGTTGGTATGATTTAAATTAATACGACTCACTATAGGGTCAGTGCGGCCGCGACTTCAAGTCACGTGAATTCCAAGCTTCGGATCCCACTGTGCTGGAAAGGGCGGGCTCATTCCCATGCGTCCCGCCGATCAGCAGCGTGGCGCCGGAAAGCGCTTCCGCGTTCAGGTCGAAGTTCGCGGAAGCCACGATTTCGCGACGCTCGACCGAGTGACCGATGCAGCGGCTGAAAGAGTTCGGGCGCTTCAACGCCCGCGCTTATACATTGGACGGCATCTCCCGTCGCCGTGAAATTCGAGGCCTGCATTCACCCGCTCCATCCGCGATCCGTATTTCGGATCAGCCGCGGGCATCGATCGGAGGTCCAAAATGTCTTCGTTCGCCTGACGCGTGATGGAGTCACGGGATACGGAGAGGCCTCCCCGAACGCGTTTTATGCCGAGACTGCGGAAAATGTTCTCGCCGCGATTCAACGCGCCGCGCCCATGTTCGAAGCCGAGTTGATCGTTTCCGTCGCAGACATCGCGCGCCTCTGGGATTTGAGCTGGACGATGCTCTCGCCTTCCCGCGCCGCTCAGTGCGCGATCGATGTGGCGCTTTGGGATTGGTTTGCGAAACGGAATGACACGACCGTGGCGGAGCTGGCGCTGGGTGAAAAACCGCGGGCCATTTCGAGTTTCTGCACGATCGGCCTTTCCGATCCGGCGGAGCTGGAAAAGAAAATCGCCGAGCTCGGCGAAAACCGGTTCATCAAAATCAAATCGGATTCACGGGCGGACTTGGAAACGCTCCGACGCGTCCACGCGCAATCCGCCGCGCAACTCGCGATCGACGCGAATTGCGCCTGGAACCCGGAGCAGGTCTCCCGCCTCGCGCCCGAGCTGCAAGCCCTCGGCGTTATCTTCCTGGAACAACCGTTTCAACCTTCCGAAAACCACGCGATGCCGGCGGTCCTCGCCGCTTCTCCGCTGCCGATCCTGGCTGACGAAAGTTGCGTCACCCTGGACGATGTCACCGCCATTCCGAACCACTTCTCCGGTTTCAACATCAAGCTCGTCAAATGCGGCGGGTTAACTCCGGCCCTGCGGATGCTCCGGCGCGGCCGCGAGCTCGGCCTGCGCACCATGGTCGGATGCATGCTCGAGAGCAGCGTCTTGATTGCCGCCGGCGCCGTCATCGCCCAGCGCACCGATTACGCTGATCTGGACGGCGCGTGGCTGCTGCGGGACGATCCGTTCCGCGGCTGGATCTTCGAACACGGAGAACTTCGGCCGGGTGCCGTGTCCGGTCTCGGCGTGGAGCCGGGGATACCGCTTTTCTGAGGAGAGCCGCGGGCCGGTGCGCGCGAGGTTGACGAAAGCCGCGGTCTGCACTCTATTCCCGCGGTCGTGACGGAAGCGCCAGTCCTCCCAGAGACGTTATCTGCGCCGGTGGTGCGCACCCGGCTGCACGCCGAAACAGCGAACGCGCTCACTCACGGCACCGGCTTCGTTCTCAGTCTGGTCGGCTTCTATTTTCTCCTCGCGTGGACCGAGCCGATGCACGACGACCGAACCCAGCTCGCGTGCGCTGTGTTCGGAGCGGCCCTCATCGCGCTCTACGCCGCCTCAACGCTCCTCCATAGCTCGCGCACCCATCGCCGCCGCGCCGTTTATGAACTGCTGGATCATTGCGCGATCTACGTTCTCATCGCCGGCACTTACACCCCACTGTTCCTGGTTCCGATGGCCGGAGCTTTGGGCACCTTGGTGCTAAGGACGATCTGGTGCCTCGCGCTGGTCGGGATCCTTTTCAAAACAATCTGCGGCTGCAATCGCTACCCGGCGTGGTCGGTGGCGAGCTATCTCGTCACCGGGTGGTTGCCGGTTTTCGTCCTGAAGCAAATGCTGGAGCACATGTCGGTCCCATGCATCGTCTGGCTGGTTTTAGGTGGCGTCATGTACACGATCGGCGTGCCGTTTTATCTCAACCGGCGCATGACCTACGCGCACGCCGTCTGGCATCTCTTTGTCATGGCAGGAAGCGCCTGCCATTTCCGGGCGGTGATGTACGCGCTCGGCATTCCAATTTCCTAGCGCCCGAACCAGCCGCGCGCCGCGTTCCGGGCGGAGTGCAATAAATCCGCGTGACCGCCCCGCCCGGCGCGCTAATTTCCCACGGTGAGACTGCTTCTCGTTGACGGACATTATTACGTTTACCGCTCCTTTTTCGCGATTCGCGACCTGAGCAATTCCCGCGGCGAACCAACCAACGCCATTTACGGCTTCATCAAGACGCTCCGCCGCATGATGAAGGATTTGCAGCCGGATTTGGGCGCGGTCATTTGGGACGAAGGACTTCCGGAACGCCGCACACAGCTTCAGGCCGCTTATAAACAGCAGCGCCCGGAAATGCCGCCGCAGATGGTTCCGCAGCTTGGTTTCATCCGCGATCTGATGCCGCTGCTTGGCTTCCAGAGTCTCGGCCTGCCCAACACGGAAGCGGACGACCTGATGGCATCCTACGCCTGCGCGGCGGTCGGAAAGAAAATCGATGTGGTGCTGGCCACCAATGATAAGGACCTGTTCCAGTTGGTCGCCGACGGCGTAAAAGTTTACACGACGAACAAGAGCGAGCTCGCCACGCCGAAAGACACCTACGCGCTGCTCGGCGCCGAATGGGTGCGAAAAAGGTGGGGCGTTGATCCCGAACGGATCGGCGATGTCCTCTGCCTGATCGGCGACACTTCCGACAACATCCCGGGCATCCCCGGCCTCGGGCCAAAGAACGCAACCGCGCTGATCGAGTCACGCGGCGGCATCGACGCCCTGCTTGCGAATCTGGACGGCGTGCCGAACGAGAAGCTGCGGGAGAAACTCCGGGCCGCCCGGCTGCAGATCGAGCAGAACCGCGAAATGGTGCGGCTCGACACCGACCTGCCGTTGCCTGCCGAACTCGAGGAGCTGAAGATCCGGCCGCGCTACGACGAGCTGCTGGCAGCGCTCGAATCTTGCGAGTTCAAGAGTCTGGTCCAGGAGATCCGGGATGAGGCCGCAAAGTCCGTCCTCTCCAAACAGGGCGAGCTGTTCTGAGGTAGGGACGACGTCCTCGTCGTCCCTGATATTCGCGACAAAGTGGGGCTGAGGACAGCGCCCCTACCATCTTCACTTCCATCCGGCTGCCGAAATAAACCGCTCAAGATCCGCGTCTTCGCGCGAGAGCGGCGGCAGCCACATCCCCTGATCGGTGACTTTCCACCACGCGCCGCTCGGGTCGTCCGGATTCGCGAACTGGTAACGGCAATACCGAGCCCGGATGTAACGCGGCGGTGAGCCGGGAAATGGATTTCCGGCGAGCAGCCCCAGCGTGTCTTGATCGTTGTGCAACAGTTTCCACACGAAATGGAGCGTCCACGGATACTGGTCAAAGGTGGACATCGCCGCGAACCAGATCTGCCAATCGAGCCGGTAATGATACGGGCTGATCACCGGCGGCCGCCGCATCGGATCGCCAGGCTTGGCCTTGAATTCGTACGGAATCCACTTGGTGTCCGCGTTGATGGCAGCATCGCTCGTTCCTTCGAAGACGATCTCGTAACGCTCGCGACGACGCTTCCAAACGCCCCATACGTGTTAACCAGTTCCAGCGGATCGAATGAACCATTCATCACCTGCTGGCCTGAGAGCAGATTGATGACCGGGGCAAAACTCAGATAGACGATCACGACGCTGACGCACGCCGACGCCACGAATTCATGGCGGGAAACCGGCGCGGAATCGCGCGCGCGATCGGCCATCGCCACCAGTCCGCGCGGCAGAACCCGGCGCAGGACGGAATCGTCGAAACAGGCGAGGAACGGCACGATCGTCAGCCAGTTGAGGAACGAGAGATTCCCGCTCACGATGAGGATGATCTGGAAGCTGATCAGCAACCCGCCGGCAATGTGCCGCGCCAAACGCGGACCAAATCCAAACCACGGCACCACCAGTTCGACGAAATGATTCCAGACCGCGCCAGCCTGATGAAACCAGTGCGGCCTGAAGTGGAAAAGTCGGCTGAGGGGGTTCGGAATCGGCTGCGTTTCATAGTGGTAGTAAAGGCAGGTGAGATCCCGCCAGCACGGGTCGCCCCGCAATTTGATCAGCCCGGCGCCGAACATGATTCGAAAGCCGAGCCAGCGGAAAAGCCAGATCATCAGCACCGGAGGGGCGCGGTCGGGAAATGGTCGCGGATCGAGCAACGGGCAGAGAAAAATTCCCAGGAAGCCCGTTTCCAAAAGCTGGATCTCCCAGCCGTAGGAATACCAGTCCTGCCCGATGTGCACGATGGACATGTAAGTCGCCCAGAGCGCGGCCATGATCGGAATGTTGGCCCAGCCAAGCACCACCACGAGGGACAAGGCAAAGCCGCCCCATGCCGCGGCGTTGAGGAGCGAATCCGAAAAGCCGAACCAGAAAAAGGAAGGAAAGCGCAGGAATGCGGCCGTGCGGGATCCAAGCACCGTCGCCACCCGATCGAGGTAGAGCGGCGCCGGCAGCAGTCCGTGCTCACCCAGCAGGGCAGCGTTCTGCTGCGCGGCCACCAGAAAGGCGATGGCGTAAATCGCGCCGAGAAAGCGCAGTAAAATGAACCGGGTCAGCCAGTAGTTTTTCGACGCCGCGAAAAGGATATCCTGGACAGCGCGCCACGTTTGCATCGCGAACGCACTTTAGAACGACCCCCGCCGCAATCCAATTGGGGGACCGCACTCTCCGGCGCCTCAGGAATGTCCGCCGATCTCCGGCAGCGCATTTTCCTCGTAGGCGCGGAGGAGCAGTTCGAGCGCGCTGATTTCTCGCCGAATCTCCTCCCCTCGCTCGGTGTCGGCGACTTTGCGCGGCCGGTCGAAAACGCGGATGTCCTCGATCGTCGGGATGATGTCCGATCCCTGGGTGATCGCATCGTTGATCGAGGTGAAGTGGTGATGTTGCGCCAGATACGTGCGGTTCTCATCGAGCACCAGCGTATAACCGTTGTCGCCATAGACCTCTGAAAAGGCGCCGTCGATCGTGACCGCCTGCCGGCTCGCCTTGACCGGCGACTCGCCTTTCTCGATTTTTACCGGCACGTGGCCGTTGACGATGAGTCCGCCCTCCGGATCCATATTGAAATCCTCGAGCAACCGGCGACAAAACGCCTTCTCGTGGATCAGTTTGAAATACGGATTCTTGGTTTCCTTGTGCGTCTCCTTGTCTTCCACAAAATGCGTTTCGAACGTGGCGATCTTGTCCTTTCCAAAGAGCGGCGAAAGCGGCCCGCACCAGAGATACCAGAACATGTCGAGATCCCGCGGATCGCGGTGGCGAAAGGCCCGATGAACGAGTTGATCAAGCGCATCGAATAGCGCGCGGCCTTCGTAAAGTTTCCCATCCACGGCCATCGGAATGAACGCGCCGTTCTCATCCACCGGCACGCAGCCATGGAAGATCAGGTTCCGGTCGCGGCGCAAATACATGCTGCCCTTCCGCGCGAGGTAATGCATTTGCTCCCAAAGCGTCTGACTCTGCGCGAACGAAAGCCGCATCTGCGCCATGCATTGCTCCTCCTCCGGTGACAGCGCATACGGATCGTCCCAGTTGATTGTGGGCAGGTGGGTGTCGCGCAGAGGATAGGTGACGCCGTCGATCGTCACGGTGCCCGTCGCCGGGTCAATCCGGTGCAGCAGGTTGCGGTGCTCGAGATTGAAATCGGGATTTCGCCGGATGGTCTGGCCTTCGACTTTGAAGAGGATGATCGACATCGCCTTCTGCATGCGCGCCATGTTCTGGGCATCCCGAATGCCCGAACCCCGCGTGGCGAAGTGCGTCGCCGGATCGTCGCCGTAAACCGTCCGGGCGAGTTTCTCCAGCGCCGCCATCGGAATCCCGTACCCCATTTCGAGTTGGAACAGCCGCTGATATCGGAGCGAAACACGCAGCACCGTGGCGATGCACGCCTCCTGGCCGAGGCACGCGCCCATCCAGGAAACGTCGTGATTGCCCCACGTGATGGAAACGTTCGGCTGACGCATGACATAGTCGATGACCTTGTCGATCCGCGGGCCGCGATCCCCGAAATCGCCCGCGACGATGAGTTCAGCGATCTGCAAATTTCGGATCACCCGGGCAAAGATGCGCAGGAACCAGAGGTCCTGGTTATGGGCGACAAACGTATCGAGGATGCCGTCCACATAGGCGTTTTCGCGCTCGAGATAGGGCGCGAACAGCAGCTCGCGAATCAGCGTGCGAAACTGTGGCGGCAGGACCTGGCGGACTTGATCGAAGTCATAATGGCGCACCAGTTCCCGCAATAATTCGAGCTCGAGGCGAATCTGCTTCCGGAGGAATTTCCGCCGGGCCTCCTGGTCCGCGAGGTCGGCCCGGAGATGCTCAAACGTCTCCCGCGGGTAGTAGATCATGTTGAGGAGCTGCAACTTCTCCTCGGCGGTGAGGCGCTCCCCGAAAGTCTTTTCCACGAGCGGACGCAGGCTGCCCGAGGCGTTATTGATGACGTGAATCAGCTTCTTGAATTCGCCATGCACGTCGCTGACGACATGGATGATTTCCTTCGGCAACGTGAGCAGCGCCTGCAGCTTGGCGATCGCGGCCAGCGCGGCATCGATGTTGGGATACTGCGCGCTGAGAGCGCGAAGATAGATGAGGGTGGATTCGTCCAGGGGCGCGGCGGAGCGAGCGCCCACGCTGCTGGAGGGAAGCGGCGTCATGCGCGCATTTTTCACGGATGAACTTTCAACTCAAGACATACCCGGTCGCCACCGCCGCGAACTCCGCGACCATCCTCGTCTCCCACGCGCTGTCGTGTCCAAGTTCCTTCGCCATCAGCGCCGCCACGCGTGGAGCGGCTTCCAGGCTGGCCCGCGCGTCGAGCAGCAAGGCCCGGGTCCGCCGCGCCAGCACGTCTTCGACGGTGCGCGCCATCTCGGTGCGGGCACCCCAGAGCACTTGGGCCGCGGTGTAGGGAAGCCGGGGGTGGATCAGTTCGCGGCTGCCCGTCTCCGATTCCATGATGCTATTGATCGCGCTGGAGTCCGACCCATAGGTCTGCAGGGATGAATCCGGACACGATTCAGCCATCCAACCGTGAATCCGCAGATGCTTCGTGGGCGATGATCGATGCGTCCACCCGGCAGCTCTCTCTGCTTGATCGACAACGTCCTCTCCCATCTTCCGGTAAGTCGTCCATTTTCCGCCGATGATGGTGATCAACCGTGAACCAGAAAGGAGGATGGCGTGGTCCCGCGAGAGTGCCGCGGTGCGCTCAGTCCCGCCGGACCGGACCAGCGGACGCAGACCGGCATAAACGCTCAGCACGTCCGACCGCGCGATCTTTCTGTTGAGATACCTGGAAGCATTCGCGAGGAGAAACTCGACTTCTTCGGCCATCGGCAACGGCTCCAGCGCGACGCCGTCCCGCGCGATATCCGTCGTGCCGACGATCACGCGCTCGTGCCAGGGAATGGCGAACAGCACTCGGCCATCGGGCGTGTGCGGAACCATCAACGCGGTCTCGCCGGGAAGGAACTCGCGCGGCAGCACGAGGTGCGCGCCCTGACTTGCTCTAATCGCATCCGGCGCGGAGGGATCGTCCAGCTTGCGGATCCCATCGGCGAAAACGCCGGTCGCGTTGATGACCGCGCGGGCCGCAATTTCATGATCCTCGCCGGTCTCCTCGTCGCGAACGCACGCGCCGCACACGATTCCGTGGTCTTTTCTAAGATCCGTGACGCGGACGTAATTCAGCGCGACGCCGCCTTGCGCGAAAATCGTTTGCGCCAGATTAATGGCCAGACGCGCATCGTCGAACTGCCCATCCTGATAGATCACCCCGCCGCGCAGACCGGTTTGGTCAATCGTCGGGATGCGCCGAACCGTTTCCGACCGGGAAAGGCAACGCGACGGACCGAGCCCAAGTTTGCCCGCCAGCAGATCGTACACTTTCAATCCGACGCCGTAGAATGGCAGCTCCCACCAACGATAAGCCGGGATGACAAACGACATTGGCCGGACCAGATGCGGGGCATTGGCGCACAACAATCCTCGTTCGCGCAACGCCTCGAGAACCAGCGAAACGTTCCCCTGCTTGAGATACCGCACCCCGCCATGGATCAACTTCGTGCTCCGGCTCGAAGTTCCCTTCGCAAAATCATGCTGCTCCACGAGCAGCGTCCGATACCCGCGCGCCGCCGCCTCGACCGCCGCTCCCAGTCCGGACGCTCCGCCTCCGATGACCAGAACGTCCCACGGTTCTTGTTGATCAAAGACGCGCCGGCAGGCCGCCTCGCGCTTCATGCCGGGTCCTGGCGTGAGCCATCATGCCGAATCCAGCCCACGGAGCGTTCCACCGCGCGGCGCCAGTCTTCGCGCAAGGCTGCCACTTCCTCTCCATTTCGCCGCGGCTCAAACCGGCGATCTTCGCTCCATTGGTTCGCAATCTCGGCGCGAGTTTTCCACAGGGACACCGCGAGACCTGCCAGATAAGCGGCTCCAAGCGCCGTGGTCTCGGTAACAACAGGCCGCACGACGGGCACCTGCAGAACATCGGCCTGAAACTGCATCAGGAGATTGTTCACACAGGCGCCGCCATCTACTCGCAGTTCCTGCAACTCGATCCCGGAGTCGCGATGCATCGCGTCGAGAACGTCGCAGGATTGCAGCGCGATGGCCTCCAGCGTGGCGCGGGCGATGTGGCCAGCGGTGCTGCCGCGGGTGATTCCCACGAGTGTCCCCCGCGCATAGGGATCCCAATGCGGCGCACCGAGACCTGAAAAGGCCGGGACGAAATAGACGCCGCCGTTGTCGGGAACGGTGTCGGCGAGCGTTTCAACATCGCGCGAGTGACGGATGATTCCCAAACCGTCACGCAGCCATTGCACCGCCGCTCCGCCGATGAAGATGCTGCCCTCGAGCGCGTATTCCGTTCGCCCATCTACGCGCCAGGCGATCGTGGTGAGCAGTTTGTTTTTCGACTCCTGAGGACGGTCGCCCGTGGCCATTAAAAGAAAACATCCCGTGCCGTAGGTATTCTTCGCCATGCCCGCTTCGAAACACGCCTGTCCAAATAGCGCGGCGTGCTGATCCCCCGCTATTCCACCGATCGGCAGTCCGCGAAGTTCCGTCCCAGGCCCCGCCTCCCCGCAAACGCCGCTCGAAGCCACCAACTGCGGCAGGGTGGAGCGCGGGATCCCGAGAATGCTGATCAGTTCATCGTCCCAGTCACCCGTATGAATATTGAACAGCAACGTGCGCCCGGCGTTGGACGGATCCGTGACGTGGACACGCCCCTCGGTCAGCTTCCAGACGAGCCAGGAATCGACGGTGCCAAACGCCAGCTCTCCCTTTTCGGCGCGAGCGCGCGCGCCATCGACATGGTCGAGCAGCCATTTCAATTTCGTCCCGGAAAAATAGGGATCGATCACCAGACCCGTCTTGCGCAGGAAAAGCGGCGCGTGCCCGTCGCTGATCAGTTGTTCGCACATTCCTGCCGTGCGGCGATCCTGCCAGACGATTGCCTTCGCCACGGGTTCTCCGGTCTTCCGGTCCCAAAGCAAGGTGGTTTCGCGCTGGTTCGTAATGCCGATTGCCACGACCTCTCCGCCGGCAGCGCACGCTTGCTGCAACGCTTCCGCGGCGACCCGGAGCTGCGATTCCCAAATCTCGCTCGGATCGTGTTCGACCCAGCCCGGACGCGGGAACCACTGCGGGAACTCTTCCTGCGCGCTCGTCACGACGCGACCATTTTGATCGAAGACGATGGCCCGGGAACTGGTGGTTCCCTGGTCGAGAGCGAGGATGCACTTCATGGGAAGCCGTCTGGCACCGCAGCTTACTCAAGAGGACCGCTGCCGAATCAACTCTCAACCATCAATACCCCGCGATTTCCCCAGCGCTGCCAGCCTCGGCCTATCAGCAATCCGATGCATGCTCCTCCGACGGTGTCGGAAAAATGATGGGCATTCGTGCCGATCCGCGCGGCCGCAATGAGCAGCGGGAGCGCCAGCAGCACGAGCCCCATTCGGCGGCGCAGCAGGAGGAGTGGCGCAATCAATCCGGTGGCGGCGGCAACGTGCCCCGATGGAAATGCCGCATAGCGGGAGTCGCCAAAGTGCGCGGGCCCATACCATCCGGATATCACCGGCGCGCTCGGCCGCGCGCGCCCCAGCGTGGCCCGGAGACCATCCGCCAGCAGGCCGGCCAGGGAAGACACCACCATCATCACCACAATAAACCGCACCGCGGAGTAACGCCCCATTCTCCACGCCGCGAAAGCCGCCGCGAGGCTGGCCACCATCAGCCACGGCCACGCGCCGAAGCAGCTGACCGCGCGCGCGACGGCGAGCGACTCTGGCGTGCGGTGACTTTCCACAAAAGCCTGCACCGGCGCGTCGGCCCAAAACGAAAGCGCGAGCAGAACCGCCAGACCCACCCAGACCGCAATTAGCCGCGCTCTTCCCATTTCCCAAGAGCCAGCACCACGTTTGTGCCGCCGAATCCGCTCGAGTTGCTGATGGCAACGCGCGGCTGCGCATCCACGGGCGCCGTGACGATCCGCACGCCCTCCGCCTCCCGGTCCAGCTCGGTGATATTCGCTGACACAGGCACGAAGCCTTCCTCGAGCGCCAGACAGCAAAACGCGGCCTCCTTGGCCCCGGCGAGCGAAAGGCCATGACCGGTGAGGCTTTTGGTGCTGCTGACCAGGGGCGTATGCGCACCGTTAAACACCGTTTTTAAAGCGCGCAGTTCCGCCAGGTCGCCCGCGGGCGTCGAGGTGGCGTGCGCGTTCACATAATCCACTTCAGCCGGCGAGAGCTTTGCATCCACCAGCGCGACATGCATCGCGCGCGCCAGTCCCTCGCCTTCCGGCTCCGGGGCCACCACGCTGTAGCCGTCACTCGCCTCTCCCCAGCCGAGCACCTCCGCCCGAATCGTCGCCCCGCGCCGTTGCGCGTGCTCCAGTTCCTCCAGCACCAGAACCACCGCGCCGCCTGCCACCGCGAATCCGTCCCGCTTCTGGTCGAAAGCGCAAGGGCTGATTGACGGATCCGTTTGCGTCGTCAGGGCGCGCAAACCGGCGAACGGCAGCACACTGAAATACGTGCAATCCTCCGCCCCCGCGACAAACACCACATCCTGCCGCCCCAGGCGGATGTGATCCACCGCGGCCCCAAAAGCGTGCGCGGATGATGCGCACGCACTGGAAAACCCGAGCGACGCGCCTTTGATCCGGAACGCCGCCGTCAGGTTCATGTTGAGCGTGCCGGAAATGCTCGCCGCCATCGCGAGGGGATAACAGCGCTGGATCCCGCGCTTGACCATTACGTCGAGGTATTCGTAGGTGAGCCAGATCGATCCACCGGACGCGCACATCGCGCCGGTGCGTGGATTGGAAACGATGCCCGCGTCCAGCCTGGCATCCGCAATTGCCTGCTCCATCGCGCAAAACGCGTACACGCCGTGCGGCGGCATGGAACGAAGTTGCTCCCGCGAAATGTGGTAGCCGGCCGGCCATGACCAGTCGTCGGTGCGGGTGTCCGGAAACGTGAAGCCTTTCACCGTCCCGGCGAGCTTGACGGGTACTCCGGGGCGATCGAGCTGATCGAAAATCTCGATGCCCGTCCGGGCCTCCCGGAGACTCGCGAGCACTTCGGCGCGACCGTTCCCGATGCTGGTGATGAAGCCGAGTCCGGTGACGACGACCCGCCTCATTCCCGGTCCGCGACTTTCTTCTCCAAAAAGCTTTCCACGTCACCCAGCGTGCGGAAGCCGCGCATCTCGCTGTCTTCAATCTCGAGATCAAGCGCATCCTGCACGTCCAGAACGATCTCGAGCATGGTCAGCGACTCAATCCGAAGGTCGGTCAGCAACGTGTCCGAAGTGGCGTTTTTCATCGCCTCATGTCCCGCCGCCGGAAGATAGCGGAACACAATGCCGCGCACGATGGTCGGGATGACGGCGACGTCATGGTTCTCACGAAAACGAAGGATCGCCGCAACCGTTTCATCGCTGCATTTGCGGAAATTGCGTTTGATCAGGTCGATTTCGTCGACGGTAAGCGAATGAGACACGGCTATCTTTCGTAAAGGTCCATCAACATCCCGTTTTTGGCCCGCAGCGTCAACGCCGGCTGCAGCGCTACTCGGTGGCCCGGCGCGAGTTTCATCCGCCAGCGCTGTGCAAGCGTGGCGAGGCAGAGAACTCCTTCCATCCACGCAAACGGCTCGCCGATGCACTGCCGGGATCCGGCTGAAAATGGGAAATAGCAGTATTTGGGTCGGGCGGCCTGCTCCTCTGGTGTCCAGCGCAGCGGGTCGAAGCGGTCAGGATCCGGAAAAAACCGCTGATCCCGCTGGGTCACATACTGCGAAAGAATGATCACGGAGCCAGCCGGGATGGTGTACCCGCCGATCTCAACCTCTCCGATAGCCTGCCGGGCAATCGACCACAGCGGTGGATAAAGGCGCAACGCCTCGGAGAAAACCATCCCGGTATAACTTAGCTGCCCGGCATCCTCCATCCGGGGGCGCCTGCCGCCAAGAATCTCGTCCACCTCCCGATGCAGCCGCGTTTCCGCGTCAGGGTTTTGGGAGAGCAGATACCAGGTCCATGTCAACGCATTGGCTGTGCTCTCATGGCCCGCGAGGAAGATGTTCATTAACTCGTCCCGCACCTGCAGATCCGTCATCCCGCTGCCATCGCCCTCCTCATCGCGGGCTTGCAGGAGCAGCGAAAGTAAATCGCGTCCGTCTGCTGCTGCCCCGCGGCGCTCCCGGATGATCCGGTAAATCACCTGATCCATTCGGGACCGGGCCTGATCGAACTCCGCCTGGTCCGACGGTGGGATCATCGACCTCTGGAAGTAGGCGAGGACCTCGCCGAGCGCATCACGCACCGCGATCGTGTCTGCTTCCACGTCGGCGCCGAAAAGCGTTTCTGCGACGATGATCATTGCCATCCAGTTCATCTCCTGCGCGATGTCTGCGCGCTGACCATCGGTCCATCTGTCCATGACGCGCTCGGCGGTGCGAACCATTGTTTCGGCGTAACCAGCGATGCGTTGTCGATGAAACGCTGGTTGCGAAAGTCGCCGTTGCCGCGTGTAGAAGCTCCCCTCTGAGACAAACAACCCGTTGCCGAGGACGCTTTTCACGTCCACCGCATACCACCGGGTGAAAGCGCGGTCCTGGGTGATGAGCACCTCACGGATCAGGTCGGGGTGATTGACCAGAAAGAAATCCCCGCCGCCGACATCGAAGCGAACGAAATCGCCATACGTATGGGCCAGACCGGAGAAGAAACGGATCGGGTCGCGCCGCATGGCCAGCAAATTGGCAGTTGCGGCAGCGGAATCAGGACCCGGCGGAAATGTCATCGGGAGACTTTCTAGGAGCCGGCGACCAGAGGCAATCCCGGCGCTTGCCTTCCCTGGTTCCTGAACCACGAACCCATTCTCGGCTCGGCTGGGTCCAAGGGAGGTCGGCCGAGAAGGGCGGGTTTAAAAAAAATGCCCCGCTTCCTGTTTCCAGAAAGCGGGGCATAAAACTGGCGACGTCCTACTCTCGCACGACCTTTCGTCGCACTACCATCGGGGCTGCAGCGTTTCACTTCCGTGTTCGGAATGGGAACGGGTGGGGCCACTCTTTCCAGCACATTGGGATCCTAAGCTTAGAATTCCACGTGGACAAGTTGTCGCG
>JADMIO010607298.1_pt1 | contig 13752 bp, 17 predicted proteins | sample 8958161 | NCBI WGS metagenome assembly JADMIO01 (sample SAMN16585339, study PRJNA669376) | soil metagenome | isolation source: Crop rotation soil | place: USA: Cullars Rotation, Alabama | collected 2011 | reverse complement strand
GCCGCGACTTCAAGTCACGTGAATTCCAAGCTTCGGATCCCACTGTGCTGGAAAGCGGACTCGGCGTCGAGTACGGCACGGCTGCCGCGTCCTCGCGTGGCAGCGCACGGGCCCGAGCCCCGATGGCGACCGCACCGATCCCGGTGGACAGCGCGATGAGGCCCGCCGCGAACAGCGTGCGCTGCATCGACAGTGGGACGTTGGGCTCCAGTAGGAACGGGTACGCCACCAGCGCAAGGAAGCTGGCCGCGTTCGAGGTCGCGTACAGCCACCATGGGTCGCGCCCGCCGCGCGCCGCGAACCACGAGGAGAGGAGGGGCGTCGTCGTGGCGAGCAGGAATGCCGGACCGCCCGCGATCACCGCGAGCGCGAGGATGACGTTGAGCGCCTCGGGCAGCGCGGGATTTCGCAGCGTCGAGACGTCAGCGGGCGCAAGCAGCGTCAGGACGACCGCGGCCACGCCGACACCGAGGTGGACGAACCGGGCACGGTCGGGCGCGACCCGGGTCGTGAGCACGTGGGCGTAGAGGTAGCCCGCGAAGAGGACCGTCGTGAAGAAGCACAGGCTGGTCGTCCAGACGCCGGGCGAACCGCCGAAGACGGGCAGGACAAGCCGGCCGCCGAGCAGTTCGAGACTGAACAGGAGGAACGCCGAGAGGCCGATGAGCGCGGCGAACGGCGCGGCGCGAACGCGGGCGGCGGCCGGTGCGGCCGCGGCCGGCCGGCGCGCGAGCGAGTCGAACGAGGCGTCGTACGTGGTCGCGGCCACGGGCGGAGAGCTCACGCATCCATTGGACCCGAGCGGCCGGTCCGGGCCAATGCGACGTTCGTACCGATCCGCAGCGGACCTCACGCCACCGCACGCCTGCGCCATCGGCCGCGGCGCATGATGCGGCTGTGCTGCAACTGGACGATCGCGACCGCTCGATGCTCGCGGGTGAGGAGGGTGCTGCCGTCGCGCTGGCGATGCGCCTGCTCGTCGCCGTCGGCGAGGCGCTGGACGCCCCTCACCTGATCGACATCACGCGCGCCCACATCGACGGCTGCCTGTACCACGGGCCGGTCGGCCTGGCGTTCGCGGAGCGACTCGTGGACGGTGGCGGGCGGGTCCGCGTCCCGACCACGCTCAACGTCTCCGCGCTCGACCTCCGGCACCCGGATCTTGTCCGTCTCGACCGGCCGACCCGGGAGGCCGCCCGCCGCCTCATGACCGCCTACGAGACGCTCGGCTGCGAAACGACCTGGACCTGCGCGCCCTACCAGCTGCCCGAGCGTCCGGCGTTCGGCGAGCAGATCGCGTGGGGCGAGTCGAATGCCATCGCCTTCGCGAACTCGGTGCTCGGCGCCCGGACCGAGCGGTACGGCGACTTCACCGACATCGCCGCCGCGCTCACGGGCCGCGTCCCCGCTGTGGGCCTGCACACCGACGACGGCCGACGGGCCACGCTGCTCGCGACGCTCGAAGGCGTCTCGGAGCGCGCGCTACGCGAGGATGCCCTGTACGCGCTGCTCGGACACGTGATCGGCCTGAACGCCGGCGGCGACGTCCCGGTGATCGACGGCCTCCCCGCCGAAGCCTCCGAGGATCAGCTCAAGGGCCTCGGCGCGGCCGCAGCCTCGAGTGGCGCCGTCGCCCTCGTCCACGTCGCCGGCGTGACGCCCGAGGCGCCGACGGTTGCCGCCGCCCTCGGCGACCGAGCGCCGGTCAGACGGTTCCGGGTGGCCCCGGCAGACCTCCGGGCCGCAGCGGCCCAGCTGACGACGGTCGCGGACGGCGAGCCCATCACCGCGGTCAGCCTCGGGACGCCGCACCTCTCCCTCGAGGGTTTCGCGCGCCTGACGCCGCTCCTGGCGGCGACGCGCCCGGCCCGCGGCGTGACGATCTACGTCTCGACGGGTCGGGACGTCGTGCGCCAGGTGGAGGCCCGCGGCTGGCTGCCGGCCTACGAGCGCCCGGGCATCGAGCTCGTCGTCGATACCTGCACCTACATCACCCCGATCCTGCCCGCGGGCGCCACGGTCATGACGGACTCCGGCAAGTGGGCCTGGTACGCACCGGCCAACATCGGTGCCCGCGTGGCGTTCGCGTCGCTCGAGGACTGCCTCCGATCGGCAGAGGAGGGGAGGGTCGTGCGCGACCTCGCCTGGCTCGATGCCTGAGTACCCGGCGCTCGTGCTCGACGAGCCGCTCTCGTTCTGGGGCGGCATCGACGCGACGACGGGCGAGATCGTCGACCCCCATCACCCGCAGCACGGGGCCCGAATCGCCGGGCGCGTGCTCGTGATGCCGTCCGGACGGGGTTCCAGCTCATCGAGCAGCGTCATGGCGGAGTGCCTTGCCAGTGGGACCGGACCGGTGGCGATCCTGCTCGGCGAGCCCGACGCGATCCTGGTCGTCGGCGCCTTCGTGGCCGCGGAGCTCGGCGGTCCGCGGTGCCCCATCGCCGTCATCGGCGAGGCGTGGCGGACGATCCGGACCGGTGACCGCATCGCGATCGATGAGGACGGACGACTCGACCTCGGGCCGCGCTGAGGACGGAACTCCCGAGCGTCAGGCGCTCGGCTTCGCCTGCTTGCGCGCTTCAGTCCGCTGGTCGGCCGCCTGGCGTGCCTTGAAGCGCGACTCGGCGCCCTCCCAACCCGCATCGATCGGGATCCCCTGCTCGTCGAGGTCCACCAGCAGCGGCGCATGGTCCGACGGGATCGGCACGCCCTTGCGGGCCTCGCGGTCGATCTCGGCCCAGACCACCCGCTCGGCGACCGGCGGTGTCAGGAGCAGGTGGTCGATCCGCATCCCGTAGTTCTTGTGGAACATGCCGGCGCGGTAGTCCCACCACGTGTAGCGTCCGGCGTCGGATCGGACGCGCCGGTAGCCGTCGATCAAGCCGTGGTCGAGCAGGACCCCGAATGCCGCGCGCTCAGGCGGCGAGACGTGGGTCCCGCCGTGGGCTCGGGCGGCCGCCCACACGTCGGCGTCGGTCGGCGCCACATTGAAGTCGCCACCGACCACCGCGGGCGCCGACACCGGAAGCGACTCGGCCACCCAGCGCGCGAGGCGCTCGTACCAGCGCAGCTTGCCGACGTAGAACGGCGAATCCACGACGCGCCCGTTCGGCGCATAGATCGACGTGAAGCGGATCCCGCCGCACACGGCGCTGACCATCCGCGCCTCGTCGAACGGGTCGAAGTCCTCCTCCGCGAGGGACACGTCCGCCCCGGCGCCGCTGTTCCGGACCGGCCCATCACCGAAGTTCGTGATCACGTCCGTCGCGCCGAGCCGGGTCAGGATCGCGACGCCGTTCCAGCGGCCCTCGCCGTGGTGGATCACCTCGTATCCGCGCGCCGTGAACGGCAGCATCGGCACTTCGAGGTCTGTGAGCTTGGTCTCCTGCATGAGCAGGACGTCGGGCTGGGCGCGATCGAGCCACCACTCGACCTTCTCGAGCCGGGCCTTCAGCGAGTTGACGTTCCAGGTCGCGATGCGCATCGACTGGCCCTAGAACCGGCGCCCGCGCTGGCGCGCGAGATCGAAGGTTGCCGTGTCAGCGATCGCCATGACGGCCATCGTCCCCGCCTGGACGGGGTCCGAGACCACCAGGTCCACCGCGTCCGTGATCGAGCCCACCATGTTCAGGGCGATGATCGGGATGCCCACCGCACGCAGCTCGTGGGCCGCCTTCGTGATGTCGCCGCCCATGATCGAACCCGCGAGGACCAGCAGCCGCGCCCGCGGCAGGTCCGCCACCGCCCGCACCGCGGCGGCGATGTTCGCCTCGCCGACGAGCGGGATCGTGTCCACGCTGATCCGCTCGCCGCGGAGGTTGTGCCGGTCCGCCTCGCTCACGGCCCCGAGCGCGACTTGGGCGACCTGCGCGCCGCCGCCCACGACGATCACCCGCTTGCCGAAGACGCGATCGAGCGATCGGGTGACCCTGGTCCCCGTGACGCCCGGAGCGTCCGCGATCAGGTGCTCGAGGTCGGCCTCGTCGAGCCCCTCCACCTCCAGCTCGATCTCCACGCCCGGCGGATCGCCGTCAATTCGCCGCACCGTGCTGAGCGTGCGGACGGTCCCGCCGGCCTCCGCGACCCGGCTGACGATCCCGGGGATGGCATCGGCCCGATCGACGTGGTCGACGCGAACCGCGCTGGTGTCGGGCGTGGCTGGCTTCGTCAACGCCCGACGGTCATCCCGCGGTCCGCGAGCCCCCTCTGGACGTCGGACAGCTGCTCGGGCACCAGGCCGCCCATCGGGTCGTGCTCCTCGTAGGCGAGGCCGAGGGATTCAAGCGCGGCTCGCGTCTGGGCGGCGTCGCTCGTGGTGAGCATCAGGGCGCCTTCCGTGTCTTCGGCCACCCCGACGATCCCGGTGATGTTGACGTTCCGCTCCGCCAGGGCCGTTGCCATCCGGGCCAGCGAGCCCGGGCGATCGTCGAGTTGGAGCGTGAACCAGACCGTCACCGACATCCTCCCTAGGCGGAGGATGGTACTCGCGGCCGGGCCTTCGCCGAGTGAGCCGGCTCGGCTGACAGCCAGACACCGACGCGCACGAGCGCGTGCCCCAGGCCTCGGCGGAGCGCGTTCGGCCGGGGCCGGGCGCTGCGCTCAGGCCCGGCACCGGGACCGGAGAGCAGCGCCGCGGCGCGCTCGGCGTGGATCGTGCGAACGATCGAGTCGTCACGGTGCAGCATGTCGGCCTCCTGCCGTCACTGGATGGTCACGGCCGCCGGATCGGCCGCCGCCGGCGCGGCGACCGGCTCCTCGCGGAGCGTCACGTCGCCGCTGCTCGTGGTGACGCGGATCTCGATGTGGTCCTGCCCGGCCTGAGGCTGACCAGCTCCCCGCAGGTCCGAGCGGATCTCCCCGGAGATGGTCCGGATGTCCGTCCAGACCGGGATCCCCGCCCCGACCCCGACGCGGACATCGCCCGACGCGGTCGTCGCGTTGATCGCGCCGCGGCGGACCAGCTCGATCGTGACGTCACCGGACGCGGTCGTGGCCTCGATGTCCGATGCCGCCTCGCCGACGCGCATGTCGCCCGAACCCGAGCGCAGCGTTGCTCGACCGCCCACGAACCCGACCTCGATGGACCCGGAGCCGAGGTTCGCCTCCAGCCCAGACCCTGCATGTCCGATCGCGATATCGCCGGAGCCGGCCTTGAGCCGGAGGTCGCCCGCCGCCGCGCGGACCTCGAGCGTGCCCGAGCCCGACTCGATGGCGCCGTCGCCGGCAATCTCCTCGATCCAGATCTCGCCCGATCCCGAACGGACGCGCGCCGTTCCGAGCCGGCCGTCGGCGGTGAGTCGTGCCGAGGCGATCTGGGCCACGAGGTTGCTCCCGGCCGGGGCCGTCACGACCACATCGAGCGGCCCGCGGCCGCCGAGGAAGCCCCAGCCGCGATCGGCCTCGCGGCCGAGCACGACGATCTCCTCGCCGCGCTGCTCCACGACGACATCGTCCGCCCGCGGTCCGTCCACCCGGACGATGGTCTCCGCGGTCGCCGTCGCCTGGATGCTGACCGACCCTGCGCCGATCTCGATCGTGAGCGACACCGGCTCAGGGGTTGCAAAGACCTTCTGCATCTCAGACCCAGCCCTTCATCCGGCGGCCCGAGGCGCGGAAGGCCCGCGTGACCTCGTCCCTGGTCCGCCCCGACAGGTCGACGTCGATCCGGACACCGCCGCCGCTCTCGCGCGTGGCGAGGCGGATCGCGAAGACCATCCAGGTGTTGAGTGAGTAGCCGCTCCGCGCCGCGAGGTCCTCCGCGCGTGCCTTGAGGGACTCCGGGATCCGGAGCGTGATCCGCGCGACCCGCTCGTCGCCCTCGACCTCGTCCGGCTCCGATGGCGACGGTCCGGGGCCATCGGCCGGCGGCGGCGACGGCGAGGCCGGGACGTCGACGACGAACTCCGGGTCGCGGCCACGCAGGCGGACGTCGACGGACCCCGCGGGAAGCTCCGTGGTGATCTCCGCGGCTGCCTGGGAGAGGGCGTCGAGCAGGGCCAGCCGGATCGCCGGATCCAGGGCGCGCGTCAGACGCTCGGCAAGGCCGGGGTCTGCGCCGCCGGCCGCGGCGGTCGCCTCGAGGTCCTCGCGAACCCGTTGGACGTAGGGGGTGATGTCCATGGACACCACGATGACATCATCATAGTGTCATGTCAAGTGGCAATCTGGCGCCACGCCGGTGTCGGCCTGGTGCCTCTATCCTCCCTGCGTGTCGCCGACCTCGCCCCAGGCCGCGCCCCAGATCCAGGTCTTCGGCTACGAGGACTCGCAGCCGACCCGTGCGGCCCTCCGGTTCTTCCGCGAGCGGCGCCTGCCCATCCACTTCGTCGACCTCCGGCGCCGCCCGATCGCCCCGGGCGAGCTGCGCCGCTTCGTGGAGCGCTTCGGGGCGGACGCGCTGCTCGATCGCGAGAGCAGGGCCTACCGCGCGGCGAACCTCGGCTACCTGCGGCTCGATGCCGACCAGGTCGTCGAGCGCCTCCTCGCCGACCCGCGGCTGCTGCGGCTGCCGCTGATCCGGCACGGCAACCGGGTCACGGCGGGTCCGGCGGAGGCGACGTGGAAGGAGTGGCTCGCCGCATCACCCCGTTCGTGAACGATCGGCGACGGACGGAACCAGCTCGCTCCAGCGTCACGCATTGGCTGCCATCCTCACCTGCGACGTGGAGGTCGATGTATGCCTGATTCGGTGAAGCCCCTGAGCGAGGACGTTCCCGCTTCCGGAGCACGTCCGGGGATCGGCGACCCGGCCCCGCCCGACCGGGACGCCGCCGAGGGCCAGCCGCATCCCGATGCATCGGTGCCGCTCGCCCCGGTGCGCGGTCACGGCTCCGAGGGCGAGGGCGAGTGGCGGCGCAGCGGCCGGATCAAGGTCAAGCCCGAGGCCGCAGATCGGGCGATGCCGGGCGGCCTCTCCACCGAGGACGAGCGGCTCCTCGAACGCCCGCGCCGGCCCGACATCCTCGACACCGACCCGTGGCGCGCCCTCCGGATCCTGTCCGAGTTCGTCGAGGGGTTCGATGCGCTGGCGGCGATCGGACCCGCGGTGTCGGTGTTCGGGAGCGCGCGGACTCCCGCGGGGCACCCCCACTACGAGCTCGCACGGCGGATCGGGCGGCTGCTCGCCGAGAGTGGCTACGCCGTGATCACGGGCGGCGGACCGGGGGCGATGGAGGCCGCCAACCGGGGCTGCAAGGAAGGCGGCGGGCTCTCGGTCGGCTGCAACATCGAGCTGCCCCACGAACAGGACCTCAACGCCTACGTCGACCTCGGCGTGGAATTCCGCTACTTCTTCGCCCGCAAGACGATGTTCGTGAAGTACGCGGACGCGTTCGTGATCCTGCCCGGCGGCTTCGGCACGCTCGACGAGCTGTTCGAGGCGCTGACACTGATCCAGACCGGCAAGATCCGCCACTTCCCGGTGATCCTCGTCGGCAGCGAGTACTGGCGTGGCCTGCTCGCGTGGGTCCGCGAGGTGCTGCTCCAGTACAACGCGATCGGTGCCGCGGACCTCGACCTGCTGCGGCTCACGGACGACCCCGAGGAGGTCGTCCGGATCGTGAAGGAGTCGCAGCGGAGCGGCGGCCTCGAGGGCGACGTCGCGGGAACCCACTCGATCCGCGACTGACGGGCCTCGGCGGGGGGTGCGTGCGGCCGGGCGGGCCTCAGTCGGGGAGGGCGATCTCGATCTGGCCGCTCCGGATCCGGACCGGGTAGTAGCGGAACCGGCGGATGCGCGTGAGGCGTCGGGCTTCGGCCTTCTTGCCGGGCGGCTCGGGCTTGTCGGGCGAACCCGGCGGGCTCCAGGTGGGGTGGTAGACGCCGTCGGGGTCGAGGCCGCCGGTGGTCGGCATCTGGGCGGGGTCGCCACTCTCGAGGTCGAACCGGCCGTTGTGCAGCGGGCACGCGACGATGCAGCCATCGAGCACGCCGATGGACAGTGGTGCCGCCATGTGCGGGCATCGATCGTCTACCGCGTAGATGCCGTTGGGAGTGTGGGCGAGGAGCACGTCCTGCTCGTTCACCGTGACACGGATGAGGGCGCCGGGCGGCAGGTCGTCCGCGGCGAGCACGGGGCGATAGTCGGCGTCCGCGGCCCCTGGAGCCAGGAGTCGCGGGCGGAACGCGGCGACGCGCGGCACTGAGGTCGTGTCAGTCATCGGGGCGATGGTAGCCGCGGAGCCGGGCGATGACGCCGGAGCCGCTGCGGAGCCGACGACCTATTCGAGCATCTCGGCGCGCACGGTCGACGCTGCGGCCGTTCCGGCGGGAGTCGCAGGAACCGTGCCCTGGGTCGACGCGGCCGACGCGGCCGACGCGGCCGGCGCGGCCGGCGCCGTCTCCGGGCCGAACGACTTCCGCAGCGCCAGCTCGCGCATGAACAGCGAGCAGATCAATGCGGCGATGCCAGTGACCACGCCCATCAGGAACGTCTGCGAGACCCCGAAGCTGAACGCGTCGTAGATGCCCTTGACGATGTTCGGCACAAGCGCCTGCAGCGGCGGCGGCAGCGCGGCGGCCAGGGCAGCCGCAAGGTCGACCCCGGCGCCCGTCGCGTCGGTCTGGCCGGAGCTCGCGATCGCCGCGATCTGCGTCGCGGCCTCCTGCGGCACGCCGTTGTTGACGAGGCTCGGGACGAGGTTGTCCTTGAACGACGTCGCGAACAGCGTTCCGGCGATGGCAAGCCCGACCGAGCCGCCGATCTGGCGGAAGAACGTGAGGTTGGAGGTCGCGACGCCGAGCTTGGAGAACGGCACCGCGTTCTGGACGACGATCGTGTAGACCGAGAGCGTGGGCCCGATGCCGATGCCGGTGATGAACATCCCGATCCAGAGCGTCGTCGTCGCCACGTCGGTCGTGAGCGTCTGCGACAGGATGATCAGCCCGACGCTCATGATCGCCAGGGCGCCGACGATCAACGCCTTGTACTTGCCCGTTCGGGACACCAGCGCACCGGCGACGATGGAGGAGCCGATCAGCCCGATCAGCATCGGGAAGATCTCGTAGCCCGAGGCCGTCGCGCTGTCGCCGCGGACCACCTGGAACCAGCGCGGCAGGAAGATGATCGCGCCGAAGAATCCGAAGCTCACGAGGAACGTCGAGAGCATCGACGTCGAGTACGTGCGTCCGCGCCAGAGGTCGAGCGGAACGATCGGCTCCTTCGCGAACCACTCGATCACGAGGAAGATCGCGGTGCCGACGAGGCCGGCAAGGATGAGGCCGCCGACCTGGGGCGCCGTCCACTCGGCGCCCACCTTGTTGGTCAGGCCGACCAGCAGCAGGATCATCGAGATCGTGAAGACGAGGCCGCCCAGATAGTCGAAGTTCCGGCTCGCGTTCTTCGCCTTCATCGTCGGCAGCAGGCGCCAGATCGTGTAGAGGCTGACGATCCCGATCGGGATGTTGACGTAGAAGACCCAATGCCAGCTGACCTGATCGGTCAGGAAGCCGCCGAGCGCGGGCCCGACGATGAACGAGATGCCGAACACCGCCCCGAACAGGCCCTGGTAGCGGCCGCGTTCAGCGGGCGTGAACAGGTCGCCGATGACCGCCAGCGAGATCGGGAAGAGGGCGCCGGCGCCGAGGCCCTGGATGCCTCGGAACAGGATCAGCTGCCACATCTCCTGGCTCAGGCCCGACAGGGCAGACCCGATCAGGAACAGCGTGATGCCGATCATCAGCAGCGGCTTGCGGCCGTAGATGTCGGACAGCTTGCCGTAGAACGGCACGGAGATCGTGGACGTCAGGAGGTAGATCGTGACGACCCAGGTGTAGAGCTCGTTGCCGCCGAGATCCGTGACAATCCGCGGGAGCGCGGTCCCCACGACCGTCTGGTCGAGGGCCCCGAGGAACAGGCCAAGCAGGATCGCGAGCAGGATCTCGATCTTTGCGCGATGCGAGATCCCGAGGGCCGGGTCCTGCTCGAGGGTGGGAAGAGCGGCGGGCCGCTCCTCCACGTAACCGCTTTCCATCAACAGGGTCCCTTCCGCATGTGGTCATGGGCGCGACCGGTGAAGGCCTCCTCGGCCTCCGCCACGATCGCCGTCTGGAGGTCGGCCATCGCGGCCGAGATTCGGGTGAGCTGTTCGGGTCCGAGACGCTCGAGCAGGCGGTGCATCACGTCGTCGCGCACGAGCTGGACCTCGTGGAGCGCCTCCCGGCCGCGCGCGGCCGGCCGGACGAAGACGACGCGTCGATCCTCGGGACGGCGCACGCGCTCGACGTAGCCGTTCTCCTCCATCCGGTCGATCAGGCCCGTCGCGTTCGAGAACGACACACCGAGCATGTCCGCCAGCCGGCTCATCGGCATCTCGCCGTGGTGCTCGAGCAGCGTGAGCACCTGCACCTGCGTCATGCTGATCCCGCTGCGCAGGACGTCCTGCGACGCGGCACACCGGAGCTCCCCGAGCGCTCGCCGGAATTGGGCGAAACTCGACATGACGGCGTCGGCCGTCGCGGGTACGGAGTGGTCCAGGTTGCGTTCGGCGTCGTCTTCGACGGCGCGTTCGGGGATGGTTCGCATGAGGTGAAACATCCTACGCATCTGAATGATTTCGTCAACATGAAGTGTTTCGGGGGTGGGCGATGCGGCTGGCGTGGATGATCGAGCCCCAGCAGGGGCTCACCTATGACGAGCAGGCGGCGATCGCGCAGCGGGTCGAGGCCGCCGGCTTCGACGCCCTGTTCCGCTCCGACCACTACCAGTCGTTTCCGGGCCCCGCCGGGCTCCCCACGACCGACGCGTGGGCCGTGATCGCTGGGCTTGCGCGCGATACGTCGCGCATCCAGCTCGGGGCGCTGGTGTCCCCCGTCACGTTCCGGCTCCCGGGCCACATGGCAAAGGTGGCCATCACCGTCGACGAGATGAGTGGCGGCCGGGTGGAGCTCGGCCTCGGCACGGGCTGGAACGAGGATGAGCACCGCCAGTACGGGTTCCCGTTCCCGCCGATCGAAGACCGGGCCGAGATGCTCGAGGAGCAGCTCGAGATCGTGGCCGGCCTGTTCCACGGTGAGGACGGCTGGTCCTTCCGCGGCCGCCACTACGCCGTGGACGGAGCGCTGTTCCGACCGAAGCCGGCAGCCGGCCACCCGCGGATCCTGGTCGGTGGCCGCGGCACGCCGCGCTCCACGCGCATCGCCGCGCGATTTGCGGACGAGTTCAACATCACGACGACCGATCCCGACAAGATCCGCGAGGTCTACGGCTGGCTCGACGGGGCCTGCCGCGACGCGGGGCGGGACCCGTCGACCGTGACCCGGTCCGCGATGGTCGGGGTGCTGGTGGGCCGCGACGACGCCGAGGTCGACCGGCGGATCGGTGACCTGCTGCGCCAGATCGGGCGGCCGGAAACCGACACGTCGTGGTACGCGGAGCGGCGCCCGAAGCAGATCGCGGGGACGCCCGACGAGGCGCGCGCCTCGCTCGCGCGCTACGAGGCGGCCGGCGTCGAGCGGGTCATGCTGCAGTCCCTGATCCCGCGCGACCTCGACATGATCGACCGCGCCGCGGAGATCCTGATGCGCTGATCCGCGTCGACGTGGGGCGCCTTCACCCGGTCATCCCCTGTCACTCACCGCTGCCAGCGGTGGTAGACGTGGAATCCGGCCAGGTTCCCGTCAGATGTGGCCGTCTCACCGGCCGGGGTGGTACCTGACACGGAATTGCCCGGAGTGGCCGCCTACCACCGGCCTTGGCGGTGATTGACCGGACGAGCCACGCGCGGCCCGCCGCCGTGGAGGCGGCGGTCCCGCCGCGGCGATGAGGCGCGCCGATGCGCGCGCGAAAAAGCCGGGTCGCGGGCGTACGGCGGCGACAGGCGCGCAGCGCCGCCCTGGCCCGGGGTCCGGGGCAGGCCCCGGCCTGCGTCGCCGTCTTCAGGACGCGTTCAACCGCCGCGGACGATCGCGAAGGCGAGGCCGTCGTGGCCCTTCACGCCGACGACCTGGATCTCCGTGGCGATCACGCGCGAGTCTCGCGCGAGCGCCTCGTTGAAGCGGCGCATGCCGTCCGCCCGGGAGTCGCCGACATCCTCGCCCAGCGCCACTGATCCGCCGCGGACGACGTTGTCCGCGATGATCAGCGCGCCCGGCCGCGCAAGCCGCACCGCGTAGTCGAAGTACTCGGCGTACGGCTCCTTGTCCGCGTCGATGAACGCCAGGTCGAAGGGCGCCTCGCCCCCGCCGACCATCGCTGCGAGCGTCTCCAGCGCCGGCCCGACGCGCACCTCGACTCGATCGGCGAGACCCGCGCGTGCCAGGTTCGAACGCGCCACCTCAGCGTGCTTCGGGTTGAGCTCGAGGGTGACGAGACGCCCACCGGGCGCCAGCGCTCGCGCCATCCAGATCGTCGAGTAGCCCGCGAGCGTCCCGACCTCGAGGATGCGCCGGGCGCCCATCGACGATGCGAGGATCTGGAGCAGCCGACCCTGCAATGCCGAGATCTGGATCTCGGGCATGCCGGCCACCCGCGTTGCCTCGAGCGCCGCCTCGAGGGCGTCGTCGGACCCGATCAACTGGCGCTCGAGCGCGCGATCGATCGCCGCCCACCGCTCGTCGCTCATCCCGTCATCTCACCCCGGCGCAGCAGCCCGAGCCGCCGAAGCGGTCCGTACCGGAACCACGCCCGACCGACATAGCGCTCGAAACCGACCGGACCGAACGCCCGCGAATCCCGCGAATGCCCGTCGTGGTCGCCGACGAGCCAGGCTTCGCCGGGCGCCAGCTCGAGGAGGCCCTGCTCGACGTGCACGTGGCCGGACCGCGCCTCGACGCGCTTGATCGCGAGGAGCTCGCTCTCGGGCTCGCGGAACACCACCACCGATCCCGGCCGCGGCCACCGCCGCCCGGTCGGGTCGACCAGCAACCAGTCTCCCGGCTCGATGGCCGGCAGCATCGAAACCTCGATCACCGCGACGCGCCAGACGCCGTCCCGGACGCGCCCGAGGAGCCCCCGCAGCCCTCGGGGCCTGGTTCCCGGGATTCCGACTGAGTCGGACGCCAGGACCGATTCGGTTCGGCCCAAGCCGGCTTCATCCGTCAACCAGCGCCCACGGTGCTAGGTGGTGCCGATCTGCGGCCAAGCCTGACTCGACGGTCCCGTGCCGTTCACCTGCGTCGAAATGCCCGCTGCCGGCGCCGGGAACCCGGCCGCCGCGGCGCCGAGTTCAACCGTTCGCCGGCACCAGCTGCTGCATCCGGGTCGCGGCCGGGCCGCCCGTCTCGCGCCACATCGCGTCGATCTGGTCGATCAGGTCGAGCAGCTTCTGCGCCTCGGCGATGTCGACCGTCCGCTTCACGATCGAGCCCTGCTTCGAGGCCTTCCAGCACACGTCGTGCAGGTCGGGGAACTTCGTGACGTGCTCGGGCTTGAAGTAGTCGTGCCACAGCACGTCGATGTGGTGCTTCGCGAGCTCCGCGCGCTCCTCCTTGATCACGAGGCAGCGGGCGCGGAAGACCTCGTCGTTGGAGTCGTGATACTTCTGGATGATCTTGTAGCAGGACTCGGCCTCGATGCGGGCCTGCTGCGGGTCGTAGACCCCGCACGGGATGTCGCAGTGGGCTCGGGCAACGGTGCTCGGCGCGAGCCACCGGGTCAGGCGGGACATGGCACTCCTTCGGGCAGGTGGAGTTCGCACGACCGCTCGCAAGCGGGCTCCCGATCTGGGGTGGGGCCAGTTTCCGAGCGCACCCGAGCGCTTTCCAGCACATTGGGATCCTAAGCTTAGAATTCCACGTGGACAAGTTGTCGCG
>JADMIO010607297.1_pt1 | contig 13752 bp, 12 predicted proteins | sample 8958161 | NCBI WGS metagenome assembly JADMIO01 (sample SAMN16585339, study PRJNA669376) | soil metagenome | isolation source: Crop rotation soil | place: USA: Cullars Rotation, Alabama | collected 2011 | reverse complement strand
CGACAACTTGTCCACGTGGAATTCTAAGCTTAGGATCCCAATGTGCTGGAAAGAGCAAGGCCAACGTCAACCCCGTCATCACCTCGTCTGTGAACGCCCCGACCTTCGGCCAGTCGGTCGACTTCACGGCCACCATCAACCCGGCGGCGCCGGGCGGCGGCACGCCGACCGGTTCGGTGAGCTTCAGCGTCGACGGCGTCGCCCAGCCGGCGGTCTCGCTCATCGGCGGCAAGGCTACCCTCAGCCTGCTCAACCTCTCTACCGGCAACCACACCCTCGGCGTCTCCTACACCGGCGACACCAACTTCAACGGCGGCAGCTCCGCCCCCTTCACGCAGACGATCCTGCAGTCGGGCTCGGCCCTGACCCTCTCGGTCCCGGGCAGCTCCGCCTTCGGCCAGTCGATCGCCCTGACCGCGTCCGTCACCGCCCAGGCGCCCGGCTCCGGCACGCCCACCGGCACGGTCACCTTCATGGTCGACGGCGTCGTCCAGGCCAACGTCAACCTGAACGGGGCCGGCCAGGCCAGCTTCGTGACCAGCACCCTCACGGCCGGCAACCACTCGATCACCGCCATCTACAACGGCGATAACAACTTCGCCGCCAGCACCGGCGCCGCCAGCCAGTTCATTGGCCCGACGACCCCGACGGTCACTCTCTCCTCCGACTCCGTCGTCGCCGACGAGGGGCAGCAGATCAACTTCAACGTCGTCGTCGCCGCCCCCGGCGTGCCCGCCGCTCCCGCCGGGACCGTGACGCTCGTCATCGACGGCAACCCGCTGGTCACCCTGAACCTCGACGCCTCGGGCCGCGCCGCCTTCAGCACCCGCGGCCTGAACGCCGGCTCGCACTCGGTGCAGGCCCTCTACTCGGGCGGCACCAATTTCGTGCCCGCCAACTCCGTCACGCAGACCCAGACCGTCAGCGCGGTGACGCCCGTGATTGTCCCCGAAGCCATCAGCGTAGCGGCCGGCAAGCGCTTCACCATCACCGTCGAGTACCTCAACGCCCAGGGTCAGATCGCCTCCGGCTTCAACGGCTCGGTGACCCTGAGCTCGCGGCCGGGCGGCCTGAGCGGCCCGGTAACGGTGACCGCCGTCAACGGCGTCGCGGTCTTCAGCGGTCTGAGCCTCGGCCGGGCCGGGACCTACACCCTGCATGCCACCTCGCCGGGCCAGCTCCAGGCGACCAGCGCCGTCCTGGTGACCGCCGGCCGGCTCAAGGTCCGCGGTCGGGCCCTGCAGGAAGTGGGCGTGCCGTTCACGCTGTCGGTCAGCGCCGTCGATGTGCGGGGCGCCCTCGACAGCCGCTTCAGCGGCCGCATCAGCATCGCGATCCTGCGTGGTCCGCGGGGCGCCCGTCTCCGCGGCAACGTGACCGTGCGGATGGTGCACGGCAAGGCCACGCTCAAGGGGCTCAAGGTCAACGTGGCCGGGACGTACTTCCTCCGGGTCAGCGCCGGTCCGGCACTCTCGGCCCTGTTCAAGATCAGCGTGCTGGGCGCCGGCCGCCGTCTGTCGTAGTCGTCGAGCTCCGCGTGACGAGTTTCGTCACGCGGACGCGCTGGTGTAGTGTAGTCGTCACGCCACGCGTGATGACTCCGTCACGCGGAGCATGACGACTACCGGACTGGTGAGTGGTGAGTGGTGAGCTGACCACTCACCACTCACCACTCACCACACTCACCGTCGTGCTACCGGAAGGCCCGAGAGCGGTTCGTTCAGGACCTGCTGCCAGACGACGGGATAGAGGCTCTCGAGTCGCTCCAGGGGCGCCTTGGCCAGGAGCCAGTGAGCCTGCGCCTGCTGTGGGATGCCGGGGGGCACCTCGGGCAGGCGCAGCAGCATCTGGCCGCGCGGGTCGGGGCGGCGGCCGAGGTTTGCCTCCGCCAGGAAGCGCTCCACGTGCGCGTCCTGGATCAGAGCGCGGAACTTCTCGGCGTCGACGGCGCCGGCGACGAGGTCGGTGCTACGGGTGAGCGCCGACTTGCGGATCTCGTAGGCCCAGCGGGCTTCTTCCAGCAGCTTCTGGCCGCCGACCTTGCCGGGCACGGCGTGCACGACGGAGCCGTCGGGGAGGCAGAAGTAGCTGGCGACGTTGCCGCCGACCTTCTGGCCGTTGATGATCTGGAACGTGCCGACCTTGAGATAGGTCGACACGTAGTTGTCGCGGAGGTAGTCGGAGACGCGGCGATCGGACAGGGCGTTCACACGGAACGCTTCGGCGTTGTTTCAGGTGAACTCGCGGTCTTCGAAGTTGCCCGAGAGATGCACCATGAAGACGAGCTTGCCGTCCTTGCGCGCCTGTCGGAACGCATCCGGAGGATGCTTGACGAAGCAGATATCGGTGCCGAGCTGGTCCGCTGCACAGGCAGCCTTGCCCGGGGGCGGTGCGATCGCCGGCTCCTCCGCAGGCAAGGGCGCCAGCGGCGGCGGGTCGGGCAAGCCGGGAGCGGGCCGGCGCTCCAGGCCGGCGGCGAGCGCCGCGGGACGCTGGAGCACCTCATCCTCGACGGCCGGAGCCGGGTGCTCGATCTCGACGATGATCGGATTGGCCCCCGCCATCTCGACGTGGCGGCGCGGCCCGCTCATGCCGCTGACGGCGAGCAGCGCCAGGACCACGAGCCAGGCACCGACGCCGCACATGGTCGCGACGATGAGCCAGGGGACCTCGGGGTCGCGTGCGGGCAACGCCACCTCCAGGGGCGTCGCTGGCGGGCGCTGGCGTCGCGTGACCGACACCAGCTTGCCAACACGAGGGGGGTGCAGAGTCGATGAGGGCATGCGGCTTCTCCTCCTGACTGAGTTGACGGGGAAGGGAGATAGGGCAACTACCTCAACCGAACGAAAGTAATGCTAGCACCGGGCGCGCAACCCCACAATGGCGAGCATAGCCCGCCGCGCAGGCTGCAATTGACTCTTCTCGGCCAACGACTAGTACCGCAGGTCTGAACTGCGATGGCACGAAACGGCGATATCTGGCAAAATAACGTGGCTGTCCATTTTATCGGGCGACAAGGAGGTTGCTCATGTCGGGGTCCGCTGCCAAGGTAATCATCACCGAACGTCAGCAAGAGGTTCTCCGAGATCTCATGAATGGCCGCACCACTCCCGTGCGGCTGGTCCAACGAGCCACGATCGTGTTGCGGAGCTTCACTGGCGTGAAGAACGCTGACATCGCCCAAGAAATTGGCCTGGGGCCGGATGCGGTAGGCCTGTGGCGTCGGCGCTGGGCCAAGGCGTGGCCACGTCTCACCGTGTTCGAGTGCGCTGAGAACACAGCCGACTTGCGGCGGGCCATCGCCGCTGTGCTCGGCGATAAGCCGCGGAGCGGTAATCCCGGCAGGTTCACGCCCGAGCAGATCACGCGCATTCTGGCCCTGGCCTGCGAGCCGCCGGAGAAGTCGGGACGGCCCATTACCCACTGGACGAACGCCGAATTGGCGGCCGAGGCGATCAAACAGGGGATCGTGCCGTCGATCTCGGCGTCGCAGGTGGGCCGGTATCTGCGCGAGGCAGAACTGCAACCGCATCGCAGCCGGTACTGGTTGAATACCAAGGAGAAGGATCCCGAACAGTTCCAGGCGAAGGTCGAAGAGGTGTGCGATTGCTATCTCGAAGCGCCGCGCTTGTACGCCGAGGAGAATACGCACACGGTCTGCACCGATGAGATGACGGGCATCCAGGCGCTGGAACGAATCGCGCCGACGTTGCCGCTGGGGACGGGAAAGACCGAGTGCCGCGAGTTCGAGTACGAGCGGCACGGCACGCTGACGCTGATCGGCAACTTTCACGTGGTGACGGGGGAACTGGTGGCGCCGAGCCTGGGCCCGACGCGCACGGAGGCTGATTTTGTCCAACACATAAGCCAGACGGTGCACACGGATCCGGAGGCGCCGTGGGTCTTCGTGGTGGACAACTTGAACATCCACGTCTCGGAGGGCCTGGTGCAGTGGGTCAACCAGTTCTGCTCGCTCGAGCAGGATCTTGGAAAAAAAAGGCAAAGCGGGAGTGCTGAAGTCGAAAGCATCGCGGCAAGAGTTTCTCTCGGCCAAGAGCCATCGAGTTCGCTTCGTGTACTTGCCCAAGCACACGTCTTGGCTCAACCAAATTGAGATCGTGTTTGGGGTGATCATGCGCAAGGTCATTCGACGGGGAAGTTTCACATCGACGGCCGATCTGCATGACAAGCTGGTGCGTTTCATCGCGTACTTCAACGAGGTCTTCGCCAAGCCGTTCCGCTGGACCTTCACCGGTCGGCCCCTGCAAACTGGCGAACAGAAGAAGACAGGCAAGCGACGCCAACGGTTCCAACGGATTAGCGATTTGCGGTACTAGCAACCCCACAATGGCGAGCATAGCAAGGGGCCCCCTTGCTTGCGCGGCGGGCTATCTCTCCGCGCAGGCTGCAATTGACTCTTCTCGGCCAACGACTAGCAACCCCACAATGGCGAGCATAGCAAGGGGACCCCTTGCTTGCGCGGCGGGCTATCTCTCCGCGCAGGCTGCAATTGACTCTTCTCGGCCAACGACTAGAATCCTACATTCGCTGCGTTGCGTCCCTTCCCTCTGGAAGGCCCCTTGCCGTGTCTGACGATCAAGAAAACACTCGCCTGGAAAAGCTGCGCAAGATCGAGCAACTCGGCCTCGACCCGTGGGGCCAGCGCTACGACGAACATCAGGCGATCCAGGAGGTCCTGGCCCTGCCCGCCGACGCGCCGGAAGCGGAAAGGCCGCGCGTGAGGGTAGCGGGTCGCATTGTCAGCCGGCGCATCAAGGGGAAAGTGCACTTCCTTGACCTGTGGGACTGGTCGGGACAGCCGACGATGCGCTCGACGGCGGGGCTGGAAGGGAAGTACGATGCCGCGGAGTACGTGGACTGGTCGAGCCGGGTGCAGGTCTTCGTCGGGCAAAGGCAGGTAGGCGACGTCGGCTGGGCGCTGGCCCAGGAGCTGGACCTCGGCGACCTGCTCGGCGTGGAAGGCACTTTCGGCCGGACCAAGACCGGCGAGCCGACGATCTTTGCCGAGAAGCTGACGTTCCTGGGCAAGTCGCTGCAGCCGCACCCCGACAAGTGGTCGGGCATGCAGGACATGGAATTTCGGCTCCGCCACCGCTACCTCGACCTGACCTACAACCCGGAGATGTTCGACCGCGCCAGGAAGCGCATCAAGATCATCCGCACGATCCGCTCGCATCTCGATGCCGAGGGCTACCTCGAGGTCGAGACGCCGGTGCTCCACGCGCTCGCCGGCGGCGCCGCGGCCCGCCCCTTCGTGACGCATCACAACGCTCTCGACATCGATCTCTTCCTCCGCATCGCCCTGGAGCTGCACCTGAAGCGGCTGCTCGTCGGCGGCGTGGAGAAGGTCTACGAGATCGGCCGCGTCTTCCGCAACGAAGGGATCAGCCAGCGGCACAATCCCGAGTTCACGATGCTCGAGCTGTACCAGGCGTACGGCAACTACGAGACAATGATGGACCTCACCGAGGGGCTCATCGTTGCCTGCGTGGACAGTCTCGGCGCCGGCCGGCACATTCCGTACGGCGACAAGCTCATCGACTTCACCTCCCCCTGGCAGCGCAAGAAGTACGCCGACCTCTTCCACATCCACGTCGGCGTGGCCATGGACGACACCGAGGGAGTGAGCCGCGCCTTCTCCGCCCTGGGCCTGAACCCCACGGGCAAGCATCACGATGTGCTGGTCCATCACCTCTTCGAGGAGAAAGTGGAGAGGAACCTGGCGGGCCCGGTCTTCGTCTACGACTACCCCGCCTCGCTCTGTCCCTTGACCAAGCGGCAGGCAGGCAATGCCGCGGTGGCGGAGCGCTTCGAGCTCTACATCCAGGGCATGGAGCTCGCCAACGCCTACACCGAGCTGAACGACCCCTTGATGCAGGAGCAGACCTTCCGCCAGCAGCTCGCGGGCCTGCCGGAGGAGGAATCGATGGCGAAGATGGACGAGGACTTCATCCGCGCCCTGCGCCACGGCATGCCCCCCGCCGGCGGCCTCGGCGTCGGCATCGACCGTCTTGTGATGCTGCTGACCAACACGCAAACCATCCGCGATGTGATCCTTTTCCCTTTGTTGAGGCCGTCAGTAGTCAGTAGTCAGTAGTCAGTAGTCAGTAGTCAGTAGTCAGTAGTCAGTAGCGTTGAGGGTTGATTCTCTCGAGAGCGAGGCAATGGCTCGGACAAACTTCGAGAATCTCAGAGATACAGTCGGCAAGCAGGTAATTCGCTCTTCAGACAGCATCGGAGCAAACATCGCGGAAGGCACTGGCAGAGGCACTTATCAAGACAATCGACGCTTCGTGCGGACCGCACGCGGTTCTCTGTACGAGACGCGCCACTGGCTGAGGCGAGCCTATCGACGAGGCCTTCTGAAGGACAAGCAGATCACCTCTCTGAAGAACACGCTCGACAACTTGTCCCCAATGCTGAACTCGTATTTGAAATCCATCGGCAGAAAGAACTCCAGCGACGGATGCAGCGGCTGACTACTGACTACTGACTACTGACTACTGACTACTGACTACTGACTACTGACTACTGACCGAATCAAAGGAGTGATTCTGTGTACAAGTTCCTGCTCTGCTGGCGCTATCTCAAGACGCGCTACCTCGCGTTCATGTGCATCATGAGCGTGATGCTCGGCGTGGCGACGCTCATTGTCGTCAACAGCGTCATGAGCGGCTTCAGCACCAAGCTCCGCGAGCGGCTGCATTCCTTGCTCTCCGACGTCGTGCTCGAATCGCTCAGCCTCGACGGGTTCAGCGACGCGGAAGGGAAGATCGAGAAGATTCGCAAGCATCCCTTCCTGGGGCCGCGCGTGACGGCGCTGGCGCCGACGATGGAAGTGTTCGCGATGCTGCAGTACCGCTATCCCAACGGCGAGCTGATCACCCGGCCCGTACGCTGCATCGGCGTCGAGCCCAAGAGCCGCGCCGCCATCGAAGGCTTTTCGGCATTCCTCGTTGCCCAGAAGGATTCGACCAGCCCGACTTTCGATCCGCCCGCCGAAGCGCGGCGCCGGTTCGAGGACCGCGAGCTGCTCGAGCGCCTTTCCCGCCCGCAGGCGGCTCTCGATCCGGCCGTGCCGCAGCTCGAGCCCGATCCCAGCACGCCGCCGCCGCCCGAGCCCACGCCGTTCATTCCGCACATCCCCAAGGGAGCGATCGTCGGCCACCTGATCGCGACTTTTCGCAGCAAAGACCCGCAGGATCCGACCAAGACCGTGGAGCACAAGACGCTGTGGCCGGGCGATTCCATCATCCTGACGACGGTGAGCGGCCAGAAGCTGGCGCCGGTATACGACACCTTCGTTGTCGTCGATTACTTCAAGTCGGAGATGAGCGAGTACGACGGCAACTACATCTTCGTGCCGCTCGACTACCTGCAGCACCTGCGCACGATGCAGGACCGCGTTACCAGCATCCAGGTCAAGCTGCGCGACTACCGTGAGGCCCCTGCGGTTGTCAGGGAGCTCAACGAGCTGTTCCGCGACGATCAGCTCCGTGTCGAGACCTGGGAGGACAAGCAAGGACCTCTTCTCAAGGCGATCGACATCGAGAAGGGGATCCTGAATGTGCTCCTCTTCATGATCATCGCGGTCGCGGGGTTCGGCATCCTGGCGATCTTCAGCATGATCGTCTCCGAGAAGACGCGCGACATCGGGGTGCTCAAGGCCCTGGGCGCTTCCAACGCCGGCGTCATGAAGATCTTTCTGAGCTATGGCCTCTTGCTCGGCCTGGTCGGCACCGTCCTGGGCAACGTGCTCGGGCTGGCCCTCACGTACAACATCAACGAGGTCGAGCGCTTCCTGGCGGGAATGTCGGGGCACAGCCTCTTCGACAGCGGCGTCTACTACTTCGACAAGATCCCCACCGACGTGCAGCCCTACGCGGTGGTGCTGGTCAACGTCGGCGCCATCGCGATTGCGGTGCTCTTCAGCGTGCTCCCGGCGCTGCGGGCTGCCCTGCTCCACCCTGTGCAGGCGCTGCGGTACGAGTAATTCTCCAGCCACTGAAAAGAACGGAGACCCCCCAATGCTCCTGAGCGCGCTGAATCTGCACAAGACCTACGTCAAGCACGCGAACAAGATCCCGGTGCTGCGCGGGCTCGACCTGGCCGTCGCCGAGGGCGAGTTCCTCAGCGTCATCGGCGCATCGGGCTCGGGCAAGAGCACGCTCTTGCACCTGCTCGGCACTCTCGACCGCCCCGACCAGGGAGAAGTCTACTTCGAGGGGCGCCGCATCGACAACCTCCCCCCCGAGGAGCGCGACCTCTGCCGCAATCAAACCTTCGGCTTCATCTTCCAGTTCTATCATCTGCTCCCGGAGCTCAACACGCTCGAGAATGTCCTGATGCCGGCCATGATCTCTCATTCGCTGCTCGGCTGGTGGGCGAACCGGCGCTCGCTGCGTCGCCACGGCCAGGAGCTCCTCGAGCGCGTCGGGCTCACGCATCGGCTCCACCATCGGCCGCGCGAGCTCTCCGGCGGCGAGATGCAGCGAGCCGCCATCGCCCGGGCCCTCATCAATCGCCCGCGCGTGCTCCTTGCCGATGAGCCGACGGGGAACCTCGACAGCGCCAACGGCGTGCACATCATGCGGCTCCTGCGCGACCTCAATCGCGACCAGGGGCTCACCATCGTCATGGTGACCCACAACCTCGAGCTCGTTAGCGACACCGATCGCGTCGTGCGCCTCGCCGACGGCCGCGTGGACACCGAAAAGATCCTGCCCCTCGCGTTCGCCGCGCCCGCGCTGGGAAACTAGAATACCCACCGCCAAAGCCCAGGGGCGGGGAACTCCGAGCCCCTGGCATGATTCGCCTACCGCGCAGGGCTCTCCGATGACGAAGGTGTACATCAACGGCAAGCTTTTCGACAAGGCAGATGCGAAGATCAGCGTCTACGACCATGGCCTGCTTTACGGCGACGGCGTCTTCGAAGGCATTCGCATCTACGACGGCAAGGTCTTCAAGCTGAAAGAGCACGTCGAACGCCTCTACGAGAGTGCCCGCGCCATCAAGCTCGAGATCCCGATAACGCGCGAGCAAATGGCCGACGCCATCCGCCAGACGGTGCAGGCCAACGCGAAGAAGGACGGCTACATCCGCCCGCTGGTGACCCGTGGGGCCGGCTACCTGGGGCTCGACCCGCGCAAGACCAGCGACCCGCAGGTCATCATCATCGTCGACGACATCAGCCTTTATCCGCAGGAGCTCTACGACAACGGCCTCGAGATCGCGACCGTCCCCACGATCCGCAATCATCCCAGCGCGGTGAATCCGCGCATCAAGTCGCTCAACTATCTCAACAACATCCTCGCCAAGATCGAAGGCGTCCAGCAGGGCTGCCTCGAATCGCTGATGCTGAATCACAAGGGCGAGGTCGCCGAGTGCTCGGGCGACAACGTGTTCCTGGTCCGGCATGGGGTCCTGCGCACGCCGCCGATCGACGCCGGCATCCTTGAAGGCATCACGCGCAACGCCGTCCTCGACCTGGCCAAGGACGCGCAGATCCCGGTCGAGGAAGTCGCCCTGACCCGCCACGACGTCTACATTGCCGACGAATGCTTCCTCACCGGTACCGCTGCCGAGGTGATCCCCGTCGTCAAGTGCGACGGCCGCCTCATCGGGACCGGCAAGCCCGGCCCCATCACCCGCCAGCTGCGTGAGGCCTTCCACCGCCTGACCCGACAGTGATCAGCCAGGCGCCGCAACGTCTACTTTCCGCGCCTGCGTGAATGTTCAGGCCATGTCGCGGTTGTGCGGGCCCCCAAGCATAAAGATCGGCGCGGGCAGCGGCGAATCATTTACCGCCGGCCCCCGAGGCGCCGATAAGAGGCGGGAAGGACTACCCGCACCGCTGTGATTCCATGGACGTCACCTCGCTCGCCAGCCTCAGCCGGGGCCGCCGGTGTCTGGTGTCGCTGCTGCTGGCCCTGCCGTTGCTGGCCTACGTCGGCGCGATGGCGCTGCCGGTCGCGCAGCGCGGCAAGTTCGTCTTCGGCTGGGGCGACCTGGCAGTGCTCGGTGTGGCGATGCTGTACGCGGCCGGCGCGGGGCAGATGCTGCTTGCCGGGGGCAGGCTCGGGTGCTTCCGTTTCCTCACGGTGACCTACGGCGCGCTGCTGAGTCTCGTTGGGCTCGAGCTCGGGTTGCGGGCATTGGTGCCATTACCGTCGCTGCCGGCGCCCCATGCGCCGATGCGGCGCTCGTTCGTCGTCGGCGACACGATGCCCGGCATCGAGGGGACCGTCGAGTTCACCGTGAACCAGCTCGGGCTACGCGGCCCCCAGTACGCCGAGGCAGATCTGAAGATCCTGTGCGTCGGCGGCAGCACGACGGAGTGCCTCTACGTCACCGACAAGCTGAGCTGGCCGTGGCTGCTGCAAGAACGCCTGGGCGAGCAGCTCGGCAATAGTGTCTACGTCGGCAACGCAGGCAAGAGCGGACACCTGAGCCGACATCATGAGTATTTGCTCTCGCATTACGAACCCGCCCGAAGGTTCGACCTTGTTCTGGTCCTGTGCGGCTACAACGACCTCAACACGCTGGTCTGTGCCGACAGCTACGAGGAGCGTCTGCCCCGGATCGCCGAGGAGACACTGGTGTCGGCGGCGCGCAGCGACCGAGCCGGCTACCAGCGCCTGGCACTCTTTCGGCTCGCGCTGCGCTCGGTCGAACAGAAGCGCGTCGGCGTGATCGCGCAGGACTTCAAGGGAAACTGGTACGCGCGCGAGCGCGAGGGGCGGCGGCGCGCCCTGCTGCAGCATTCGCTCGACTCGCCTCCCAGGCACTTCGACCGCGCGCTGGCGACTTATCGCGCCAATCTCGAGCGTATCAACGAAGTCTGCCGGCGGCGCGGGCAGACCCTGGCATTCATCACGCAGCCGACCCTGTATCGACCGGACCTGTCGGAAGAGCTGCAGCAACTGCTCTACAACCACGTCGGCGACACGGCCTACACCGCCGCGGCGCTCGCGCACATGATGGAGGCCTTCAACGAGGCGATGCTCGAGGTGAGCCGCAAGCACGAGATCGCTTGCCTCGACCTGGCGCGCTCATTGCCCAGGGACACCAGCGTCTTCTACGACGACTGCCACTTCAACATCGCTGGCTGCCGGCAGGTCGCGGAGCGGGTCGCTGAGTTCGTCGCCACGCGCGCCGGGCCAGGATCATGATTCGGGTGGAGCCGGAAACTGGATCGACGCATAGATCTCGGCCAGGGGCAGCCGGGTGTCGATCTCGGGCAGAGCAAGAACGGCGTCGAGGCCTTCGTAGGTCTCCGGGGCGAAGCCGGCCGGCGTCCTTCGCCACGCAACCACGCTCGGCGCAGCTTGCTCGATCAGCACATAAACCGCAAGCGAAGGTATCGTGAAATAAGCGTCCTTCTTCTCTCCCTCATCAATGCGCCGAGTGCCGGTGAAGAGCACCTCGAAGAGAACGACCGGCTCGTCCTGGAACGAATCGTCGTCGGGATTCGGCCTGCAGACGACGGAGGTCTCGGGATAATAGAAGCGAACCTCGCCCGGAAGCTGGATGCGTATCTTCGTGTCCGAATTGAAGGGCTGACAAGGCTTGCCGCGCAGACGAACGTACATGGCGCCAAAGGTGTTCCCGGCGATGTGGTTGTGTCGGTTCAGGCCGCCTGCCATCGCATACGTCATGCCGGCGACGTACTCGTGCTTGACCGGGGAAACGAGCTCGCCCGCCAGGTAATCGGCAACGGAGATGCGATTCAGTCTTCGTGCTGCCGTCATACCGTAAATCTAGCCGCCCTTCTGGAGGCGAGCAAGCGGCCGTTACCGCTGGTTCGCGGCGCCGGTTATAATGAAACGCGCGGCGCGCGCAAGCGCCGGCATCTCCACACGAGCACGGAATCCGATGCGTCTTGTCCGCTGGGCCTTCGTCGCTGCAGCGCTGGGCCTCGTCGCTGCGGTCCTCTATCAGGCGCTCTTGCCTGCCGAGTTGTGGAGCCAGCGCGGCGGGGGACAGGTCAAGGAGCTGACCGGCGCCCAGCAAGAGATTGCGCTCATCGAGCCGGCCACCAATACCGATGACTGGGAGCGGCTGGTTTCGGCGGTCCAGTATCTCGAGCGTTCCTGGTTGGGGCTCTTTCCCGAGCAGCCGCCCCTCGTCGTCTCGCTCGAGCGGGCGTTTCCGCGCCTGACGGCGGATGTTCCCGAGATCGGGTTCTCGTTCGCCGGCCGCCCCGAGCAGCAACTCCTCTTGCGCTGGTACAAGATCAGCGGCGAGCACAACACGCCCTCATGGGTCGACAAGCTGCAGCGCCGGGCCCGCCCGCCGCTCGCGGTGCTCGGCGGCGGCAGCAGCGGCCGCGCCGTGCGGCTGGCGCATTACCTGGAGACGGCCCGCGCCGCCGGCTGGCACGGGGCGCCGCCGGCGCTGCTCATCTCCACGGCGACCGCGGAGAGCGATCCCGGCAATGCCGAGCGCAAATTGATCGAGATCTACGCGGGGCGCAGCTTTCGTTTCTCGTTCGCGAATCCGTTCATGGTCGAGGCCGTGCTTCGCTTCGTGAGCCAGAACGCTCAGGTGTGGGTGCACAAGGGGAGCGGGGCCGAGGGCATTGCGGGGGCCGTGGGGGCGTGCGATCCGTGGGGGGCGCTCGGCGTCCTCGCGTCCTCGGGGCACTTCCAGCCGTACAGCCTGCATACCCTGCACTGGGAAGACGACAGCTACTCGCGCGACCTGGCCGACGGCTTTCGCGAGGAGTTCGCCCGCCGCGAGCCGCACGGCAGCATCTACGACGAGGGGACGCTCCCCTACAGCGTCGGCGACTTCTATCATCCGACGCCGCCCGAGCAAGGGGTCGTCGGCACGCTGCTGGCAAATCGCTCCCCCTTCCCGCCCCACTCGCTGCTGGTATTACCCGCGAGCCCGCCGCGCATGCGGCGGCTGCTGGGCAACCTGCGCAGCCGGGCCCCGCTCGATGTGCGCAACCTGCTCGTCGTCAACGGTGACTCGCTCTCCTTCCACACCGTCTACCGCGATCGAGATTATGCCTGGAACATCCAGGACCTCCCCTTCTCGCTGCTCTTCTTCGCGCATCGCAATCCCATCGACGGGGCGTCCGGGTTCGACTGGGACGGCGCCGGGGGACGCTCGACCACGGGGACGCACGATCTGTTGCTCAATCGCGACATCGTCGAGGCGATCCTGCACGCCGCCTTTGCCGAGGGCAAGCTGCTCGATGACGCCGATCTTTTCGTCGAGCGACTCCGGCAAACGCGGTGGTATCAGGGCGGAGACCAGCCGCGTTCGGGGCGCGTCTTCAACGCGCTGGTGCATCCCTGGGCAGCCGCCGCACCAGCGCTGTTCGATTCGGCGGGGAATCGGCGGCGGCATACGGGGGAGCACATCGTCTGGCTGCGTCCCAGCTTCAGCGGCGATCGCCTCGACCTGGTGAGCCGGATTTTCGTGTGGCAAGCGGCTCCGGATGGGCAATGGCAACCCGCCGCTGACAGGGACGGGCATGAAGTCGCCTATAACCAGGCCCGGCTGGGGGGCCAGTGATGACGGCGGGCTGGCGTCTGCTGGGCCGATATGCCGCGCTGGTGCCGCCGTTGCTTCTGTGCGGGCTCCTGTATCTGCTCCTGCACGAGCCCCTGCAGTGGTGGCTGCATGGCGACGAGATCTACGACGAGCAGGTGATGAAGGAGTGGCTTTCCAGCACAGTGGGATCCGAAGCTTGGAATTCACGTGACTTGAAGTCGCGGC
>JADMIO010960133.1_pt1 | contig 13753 bp, 13 predicted proteins | sample 8958161 | NCBI WGS metagenome assembly JADMIO01 (sample SAMN16585339, study PRJNA669376) | soil metagenome | isolation source: Crop rotation soil | place: USA: Cullars Rotation, Alabama | collected 2011 | reverse complement strand
CCTCTCCTTCATGGCCACGACCGCCAAGCTGAAATGTCCGTTCACGAGCCTCGGCGTCGCACCCGAAGCGGCCTCGAGCCTGCTGTTCCCGCAATTGATCGGCCGGCAGAACGCGGCCTGGATGCTCCTGTCAGCCGAGTGGATCAGCGCGACCGAAGCCCACGAGATGGGACTGGTCTGGAAGCTCTGCGAGCCCGAGGACCTCCTCACCGAGGCGCGCAGGCACGCCGAGGTCCTCGCCGCGCGACCGATCTCGAGCCTGGTCGCCGTCAAACGGACGATGGTCGAGCCGCACCGCGCCGCGATCGCCGAGGCCCGCCAGCGCGAGAACGACTGCTTCGCCGAACTCATGGGTGGGCCGGCCAACCTGGAGGCGCTGACCGCGTTCGCCGAAGGCCGCCAGCCCGACTTCACCAACCTTCCCGAGGGCTGGTGACCCGATGACTGTCGAGTTCAACCTCTCCGAGGTCTTCCGGACCGTCGCCGCCGCCGTCCCGGACCAGGAGGCCCTGGTCTGGCGGGATCGTCGTCTCACCTACGCCGCGATGGACACCCGCGTGAACGGGGTCGCGCACTACCTCGCCGGGCAGGGACTCGGCCGGCACGCCGACCGGGCGTCGCTCGCCGGGCACGAGATCGGCCAGGACACCGTCGGCCTCTACCTGCGCAATGGCAACGAGTACCCCGAGGCGATGATCGCGGCGTACCGGGCCGGTGCGGTCGCCTTCAACATCAACTACATGTACGTCGAGGAGGAGCTGGTCTACCTCCTCAACGACGCCGGCGCCTCGGCCCTCGTCTTCCACGCCGAGTTCGCTCCCCGGGTCGCCTCGGTCCTGGCCAAGGTGCCGAGCATCCGGGTCCTCATCCAGGTCGCCGACGAATCCGGGAACGACCTGCTCCCGGGCGCGGTCGATTACGAGACCGTCGTCAGCACCCCGCCGGTGAACCTCCCCGAGGCCCTCGGCGAGGACGCCTTCCTGCTCTACACAGGCGGCACGACCGGCATGCCCAAGGGCGTGATCTGGCGCCACCACGACGTGTACGTCGCCGCCATGGGCGGTCGCCCGTTCGGTTCGCCGGACCCGTTCACGTCGTACGAAGCGATCGCCGAGGCGGCGCGCAACGCCGCGGGCGGGATCCGGTTGCTGATGACCGCGCCGTTCATGCACGGTGCCGCCCAGTGGTCGACCTTCCACATGTTCACCGGCGGCGGACGCGTCGTCCTCCCCGACAACATCATGAGCATGGACGCGAGCGACTGGCTGCGGACCGTCGAGCGTGAGGGCGTGGTCAGCATCCCGGTCGTCGGGGACGCGATGGCCCGCCCGCTGATCGACGAGATCGAGCGCGGCGACTACGACCTGTCGGGCCTGGCGGCAATCAACAACGGCGGCGCCCCGATCACCCCGGGCGTGCGGCACCGGATCCACGAGGCACTGCCGAACATCCTGATCCTGGACGCTGTCGGCTCCTCGGAGACCGGCATCCAGATGAACCACTACTCCGCTGCCGGGGCCGAGGCCGAGACGATGGTGTTCAACCCCGAGCCCGACACGACGGTGGTCGACGACCAGCGCGCGCAGGTGCTCTCCCCTGGCGAGGGTGGCGGCTGGTTGGCCAGACGGGGTCTGGTTCCGCTGGGCTACCTGGGCGACGCCGCCAAGACCAGTCAGACGTTCCCGGTCATCGACGGGATCCGCTACTCCGTTCCCGGTGACCGCGCCGAGCTCCTCGAGGACGGGCGGATCAAGCTGCTCGGCCGCGACTCGGTGACGATCAACTCGGGCGGCGAGAAGATCTTCGCCGAGGAGGTCGAGCGGGCGATCGCCGCGCACCCCGACATCGCCGACGTGATCGTCGCCGGTCGTCCCTCCGAGCGTTGGGGCAGCGAGGTCGTTGCGATCGTGCAGCTCCGCGAGGACAGCACCGCCACCGATGAGGACCTGCTGAGCGAGGCCGGCCGGCACGTGGCGCGCTACAAGCTGCCGAAGGCGATCATCCGGCGTCCCTCGATTAGTCGCTCCCCGTCCGGAAAGGCCGACTACCGATGGGCCAAGGAGCAGGCGCAGCTCGGCTGAGATTCGGGACCAAGGTCTCGCCGAAGTTGGTCCCAGCGGGCTACAGACTGCGAGATCCGGTGCCCCCTAACCTTCTCGTGAGGGAGGAACCGGATCGCACGTCTTCCCCGTGGCGCAGCGATCCGCCCGACGCCCCGCACCTGCCCGGCAGGAGCGGGGCGCTTCCTTTTCCGGGCCTTCACGCGGCCGCGCTTCCGCGAGTACTAGGACCAAGGTCGGATCGACATTACGGTTGAACCTGCAAGCATGGGGGCCACCGATCCTGCTCGAGGAGGACACCCGTGTTCGAATCCGTCAACGGTCTGCCGCTGCACCCCCTGGTGGTGCACGCCGTGGTCGTTCTCCTGCCGCTCGCAGCGCTCGGGACCATCGCGATCGCCGTACGTCCGTCCTGGCGCCGGCCGTACGGTCCCCTGGTCCTCGCGGCCGCCGTCGTCTCCACCGCGCTCGTCCCGGTAGCCACCCAGAGCGGGGACAAGCTCGCCGAGCACGTCGGGCGCCCCTCGGAGCACGCCGAACGCGGCGAACAGTTGATCTGGTTCGCCCTGGCGCTGCTGATTCCGTTGATCGTCCTGGTCGTGCTGGATCGTCGTGACGCGGCTGCGAACGCGCGGACCCTCAACATCGTCGCGGTGCTCTCGGTGATCGCCGCGATCGGCGTCGGAGTGCAGGTGTACCGCGTCGGCGATGCAGGTGCCCGCGCCGTCTGGGACGGGAAGCTCGACCAGACCGTCGTACCCCAAGACGGTTCCTGAGCAACTGCTCTGGAATTACGACAGCGGTGGGACCGGCCCTGAGGCTGCAGTCCCACCGCTGCGTAATCCCCGGACCGTCTGGGAGTTCAGTCCGGGGCGAGGATGCCGACCGCAGAACGACCGACACCCGCACCTGCCTTTGGGGAGTCAGGTGCTCGTGCCATTCTCAACGCCCCGCGGACCGGTTGGCTATGTGAACGGTTGACGGCGGGCCGGGTTGTCCAGACAACCAAACATGACCTGGGCGGTTCAGATGAACTGCAGGGGTCCGAGCGGTAAAAGCATCAGGGCAGCGGAAAACCAGTGTTCCCGGGGCACGGCCCTGTGATTGGTTGGCCCGATGCGCTTCAGCACCTACGGCGATCTGGCCCGGAACCCGGCCATCCGCCGGGTACTGATCCTCGGGCTCCTGATCCGGATCCCGATCTGGGCCGCCGGTGTCGCGCTCACTCTCCACGTCGTGGACCACCTGGATCGCTCCTATGCCCAGGCCGGCGTCCTGGAGATGGTCTACTCGTTGGCGCTCGCGATCAGTGCTCCGTGGCGCGGACGTCGGCTGGACCGGGTCGGCCTGCGCGCTGCGCTGACGCCGTCGCTGGTCATCATCGCCGCCTGCTGGTCGGTGGCGCCCTGGGCCGGCTACTGGCCGCTGCTCGGCTTCGTCGCCGTCGCCGGACTCTTCATGGTGCCGACTTTCACGATCGTGCGGCAGGTCCTGATCCACGCGGTTCCCGACGACCAGCGGACGGCGGTGCTCTCGGTCGATGCCGTGGTGGTCGAGTTCTCGTTCATGATCGGCCCGGTGCTCGGCGTCCTGGCCGCTGTCTCGATGCCCACGCCGATCGCTCTGACGATCTTCCAGGCGTGCGTGGTCCTCGGCGGGATCGCGCTGTGGATCGACAACCCGGAGACCGGCCACGACGCCGAGGAGGCCGCCGACAGTACGACGAAGCCCCGCGTCCGGGACTGGCTCTCCCCTGCCGTGGTCGCGATCCTGGCGATCTCGGTGACCGCGACGATCATCCTGACCGGAGAAGACCTCGGTGCGATCGCCGCAATGCGCGACATGGGCCACCCGAGCTCGATCGGCTGGGTGCTGGCCCTGTGGGGACTCGGCTCCGCCATCGGCGGGATCGTGTACGGCGCCCTCAACCGCCATCCCCCGGCCTCGATCCTGCTGATCCTGCTCGCCTCCACCACCGTGTTGGTCGCCCTCGCCGAGGGCAGGCTGATGTTCACCGTGCTCCTGTTCATCTCCGGCGTCTTCTGCGCCCCGACGATCACCGCGACCATCGACGACCTGACCCGATCGGTCCCCGCACGGGTTCGCGGCGAGGCGATGGGCTGGCACGGATCGGCGCTGACCCTCGGCGGTGCGATGGGAGCACCGATCGTCGGGTGGTCGATCGACCACGGCAACTGGCAGCAGGGCTTCGAGGTGGCCGGGTTCCTGGGGCTCGCCATGGCGGTGGTCGCCTTCATGGTCCAGGCCCAGCGGAGGCGTACCGAGGTCGGGGCCGACAGCGGGGCGGCGGACGCCGTACTCCCCTAACGTTCGGGATCAGCCGAGAGCCTCGCGGTTGGCCAGCAGTTGCTCACGAAGGATCTCGGCGTGGCCGACATGTTGGGCCAGTTCACGCAGCACATGAAGCAGGACCCACCGCAAGGTGACCGCCTCGATGCGCGGATGCCCGGTCAACACCGTCTCCAAGTCCATTCCGGCCACCGCTCGCTCCGACGCCGCCGCCGCGTCACGGTGGCGCGCCTGCACGGACGCGACGGTGTCGGCCGCGTCGAGATCGAACGAGTCGTCAACCGTGGGCGGGAGTCCCAGCTCAGCACGCGGTGTCCCGGTCACCGTCTCGGTGAACCAGGTCTGCTCGACGTACACCGCGTGCTTGACCAGTCCGAGCAATGTCGTCTTCGACGGCACCAAACGGGTCCGGGCTTCGGCATCCGTGATCCCGTCCAGCGCTGCATTCAGAGCACGCCGGTACGTCGTCAGGAAGGCGTCGAACTGGGCCCGCTCGTCCGCGACGTGCACGGTGTAGGTCTCGGCGATGATGTCCACACTGCATTCTGGCCCGCCGCGGACGGAGCCGTCAGTCGACGTCCTGAAGAGCCTTCACCTCGTCGCGCGCGGCGACCACCGCTGCGTGCTGGCGGGTGACGACGTCCCGGAAACCTCCGCTCAGATCCTTCTCGAGCGCACTTTCGTACTCGGAGACCGCGTGGTTCTCGCCGGTGACCGCGGCGCCGAGCACACTTCCGGCGTCGTCGCCGGTCAAGGCGTCCTTGAGGGCGATCCAGCCGCGATGCAGCGCGGCTGCTGCGGTACCCGACTGGTCGACGTCCTCGTCGTAGGCGTGGCCCAGGTCGATGATCTCCTGGGCGAAGCCCGCACGCTGCTCGGAGAAGGCCTGGAGTTTGGCCGCCCACTCGGGCTTGTCGCTGTCCCGAAGCTTCTCAGCCGCGCTGGCGAACCCATGTTCACCGTCCCGCAGCGTCTCCACCAGTTCCTTGGCTGCGCTGTTGTCATCACTCACGTCGTGCCCCCGTTCAGTCGGTCTGCGGCGTATTCCGCAGCGACGAGCAGGTACCCGAGAGATGGCGCGGGAAACCAGCCCGTCCGGATGACGACGAGCGGCACCGCCGCAGCTTCGGCGACGGCGTGGACATCCATCGGATGCAGACCCGGCGCCTAGACCGCCGTGAGGGGGGGCAAGCAATGAGAACAGCGGCCCGTGCCCGCAGATATCGGGCAGGGGCGCTGTTGCTCACCCTGAAGTCTCAAGCGCTCCCGACCGAGCGCTGAAGTGCCTCCCCTACCGCTAGTGCAGTCTTCGGTCGACCGCGTCCAACGACACGGACACGCGTCGACGTACCTTCGTCCAAAAGCGAAACCCTCAACTCCAGGTCCTCGCGAAGCCGATCAAGTTGAAGGGCAAGGGTGGCCCGAAAAGGACTCCCGACCTGCGGAAACGCGTTCCGAAGGCCGACTGCCTCAGTCGAGGTAGTCGCGCAGGACCTGCGAACGGCTCGGGTGCCGAAGCTTCGACATCGTCTTCGACTCGATCTGACGGATCCGCTCACGCGTGACGCCGTAGACCTTGCCGATCTCGTCGAGCGTCTTGGGCTGGCCGTCGGTCAGGCCGAAGCGCATGCTGACCACGCCCGCCTCACGCTCGGAAAGCGTGTCGAGGACCGCGTGCAGCTGCTCCTGGAGCAGGGTGAAGGAGACCGCGTCGGCCGGGACGATCGCCTCGGAGTCCTCGATCAGGTCGCCGAACTCGGAGTCGCCGTCCTCACCCAGCGGGGTGTGCAGAGAGATCGGCTCGCGACCGTACTTCTGGACCTCGATGACCTTCTCGGGGGTCATGTCGAGTTCCTTTGCCAGCTCCTCCGGGGTGGGCTCGCGGCCCAGGTCCTGGAGCATCTGCCGCTGGACGCGAGCGAGCTTGTTGATGACCTCGACCATGTGCACCGGGATACGGATGGTGCGGGCCTGGTCGGCCATCGCGCGGGTGATCGCCTGACGGATCCACCAAGTCGCGTACGTCGAGAACTTGTAGCCCTTGGTGTAGTCGAACTTCTCGACTGCACGGATCAGACCGAGGTTGCCCTCCTGGATCAGGTCCAGGAAGAGCATGCCGCGGCCGGTGTAACGCTTGGCCAGCGACACGACCAGTCGGAGGTTCGCCTCGAGCAGGTGGTTCTTGGCGCGCTTGCCGTCCTCGGAGATCCACTCGAGCTCGTCGAGCATCTTCGCGCTGATCTTGCCGCCCTTGGCGAGCTTCTCCTCGGAGAAGAGGCCGGCCTCGATCCGCTTGGCGAGCTCGACCTCCATCTCGGCGTTGAGCAGCGGGACCTTGCCGATCTGCTTCAGGTAGTCCTTGACCGGGTCGGCGGTGGCGCCGGCCACCATGACCTGCTGGGCCGGCTCGTCGGTCTCGTCGGCGGACGAGACGGTGAACGCGGACTTCTCGTCCTCGACGATGGTCGGGTCGGCCTTGACGTCGGCCTCGAACTGCTCGTCGGGGACGTCGGCGAGGACGGGCTTGCCGTCGGGGCCGAGCACGACCGGAGCGTTCTTCTGGAGTTCCTCCGCCGAGACCGCTGCAGCCTTCTTGGCGGCGGTCTTCTTAGCAGGGGCGGCAGCCTTCTTCGCCGGGGCAGCCTTCTTCGCGGCAGGAGCAGCAGCCTTGGCCGGGGCAGCCTTCTTCGCGGGCGCCTTGGCGGCGGTCTTACCGGGGGCCTTCTTCGCTGCCGTGGTCGACTTGGCAGCGGTCTTCTTGGCGGTCGCGGTGGACGAGCTCGAGGACAACGAGTTCCCTCTCGGTCATACGTGGGTTTTGTGTCTCGGGCGCGGCAAAGCCCGTACCTGTCAACAGCCGCACCGCCATTCTGTCACGAGGTCGGTGAAAACAACGATCGGCCCACCCCGGACAGCACGACGGGCCATCCGGCATGGCCCGTCCGGGCACCCGGACAGGCCCCTGGACCCTCCGAACGGTGACCCCGAACCCACTGACAGAGCTACAGACGGGGCGCCGGTCGGGTCCCTAGGTTCAACCCATGAACCGGCCCCGACGCGAGCGATTCTTCTTCGTCGTCGTCGCGCTCGTCGCCGTCGCCGCGATCGCGGTGATCGCGTACAAGGCCGAGGTCATCGGCTGGTCCTCGGACTCTTCCGGCAAGATCGAGCGGGTGATCCGGGCGGCCGGCTGACCGCTCAGGCCTTGGCGGCCGCCTTCTTCTCCTTCTTGTACGCCCGCACCTTCTGCAACGAGTCCGAGTCGACGACGTCGGCCACCGAGCGGTAGCCGTCGAGACTGTAGTCCCCGACCGCCTTCTCCCAACCGGCCGGGCGGACGCCGAGCTGCTTGGCGACCAGGGCTGCGAAGATCTGCGCCTTCTGCTTGCCGAAACCGGAGAGCGCCATCACCCGCTTGACCAGATCGGCTCCGTCAGCAGCCTCCGTCCAGATCCTGGAGGCGTCGCCGCCGTAGGTGTCGGCGACCTCGGCCGCGACGGCCTGGATCTTGGTCGCCATCGAACCCGGGAACCGGTGCACGGCGGGCGGGGTGGCGCAGAGCGCCGCGAACTGGTCAGGGTCAGCGGCAGCGATCGCGGCGGCATCGAGACTGCCGAACCGCTCGAGCACCTTGGCCGGGCCGCGGAACGCGTGCTCCATCGGGTACTGCTGGTCGAGCAGCATGCCGAGCAGGAGCGCGAAGGGGTCGTCGGTCAGGACCTTGTCGGCCGCGTCGTCACCGGTGATCTGGATGCCCATCTGGACATCCTGCCCGATCGCCTCAGGGCTGTGGATCCCGGCCGCGGGGCACGACCGGCTCCCGGCACCCTGGGCCGATGGACGAGTCGAGCCCCACTCCCCAGCCTGATCCACTGGCGCTGAGCCGATGCCTGCGCGCCGAACTGATCGCGTTCGTGAACGACGCCGGAGCACGCCGGGTGCTGCCGAGCGTCTTCCACGTGGGCCGTCCCGGAGGACGCCGGGGCCGTGACCAGCTCGCGGTCCCCGAGGAGGGTTACTTCGGTCCCGGACTGCGCGCCGACCTGGTCGTGCAGTGTCTCGATTCGATCCGGCCGCTCCGCGACGACGTGATCGTCCCCTGGGTGACCCGCAGCGGCGACCTGGTCCCGTTCGACAGTGACGTCGCCTGGGCGGCCGGGGCACGGGAAGCCTTCGCGCGCTACGGCCGCGCTTTCCCGGGGTTCTTCGTCATCACCCGGCAGGGATGGCTCAACCTGTCGACCGGGGACATCGCCGAGGTCAGGATCAGGCGACGGCGGGCGCGGTCTCCGTGATCGCCTCGTCCGGAATCACCATTCGTGGACGGGTTCGTTGCTGTGCATCCGTTCGCGGTAGTCCAGGAGCACGAGGCGGAGCGCCTCCGCACGGTCGACCTGGCCACCCTGCCGTGAGTGCACCTGATCGCGGAACCAGGTCGCACCGTTGCGACCGCTGCGGCAGCGCTCTTCGATGATGCCCAGGAGCCGGTCGGACTCGTCCGGAGCGACTCCCCAGCGGTCCAGACCCTGGCGCGCGAGCGGGATCAACCGACGCAGAGTGAGCTCCGCCGCGGAGACCTGACCGATCCCGGGCCAGTACAGCTGGGCCTCGATGCCGTCCCGCGCCGCGACGTGGAAGTTCTCCTCGGCGGCCGAGAAGGACATCTGCGACCACAGCGGGCGTTCGTCCTCGGCCAGGGCCCGGGTCAGCCCGAAGTAGAAGGCCGCGTTGGCCATCGTGTCCACGACGGTCGGGCCGGCAGCGAGCACCCGGTTCTCGACCCGCAGGTGCGGCTTGCCGCCGGCGACGTCGTAGATCGGGCGGTTCCAGCGGTAGATCGTGCCGTTGTGCAACCGGAGCTCGTGGAGCTGAGGGGTTCCGCCGGACTCGAGGACGGCGTACGGGTCCTCGTCCTCGACGATCGGGAGCAGCGCCGGGAAGTACCGCACGTTCTCCTCGAAGAGATCGAAGATCGAGTTCACCCAGCGCTCGCCGAACCAGACCCGCGGCCGCACCCCCTGAGCCTTGAGCTCTTCACTGCGGGTGTCGGTCGCCTGCTCGAAGAGCGGGATCCTGGTCTCGCTCCACAGCTCCTTGCCGAGCAGGTACGGCGAGTTGGCCCCGACCGCAAGCTGTACGCCGGCGATCGCCTGCGAAGCGTTCCAGTACGCGGGGAAATCCTCGGGGCTCACCTGGATGTGCAGCTGCGTGCTGGTGCAGGCGGCCTCCGGCATGATCGAGTCGGCCGTCGTCGCGAGGCGCTCCGTGCCGGAGATCGCGATCGCGATGTCCTCGCCTCGGGCGTCGAGGATCTGGTCGCTGAGCAACTGGTACCGCGGATTCGGCGAGATCGTGTGCGGCGCGAGATGGCCCGGTTCGAGCGTCGGCAGGATCCCGATCATGACCAGGTGCGCACCGACCTTGTTGGCGCGCTCCTCGGCATCGTTGAGGCTGGCCCGCAGGTCCTCCTCGAAGCCCGAGACACCCCGCGCACCCAGACGTCGGGGCGCGACGTTGATCTCGATGTTGAACTGGCCGAGCTCGGTCTGGAAATCCGGGTTGGCGATCGATGCGAGCGCCTCGGCGTTCTTCAACGCCGGCCGTCCGTCGTCGTCCACGAGGTTGAACTCGATCTCCAGGCCGGTCATCGGGTCCTCGGCCTCGAACTGCGCCTCCCGGAGCATCAGCGCGAAGACATCGAGACACCGACGCACCTTCTCCCGATGAGCGGTGCGATCGGCTCGACTGAACTCCTGCTGGTCGACGTCCTGCCCCATGTCTCGAGACTAGGGCGGATGGCCTCGGGCGAGAACCCTTCGACCGCTCATCCGGACGCCGCCGCACGTTCGCCGAAGACCCGGAGGTCGGTCGGGACCATCGGCTTCCAGACCGTCGGCGGCGTCGCCGACTCCAACAACGCGGCGACCTGGTGGCCGAGCGAATCGTCCGGATCGACTTCGAAACAACGATCGAGCGCGCACCAGGCCAGTGCTCCGTCGCCGTGCAGCCAGGCGGCGAACGCACAGAGCGCAGCCGGAGCCGCCCGCAGGTCCCGGGGCGATCGGCGGCTCAGCTCGCGCCAGAGCTCGAGGTGTCCGACCGCGGTCGGCCGGGTCATCTCGGCGAGCGCGACCTCGCGCAACGCATCGAGCGCGACCAGGACCAACATCCGGGCGCAGTCCTGCGCGGTGAGGCCGGACGGCCCTGGCATCCCGTCTCTGCGAGGTGTCGCCTGCCGCTCCCGGATCCGCGCCTGGAGCCAGCGAGCCTGCTCGCGCAGCTCGGTGCCCAGCGCCCGGGCGAGCGGGCGACGTGCTCCTCCCCTGCTGCGCGGGGCGCGCGAGCCGATCAGGATCAGGCCGTCGGCGAACCGGTCCGCCTCGGCGGCGATGGTGTCGACGTCGTCGGCATCGTTCCCGATCAGCGTCTCGGCGAGCGCGCTCCGGCTGTCGAAGGCCACCCGGCCCTCGACGACCTGGGCTGCCGTGAACGGGTGCGCGTCGAGGTCGTACGGCGTACCGGGGTCGAACGGGTCGTCGGCGGCGTGGAACCGACTGCTTCCGACCCGGAGCACGTCGACGATCTCGACACCGTCGACCAGGAGACCCGGGACGAGGGAGTCGTGGAACGCCTTGGCCGCGCCTGCGTCCTCGGTGTAGATCAGCACCCCGATCCGCTCCGCCCGGTGCCGGCCGACCATGGCGCGCAGCATCGCGGCCACCTCGGTCTGCTCGTCGGCGACCACCGGGAGGTCGACCCGGGCCTGGAACGACCCCGGGCCGGACGTCTCGCCACCGAAGGTCAGCAGGACCACGGAGTCCTCGGGATGGAATCCGAGGGCGAACGGGACCACGGCGAGCAGATCGACTGGGGTGCGAGCGATGTAGGAGGTCATGGCACGAGGCTGGTCGGAAACTCGGCTCGGGCAGCCTCGCGGCATCGACCCTGTGCAGTACGCGACGGCGAAGGCGCCTGTGGACCGAACGGGCCGCCGTACGATGCCGGGGTGCGTGCCGAGCCGACGATCCTGCACGTCGACCTCGATTCGTTCTTCGCCGCGGTCGAGCAGCGCGACAAGCCGTCCCTGCGGGGCAAGCCCGTGGTCGTCGGGGGCGTGGGCGGACGCGGCGTGGTCTCGACGGCGTCCTACGAGGCACGTGCCTTCGGGGTCCACTCGGCGATGCCGACCGCGGAGGCCCGCCGCCGCTGCCCGAACGCCGCGTTCCTGTCCGGACGTTTCGGCGCCTACCGGGCCGCAAGCGCCCAGGTGATGGGCCTGCTGCGGTCGATCAGCCCGTTGGTCGAGCCGCTCTCGCTCGACGAGGCGTTCGTGGACCTGGCGGCCGCCGACCTCGAGGACACCTCCGTCGCCGGGGTCGCCGCCTTCGGGCGTCGGCTCAAGGAACAGGTCTCCGAGGTCACCGGCGGCCTGACCGGCTCGGTCGGGATCGGGACCTCGAAGTTCATCGCCAAGATCGCCAGTGACCTGGACAAGCCGAACGGACTGGTCGTCGTCGCCCCGGGCCTCGAACAGGACCTGCTCCGGCCGATGCAGGTGACCGTGATCCCAGGCGTCGGTCCCGCGACCGCCGAGAGTCTGCGCCGGATCGGGGTGCACACCGTCGCCGAGCTCGAGCAGATCAGTGTGGAGGAACTGGTCAGGGTGGTCGGCAAGGCGCACGGCCAGAACCTCTTCCAGCTCGCCCGCGCCCAGGACGACCGTCTGGTGGAGCCGGAGCGCGAGGTGAAGTCGATCAGCGTCGAGGACACCTACGAGACCGACCAGGTCGAACGCCGACTGCTGAGTGCGCTGGTGGACCGGCAGTCCGCGAAGGTCGGCGAGCGTCTGCGCAAGGCCCGCCTCTCCGGGCGGACGGTGACCCTCAAGGTCCGGTTGCACGACTTCTTCACGGTCACCCGGTCCGCGACGCTCCCGGGTCCGACCGACGACACCCGGACGATCGGCCGGGTCGCTCGGACGCTGCTCGGCGAGCTCGACACCTCCGGCGGGGTCCGTCTGCTCGGCGTCGGCGTCTCCGGGCTGGCCGACTGGATCCAGGAGGACCTGTTCGCCGACTCGGACGCCGAGGAGCCGATCGAAGAGCTCGATGAGGACGTGGCCGTGGTCCTGGACGCGCTCGGCCGTCGACGTACCTGGATGCCGGGGATGGACGTCGTCCACGCGGAGCACGGCCGCGGGTGGGTCTGGGGGTCCGGTCGCGGGGTGGTCACCGTCAGGTTCGAGACCGCGGAGACGCCGCCCGGCCGGGTGCTCTCCTTCGCCGCGGACGACGCCGAACTGGAGCCCTACCGCGAACCGGTCACGCCAGACGAAGGGTGAGTACGTCGCCGGGCCGGGCCTGCGCGCAGACGACCAGGTCGGCCGCTCGGACCACCCCGACCACCGGGTAGCCGCCGGTGGTCGGGTGGTCGTTGAGGAAGACCACTGGACGTCCGTTCGGCGGCACCTGCACCGCACCGAGCACCATCGGTTCGCTGGCGAGCTCCCGCCCGGGATCCCGGCGCACGAGTGCTGGTCCTTCGAGACGCACGCCGATCCGGTTCGAGGCCGGGAGGACCGTGTACGTCGCACCGTCGAGCGTCCCGAGCGACTCGGCGGTGAACCAGTCGTCCCTCGGGCCGAGGACGATCCGGAGCGTCGTGCTGCGGCGTCCCGGCACCGCTTCGGAGCCCGAGGGCTCGGCCATCCGCGAGCCCAGTGGAACCTCGTCTCCCGCGACGAGCGGCGCCGGCCCGAGTCCGGAGAGCAGATCGGTGGAACGCGAGCCGAGGTCGGCCGTCGGTTCCAGACCTCCCGCCACGGCCAGGTAGCTGCGGAGCCCGTCGCTCGCGGGGCCGACCACGACCTCCTCCCCGGCCAGGACCGGAACCGCCGCACCGAACGAGACCGCCCGACCCTCGACCCGCACCGGACACGTCGCTCCGGTCACCGCCACCGCGCCGGATCGCTGCACCCGGATCCGCACCCCGGTCGCGGTCGTTTCCAGACACGCCGCTCCTTCCCGGTTGCCCACCAGTCGGTTCGCCAGTCTCAGAGCATCCGGGTCGACCGCACCGGAACGCGGAACACCGAGGTGTGCGTGGCCGGGACGCCCGAGGTCCTGGATCGTCGTGAGCAGACCGGCGTCCTCGATCCGGATCGACCCGCCCTCAGACATCGACGAACCTCACCGCGGTGCCCGGCACCAGGAGTGCCGGGCTGTCGGCGGACGAGTCCCAGAGTTCGATCCTGGTCCGTCCGATCAGCTGCCAGCCGCCCGGCGACGACCGCGGATAGATCCCGGTGTACTCGCCCGCCAGTCCCACCGAGCCCGCCGGCACGGCAGGACGGGGATCAGCGCGTCGGCTGACCGAGCGGCCCG
>JADMIO011478742.1_pt1 | contig 13754 bp, 12 predicted proteins | sample 8958161 | NCBI WGS metagenome assembly JADMIO01 (sample SAMN16585339, study PRJNA669376) | soil metagenome | isolation source: Crop rotation soil | place: USA: Cullars Rotation, Alabama | collected 2011 | reverse complement strand
GTCTGCAATAGACAACGCGGCGTCTGCAATAGACAACGCGGCGTCTGCAATAGACAACGGCGCGTCTGCAATAGGCAACGGCGCGTCTGCAATAGGCAACGGCGCGTCTGCAATAGGCAACGCGGCGTCTGCAATAGACAACGCCGCATCTGCAATAGACAACGGCGCGTCTGCAGAAGACAACGGCGCGTCTGCGCAAGACAACGTCGCATCTGCAGGTGACACCGCTGGGGGGAAGGTTTTCACCTGGTAATTGGCGGACGACGCGCTATTCTTCGCAAACGGAGGAGGCAAAATGGAGGTCACAGGTCGAGAAGCACTTATAGGCTCATTGCTACCTTTATTTGAACTTGCCTGCGGCGCTGCGGCTGAGGCGCAGGGTCCTTCGGTAACAATTTCGTTTTCGTCGTTGGGCCCTTTCTGCAGACCGTCTTCTTTGCGGCCTGCACTATAGAAATGCAGGGAGAAAAAAGAGCAGACTCCGCTATGCGTTTTCCATGGCACCGATCGGCAGTTGTTCGAAGAAAGCCAACACGTTACAGACGCAAAAATTCTTTTCCCGGAAGCCGATTTTGTGTCCGAGAATGTGTAACCTACTCCCGATCCGTGGCTGATGATCTGAAGTCCTAGAACGCGGGAGAGAGGTCCCGAATTCTGGACGAAATCGACATACAAACGAGTCACTAGCACGCTCACGCAACACGCAATCAGAAGATTCTGTTAGGGTTGTTTCCACCTTGGGAACATGTGGGGCCAATCTGGGAGTTACGAATCGGATCCTATCGAGTGTTTTACGATGTCGATGGGGAGGCTTAGAACTCGGAATCAATTCTGATTTCTGGGAATTGATAACAAAGCGGCGTCGCGAGCGGACAATCGATCGTACCGAGTTCGAGGAAAGGCCTGGTAAGAATTCTAAGAGCAAACCAGGGGCAGCCGAACAAACTGTAGTATCGGCCCCAGCCGCACGTAAAAAACTCTCACCTCGCCGTGGCTGAACGCCAGCCATAATCCTCGCACCGACTAATTTCGCTTGACGGAACTTGATATTCGTTCTGGTTTATGCCGCCGGTGATAAGGCCGGTATAGCGACGCAAGCATAGACAGGGAACGTCACGGCGCAATTTGGGCGTATCTTGACTGGACCTGACTAACATTTAGGGAAGCCTTCCTCAAGGCGAGGAGAATGTGTGACATAATCTCGCATCCATCACCTAAGGGGAGAATTCTATGTCGGTTCGATTGAGCCTCGTGGCAGGTTTTGCTGTGCTCATTGCACTTTCATCGTTGGCGGGAGCGCAGGTGCTTTCCGAGAAAAACGTTTCGATCAAGATGGCCCTGGTGATTGCGGAAACCGCTCTGAATGAATGCACGCCGCGAGTGTCGGTCGCTGTTCTGGATCGTGCCGGCCGGTTGCGTGTATTTCTCCAGGGCGATGGCGCATCTCCGCATAATCTTGAACTCGCGCGCCGCAAGGCATATACGGCCCTGACGTTCAGGCGGACTTCTGCCGATTGGGCGAAACGCACGGCCGAAGGCGATGTAGCCGGTCAACGCAGTCTCACGGATGTTATTCCGCTCGGCGGAGGAGTTCCGATCATGATCGGCGAGGACGCGATCGGTTCCGTCGGCTTGAGCGGGGCGCCTGGCGGCCAGGCCCAGGAGGAGGCCTGTGCGAAGGCTGGCATTGCCAAGGTTCAGGATCAGTTGAAATAAGTCGGTCCTACTTCGCCAACAATGCAGTTCGTTGTGCTGGGGTCAACAATTTCAGTACCTTGGCAAGAGTCTGTTGCTTGTCCGTTTGCCCATCGAAGAGTGGCTGGATCTGGGTAATCTGCTCGGCCGAGAATGGCGCGCCGGCATCTTCGAGCGTAAGCTTTATCGCATCGAATCCGCCGCGGGCTTTCACCTGATTCTTATATAACTGCTTCAAGAGCGTTTGCTGTTCCGGTGCCAGGCCAGGCGCTGTGGCCATTTTTCCGAGAAGTTGATCATTGAGACGAATGATCTCAGGGGCCAGGTCGTCCATGGTCGGTTGGGTTCCCGGCGTTTTCTGTAATTGCGCGACGCGAGACTGAAGCGTGCGGCGCATGGCGGGAATCTCGGCATTCAAGACACCGTTCAGCGACGCTTCTTGTTCTTTCGTCAACGGTGCGTTTCCACTCGCCAGGAATTCGCGAAGGCGGATCAAACGATCGACTGCAGGGGTTGCGGCCCGGCCTCTCGAATCCCCTCCCCGAGCCGGAGCGGCGCCGCGTGGAGCAGGCAGATTGAGCAGGCTGCTCACATCGCCGCCCAGTCCCAAATCGACGTCTTGAGCGAAAGCCGGAGTCACCATCAGGAGACCAACCACCGTCATAAGAATCGTTTTCATTCGCATTCCTAAAAAAGTATGCCTAAACCTGCCGTTACAGATCGCCCGGCAGCGGCGCCGGTGGGTTTTCCATACAACGGCGAAGTCAGCACACCGCTATAACCGCGAAGTTGAGTGTTGTTCAACAAATTGTTGGCGCTGACGTTGAACTGCAGCCTCGGCCCCGGCGCCTGGTTTCCCGAACTTTGCGGGATCACTGTTGGCCCTCCAGGACCACCGACGACTTGAGGCACACCCGGATTCGCTCCGGCCGCTTTAGAAGATTCGGCCCTTCGCAGCGCGATGGTTTTCGTGAAATTCGCGTTCACATTGTAGGAGCCCGGCCCCGTAAGCGAATTGCGATGCACTCCAGGAGGCCGGTCATTTGTCGTTTGATCGCCATTGTTGTCCTGTCCGGTCGTCAGGCTGTACGGCCGCCCGGACCTTGCCGTGATCAGAAACGACATCGATATGTCCTTCGGTAATTTGATATTCAGATTGCTTGTCAGGCGGCTCCTGGAATCGAATGAGGAAAGCGACCACTCCGACCGCCAGTTGTATTGATTCTGTGCCGATGCATTATCGTAGGCCCAGCCCAACACATACTGTACGAATCCATCGATGCCGATGCGACGAATCCTGAAATTATTGGGCGTGTACAATCTGACTCCGACATTCTTCGAAAACGACTCCGCCGACGATTCGAATTGATAGATGTTGCCAATGTATGGATAGAGGGGCCGCATCCGGTCGACTTGATCCCGCGCGGCAGACTGTACGACCGGATCAAACGAGTTCAGCTGGGCAAACAAATCTGTCGGCAACGGCGTCCCCGGGTAGGGTGCGTTGATGTTGCGCGTCCGGATGAGGTGAACGCCGCGCGTCGTATCGAACGACGTGCTGAAGCGCCAGCCCTTCCTCAGGTTTTGCTCCCAGGTCAGCGCCGAATTGATCGTGTACGGAGCCACCAGATTGGCCGCTTGCGTACGAACCGAAGCGTTGATCGTGCTGACCGCAACCGAATCGAGGTTGGACAAGGGGTCCGGATACGAAGGGTTCAAAATCACAGTCTCGAGCTGATGGCTCGGGCCGCTGCGCAGCACAGTTTCCGTATTGCCGATGTCATACACCTGGTAAGACATCCTCGCTCCAGCCCTCAAGACTGTTCCATTGCGCGGCTGATATGCAACCTGTGCGGTCGGTCCGAGATGTCCGTGACCGTTGAGGTTCTGCTGTACCTGATACCGCAAGCCAGCGCCGAGATTCAGCTTCGAGGTGGCGCGCCAGTCGGCTTGAATGAATCCCGCAAATTCCAACTGGTCGATATTCACAACCGGATCGCCAGTCGTCCTGCGGAACGTGATGGGATGACCTGCCAAATAGTCGCTAAGGCTGGAGAAAGTAAAGACGCCCAGATAATTCGTTTCAGAATTACTGTATTGCTTGCTCTCGCTGAAGTCCGTTCCGAGCTGCAGATTGACCGTCGGACGCACTGTCCAGCGAATCGTGTTTCCGAAATTGTAATAAGTATTGCGGCGTCGGGTTCGGTTTTGCGCGCCGCCGCTGCCGAATGCGTCCAGAACGTTGATCTGGACGGCCTCGGTAACAGGCAACAATGAATTCTGATTGTGAAACATGAAATAGCGAATTTCGCTGGTCAGGCGTGGATTGATTGTTGCACGGTCGCTAAATTGGAAATTCCAGTTGTGCCCTTTGAAGTTCAGGGCGCGTTCCGGCAACGTCGTGCCACCGATGCCCTGGTTCAGACTCCAGTTGGAGTTGTAATTCACGCCGAAACTCAGCGAGTTGCTCTGCGAAATGAAGACCTGACCGTTCGAGTTGAGATTCTCATTCTTATACGGCGCGAACACGCCCTGGTTGATCGGGCCACCGGGCGTGACGGCAACAATGGATGTGCCCTCCTGTTCGATCCGAAGATTGCGAGCCGTAACGCGCAAAGTCAACTTTCCGGGAATGACGGGACCGCCAAATGAAGTGGTGTACATGGTTTGCTGCTTCTTTGGCCGGTTGATGTCCAGCGGGCTTCGGGCATTCAGATACTGGTCGTTGAAGTTGGCATTCAGATTTCCGCTCCACGGACCGGTCCCTGGCTTGGTGATGATCTGAATGCGTGGTCCGCCGCCGGCGCTTTCGGCGCTGAAAACATTGGTATCGATAATGATCTGCTGTATCTGATCGCGGGGCGGTATGCGTCCGTTGCTGAAGCCGTCAACCACGAAGCTGGCCGTCGCGCCGGCGGCGCCGGTGCCACCGGCGAGCGCTTGAAGCTGTGCCATGAGCGCATCTTCATCTTCGGGGAGGGCCTTTATCGTATCGTCCGAAATGCTGGTAGTTGTCAGATTCGCGTCGTCTTCAAGACTGACCGTGTCGTCGTTCGCGGCGACATCTACTGCGGCGTTAACCGTAGCGACTGCCAACGAGATCGAAATCGGCCTTATGTTTGGGATGACGCGCACGTTCTGGACATGGGATTTGAATTCGGAAGCCGAAGCTTCAATTTTGTAGTCTCCCGCCGTCAGCTCAAAAGCGAAGTTGCCCGTGGCATCCGATTTTCGCTCCGCGATAACCCGATCGCCTTGAGATACTTTGAGATCCGCCCCTGGAATGACGGCGCCCGATGGATCCAGGACTGTCCCTCTCAACAACACTGTTTGCGCACCGGCAACTGATGCGCTGAACAAGATAGAGAAAAGTGCGAGGATGCCACATACCCTCATGTAGTTATTTCCCTTCGGCGGTTTTATGAATCCGTCCCCAACGACAGTTGTTGTATAGACACGTTTGGCGGCGTTCCGGTTACCTAAAAAGCGCTGCTGTCGATTTGATGTGTGTGGCTACGGTATTCTTGACCACTGGAGGAGGCAAAATGGAAATCACCCGTCGAGAAGCACTGATAGGCTCATTACTACCTTTATTAGAACTTGCGCGCGGGTCTGCAGCTGAGGCACAGACAGCACGGACGCCGGATAACACGGTGTTCGAGCACGACCTGCCAAACGTCACGCTCGATGGCTGGCAGGTCAACGTAAGCACGATCACACTGGCACCTGGAAGCGTGGGAACTGCGCACCGGCATCCGGGTTTCGTGCTCGTCTACGTTCTCGACGGTCAGGTCGTGACCAAAATCTCCGATCAGCAGGAAGCGACCTACTCCGCTGGACAAATGTTTTATGAACAACCTGGCAGCACGCACGAAGTCAGCCGTAATGCGAGCGCTACCAAACCAGCGAAGTTTCTGGCAATGATATTCGCTAAGAAAGGTCTGCCCTTGGTCAGTCCCGCATAGATACGCGTACCTCCGTGAGCTTGAGCTCCTTCATGCTTTCTGTTCTGTTCTATTGGCAATCGAGGAGGGAAGTACGAATGAAGCTTACAAAAGCCGAGACCGGTTTCATCAAGGAACAAGGGGTTGGGCGCATCGCGACGATAGGTCGCGACGGTATGCCACACAATGTTGCCGTCTGTCCTGTATTGGATCGCGAACGTGTCTACGTCGGCTCGGATAAGAATGCGGCAAAGGTCAGGAATATTGGCGCAAATCCGAAGGTCGCTATCGTTTTCGATGTGTATCGGGACTCCTGGAAGAATCTGCGGGGAGTCATGCTGAGCTGTACCGCTCGTTTAGTTGACCAGAAGGACTTCAAGCGGATACGCCGTAAGCTCTATGCCAAATATCCTCATTACGAAACCGACGCGGCGCTCGATCCCGAAGATTCCGTCATCATCGCATTGATACCGGAAAACAAGTTCAGTTGGGGCCTGAACCAACACAAGTAAAGAGGGCGGAAGCTTATGGCTGGAATACAAACGCGTTGTCAATCTCCGCTGATCTGATTACTGCCGGATCGAGCCCATTCCGGGCTCGAGGAAGTCCGCACTTTTTTAGGCGGGAACGCCCATTTCCAGCCGCGAACTGTGTGCTGCTTCAGGCGGCGGCAGGCCGGCAATACCGTTGTGATACTCATCGCCGCCAGGCCTGACAACAGCGCGATCGTCACGATGTCCCACAACGGACGGCGGCTGAACAGGTGCGGCCAGTCCATCACATGCAGACCGTAGTAGAGCCACCGGTTCGCGCGATCGAACTTGTCGAACTTCACCATCTGGGCAAGGGACGGCGTGAAATAAAGCCACGTCTGGTTTTCGTCGTTATAACGCGTGCGCAGCACTGGCAGCACGTAAGCCGGTTTGTGCCGGCCCAGTTCGAATGACGGGGTTGTCTGGTGATAGTAATCGTCGTAGTCGGTCAGCCATTCCCTGTCGATCACGGGGACCTTCGGCATCGCTTCGCGGGATGCCTGTTCCATCACTTCTTTGCTGAACGATGTCATGACGCCGTTCTCGGGATGACTGATAGAGACGAACAGGTGAGGGTTGTCCTGTGGGAGATTGACGAAGTTGATCGAGTTGTTTGTGATCCATTGCTCGGCTGCCGGTTTAGTTGTCGGCGGCTGGTAACCGAGGAGGTAGGGCTCGCCTCGAAACTGGATGAGTTCGAGTTCCTTGGGAGCGAACCTTTGCTGGATCTGCGCAATGGCAGTCTGCAGGTTTTCAACCTGGATGAGTTGCAACTTCAAGGGGCCGCCGGTAATGGCGTTCGCCATATCTTTCGTCATCGATGATCTGGGAGAAACGACGGGATTCCCCATGATGAAACCCTCGCCATTGCTCTCGACACGTTTTGACACGTTCGTCCACCCCGAGATCGGGAACGTGCTGATCGGAATCATTCCGCTCAGGATCCAGGTGATCGAGAACAAGCCAAAGATCAGGCCCGCATAATGGTGCCACTTCATCCAACCCGAGTAGGGTGTATAGGACAACGTGCCTTTCTTTCGGAATCGTGGCTTGAGCGATACGCGCCAGATTCCTACGACTACGCCAGTCAGGACCATGAGCATGGCTGCCCAGGCGACGTAATCCAGGAACGTTGTCCACCAGGGACGCTGTCGGAAGAAAAACAGGTTGTGAATAATGTACCCGGAATAGGCGAGAATCCGGCCTCTTCGATCCGTTTTCTGAACGATGTCGGCGCTCTTTTCCGAGACGTAGTACTCGGTACCCGCCGGATCGTTCATCGCGATGCGATGCATCGGAACATACCCGGCCAGTGTGGGAATTCTCGTAAGCTCGTCCGGACTATCGAGATGGGCGTCGTAGGTCATTGTAGAAGCGTATTCGGGCGCGAATTTCTTCATCCAGTCCAAAGCCTGTTGCCGACCCAGGTCCGGAAGGACTTCGCCGGTGTCGGCATATACTGTCCGCCAGTTGCCGATGCTCACTCTGGTCAACCGGTATACCGGCCGGCCGTTGAACATCGATAATCGAACCCGATAAGGCGCGATGCCGGCCTTCGCCGCCGCCTGTGCCGGCGTCACAGTCGCTGTAGTGAAGTCGATGGGCTCCAGACGCAACAGACGTTCCCCGGTAGTAATCTGCGGGTGGCCGTAATACATCAAGACCACACCTGAAAGCGTCCAGAGCAGGAACATGAGCGTGATCCCGATGCCCAGCCATCGATGCGAGTAAATGAGCAGCTTCCGCCAATCGAGCAGTTTGCGGACATTCATGTGGCCTTCCTCCGGATGATTTAGCGAACCGATTATATCAACGGCCGGGAGCCTGCCCCGAGGACCGGCTCATTCGAATTGTGGAATAGGTGAACGTCACCATTTTCACCGTGATCAGATAATCTGGAGGTATGCAGAGACATTTGTCTGAATCTCGAATCAGGGCTTGCGTTTCGGGCTTGAAGGATTTCTCGGCGTTGGAATTGAAACACCTGCGATCCTGCTCCACGTGCCAGTCCGTTCAGAGGGTTATCATCCGGGCAGTCGCAGCGGTTCCACGGAGACGTGCCGCTTAGCCCGATCCGTCGATCGCCACGGTGTCAGGGCTTGGAGGGCCATTTACTCCAGCCACGTCCGCGAAGGTCAATTTCTTACAATACGGCGATCTGCTCTTTTCTGTACATTCGACAAAACTCGAGGAGGAGTCAGGAGTCATGGCAAACGCGGTTCAAAAACGGCCCGAAGGCTTTCACACGGTCAATCCTTATCTGGTTGTTGACGGCGCAGCGAAGGTAATCGAATTTCTGAAGAAAGCTTTTGATGCGCAGGAAATCGGCCAGCCATTCAAATCACCCGACGGAAAAATCATGCATGCGACAGTACGGATGGGCGACTCAATGGTCGAGCTCGGGGACTCGCCTGAGCCCATGCCGATGAACCTGCACGTATACGTTGATGACGTGGACGGTTTCTACCGGCGGGCAATCGCAGCCGGCGCCGTTTCCGTGCGCGAACCCGAAACCACCTTCTACGGAGATCGCAGTGCCGGTGTCAAAGATCCCGCAGGTAATCGTTGGTGGCTCGCGTGTCACGTTGAAGATGTTTCGAACGACGAGATCGTGCGACGGGCAACCCAGCAGAAATCATGACGAGGACTGTGAGATGCCTTAACTTAAGGCTACCGTCTCACATTGTATGGAGTTTGATGCGGTCGTTACAGACATAGTCCCTGAAACGCCCGATACGAAAACTCTTCGGTTTACGCGTCCGCAGGAGTTCACATTTATTCCTGGTCAGTTTGTGAACGTCACGCTACGCCTGCCGGGAGGACAACGCGTCCGGCGCGCATACTCCATTGCGTCCAGCCCGCTGGAAGAACAACTGGACCTGACCGTTCGCCGCCTTCCCGACGGCCTGGTATCTGCGATTCTTACTGAGGAGGTGACGGTCGGCCACTCGCTCTCTCTGAAGGGACCATACGGACGCTTTCTGCTCGAGGATAAGCGAATGATGTGGTTTGCGGGCGGCAGCGGAATCGTTCCATTTCGAAGTATGTGGCGATATATCGAGCAGAAGGCGTTAGCCACCGATTTTGTGTTGCTCTATGCCATACGTGATGTCGAGCACCTTATTTACAGGTCGGAATTAAATGTAATGTTGCAAGCCGGCAAAAACATTTCTTATACCTTCACCCGGGAAGCGCCCGGCGGCTGGACAGGACTTCGAGGTCGTATCAACAGGAACATGCTCGAGACCGTTGTTCCGGATGCCGGCGATACGATCTTTTATGCTTGCGGTCCTCCAGCCATGTGCCGCTCGATAGTATGCGACCTCACGGGACTCGGAGTGCCGCGCGACGGCATACGCACTGAAGAGTACGATTAGCGGCCTGTAGGCGCGGTCTATGACCGCGCGTTTTTTGTTTAATTCCGGGAAAAGCGCGCGGTCATAGACCGCGTCTACAGCAGGCTCGGTCAAATTACAGGGAGTTCCCTGGGGACGGGCCCTAATGGGAAGGCTGCATCGATCCGCGAAAACTCCGATGGCGTCAGCTTTAACGCTCCGGCGGCAGCGTTCTCAGCGGCATGTTCGGGGTTGCCCGCTTTCGGAATGGTGAACAATGGCGCCTGGCGTGTTAAGAACCGCAGCGCGATCTGGCGTGGGCTTGCGCCGTGTCCTGCAGCGATTTCCTGAAGCAGGCGTCCGCCGGCCGTATTCGGGCGGGGGAAGGTTCCGTGGCCGAAGGGAGAGTAGCCAACGACCGCGACATCGTGAGCTTCGCACCACGGAATCACGCGGTGCTCGATCGCCCGCTCCTTCAGATGATAGAGGACCTGATTGCAAGCGATTCGCTTGTCCCCCGCAATTTTCTGTGCCTCCTCGAGATCAGGGACATCGAAATTACTGACACCCCAGGAGAGAATTTTGCCGTCCTTTCTGAGGCGCTCGAAAGCTTCGATCGTATGTCGCAGGGCATACCTGCCACGCCAGTGCAGCAGATAACAATCGAGCCGATCGGTACGCAAGCGGGCAAGCGAGCGATCGCAGGCAGCGATCGTACCGGCCCGTGAAGCATTTTCAGGCAACACCTTCGAAACGAGAAAAACTTTGTCGCGGCGCCCGTCAATCGCCTGACCGATGATGTCTTCGGCGCCGCCATACATCTCCGCTGTATCGATGTGCGTCATGCCAAGGTCGATCCCCAGACGCAGTGCAGCAACAGCTCGCGCTCTGCTGGCGTTGTCGATCTGCCAGGTCCCCTGGCCGATAATCGGAATCTGCTTTCCAGTTTGGCCAAAGCGTCGCAGTTCCATGTTTGATATCGTCCTGATTAAACCTTCACGCTAACCCGTGTCTTCGTCAAGGCCCGCAAAAGTTCTTGAAAAATTTTATAAGTTACTTGCCGGAGCATGTGGGTTATAGAATATCCACATATCTTTCACAGGATTTTCACAGGTGGCACGAGGGTATCTCCTGTCTGGCCGCGGAATTATCGCTGCCATAGATTTTTAATGCTTTCTTTATTCAATTTCCACAGAGTTTTCCACAGTATTTGCAAATTTGTAACCATTGAAACTAAAAGGGATGGCGTAAGAACCTAACTTGCATAAGCCTGCTGGTCCTTTATAGAGTACGCGGATCTATTTGAACTCCACGATTCATGCACTGCTCTATGAAAGCCACGCCTAAGGAGAAAAGCCTGATGGGTAGCGACAGTACGGATGGAACCGGCTACATCGGCAGCGTTCCGCAGGGCACTCACTTGTGTGAGTTCCACTCCACCAGCGAGGAGCTTATTGAAACTCTGGTGCCTTACTTCACTTCCGGTCTCCAGCGCGACGAATTATGTGTGTGGGTGACGTCGGAGCCGGAGGGTGTTAAGGAAACGGAAGCCAGACTGAGAAAGACAGCGCCTCAACTGGGCCGATATCTCGATTCGGGGCAGATCGAGATGCTGGGTGACCGCGACTGGTACTTGCATGGCGGACGCTTCGACCGCGATCGGGTCCTGGGATTATGGGGCGAAAAAGAACAGCGATGCCTGGACTCCGGATACAAAGGTCTATGCGTTGCCGGGGATATGGGCTGGCTGGAGAAACGAGACTGGCCGGATTTCATGGCATACGAAGCTGAAGCCGATCGAATTCTGCCCACACACCGAGTGACTGGCCTTTGCGCCTATCCCCTGGAAGCGTGTACTGCCGATGAAGTAATGGACGTCGTCAGCAATCATCAATTTGCTATCGGGCTGCCGGCAGGGAACTCAGAGTCGGAGCAGCTGCAGCGGCTTTCCGCTCTCGTTCTTCAACGCCATGACGAGGATCGACGTTGGATCGCCGGTCAACTGCATGAAGTGACCGCGCAGAACGTTGTTGCGATCCGCTTCTACCTGTCGAATTTGCAGAAACGCGCGACATGGCCTTCCGAAATTCAAACTCTCATCGCGAATTGTCACACTCTGTGCGAGCAGAGTCTGGAGCAGATCCTCACGCTGTCGAATCTATTGCATCCACCGATACTGGATCAGCTCGGTCTGGCTCCATGTCTGCGCCAGTACATATCGGACTTCCGGAAGAGAAGCGGTATGCAGGTGGACTTTGAAGTACTTTCCGAGATTGGACGGCTGCCGCAGGAAATGGAGACTCATCTTTTTCGCGTCGTCCAGGAAGGGCTGGCGAATATCGCACGACATTCCGGAAGCCGTAGGGCCATCGTTCGCCTGGAAAGACAGGAAGATCAACTTATCCTTCAGATCGAAGATTTGAGTGGTAGTGTGACACTGTCCGGAACTCAGGAAGCCGGACTCGGAATACTTGCAATGCAGGAGCGTCTTCAGAAAATCGGTGGAAGCCTGGAAGTTCGACCCACTAATCGCAGCACGATCTTGACGGCCAGCGTTCGTGCTCCCGGTTTTCAGCCGCATATCGGCTGAAAACCGGAAGCGAACGAGGCCTCGCAGTTCAGCTATTGGCGGCGCAACAGCGGCAGGCCGAGACCCAGCATGAGGAATAACAGGCCGGCAAAGCCGAGTGCCGGTAAGGATGAAGCCGTCCGCGGTAATGCAGCAGGCGGCGGTTCAGCGCTTGATGGTTTCTGCCGCTCCACGGCTGCGCCTTGTGGCTTTTGCAACTTAGCGGATCTGGCCCCGGTTACCACCAGGACGGGCTTGTTATCGAACTTATCCAGCGGCGCTTTTCCGTAATCGAGGTTCCCGTATTCGCGTTCGAATTTCGCGCGGTCGAAGTTCTCGACAATCCCCGTTGCGGTAAAGGATTCACCCTTCTTCATATCCCCAGTCGCCAACGTCGCAGGAGGGACCGAAACGACCAGCAGATGGTGCTCATTTTTTTCCAGTCCGACGGTCGTGGGACTGTAGACATGGTCAATTTTCCAGTGGACCGTGACTCGTTTCCCCACATATTGGTCCGGGTTCAGGACGATGTCGGCGACATCCGGAGTCCGGCCGGAGCGTGGCCCCGATTGTGCAAAAGCGGTGAATCCTGTCAGGATCAAGACCGTAACTACCAATAAAGCCAGATGCAGCGGCTTGCGATTAGACAAAAACATAGCAATGCCTCCAGTTTTTGAGCGGAACCGCTCAAAAACAGTGCTGCAATTGGGACGCCACGATGTAGGAAAAGCTCGTACAAAACGCCGGAAAGGGAACGGAACACAAGAAGCACAAGAGGCACAAGAAATATGCCAATTTCTTGCGCCTCTTGTGCTTCTTGCGTTCCGTTCCCCTTATCGCGTAAGGCGAACCTTTCCCTGAATTAGACCATTGCGGGGTTTTGCTCTAAAATCTGTCGGAGAGGAGAGCCACGATGAAAGTCTTAAGCGTTTCAGCATTTGCCATCCTTGTGCTCGTTTTCGCTGTCGTGCCGTTATCGGCGCACCATTCATGGCCGGTGAGCTATGACCGGCTCGTTACTGTGAAAGGCACGGTACTCGACTTTACATGGGCGAATCCGCACCCGATGATGACCATTGAAGTTCAGACCAATGACGGGCGGATGGAGAAGTGGCAGATCGGTGGCCCGGCCATCAACCGGATGGAGGCCAATGGCTGGACCCGAACGACGGTAAAACCCGGCGACGTCATAACCGGCATCGGATATCAATTCGCCGACGGCCAGAAGATCGTCAGGCTCGAACGCGTCATCATGCCTGACGGAAAGGAACTGCGTCTCTACGGCCGCTAGCGGGCTTTCTGTCTGTTCTTGAATTCCACCACGATGCTCTCGGCAAGAGCCTTGCCGACATTATGCGGCGCGTGTGAGGTGGCATCGCCGCAGAAGACCTGGCCTGCCTTGCTTTCGGTCGTTGGGGCATTGCCTTCCTTCAACGAAGAATCCGTCAGTTCGATCGCGCAGTACGCCGAGTGAGTGTGAGCGGGTGTTGTGTCTCCCGCACCAAGCCGGACGCGGAGTACGCGCACGATGTCATTCTCAAATTCCACGCTGTAGTGCCTGGAGTCTGCAGTAACAGCATCCTGCAGCTTCTGTCCGCTCGATTGTGCAGTCGATATCCTGAGCGGGCTGCACAAAACGAAAGTTAACATCAAAAGACCCAAACGTAACTTCATGTGT
>JADMIO012500438.1_pt1 | contig 13755 bp, 11 predicted proteins | sample 8958161 | NCBI WGS metagenome assembly JADMIO01 (sample SAMN16585339, study PRJNA669376) | soil metagenome | isolation source: Crop rotation soil | place: USA: Cullars Rotation, Alabama | collected 2011 | reverse complement strand
TTCCGATCTCAGAGCAGCCTGCGACCGCCATCGACGAGGCGGTAGTAATCCCCGGCGCGCCGGTTGTCGCTGATCGCATAGGGCACACCTATCACCTCGGCGATCCGCTCCTCGGCGACCTCGGTCAGCAACACATAGGTCGCAATCGGCAGGATCGCGCGGCGCAGCTTCGGGGACACGTCGCCCGTGTAACCGCCGGTCGCGAACACCACGTCGCGCGCCTGAACCTGCCCCCCGGCGGTATGCAGCAGCTTGGTTGCGCCATCGAGTTCCGATGCGGTGACGGGCGAGCCTTCGAAGATCTGCCCGCCTCCTGCCTCGATGGCGGCGGCCAGGCCCAGCGCATAGTTGAGCGGGTGGAAATGGAAGGCGCGAGGGTCGAACAGCGCCTCGTGATACTTGGTCGAGCGCAGCATGCCGCGCACCTGCTCGCGGTTGCGGAACTCCAGGGCATAACCGAAGTCGCGCGCCATCTGCTCCTGCCGGGCCTTCAGCGCGGGGACGTCGGCGTAGCGCATCACGCTCAACTTGCCATAGGTCGCGACATTGTCGGTCATGCCAAGTGCAGCGAGGTTTTCCTCGACAATGCGCACACCTTCGATCGAGAGGCGATAGAGCTCCTTCGCGGCCTCCCGTCCCGCCATCATCGCGATATGCGAGAGGCTGGTCGCATAGCCAGGCCCGACAAAGCCGCCATTGCGGCCAGACGCTCCCCAGCCGATGCGCTCGGCCTCCAGGACGGCAACCTTGCGCCCTGCGCGTGCGAGTTCGATCGCAGTGGTGAGGCCCGCAAGCCCTCCGCCGACAATCGCCACATCGACGCTGACAGTCCCGCTCGGAGCCGGCCGCTGCGGCGCCGGCAGACGTGTGCGAGCGTAGTAGGAATCGATGTAGTCGCTCATATCACCACCATGGAAGAACGCCGGCTGCCCAAGGAATGGCGGGGGCTGCGCCGCACCGTTACACTCCCCTTCCCCGACCCCGTCAAACCCCAGAGTTGCGGAGAGGGCGTGCACCCATCGACCAGCGCCGCATTAGCCTGCCCAAGCCGATTGGCGTTTGGAACCATTGTTGGCAAGGGGACAAGGTTGATCCGAGCCAGCGCTTTCATGGCGCATCCGCGTTGTTGCGGATGCATTGACGGGGGTCGCTCGTATGCTTCACAAGAAGTCCCGTAGACAATCCTCGAATCCCGATTCGTCGACTGGATTGCGCGCATCACCTAACCTCGCGCGGTGAGACCGTGTCGTCATGGCCACCGCGTTGTCTCAGCGAGCAGACCTGAATTGATCGCTACTCCCACCAGATCAACCCGGTCTGACTCCCCGCTATCTGCCGCACGTGCGCCTCAAGTCGGCAGCACGCGCGGCGCATTTTTCGGCGTACTCTTGGAGCGCGTTTCTTGAAAAATCCAGGTATTGACGCCGTGGCCGAGGCTACGGGCGAGCGAAGGCTCGTTGTCCTCAAGCAGACGATCCTCGCGATCGTGCTTGTAATCCTTCCGCTATTCTACACGCAGCTTCCACCGCTAGAGGACTATCCGAACCACCTCGCCCGCATGTTCGTGCTGGCTCATCCAGAAAATCCATTCCTCTCGCGCTTCTACGACATCCAGTGGGCGCCTATTCCAAATCTGATCATGGATTTGTTCGTCCCGCCGCTGGTGCCGCTGTTTGGCGTCTACACGGCCGGGCGCATCTTCATCGGTGTCACCCTGCTTTTGATGATGCTCGGGCCGATGATGTTGCACCGGGCACTGTATGGAAGCTGGTCGGCCTTCCCGCTCATCGGCGGCCTCTTTGTCTACAATGGCTTTCTGTTCGTTGGGCTCATGAACTACATGTTCGGAGTGGGCGTCGCCGTGTTCGGCCTTGCACTATGGGTGGTGATGTCCGAACGCCATCCCTTGCTGCGGGCGCTGAGTAGCTTTGTCGTCTGCGCCGTCCTCTATGTGAGCCACCTGTCTGCCCTGGGGCTCTACGCCATCTCGATCACGGCATTTGAGGCCTGGAGGCTCTGGGCGGCCCGGCCGACCTCACCGGGCAAGATCCTTGCGGCGGTGGCCGCAGTCGGGCTGCCGTTCCCGCCCTTTGCCTGGCTGCTTCTGAACAGCCCCACCTGGGGCCTCTCTCGCGAGATCGACTGGCAGTCGCAGGGGAAGCTTGACGCAGTGTCGCGGTTCCTGACCGTCTATTCCGACTTCATCGACCTGCCGTTCCTCATATTGCTCGTCGCGGCAGTCATCTTGGCCGTCCGGCGTGGCCTCGTGCGCATGCATCCGGCGGGATGGGGCGTCGCCGCGGGGCTTACGCTCGCCTTCATGGCGATGCCTCGCGTGGCTTTCGGCTCTTTGATGGCGGACGAACGACTCATCGTCGGGATCTTCTTCCTGACGCTCGGGTTCATCGCCACGGATCTTCGGAAGCTCGAAGGCCAGAACGCCTTCATCGCAATCTGCCTGGTGACGATCGCCATCCGGGTCGTCGACATCTCGGTCAACTGGGCGAATCTATCGCAACCGATTCTCGACATGAAGAACGCACTCCAGGTTATGAAACCGGGATCGCGGCTGCTGGTGGCAGAAGCTGAAGAGAGCATTGACGAAGCGGTCAGCAGTGCGCTGGCTCATGCGCCCAACCTTGCAGTGATCGAGAGATCGGCGTTGGTCTCACGACTCTTCGTGGTGAAAGGCAAGCAGATCGTTCAGGCCAGGCCGCCCTACATTGACCAGGTGGATACTGTGGACGGCGATACGCCGTCGATCAGCCAGCTTCTGGTCGACGAACGCCGCAAGCGCAGTCCAGGTGACGACCCCCGTTATTGGGACAATTGGCCCGACCACTTCGACTATCTGGTCACTATCGGCGCCAGCATCGACGCGCCAAGCGACATCGACCCCGAGCACCTGAAAGTGGTCCGTGTCGGGCACGGCTTTGTTCTCTATCGGGTCCGAAAGCCGTAAGGCATCCAAGCAGGCCGCTCTTCTTGCGCAGACCCTGCTCATGCGGGGCAGAACGACGCAGGTTGTGCCTCCCGATTGGCGAAGGGCAGCAGCGCGAGTGCCCAGAGATAGGCCTGCCCCAGATGTCCCAAGCCGATCAGCCACAGGCGCGACGGCAGGTAGGTCAGCACCGACTCGCCGTCATCGAAAGCAAGCCAATCCACATCCGGGCCGCGCCGCCACAAGGACTGCCCGACCGTGCGCCGCCCGGCGGCCGGCGCACCCGCGTTCAGGAACATATAGACCTCGTTGATCGCGAGCGCTGCCGCGAGCATGCCGGCGAGCGGCATCACCGGCCCCTCCGCCGACACGACTTCGGCCCGGGCAGGCAGGATTCCGCCACGCCAGCCTGCTGCGGCGGTGCGAATGCAGAATCCGTCGCGGCGCTCAATCGGGCCGCCACCGATAACTACGGTGGGCGCTGCGTCAGATCGGTCGCACTCCAGCCCACGGAGGGCGCGAACGGCATCGGCGAGCGTACGTCCGAACGGAAGCGGCACCGTCAGGCCCGTCTCAAGGCTGCCGCTTACGGTTACGCCGCCGAGGAATACGCGGCGGCCCAGCGCCACTGCCGTGAGGAGCGACACCTGCTTCACGGGATCGGTGCTGGTCATCGGATTTCCGTTCGCTTGGGCGCACCCGAAGCTCGCCGGCCTTTCCTGTGGCCGATCGGCAGGACCGTCGTGCCGAAGCAAGAAGCGGATCAAGTCGGGCGAGGCACCCCCGCGCCGCGGACCTGAACACCGTTGCCTGTTCCGGTATCAGCCTTCGGGCTTTGACTGGACCACATCGACCCACTCGGCGTGCACGAGTGCAGCCAGCCTGGCAGGGTCGATCCGGAGCGCCGCGTTCGGCGCGCCGGCGGCCGGCAGCACGACGTCAAACGTCCTCAACGTCACGTCCGCGAAAACGCGGATGGCCCGGGGCAACCCGAAGGGGCAGACGCCGCCCACGGGATGGCCGGTCCATTGGAGGACGTCCTCCGCCGGCAGCATCACGGCCTTGCCGCCGAACCGGTCCTTGTATTTCCGGTTGTCGATTCTTGCATCGCCGCCGACCACGAGGAGGATCACCTCGTCCTTCAGCCTCAGGGACAGCGTCTTGGCGATCTGCGCAGGCGCCACGCCATGCGCCTGCGCTGCCTCCAGAACTGTCGCGGTACTCGTTGGCTTTTCGATGATCTCGATGTCAGGTGCGTGCTCTGCGAGGAACCGCTCGAACGGACTGCAAACTCATCGTCGTGCTTCTCCTTGGGCTCCCGCCCAAACGCGCGGCGGAATTCTCCGGGCGTCGATGTGGAGGGTCGACCGAAAGCGCGGAACATGATGACCCGCCTCTTCCATTCTAACTCCCCCCGCGCACTGATGCTTGCAGGAAGATGGGCTGAACCGCATGAACCCAGGGAGCGGCTACGAGGAGACTGTGGCCGGGATCTGAGTGCCAGACGGGATCGGGTATTGAGCCAGAGCTGACGTCCGGGGCGTCGGCTTTCCGGCACTACAGTTGACGCAGCAACGGCTAGCCGGAGCTGACCTGAGCGGACGCGAGGTCGGCAAATTGCAGATCCGATCAAGAAACTTCCAGCGCCACTTCGTCCGCCAAGGCGTTCCGCCTCGACTGCGGTATCCGGGCTGCCCGAGGCGAGCGGAAGCCAGGCTGACGGGACCTCGCCACGAGCCACCAGCCCTTAGGCGCCAATCGGGAACTTCATAACGTTCGTTCAGGAGCCGAATGACGCGATACCTCCTGCAGGAGGACCTCAACCGCCTCTTCCGGCGTCGCCAAAGCTTCCATCTCATCGGCGATGCGGCCCGCACCTGCCCGGAACGACGGTTCATTCCAGATCCGTTGCAGTGCCGTCCCCACCGCGGCGGGGTCGATCTCCCAGACGGCAAGTCCCGCTCCCGTCCGTTCGACGGAACGAGCATTGGCCGGCTGGTCCGCGAAGAGGGGCACGACAACGACGGGGATGCCCCTCGCAAGCGCTTCCAGCAGGGTTCCGGATCCACCGTGGCAAAGCACGAGCGAAGCATGGGGCATGACTTCGTCCTGCGGCACGAAGGGGAGCACGGTCACATTATCGGGAATGGGCCCAAGTTCCTTAGGGTCCATGACAGGACCCGTCGTGAGAAGGGCGCGAACAGGAAGCTCCGCGACCGCAGCCATGGCTGCGACATAGGCCGACCGCGCCTTTTCGGAGCGGCCCGAAACGGTGCCGAAGGTGATATAGACGAAGGGCTCGCCTTCCCTGGTGGCCCAGGTCGGCCGCGGGCGACCCGCGGGGACCAACGCTTTCCGCTCCCGCGAGCGAAAGGGAATTCCCCAGCCAGCCTCCTCGCCCGTTCCGTCAAGGGAGGCAGGAAAGGCCGTGAAGGACCGCTCTCGCCGCAAGGCCTCCCCATTGTCCCGGTCCAACCCGTGATCTGCCCGCAGCACGTCCACCGGACCGACGACGTGCCGGCTCATACCGGCTTCATGTCCCATCGAATGGACGGTAACACGTGCGCAGGGGACCTTAGCCACGTCTGAGGCAACTGCAGCCGCGAACTCGAAGCTGTCGCGCAAGATGACGTTCGGTTTCCAATCCCGGATCGTGGCCAGCAGCGCCGGAAGTGCAGACCGCGCCAGGCCACCCACGAAAGCATCGCGGGCGATCACGACGGGAACATCGTCTCCCTTGGCCTCGTCGATTCGGGCCATCGTCGCCGCCAACTGCTCCGGGGCTGGAAAGCCCGAAGGGACATGATCGAACCCCGCTTCCAGCACAGCCTCCCGGGCTGCGACGGGAGCGGAGACGAGCACCTCGTGACTCAGCTTACGCAATGCGTGCGCATAGGGCAGCAAGGGCCGGAGATGACCGGCGTAGTGGGTCGAGGAGATGAGAACCCGCATGCTGTCGCCCTCCCAAGCCATTCGACATTTCCATGGGACAGCTCAAGGTTGTGCGAGCTATCGCGCCTGATCTTGGTCTTCTCTCGTCGGCCAACGCGGTCTAGCGCACTCCCCGCGGCAATAGCCTACGCGATCGCTCCACAAGGGCGAGGAGAGATCGCCCATAGGTTTGTGAATATCTGGGCTTGCTGAGGACGGCCTCGCAAATGTCGGCTACTGGGGCACCCCCTCAGGCCCCCTTCTGGCGCAAAGCTGACCCATTCCACATGCCAAATGCGCGAGGTCAATCCGAAGATTAGAGCAGATGCGGCGATCCAAAAGGAGTTTGCCAGGTCTGCAAAGCAGGAGACGAAGCAGCGGCCCTGGCCGCAACATCAACAATTAAATTGTGACACAGTATCAGGTCAGCACGGTCGTCTGGAGGGGCGCGGAAATACCACAGGCTTTCCCGCTACTGCACCAGTTCGGGGTCTCCCGGTTTCCAGGACTTGTCGAACCAAGGCTCCAGCGGACCGTAGAGGCGCAGCAACACGTTCCATCCTTTGCCGGGCATAGTCTGCACCCAGTTATTGTCCCAGCCTGCCGGCGGGGTCGGCCCAAACCACACCGTTACGGAACCGTCGGTATTGGTCTTCAGGCCGGGGTGGTGGCTGTCCACGCCGGCAAGTTTCTGGTCTGTTTCGAGCAGAGACCGAGTCTGGTTGTCGTAGACGACAAAAGACCAGAACTCCTTGGCCGGCACGGGCCCCGGCAGGGTAACCTTGTAAGTCTTCCCGCCGTCCAGGTAATTCCCTCGGGAATCTTGGAACGATCCAGCATAGGCCGAGCCCGAGCCCACTTTCGCCATCGCCATGGCTGGCGTAATGCCGGTCGCGTAGTAGAAGAACATCGTCCTTGCGTCTAGAAGGCGTTCGGCACCCTGCTGGAAGAGATAACTGCCGCCCACGAAGGGGGTCATCCACTGCCGGTCCGGGTAGAACTTCACCCGCGGGTCTCGACTGTCGACGACGATGGTTCGGGCGGTGGCATTACCCACCGCGACGGCATCTGTCAGGATCGCCTTCATCCGGGAGTCAGGTGCGAATGGCTGCCCCTTGCGGATGCCGATTGACCCGAAAAGGCCGACCTTGTCGGGATCTAGGAAGTCGGCGGGCTCTCGCTGCACCACTTCGTTGAGTTCGTCGTAGAACCGGACGGTGTTGGCGCTGATCGTGTTGAACTTGACGCCCGACGTGTTCACGAATGTCGCCTTTGGCGGTCCGCCGCTCTCGGTGGTCGCATCGAGTGGATAGACGTTCGTCCCTTGTCTCGCGTGTTGCACCGACCCGGCGATGTCGCTGTCCTTCACGAAGACGCGGAAGAACACCAGCAGCGTATTGGTGCGCGGCCGCACGACGTAGTGTCCGTCGGATGCAATGTCGCCTGTGTAGCCCGGCGGGACGAAGAGATACTTGCCTCCGCGCCCGCGGTCCGGGCCGGTGAGGCCGATATCGGTCACCCAACGGAAATAGGCGTCGTCGACGGGACCGAGGACACCCGCCGGCACCTCTAGAACCATAGGCCCTTCACGCAGGTCCAGGCAGGCGAAGGCATAGACCGTCGTGGTGTTCGGGGTGAGAAACAGGGAACGGGCGTCCATCAGGTCTTCGGTAATGCCGATACCCCTGTTGGCCTTGACGCCCACCTGTTCCAGCCCGTTGCAGAGCGCCCTGACCGACGTCGCGGGAATTCCGTCGAGGAAAGTTTGGACGCCGCGCGAGAAATCAAGGTTGTCGTAGATCAGCTTGGTCGTCGCTGGGTCGGGAGCGCCGTTGCGAAACCGCAGCGTCCCAAGGCGTGTTTCCACCGTGTCGGGCGTTGTAATCCAGGCAGGCACGTCAGCGGAGAATTTGGGCGACGTCTGCGCCCATGTTGGTCCCGTTGCGAGCAGCCCGAGCGACGCGATAACCCCTCGACCGAGAACGTGAGCCAATCTCGCGACCATTCGACTCCCCTGTCGATATGTTGATCGGTGCCCCGAGGGCAGCGACGAACTTAATGGGATGAGTTGACGATAGCCAAGCGTCGGGCCTAGCGTTTACGAATGTTGGACAGCGACGCGCGCCAGGGTCGGTTCGGAGATGCCCCGCAGCGTCTGGCGGCCCTCGTTGGGATGCCGGCCCTGCTCGGCGATTTAGGCGCCTCAATATCGGCGGTTCTCGAGGGTCTTCCGATCGAGCCGTCGGTCTTCGCCAGCGACGAGAACCGCATTTCCTACGGGCTCGCCACCAAGCTGCTGGAGGCCGCCGCAGCGAAGTCGGGATGTCCGCACTTCGGGTTGCTCTTGGGTGCCCGCTTCGACCACAGGTGCATGGGTGCGGCAGGCGAATGGATGGCCAACGCGCCGACACTCGGGGCAGCCTTGACCGGCTTCATCACCCTGCAGTCCACTGCCACGCGAGGTGCGACCTCCTACCTCCACAGGCATGGCGCCGACGTGATCCTGGGCTACGGCGCCTACGATCGGAGCGCGCTCGGCCACACGCAGATCTATGCGTGTGTCATGGCGGTCGCAGCTAATTTCGTGCGCAAGCTCACCAACGCGAGCGTGCGACCCCTCGAGGTTCTGCTGTCGTTCAGGAGGCCCTCGGACACGAAGCCCTATGACACGGTCTTCGCGGCGCCGGTCCGGTTCGATCAGCCCCAATCGGGCCTCGTTCTGTCTATCGCGGCCCTAAGGACGCCGATTGTCGGCGCGAACCCCGTTGATTTCGCCGCGCTCCAGCTTCGGGCAGCAACCCTGATGCCCCCGGATGAGAGAGTTTGGTCGGGCCGCGTGGCGCGTCTGCTCCGGGCGACTATGCTTCGCGGAGAAGTCACCTCACCGCAAATCGCCCGCCGGCTGGGCGTAAGCCCTCGAACGTTGGCGCGCCGACTCGCTTTGGAGGGCACGACTTTCCAGACGGTCCTGCACGAGACCCGATACCTCGCAGCGAGGGAGCTCCTGTCTGTTACGGACCTCCCGATCGGTGACATCGCGCTCGCGCTGGGCTACGCCAATCATCCGGCCTTCGACGATGCCTTCCGGCGTTGGAGCGGCACCACTCCCCAGCATTGGCGATCGGCACTGGCCAGGGCTTGAAGCCGGTTCGCTGGGATCCGAACTTCGTACGCAAGCGACGACCTTATTGTCCCGCCAGAGCGTATAGGCTGGTCGTTATAAACGTCCGCAACATGCCTTCCCGTGAGGTTCCGGTTGTGGCGCGAAGCGGACGTCGGTCAGCTATCGTGAATATCGAATGCAGCGCAACCGGACGACTCTTCCAAAATTTGGTCAGGCGAGTTTTCAGCGCGAGTTGGCTAGCTGGCTAGCACGCGCGACGACACGGGGGTGAAACCCGCTGTTAAATGCAGAATTCAGCTTACCTTCGCAGAACCGATCCGACCTAACCACCGCGGTGATGAGCATGGCAAGGATATGTTCCGTGGCCTTCGAGAGCGCCGCAGGGTCATCGCGCAAAGCAAGGGCCTCGTCGGTCTGCCGCCATTCCGTCCAGTCGAAGTCGCGCACAAAGACGTAGTCTACACCACCTGGTGACGCACTGGGCCTCGTCGCTGGGTTCGAACCACGGCATCGAGATCACGCCGTCCTGTTCAGTGCCGCCTGGCCACCGGCCGAACGCGAAGCCCGGTCGTGTGAACGCAGGCAGGAGAGACGCCAGCGCACCGAGGCGCTCCGCACGAGACCAGTTCTTCGTGATGAACGGTGCATTCAGCGAGGCGACTATCGCCGCTGCGTTGTTCGATCACGCACCGGCGACGTAACAACCTCCATTGCGGCTTACACATGTCCAGATGTCAGCGATCATGCGGCTTGATCGGCGCGCCCTTAACCGACGCGCAATGCCGGGTCCAAACGCGGGGAATTCAGCTATGAGGAGCGGGGACGGATCGACCGCCCCCGCACAATGGCTTAGCGCGCAACGCGACCGATGGAGAAGAACTGCGTTTCGCCCGAGGACCCATCGACGCCGTCATTGTCGGTGACCACGAAACCTTGGCCGTTGGCGTCGATCGTGAAGCCCTCGACCTTGTCGAGGACATAGCCGTGCGGGGCTTTCAGATCGGGCGTGAGATCGCGCACGAGCACCTTCTTCAGGACCGGAACCTCCGCTGCGCCCGGCGCAGCCGCTGTGACACCCGCAACTGAGAACGACTTCAGCGACTTCATCGCCTTGTCGCCGAACTGGTTGTCGCGCTCGATGACAATGAAAGTCTCGTCGCCGATCGCGGTCAGCTCTGACAATCCGACCCAACCCTCCTGCGCGGGATCGAGCGGGTAACGGTAAACGCCCCAGGCCTTCGTGGCGGGCTTGTAGGAAAGGATCTTCGCCATGCCTTTCGGATCGTCCTTCCACTCGCGCTGAACCGCAAGCCAAACCGTCTCGGAAGCGCCCTCGCCGGTAACGGTGACACCCTCGAAGCCGAAGCGGACCGCGTGCTTCGCGATCTCCTCTGGCAGGGTGATGTCCTGTTCGACTTCGCCGGCCGCGGAGAGACGGACGAGCCGATCCTGGAGTGCGCCTTCCTTGCGCTCGGGATTGCCTTCCGACGCAAGCCAGAAGCCGCCTCCCGCACGCGTGGCAATGCCCTCCGCGTCGTAAGAGGCCGGCTTTCCATCGCGCGTGACGGTCGTGGCGTTCACGATGCGCGCCGGCTTGGCGGACGCGTCGATCTCCAGGATGCGGGACGTGGCAAATACGCTGTCCGTGACAGCGAAGAGCCTGCCGGGCTGCGTGCGATGCGCCGCGAGGCCAGACAGCGCGCCCCAGCCGAGCGGCGCTCCGTTCGGGCCGTCGACAGACTCGATGGTTGGATAGGCCGCGACGCCCTCGGCACGGGCATAGATCATCACATGCGGGCGGGCGAGACCGTCCGCGACCCCGTCCGCCTCGCTAGACACGATCAAGAGGTTCCGGGCCGGCAGGGCAACCGACCCTTCGGGCCCCGCGCCGGCCGGCAACGCCTGCAGGAAGGCCGGCGCTTTGCCCGGGCCTTCGTCGCGGAACACGAACACCAGCGAGGCGCGCTCGGCCGACAGGAAGATGAGCCGCTCGCCGCCAAACGTTGCGACTTCGACGCCCTCGGGCTCGGCGCCCTTTGCGCCGGAGCGGCGTTCCGGATAATGGCCAAACCGCATCGCGAGTTGGTCAATCATGGATGCGCTGTCCCACTCGAGCGTACCGTCCTTGCGGAAGATGCTGAAGCCGCGCGAGCCTCCCTCGTAGTCGCCCTCGTTGGCGCTGACGATGCGGTCATTGTCGAGCCATGCGACTGCGTCGGGCTCGCGCTTGACGCCTTCGAGACGGCCGGTGGGATCGATCACGCCATCGCGTTTAGTGTCCACCTTGTCCAGCGTGACCGCACCCGCGGAGAAGTGCTTCAGCACCCTGGCGGTCGCGAGGTCGACAACCGCGAAGTGGTTGTTCTCCTGCAGCGAGACAATGGCCTCGCCAAGCGCGTTGACGTCGACGAATTCAGGCTCGGGATCCTCGGACGCCACCTCGGCCATGCCCGTGAGGTTGACGACGCGCCGCGTCTCGCAGGACAGCGCACCATCGGCGGCGAGGCTGACGACCGTCAGGTTGCCGCCGGGAAGCTGAGGCATCTTGCCCTTGTCCTTGCCTTCGTCGCGCTCGTTTTCGATCGCGATGGCGAGCCATCGGCCATCGGCCGAAGTCTTCACCGAGTCGGGCTGGCCGCCCAATTCGCAGGTCGCCTCAACGGTCTTGCGGTCGAGGTCGACCGTTGCGATGTGGCCCGAGGGGGCGTCCTTTGAGGGGGATGTGTCGACGGCCACGAACGCCTTTCGACCCCGGATCGCGACGGAGGTCGGTTCGCCCTTCAGCGGCACGAAGCCGGCAGGCTTAGGGCTGGTCGGATCCGCGATGTCGATCAGCCCCAGACCCTTCAACTCGGCGTCCGTGTAGGTCACCAGCATGCCGTCGGCGGTCGCGGCCATGATTTCGGCCACCGTCTTCGCCTTTGCATCGCGGTCTGCCGGCTTGTTCAGGACGATGGGGAACGAGGCGATGCGGTTGAAAATCGGCTCGGCCGCCACCGGCCAGGCGGCTGTCGTGAACAGCAGAGCCGTCCCGATGGACAGGGGCAAGGCAAGCTTGTGCATGCTGAAACTCCATGATGGGCAGGCTCACGGCAAGGTCACCGCAAGGAATGGCCCTCCATGCTCGCCACACATGACACGCCAATGACGGTCCGCGTCTTGCGTCCGTACTCCGGCTCAGCGCTTCGCACGCAGCCTTAGATGGCAGGAGCTGTCCACATCATCATTGTTCACCCGAGGCGAACACGCCGGCGACTCTGGCCGCCTCCTCAACTAGCCGTTGCAGCCGTATTCGGCTTCAGCGGATCAAGTGTGTGAACCGAAATTCTCAACTATTTACAAGTTCGTCAATCAATCCACCTTCGAATTGGGAGCAGCCTGTCTACCAACCAAACAGGATATCTGGGCTTCAAACGATCATCAGATTGGAGTCGGAATCGGATCTGACAGGCTGCGTCCTGCGGAGCCTGTCCAATGAATCAATCCATCAATCTCTCAACGCTGCGCTGCGGTGTCGTTGGAGCGATTTCCGGCTCGCGAGCCGTTTACGGTAGAATAGTAGGCGCCCCGCCCTACCGGGTGCTCGTCGCGACGGGCGCGTGGCGGCCGCGGGTGAATGGCGTCGTGCGCACGCTAGGGGCTTTGGCGCAGGAGGCGGCGCGCTAAGGGGCGGAGATCACTTTCTTTGACCCCCGCAAGGTTTCCGGTCCATGCCAACATCGTGACGTTTGAGGGCCTTACGAAAGGCCGCGGTTGTTTATTGTTGCGTCGCGCAAGTCATAGGCGGCTGGGCCCGACGGAGGTAGTGGGCATCGTACGGTGGCGCATCACCTTGCAATCGCCCGCCCAACATAATTGCGGACGAGAAGCTTGGCCTTTGTAGCGTGGTTGAAAATTCGTGGAAGTTAGGCGCAAGCTCCCACGAGCTTGACGCGGTAGGCGTGACAGCGTCGTTGCAAGAACTTAGAGTTTGAATTCTCGAAGGAGGCGCTCGAACTTGCCCGGAAGAAACGCTCCTATATCGGACGGGCTGGAGACTGGCGATGACCTGCGTCCCTGGCTGCGCGACGCCTTTGAGATCGGTCGCCACCCACTTCGACCAAACGGCCGAAGCATCAGGCGGGAAGGCGCGCTGGTTCGGGAAGATCTTAGCTTCCTGAATGCGGCGGGCGAAGCTGTTCCCGGCATCCTGTTGCGCCCGTCGCACGCCGAAGTGCCATTGCCCGCAATTCTCTACATTCACGCGCATGGCGGCCGCTACACGATAGGCTCGGCCGAGCTGACGGACGGACGTCCAGCGCTGCAATCGCCGCTCGGCCCGGTGCTCGCCAGTATGGGCTACCTGGTGTTGTCAATCGACCTGCCCTGCTTCGGCGCCCGCGCCGCCGCCTCCGAGAGCGCCGCTGCAAAGGCCCGCCTTTGGTACGGACAAAGCCTCGCCGGGCAGATGCTGGGCGAACTGTCGGCTGCCGTTGGCTGGATCGCCTCGAGAGACGACGTCGATCGCGCTCGCATTGGCGCCTTCGGGCTGTCGATGGGAGCGACTTTCGCAATCTGGCTCGCTGCTGTCGACCAGCGTCTCGGCTTTGTCGCCCACGAATGCTGCTATGCCGACTTCGCGACACTCGTGGAGACCGGAGCACATGACCGGCACGGGATCTATCTTGTCGTTCCCGGCCTGCTGGAACGGACCACAACAGGCGCCTTTCCAGCACAGTGGGATCCGAAGCTTGGAATTCACGTGACTTGAAGTCGCGGC
>JADMIO011319600.1_pt1 | contig 13755 bp, 14 predicted proteins | sample 8958161 | NCBI WGS metagenome assembly JADMIO01 (sample SAMN16585339, study PRJNA669376) | soil metagenome | isolation source: Crop rotation soil | place: USA: Cullars Rotation, Alabama | collected 2011 | reverse complement strand
ACGCAGGGAATTTGCTTCCTGCCTTACCGGCCGTGTGGTGCGTGCGGCATCAACGGGGCCTGGTACTCGGACACGTTTCCCAATTGGCTAGGTCGTTACACGCAGGAAGGCGATCGCATCTTGATGCATGGCAACTGGGCCAACTTTCGTGGCAGCGACGGAATGTTTATTGATCTCTTTGCCGGTACAAGCCCCCGCGACGAAGGGGCCGGCCAATGGACCGAATGGTGGAATTTTGGTGCACCCTTCGGTACGACCGTTGGCTTTGGTAACACCCGGCTACGCCGCGTTGGTAAATGTGAATTGCCGCATAACAATCATCTTGCGCAAATGGACAACAATCAGATCGACAGGTTGGCTGAAGAATTGTCGCGCAAAGTAAGACCACGTATGCGAAAGGACGGCAAGCCGGCCGAATCTCCAACCGATCCCGAACAAGTTCCACTGAAGGAAGAAGCGAAGTACGAGCGCTAACAATTGGTTGTGGACGAACCGATGGCTTGGTTCTGTTTTCAACATTGGGCCCGGTAACACGGGCCCCTTTTTTGTTGCCGAGTGTCGATTGCCAAATGCCGATTACTTTCGCGGTCTGTCTCTCAATCGGAATTCGGCAGTAGACAATCGGCAATGGGCGCGTTAGCCCACCTCGCTCGAATCAGTTAATATGTCGGTTCTTTACCAACCCAAAAATCAAGCGAGACATGTCAATGATTGGATTCGAGCTGACTGAAGATCACAAAGCACTGGTGCAAACTGTGCGCGAGTTCGCGCAAAAAGAGGTTGCTCCCTACATCAAAGAATGGGACGAAAAACAGGAAGTACATCCAGAAATTCTGAAAAAGATGGGCGAGTTGAACCTGCTTGGCGTTTGCATTCCCGAAGAATATGGCGGTGCCGGGTTCGATTACATTTCGCTTGGCCTGGTGTGCGAAGAACTCGAGGCGGTCGACACTTTTTTGCGGGTAGTGATGTCAGTCCATACGGGGCTGAATTCATTGACGTTACTCACCTGGGGCACTGAAGAACAGAAACAAAAGTATCTGGTGCCGCAAGCGAAAGGCGAAAAGCTCGCGACCTATGGATTGACAGAACCCGGTGCTGGTTCCGACGTAGTCGGTGCTCGTTCGACGGCGCGACGTGAAGGTGATGAATACGTGCTCAACGGCGAGAAGATGTGGATTAGTCTTGCCGATATCGCCGACAACTTCCTCTTTTTCTGTTGGACCGATGAAGAAAAGCGACGCAAGCGCGATCATTCGGGTATGTCGTGCTTCATTGTTGAGCGTTCCATGAAGGGTTTCACCTCAAGCACGATTCACGGCAAGCTGGGAATTCGTGCCGGCAACACCGGTGGTTTTTCTTTGCAGGATGTGCGCGTGCCGAAAGCGAACCTGGTTGGTGAAGAAGGTGAAGGTTTTAAGATCGCCATGTTCGCGCTGGAACAGGGTCGTTACACAGTGGCAGCGGGTGCGACCGGTGTTATCCGAGCTTCGCGTGACGCGGCAGTTGCCTATGCTCTTGAGCGCGAAACCTTCGGCACCAAGATCGCCAATCACCAGTTAGTGAAACAAAAAATTGCGGAGATGGAAGCCGACTATCAGATGACGCACCTGCTTTGTTTGCGCGCCGGGCACCTCAAAAATACCGGGCAGCCAAACGCGCGCGCCACCAGCCTCGCCAAATGGCAGGCGACAACGCGCAGTGAGAAAGCCGCGTCGATGGCTATCGAAGTCCACGGCGCGAATGGTTACTCGAATGACTACCCGGTCGAACGTTATTTGCGAAACTGCAAGGCCGCGATCATTTATGAGGGCACACGCGACATACACACGCTCATGCAAGCGGACTGGGCGCTCGGACTGAAAAAAGAAAAGGCCGCGCGCAAAACGTTGCCGGCGTGGAAGCCCGCCCATTAAGAAACGGTTAAAAGAGGAATGGGAAAAGAAACTAGCGTTGCGCGAAAAGTGGTATTCCGCTCCTAACTGGAGCGGGATTATCCGGTCACGCGAGTGCTATAAATTTTTGCTCCTCCGGAGGAAAGAATTTCATTACCTCAGAGAACCAATCCGGTAAAGGCCGAAGAATTGTGCGGTTGGTACTACTCGATCTAAGTGTCTTGTTATCCAACGAAGAGGCCGATTAACTATTCCAAGCCAGCCTCTTCCGTATTGATCGCGATTTCTTCTGGTTTTTGTCTTGTCTCGCTCTCGGTCTTTGGCGGTTGCGTTCTTTGCAGCTCGTGAAAGCGTGCAATCGCGCGGCCCACTGCGTCTTCAATATCTGCGAGCTGAAATGGCTTCGCGAAGTAGGCATAAGCGCCGGCATTCAACATGTCTTGCGCCGCTTCCTTCGTTGATTTGCCGGAGATAACGATTACCGGCGTGTTGCAATGTCTTGATTGAATGTACTTGAGCAGATCGTGGCCGCTGAGACCCGGCATCGAGACGTCAGTGACAACAGTTTCATAAGTTTGCACCTTCAAGTTAGCAAGCGCTTGTTCCGCTCGATCTGCGGTGTGGCACTCGTATGAAGGAGACAAGAGCTCTTGAAGCGTGTCGCGGATATTGTCGTCATCGTCGACAATCAAAATAGCCATAAACGAGACTCCTGCGAATGGGGGTTCGAGCAACGTACGTGGCAAACGCATTCTATCCGTCTTTCGACTGTCAGGCTAGTGAGTTTGTTGTTTAGTCCAACAATTGGCGCGTACTTCATGTTTCACGGTTACAAATAATGCCAACGCTCTGTTAGTATTCACGTTGCACTTCATCACTGGAACTTGCGCGCGACACTCGGGTTCCGGCACACAACTACCGACTTCAGGAGACCAGACTAAATGGGCCACGAGTTAAAGACAGAGCGCGAGCTGTCTCTGGATTTCTTGCGCGTATGTGAAGCCGCTGCGATCGCCGCGGCCCGCACCATGGGTCAGGGCGACCGCAAGTATTCCGATCACGTAGCCGTGGAAGCAATGCGCGAAGTGATGGACACAGTGCCGATGCGTGGTCGTATTGTCATTGGCGAGGGTGAACGCGACGAAGCGCCGATGCTTTTTATCGGCGAGGAAGTCGGCGGCGGTTATGGAGTTAGCGAAGACCTGGCGGAATCGTGTCCCGAAGTAGACATCGCCGTTGATCCGTTGGAAGGCACCAACCTTTGCGCGCTCGGTTCAAACAATGCCATTGCGGTGCTCGCGGCGGCCGAACGTGGCGGATTGTTGAATGCTCCGGATCTTTACATGGACAAGATTGTCGTGGGTCCTTCCTCGCGCGGTGTGGTTGATCTTGACGCGCCAGTGAAAGACAACCTGAAAAACATTGCTCGTCGGTTAGGACGTGACGTTGAAGACTTGACCGTGATTGTGCTGGATCGTTCGCGACATAAGAAACTAATTGCAGACGTGCGTGCTGCGGGCGCCCGCATTCGATTGATTGGCGACGGCGATCTTTCAGCCGGTATCTCGGCGGCGGTTGCAGGCACTAACATTCATGCATTGGTAGGAATCGGGGGCGCGCCGGAGGGCGTGCTTACGGCGGCTGCGATGAAGTGCCTCAATGGTGAGATTCAGGCGCGGTTGGTTTTCGATCCCGAACGCCTGGGCGTTGACAAAGACAAAGTGCCGCCGAAGGAAGTAGTGTTGGAACGCTTGCAGTCGATGGGAATTCAGGATGCGAACAAGATTTACGATACTAACGATCTGGCGCCCGGACGAAAGATTATTTTTGCCGCGACTGGCGTAACTGACGGTGCATTATTGAAAGGCGTGCGCTTTTTCGGGGCCGGCAAGCGAACGCATTCGGTAGTCATGACCACAGAATCGCGACACATTCGCTTTGTCGATACGCTTCATATCGAAGGTGGTCCCGATACGGTCATACGATTCTAAGAATGGCGCTTGACGCTGAATTAAGAAATTCTTAGTAGTGTTTCAAAGACCAAAGACCAAAGACCAAAGACCAAAGATCCAAAGACCAAAGATCCAAAGACCAAAGATCCAAAGACCAAAAGATCCAAACGCCAGATCAAAGTTCAAAGTTCATGTCTGCCTACATTCAGCAATCAGTCCCTTCTCGTCGGCCAATAATCATGTGGTCGGTTGCTGTGCTGGGTTCGCTTGCTTTGGTAATGATGATCGTAGGAGCTCCGCTGGCAGTCGCCAGTGGCCATCCGTTTCTCGGCCTCACGCTCTACCGTTCGTTCAGTTATGTCTGTCACCAAATCCCGGAGCGTTCATTTTTCATCGCCGGACATCAATTCGCCGTTTGTTCGCGCTGCACGGGTTTGTATTTTGGGTTTGCCGCCGCAACGCTTGCCTATCCGGCGTTACGTTCTCTAAGGCAAACGACCGCGCCTGCTCGCAAATGGCTGTTTGTTGCCGCCGCCCCACTGGGAATTGATTTCCTGCTGGGCTATTTCAACATCTGGGACAATACACATACATCGCGGCTGTTGACTGGATTACTGCTGGGAGCAGTAGCAGTTTTCTATGTAATGCCTGGATTGATGGATTTAAGCCAGCGCGATTGGCGGAAACAACCAAAGCCCTTGAAACAAACGCGGACTACGACCCTCGCAACAGCGCCGGGTGCACCGAGCGACTACAGCGCGCCCCATCGTCGCATCTGAAAGTGCGTCCTCTGAGCGTTCGAACTCGTGTTTTCAACGACGGCCGGGGATACGAAGCGAGCGAAAAAAACCAGAGCACATAGAGGCCCTGAGGACGCAGAGAACAACCGACGCGGTCGCTTCTCTTAAGCCCCAGCTTCAGGTTAGAATCCTTCGCGCGCCGCACCGGGGCCACCCCGGTTCGGCGTTTAAGATTGAAGCGGTGGTTTGCTTTACGACGTAGTTCATGTTTTTTCAAGATACGAAGCCGCCTTTTGGCCCGACCCCGACCGAACTGTTTGTTCGTTACATCCATGATTTGACGAACAAAACATGGGGCAACATTAGTCCGTTTTATAAGCTCGACGCCTTCGATTGGACCATCCTCATTGTTTACTTCACGATTCTGGCCGTGCTGGCTATCTACGGCGGTTATCGCGTTAAGCAGGTAATCGACTTCTGGCGTTACCGCAAATTTATTCCACAGCCCAAGGCCGCATTTGCCGCCGCTGATCTGCCCGTAATCACTGTTCAGTTGCCACTGTTCAATGAGATGTACGTGGTCGAACGTCTCGTGAAAGCCGTGACTGAGATTGAATACCCGCGCGAAAAACTTCAGATTCAGGTGCTCGACGATTCTACGGACGAGACCGTGAAACTCGCCAGCGCGACCGTCGCAAAGTATCGAGAGCTCGGTTTCGATATCGAATACGTGCACCGCACCGATCGCACCGGCTTCAAGGCGGGCGCACTAGAGAACGGAATCAAAACCGCGAAGGGTGAATTACTCGCAATCTTCGATGCCGACTTCGTTCCCAAACCCGATTGCTTGCGCAAGCTGGTCGACTACTTTACCGATCCCATGGTTGGTTGTGCGCAGATGCGCTGGTCGCACATCAACGCCGATTACAACCTGCTAACGCGCTTGCAGACGATTATGCTCGACGGTCATTTTGTCGTTGAGCAGACCACGCGCAACCGCACCGGTGGATTTTTCAATTTCAACGGCACGGCCGGAATCTGGCGTCGACGCGCAATTGCCACCAGTGGCGGCTGGCAACACGATACGTTGACAGAAGACACCGATTTGAGTTTCCGAGCGCAGTTGATGGGTTGGAAGTTTGTTTACCTGCTTGACGAAGAAGCGCCCGCGGAAATTCCAGTTGAGATTAACGCCTTCAAAGCACAGCAGCGACGCTGGGCCAAGGGTGTGATGCAAGTTGGAATCAAGTTGTATCCGCGCATCTGGCGCGCGCGCTTGCCGCTGCGTGTCAAGTTGGAAATGTTTTTCCGGCTGACTGGCAACATCAGCTACCCGTTGATGATCGTTGCGAGCTTTCTACAGTTCCCGTTATTGCTGGTTCGCTACAACCAACCGTTTTACCACCTGATGGTGCTTGACCTGCCTTTGTTGTTCTTCTCATCGATTTCAGTCTTTCTCTTTTACGGCACGGCCGTTTGGTATCTCGATGAGAGGCGCGCTCCGCGACTTTTGCATTTGCCGCTCGTAATGGCGTTAGGCATCGGCCTTGCTTTTTCGAACGCGCGAGCTGTATTGGAAGCGTTGTTTGGGATCAAGACTGAATTTGTGCGCACGCCGAAGTACCAGGTGGAGAAGACTCACGATGCAACCTGGAAGCGCAAGAAGTACAAACGCAAGCGCGGTCTGCTGCCGCTGCTGGAGCTTAGTTTCGCCGTCTACTTTTTCCTTGCCATCATGTACGCGATTAAGATGCACATGTGGGGCACGGTACCGTTCCTGCTGCTGTTCTTTTTTGGGTTCGGCTACATGGGTGTAATGAGTTTCGTGCAGTCGTACAGCATTGGCCGCCTGCTATCTTTCCTGAAACCGGCCGGCAAGCCGTCGGTCGAATTAAAGTAACTACCTGCTACAGTAAGCATCGCCAGACTTCCGAGATTACGCAGAATAGTGATAGACGCTTGGCGGCCAGGGTGAATTGCCAGGAACTCGCCGTCCGGTATTGACATCGTTAGGGCGCCTTCCTATAGTTGTCACGTCAATCATATGCAAACCTGCTGGTATTACTGTTGCTGTCATTGCACCTGTTGCGTCTGGTGTCCCGGACGCGATCGGGGGAGCTTTGGCAGGCGTGAAGAACAGCTAATTTAGAGCAGGCGCAGCAAAAGTTTTCCAATCACCGGTCGCGATCCTTTAAGAGAATCGCGGCCGGTTTTCTTTTTGGGCAATACGGTTGGTTATGGCAAGCGCAGTTGCAGATGAGATCGAAAATTTTGCGCGAACACATTCGCTTACGTCGGCGATAGGCAATATGCCCCTGTTTAAATTGCGAAACGTCGCGCGGGATCTGCCGCCGGGTGTTGAAGTTTATGCGAAAGGCGAACACTTAAATCCGGGCGGTTCGGTGAAAGACCGACCGGCGCTGAACATGATTCTTGAGGGCGAGCGCTCGGGGCAATTGAAACCAGGCATGACAATTCTCGACGCCACCAGCGGCAACACGGGCATTGCCTACGGCATGATTGGCGCGGCCCGCGGTTATCGCGTCGTTATTTGTTTGCCGGCGAATGCCAGTGAGCACCGGAAGTTGTTGCTGAAGAAACTGAATGTCGAATTGGTGGAAACGGATCCTCTGGAAGCGACAGACGGCGCACAGCTTGTTGCGCGCAAAATGTTTGCAGAAGCCCCCGATAAGTATTTTTATCCGGATCAATACAACAATCCCGCGAACTGGCGTGCGCATTATGAAAGCACCGCCTTGGAAATATGGCAGCAGACTGGCGGACGCGTAACACACTTTGTCGCCGGTCTCGGGACTTCCGGCACTTTTGTGGGAACTACGCGCCGCTTGAAGGAGTTATCTCCCGCACTTCATGCGGTCGCAGTCCAACCCGACTCGCCGTTCCATGGACTTGAGGGACTAAAACACATGGATACTGCGATCGTCCCCGGAATTTACGACCCACACCTGGCCGACCAAAATCTCGCGATAAAAACAGAAGACGGATTAAACATGGCGCAGCGTTTGGCGCGTGAGGAAGGATTGTTGGTAGGAAATAGTTCCGGCGCAAATGTATTTGCGGCGTTGCAGGTAGCACAGTCTTTAAACAGAGAAGCTGTCGTGGTCACGATTCTTTGCGATGGCGGCGATTAGTAAGGATAGTTCCAGGTTCCAAGTTTGAAGTTTCTAAAACAAAAGCTCGACGTAATGACGGAAACCTGAGAGGGCGAACATCCATTAGAACCCTGAAACGTGTGGCCTTGAAACCTGCAATTGAAACTTGAAACTGATGATCATGATCCAGTTGGAAGAAAAACATAAGAAGAACATCGCCGACCACGGCGAGCGCGACTATCCCTTTGAGTGTTGCGGTTTGTTGCTTGGCACGTTTGGTGACGGCAGTTTAAAGCTGGCCTACGAAGTCTATCCAATCTCGAATGCGCGCGAAGAATCGGCGAAGCGAAATCGTTTTCTGATACGGCCGGAAGAATTGCTGCGAGGAGAAAACTACGCCGCAGCCCGCAAGCTCGATGTGATCGGTTTTTATCATTCACATCCGGACCACCCCGCCGTGCCGTCGGCTTACGACCTTGAACACGCATGGCCGGTTTATTCCTACATCGTAGTCTCAGTGAGACAGGGTATTGCTGTCGATCTTCGATCCTGGGAAATGCAAACAGATCGTACGAGTTTCAATGAAGAACCGATTTCATTGTGCTCCACAGTTGGAACTCGTTGAGCTTCCGAAAGGAAAAGTTGCTCATGTCAATCATCATTAATATTCCGACGGCGTTGCGTCGATTTACTGACGGCAACTCGCAAGTTGAAGTCGAAGCCAGCACCGCAGGTGAAGCTCTCGAACGACTGGTCTCGAAATACTCCGAGTTAGAGGCGCATTTGTTCGACGACAAGAAGGCATTGCGCAGTTTCGTGAATGTCTACGTCAACGATGAAGACGTCCGTCACCGTTCCGGACAACAAACACCCGTGACGAATGGCGACACATTGATGATCGTGCCGTCGATTGCAGGTGGTGTCGTTTCGGAGACTGACGTCGAATCAGTGTTGCCATCATTGTCGAATGAAGAAATGCTGCGCTACAGCCGCCACTTGATCATGCCCGAGGTAGGGCTTGAAGGGCAGCGTAAGTTGAAAGCTGCAAGTGTGCTGATGATTGGCACCGGCGGTTTAGGCGCGCCGGTTGGAATGTATCTCGCAGCAGCAGGCGTTGGTCGACTGGGTATTGTGGATTTCGACGTGGTGGAAGCATCGAACCTGCAAAGACAGATTATTCACGGTACGGCAGACGTGGGCCGCCCGAAGATCGCATCGGCGCACGATCGCCTGCGCGACATCAATCCACACATCGAGATTGAAACGCATGAGACGCGCCTCAGCAGTCAAAATGCACTGGCGCTGTTCAGCAACTATGACATTGTTGTTGATGGCACTGACAATTTCCCCACGCGTTACCTCGTTAACGATGCGTGCGTACTCACGGGGAAACCGAACGTCTACGGATCGATCTTCCGGTTTGAAGGGCAGGCAAGTGTGTTCTGGGCGAAGGAAGGACCTTGTTATCGCTGCTTGTATCCTGAGCCGCCTCCGCCCGGTCTAGTTCCGTCGTGTGCTGAAGGCGGCGTCCTCGGCGTTTTGCCCGGAACCATTGGCGCAATTCAGGCAACCGAAACAATCAAGCTCATTCTGGGTGCGGAAGACACCTTGATAAAGCGGTTATTGATTTTTGACGCATGGAACATGAAGTTTCGCGAGTTCAAACTCCGTAAAGATCCGAATTGCCCGGCCTGCGGAGAGAATCCGACGATCACAGAATTGATCGACTATGAAGAGTTTTGTGGACTGCGCAATCAACCCGAACAATCATCTGATTTGGAAGAGATCACCGCAGCCGAACTGCAGCGAAGACTCGAGCGGGATCACCATCTACAAGTGGTCGACGTTCGCGAGCCTTTTGAATACGACATTGCGAAGATTCGTGGCACGAAACTAATCCCGCTGGGCCAGGTCGTGGCCCGCATGAATGAAATAGATCCTTCCCGCGATACAGTGGTGCATTGCAAGGCCGGCGTTCGCAGCGCGAAAGCCATTGCGGCTTTGAAGCAGGCCGGCTTTCCGGGGCGCCTGATCAATTTGAAAGGCGGTATTACCGCCTGGTCCGATGAAGTTGATGCGAGCGTGCCGAAGTATTGAAGGTGGGCCACACGGAAAGTCAGGGGCTTTCCGCACTGAAAGGGGCAAAGCCGTAAATGCTGTACGACAGCAAGCAGAGCGTTATCAAGATTAAAGAGTTGATGGTTGTTTAGTTGGCTGGGAGGCAGGGATTCGAACCCCGATAGGCGGATCCAGAGTCCGCAGTCTTACCGTTAGACGACCTCCCAATCAGAGGGAGTCTGAATGTAAGTGGTCAGAGTTTTCTTTGTCAACTGAGCGTCTCAAACGGTCGCCGAAGCCTTCGTATGCTGCTCCGGTCAGCGGGCCCAACGCTGCGATAACAATCTATTATCGTAGGCTCAGGAAATTTCCTATTTACTAATCAATCATATCAAGGCACAATAAATTGGCCGTCGGGTCTCACGCCTTCACAGGGTCTGTTTCAACTCCCACACATTTGCAGGGCTACTGTCTCAGAAACTGGGAGTAAGAATGACTAATAGCGACAACCATTCCACAAAGAACACCACCGCTGCGTCAGCCGAACCGCCGTCAGCACAATCCGCTTCAAAAGGTTTGGAGGACAGTTCGAGCGCTCTGCTGTTGGCGTATGAGCGAAAGCTTGACGAAGTGTCGGAGATGATCACCAGAGTGCGTCATGAAATTAATAACCCGCTGACTGGCGTGCTCGGTCAGGCGCAGTTGCTGCTTCGCGAAAACCTCGACGAGAAGGCCCGCAGGCGCGTGACGACGATTGAGGAACAGGCTATTCGCATTCGCGACATTGTTGCGCAATTGCGGCTGGTCCAAAAACCGCAAGCGGCGGATGTGAGCAAATCAGGGCCCCATGCAGGCTGAACACTTGCGAAGCAGATAACCTACACCATAGAGCATTCCCACAGCCGCCGCTCCGCTGAGTCCAACCACCGCCGCAATCTGACCAGTGGAAGGTTTCTTGTAGATCTCCTTCACTTGAAAGTACGAAATCTCCTGCGGGCCTTCAGACGTTTCAAGTATGAAGTTCTCAGCGGCGATCGACTTCACATATCCTTTCAGCATTTCGCCGCCTTCTAAACGCACCAACACTTTAACCTGCGAACCACTGCCAAGTTTCGCCACCTTATTTTTTGTCTTCGCGATCTGTTGTAGCTCGGCCGGCGTGTAGGTTTGCGGGCGAACCGAAGGCGCCACCAAAAACATGATGAGCGCTAAACTGATCATCATCGAAAGAAAAGATTTCATCAGAGGCTGTCCTTTCAATCCTGTTTGTTCACTCGCACTACGCTGTCCTTACCAACGAGCACGACATAGCGTCGTCCTTCTCGCAAGACCGCATCCTCGCCTCGTTTGAATGCACCCATGAGTGCCAGCGGTGGAAACAAAACGCCCGACGCAATCGACATTGCCGCAACCTCACCACCATGACTCGTTCCAGTGACGCGGCCCTGGCCCAGCTTCGTTGGCGACTTGGTGTTATTTTCGAGTTTCCATAGTTTTTCACTGCGCGTAGCGGTCTGCGGTGAAAGCGCGATGCGTGAATTGTCCGCGGCGACGACGTCTTCCATGTTCCAGGCAAGTTTGCCCGCTTTACCCCAATGGCCGCCGCGCTTCGACTCAACCACACGCGCCGTGACGAGCGCGCCTTCCGGAATGACGGTGACACCATCGATCACAACAGGAACCAGTACGCGAAAACTGATGTGCTCGCCGGGTTTAACGTCCAGCGAGCGCACGGTGAATGCGACACCAACTTCGATCTCCGTACCTACCGGCACTTTTACCTCGCCTGGAGTTATTGACGGTGTTTCTGTCGCAGAAGATTGCGACGGTTGGACAATTTTTGCCGCGTCAGTTTCTGCTGTCGCGGTTTGCCCGAACGTGACCGGCGAAACAAGAATCAACAATAACAAGAGCCAAAAAAGATGTTTCAAGGTGAAGTCTCCTCCATGACTAATTTCAACTGTTTGAGCGAGGGCAAGCAGAGTGCCATTGGAAGCGAAGCGTCCTTGCCCGCAACTGAGCGCGAAGCACGAACCGCAGGGCGGCAACTCGAATTGATAGGAGGGTAACGAGGTCAGACCTTCATCGCATTTGAAGCCCTTACAATAAAAAATGCGCGGCCGAAACCGCGCATTTTTGTCGCCCCTGGAAGTTTGTTAGTTCAGGATTTCGGTTGAACCTTTTTCTCTTCGTCCGTAAAAACCTTGATCTGGGTTCCCGATTTGATGATGGCATTCTTGCCATGCTTAAGGAAACCGAGCGGTCCAAACAACACGACAAGTGCGACGGTGGTACCGGTCTTGTCGTCGCCTTCCTTACCCTTCGATGAGCGAAGTTTGATCTTCTGGTTGTCAACCGTAGTGGTCGATTCGATTCGGATACCCAAGTTGCCACCCTTGCCCATCATGCCCGCTTTTTTTGCGGTCGCGACAACGCCTTTGACGAGCGTTCCTTCTGCGATGACTACCTGGCCTTTGATTTTGACGTCTTCCGTCACCTTGAAACTTAGTGGGTCTCCTTCGGAAGCAGTCTTACTGGAAATCTCTTCGGTGGAAGTGACAGTAAATTCAGTGCCGTCTGGTAGCACCACGCCCGTATCCGTCTGTTGAGTCTGTTGAGTCTGTTGAGTCTGCTGAGTCTGTTGGGCGGCAGGTTCCTGAGCGAGCGAATTTGCAGCCAATGGACCAAGTGTGAGTTGGACGATTAGGCCCGCGGCGAGACTGAAACCCGCAATTCTAATCGTGGGGGAAGCTTTCTTGAACATCGATAATCTCCTTGAGTTAATTCAGTTAAGCCCTAACGGGCCGAGGGTTGAAGTGGTACGAACCAAGCACTTAAATCAGGAGAGGTGCGAGGAACGATCTTTAATTGGCTGAAATTAGACGCGTTTGATAAGTGCTTTGATCTAAACCGAGATGGATTCTTCTTCATGATCGGAAACCAGGTAAGGACTAACGACCCGAGCCGGTTCCGCATCTTCAGCGAGCACCGCCTGGATGATAGGCAAGCTCAAGCTGTGTTTCTTGGAAATGTTTGGCACTTCATGGCCGGCAGCATAAACGGCATGACGTCCGTGCTGTTCGTACCATTCGCCGAGGTTGGCCGTCTTGTGCATGTTCTCAATAATCTGTCGCCAACCGACTCCGGTGTTGTAAGCGCAGAAGGAAATTTCACCTTCCTGGGTGCCGTAAGGTATGACGCACATTTCCGTGCGACGGAAATCGTAGTTGAAAAGATCCTGGAACCACATGCCTTCCACGCAGAGCACCCGCCACCTGTCGTTCGTATCGTGATCGTTTCCCGCCGTCGTCATGCGATCATTGCGATCCGAATTCGAGTTGGTTGACGACGGTTTGAACAAATTCAGAATCTGCGAAATCGGAAAGCCTTCGGGCGCCTTTTCGGCGTCGAAGTTTCTTAAAATCGCCATGCCCAGTTGAGCGTAAGAAAGTTTCTTGCCACGCGCCGTGTCGGTAATCGTGGCGACGTCCTTCATGAATTGTTCGTAGTTGAAGAATTCAAAAAGGGAAGTGAACTCGCCGGTATTACGGTCAACCACCATCAATGAGAAGATGCCGCAGTTTGGATGACAATTGCATGATGACCAACCCCACGGCGCATCGGCGCCCTGAAGCATGTCCATCACACTGGTAAATGCCGAATAGGACGACAGCGGGAACCAATCGCGTAACGGCTGCAACTGGCCGCGAAGTTGGTCGCGCAAATCATTCGTCATACCGGCCAGCGTGTACCGCTGTTTGATACGCACTTCGTCGGAGACGTCCTCATCGCGCCCGGTAAATGAAACCGGTTGAAACGCTATCGTCTGCACCTTGTCGATATTCTTGGCTGCGAAATCAACTATGGAACCAATCGCGTCGTTGTTGATTGTGTTGACGATTGTGGTCACCAGCGTGACCTTGATGCCTACGCTCGCAAGGTTTTCAATGGCGCGCAGTTTTACGTCGAACAGGTTGCCGACGCCGCGGTGCTTGTT
>JADMIO011280116.1_pt1 | contig 13755 bp, 8 predicted proteins | sample 8958161 | NCBI WGS metagenome assembly JADMIO01 (sample SAMN16585339, study PRJNA669376) | soil metagenome | isolation source: Crop rotation soil | place: USA: Cullars Rotation, Alabama | collected 2011 | reverse complement strand
TCTCCCCCGATTCAATCTCCGACCAAGCCGTCGCCTGCCGCGGAAACTCCTTCTCCAGCCACTCGTGGAAATCCGGGCGGGCGGCCAGATGTTCCAGGCTGCGCCAGAATTCCGGACCGCGCGCCTGTTCCAGTTCGCGGCGGGCTGAGGTTGGATCGATAGGTTGTTCGGGCGTACTCATATCAACGATGGCAAGTGTTGCAGCTCGTCAGCGTGCGTGCGTCGGAGACGGCGTATTCCTTCATCAGCTTCGGCCCCAGCGTCTCCTGCGACTCGGGCGGCACATAGCCCATCACCGTGATGGCCTCGCGCGGCCGGATGTGCTTCCCCGGGTCGCGATGGCAATCCAGGCACCAGCTCATCTGCAGCGAATTTTCCTGCCAGGTGAGCGGCATCTGGTCGACGCGTCCATGGCAACTCTCGCAACCGATTCCCTTGGCCACGTGAATGCTGTGATTGAAATACACGTAATCGGGCAGATCGTTGACGCGAGTCCACTGAATCGAATTACCGGTGCGGTAGCTTTCGCGCACGGGTTCGAGGGTGGGGCTGGTGGACCAGATTTGCGAGTGACAGTTCATACACGTCTTCGTCGGGGGAATACCCGCGAAGGATGACGTTTCTACAGACGTGTGGCAGTAACGGCAGTCCACGCCGAGACCGCCGACGTGATGCGCGTGGCTAAATGGCACGGGTTGCTCGCGGGCCATGTGTTCGCGTGTGTTGTAACTACTGCGGTCGAGTTCCGCGAACGCCCAGGCCAGAAAACCGAGCACAAATACCGCGCCGAAAATAGTTATCCGCGAAAGCGTGTTCGTGCTGTGATGAAAAATCTGGGCCATATTGCAGTTATGGCCTCATATGGCGCGTGGCGTCATCGGCACCGCTCAGAAATATTATCTTGATCCGCATCCCAGATAAGCAGCTTACATCCATCATCCCCGGATGTTAGTTGCGACGTCAACTCTTAATGGTATGTACTAATTTAAACACAAGAGATTTGCGCTATGCGTGCCTTCTCTCCAATAAATAGGCGCAATCTTCCAGGCGGCTTTCTCCACCGTCACTGACTGCGAATTTCTTTCGAACCAGCTTGCCATTTTTCTCAACATGACTCCACAGCGATGCGCTGGCATATTCGCCATCCTTTCGCAGCGCGTAGAAATAAATATCGAATTGCGCGAGGCGTGATTGATCGTTGTTGAAATTTCTCGCTACGCGTTTTAGCGCGTCGAGACACGCCTCTTTCGGCGTCAACCCGCGTTTGAGAGATTCGATGATACTATGCGCCCCCGCGATGCGAATATTCTCCTCGCCGCGTCCGGTGGAACCTGCGGCGCCGATTTCCTGATCCACATACAGGCCTGCACCGATGATCGGGAAATCGCCAACCCGGCCGGGGATCTTCCACGCCAGGCCGCTCGTCGTAGTTACTCCGGACATCTCGCCTTTCTCGTTCAGAGCGATGCAATTGATGGTCCCGGTCGGAGGATGCCGGGCCATATCCCAGGCCCACGCCAAGGTATCTTCGTCTGCGTTCGGGAACAGATGGCGCAGGGCGGCGGCTTTCTTCGCTTTTGGAGGAGCATCCAGACCTTGGCCCCAATTGCCGTGGCCATTCGGATCGCGTAGCGACTGCTTCCAGGCGATCCATGCCATCCTCGATTTTTCGGTGAGCAGGTCCTCCTCGACCAGACCCATAGCTTTCGCGAAGCGCAACGCACCCTCACCGGCGAGCATGATGTGGTCGGTATGCTCCATTACAAGTTTCGCGACCTTCGAGGGCGTCTTGATACCCCGGATCGAAGCCACCGAACCGCAGCGGCGGGATGGCCCGTGCATGACACAGGCATCGAGTTCGACGACGCCCTCTTCGTTGGGCAGTCCTCCGTAGCCGACGGAGTTGTCCTCGGGATCGAGTTCATTGATGTTCACACCGGCGACCACGGCATCCAGCGTGTCGCCGCCCGATTTCACGATTTCCATGGCGCGGGCGCAGGCGCGAAGTCCGTTTTCGCTCGAGACGACGATCTGTCGTGGGCGGGATTGGGCTGGCGCGGCGGCCAGCATGGCGGATCCCGCAAGTACGGCGCGGCGGGTGAAGGAAGGCATACGCCAAATATCGCACAACAAACCTGGCCCCGTTTGCTTGGGGATTTCACCCCTAAACCCCCGCCGCATGGCTGACCGCAACCGGGTACATCCGTCAACCCGACCCCGGTACAATATCGGTGGAAGCCCGTGCGCCGCGCCCCAAACACCATCGGGTGGACGGTCCTGGCGGCCCTGGTGGCGGCTCAAGGACAAGTCAGGATTGAGCCGCGGTCGAAGCGTACCTCCAAGGAGGAGCCGCGTCCCGGGGCCACCCTGCGGGTCGATACCAGCCTGGTTCTCGTGCCCGTCAGCGTCAACGACCCCATTAGCCGTCCGGTATCCGGACTGGAGAAAGAGAACTTCCGCGTGTTCGAGGATAAGGTGGAGCAGACGATCACGCATTTCGCCATGGATGACGAACCGGTAGCGGTCGGGCTGGTATTCGATACCAGCGGCAGCATGGGAAATAAATTGAGCCGCTCCCGGATGGCCGCGGCCGAGTTCTTCAAACTCGCCAACCCGGACGACGAATTCCTCCTGGTGGAGTTCGACAATTCGCCGCGGCTGGTGGTGCCCCTTACTTCCGATACCGGGAAGATTCAGAATAAACTCGCGTTCTCGCGCTCCGGCGGCTCGACAGCGTTGCTGGATGCCGTCTATCTCGCCCTGAACGAGATGAAGAAATCGAAGAAGAACAAGAAGGCGCTGCTGATCATTTCGGATGGCGGGGACAATCACAGCCGTTACACGGCAGGCGAAGTCAAGGGTACGGTGATCGAGGCCGATGTCCTTATCTACGCGATTGGTGTTTTCGGCGGCGGCATGACGGCGGAAGAACTCGGGGGTCCAGGCCTGCTCTCGCACCTGGCCGAGCAGACCGGCGGACGGCTGCTCTACGCCGATCCGGTGGAGTTGCCGAACGTGGCGCAGAAGATAGGGATCGAGTTACGCAATCGATATGTGCTGGGTTACGCGCCGGCGAACCAGCAGCGCGATGGAAAGTATCGCCGTATCGAGGTGAAAATCATCGCGCCGCGCGGCCTGCCGAAATTGAAAGCGCACTGGCGGCTGGGGTATTACGCACCCTCGAATTGACCTCCGCCCCGGAGCTTCGGCGACGCGGTAAACGGGCCCGAACCATCTCGCCGAGGATCGTGCTATAACAGCAAGCACCGACCATGAAGCTGTCGATTCTGATCGCGTTGTCTGTATTGCCCGCAGCTTTCGGCGCGGAGGGCTGGACTCAATTCCGTGGACCTTCCGCCGGTGTTGCCGAAGACCCCAATCTCCCGGATAGCTGGAGCACAACCGAGAACGTGGTGTGGAAAGTGGGCGTCCCTGGGCGCGGCTGGTCGTCTCCGGTGGTCGCCGGGGACCGGATCTTCCTCACCTCCGTGATCGCGTCGAAGGAAGAGGAGGCGCCGAAGAAGGGCCTCTACTTCGGAGGCAATCGCGAGACGCCGCCTGCGGACGAGCATCGCTGGATGGTCTACTGCGTCGATTGGAAAACCGGAAAGCTGCTTTGGGAGCGCGAAGTCAAAAAAGCAAACGCGCCCTCCCGGCATCTGAAGAACAGCTACGCATCGGAGACACCCGTCACCGATGGTGAGCACGTTTGGGCTTATTTCGGCAGCGCGGGCGTGTACTGTTTCGACCGCGAGGGAAAGCTGGTCTGGTCGCAGCCTTTCAACGACTATAAGATGCGGTACGGATGGGGCACGGCAGCATCGCCGGTTCTGCATCAGGGCCGGCTCTACATCGTGAACGACAATGACCAGCAGTCTTTCCTGCTGGCGCTCGACGCAAAGACCGGGAAACAGATCTGGCGAGTGGCCCGCGAGGAGGCCAGCAACTGGTCCACCCCTTTCGTTTGGGAAAACGGCAAGCGCACGGAAATCATCACGGCAGGTACGAAGCGGGTTCGATCCTACGATCTGGACGGCAAGCTGCTTTGGGAATTCGGTGGGATGTCGAGCATCGCCATTCCCACGCCGTTCTCGCGTCATGGGCTGCTCTATATAGCGTCGGGCTACGTGGGTGACCAGGTTCGGCCGGTCTGGGCGATCCGCCCCGGAGCATCCGGCGACATCAGTCTGTCCGGCGAAGAGACCAGTAACCAGTACGTGGCGTGGTATCAGAAGCAGGCCGGCCCGTACAACCCGTCGCCGCTAGTCTACGGCGATTACTACTACACGCTGCTCGATCGCGGGTTTCTTACCAGCCACGATGCCCGCACGGGCAAAGAGGTCTACGGCAAGCAGCGCATCGATCCGGCCGCCGCGGCGTTTACCGCCTCACCCTGGGCGTACAACGGCAAAATTTTCGCGCTGAGCGAAGACGGCGATACTTTCGTGATCAAGGCGGGACCGGAGTTCAAGGTGCTCGGGAAGAACACCCTCGACGAACTGTGTATGGCGACGCCGGCTATCTATCGGTCGAGCCTGATCGTGCGGACCGCGTCGAAGTTGTATCGAATTCAAAAGGAGGCGGGGCGGTAGCGGTGCGGGGTTGTGCTTTCTTTCTCCTGGCCGGCCTCTTGGTAGCGGCCGACGAATGGCCGCAGTTCCGCGGCAATCCGCAATTGACCGGGGTGACAAACGCGACGCTGCCGGGCACGCTCAAAGTGCTGTGGACTTACGAAGCCGGCGAGCCGATCGAATCATCCGCGGCCATCGCCGGTGGAACGGTATATGTCGGTTCGCAAGCCGCGGAACTGCTGGCGATCGATCTCCAGACGGGAAAGCTCCGTTGGAAGTACAAAGCACAGGAGGGCATCGGTGAATCCTCGCCGGCCGTGCACGACGGAGTCGTGTATATCGGCGATCTCTCGGGCATTTTCCATGCGGTGCGCGCATCCGACGGCAAGGCATTATGGACTTATAAGACGGCCGCGGAGATCAAGTCCTCCCCGGTGGTGGCCGGCGACCGGGTACTGATCGGTTCCTATGACGGCAACCTTTACTGTCTCTCGGTCAAAGACGGCAAGCTGCTGTGGCAATTCACCACCAGCAACTACGTGCACGCGACCCCGGTCGTGAACGCGGGAGTCGTATATATTGCCGGATGTGACGAGGTATTCCGGGGCATCCGCATCGCCGACGGGAAGGAAGTTTTTCAGTTCGCCTCGGGCGGATACACCGGCGCGTCGCCGGCGATGCTGGGACAACTGGTCTTCTACGGCACGTTTAACAACGACGTGATTGGCGCCGATTTGAAGCTGAAGAAGATCCTCTGGCAGTACGAAAACCCCGACCGGCAGTTTCCCTTCTATTCGTCGGCCGCGGTGCTGGGCGACCGCGTGGTGCTGGGCGGGCGCGACAAACTGGTCCATTGTTTAAACGCGAAGACCGGCAAGAAGATCTGGACTTTCGCCACCAGGGCGCGCATCGACTCTTCACCCGCGATCGCCGGCGATCGCATCTATATAGGGTCGAACGACGGCCGCCTGTACGTGCTCGAGATGGCAACGGGGAAGAAGATCCAGGAGTTCGAAGCCGGCTCGGCGCTATCGGCATCGCCGGCGGTCGGCGGCGGCCGCCTGGTCATCGGCGCGCAGGACGGACGGATCTTCTGTCTCGGTTAGCATAGAACATTCGTCGTGCAGCAACCTCATAAAGCCGTTACGTCGAGCGTGTCACGTTCTCCGCTCGGGTGCATCATAGAAGTAGATGCCTGAATGGTTGACCGTCGTAGCGTGTGTGGGCGGGTACGTGGTGCTCACCCAATGGATCCTGCCCTGGTTGGGCGTGCCTACGTGAAGCTCGAAATCCTGTTCCACCGGGTCGCGGCGGAAAGAAATTAAGAAGCAAGGGTAGGCCTGAGCCTACCCTGCTGGATCTAGCGAATAAAGACGGGCACTCCCGGCTGGCTATCGTTGCCGCCGATGTGCACGACCAGATCACCCGTGCCGGCGCCCGGCGGAATCAGGACATCCACCCTGATCACTCCGGCCACCTTGCCCGCCTCCGCCCCGTAATATTGCACCACGGCCGGGACGCCGTTGATCGAAGCCGTGACTTCCTGCACCGGCTTGGCCAGCACATCCCCGGCAACCTTTCCATTCGTGCCGGCCGGAACGGTAACTCCTTCACCGGTGACGTATATGGATACTGTCCGGCCGGTCGATTCCGGGTTGTCGCCGGAATTGACCGAGCCGTCCTGATTCCGGATGCCGCCCAAATTCTGGCCCGATCCATCCTGCGCGAATACGCCCGGCGCGGTATTCGCGACCTGCACAGTCATCGCGTTCGAGCGCTGACCGAGGTATTCCACCTGAACGAACGTGCTGGTTTTACCCGCGATTTCGTACGGCACTATGGCCCAGACCTGCGTTGAACTCGAGGAGATCATGGCAGCGACGTAGCCGCCAACCAGGACGCGGGTATTGTTGATCTTTGTGGGGTATAGATCTCCGTCCAGGGTGAATCCGGTTGCCGGATCCTGCCCCAACGCGGAGCCGGTGATCGCAATCACCAGTCCAGGAGAAATCGCGCCCGGCTGCATACTTGCGCCGTTATCTACCTCGACGATGGTTGGCAGCGGCGCCGATACGTTCAGAGTCACCGTAAACGACTGGCTCGCCGCACCGGTGGAATTCACCGTAATGGTCGCCGAGTACGTCCCAACCTGGACCTTGGATGGATCGACAGCGAGGTTGAGGTTTGCGGGAGTTGTGCCGCTGGTGGGCGTCAGCGACAGCCAGGATGCGCTGGTGACCGTTACCGTGAACGGCAGCGCCGCACCGTTGCTGCCTACCTGAACCGTCTGGGTCGGCGGCACAGGGTCCCCTGTCCGATAAGTGAATCCTGTTTGCGAGGCACTCAGCGTCAGGGCCGGCGGCGAGGTCACGTTCGCGGTCACTTGAATGGTTTGCGGGCTGCCGGTAGCTCCCGGCGCCGCGATTGTAACCGTCCCCGTCTGCTGGCCCTGGCTGAGCAGCGCCGTATTGACACCGATGTTGACGGTCGATGAACTGGTGCCGGATGATGGCGTCACGGTAATCCAGTTCGTGGTGGTGGTTGCGGTAAAGCTCGCCGAACCGTTGGTGATCGAAACCTGCACGGGTTGGGTCGCGGGTGTAGGATCTCCGCTTCGATAATTGAACGTGACCGCGGCCGGAGTAACGCTCAGAGCCGGATTGGTGGGACCGGTGGTGGATGTCGTCAGACTCACTTGGATTGAGAGGGTTGTGGTGTTATTCGCGGTGAGCGTGACAGTGCCGCTGTTTGTCCCGGCCGCCAGCGTTGCGGGGTTGGCAGAGATAGTGATTGTGGCCGGAGTGGAGCCGGAATTTGGATTCACCGAAAGCCAGTTGCCCATACTGGTGGCGGTGGCGTTGAAACTGGTGCCGGACAACCCGGTAATCGACACGTTTTGGGAGACCGGTCCGCCAAAGGCCTGGGCTGACAGATTCACCGGATTGGGCGATGCCGTAAGGCCCGGCGTGGACCCGGGAGCCAGAATGGTGATCGGGATGGTCACGTTCGGATTCGCCGCGCCAGTCGCGGTAAGCACGATGTTTCCGGTATTAAAGCCGGGACCCAACTGGCCCGTATTAACGCCGACTCCGAGTGCGGATGGTGTGGTGCCGGAGGTCACCGCGTAGCTGACGAACGCGGGTGCCGAAGCGACCGAATAGGTTAGGTTCGTGCCGGTGGTGTCCTGGGAACCCGTGACTGAGATGCTTTGCGTGGGCAGAGAGCCCGAGGAGTAGATATACGCAAGGGAGGCTGGGTTTGCGGTCAAAACGTTGCCCGACAAAACGTTCACCGTGACGCCGATGTTTTGGGTGCCGAGTGACGAAGTGACAATGACGGTGCCCGAGGAACTGCTGCTGCCCGCAGTTAATGTTACGATCGCCGGCGTGGTTCCACTGGTTGGACTGAGCGTCAGATTAGTCCCGATTGCCTGTGCGGTGAAATTCGACCCTGGCGCGCCGTTGACAATGAACGTCTGCGCTTGCGTGCCTCCGGGCGCCAGGTTGAACGTTATGGCACCGGGACTGGCAATGGCGCCGCCGACGCTCGAGGTTGAGCCGATCTGCATCGTAACATTGATCGTCTGAAAATTGCTGCCGTTTTGCAGAAGTCCCGTGGTCGAGATGGAAACGGTGCCGGTGCAGGTACCCGACCCTATAGTGCCGGGGTAAACCTGGACGGTGAGGGGCGTCGAGACAGAGGAAAGCAGGCCGGAATTTGGACTCACCGATAGCCAGCCCTGTCCGCAGGTGTTAGTGCCGGCGAATGCGCTGAAGTTGCCGCTGCCGCTGATGCTGACTTGCTGAGCGGGTGGCGCGGCGCTGCCCGGTGCGGCAACGCTAAACGTCAGGTTTCCTGTCCCGCCGCTGCCCGTGGCGCTAATCGTAAGATTTACAGTCTCGGTAGCTGTCAGGCCATCGCTGGTCTGAATCTGAATTGTGCCCTGGTAAGTCGCGGCGACATTGAGATTCAGCGATGCGACGTTCACCGAAACCGGAAGTTGCGTAACCACCGAAAGTCCACTCACCGTAGTGCTGCTCGACCCAACCAGCAGCCATTGAGGGTTCGACGAAGCCGTAGCCGTATAAGTAGTGGAACTGGACGCCCCGCTCAGACTCAGGTACTGGGTTTGCCCAGAGGTGAAAGAACCGGTGCTCGTCACGTATTGGAAGTTCAGCGGATTCGGGCTCAACGTCAATCCGCTGCCGGTGCCGACATTCAGGGTCACCGGAAAACTCGTCGAAATCCCGCTGGCGCTTATCGTGACCGTCGCATTGTTTGCGCCGCTCGCCAGTCCTGCGGAATTCGCTGTGAGGGTGACAACCTGGGTTCCCATCAACTGCCCGGCCGACGGGTTGGCCGTGAGCCAGGACTGATTCGATGAAACCTGAAAAGCCGTGGGACTGCTGGACGAAAGGGTAATCTGGGCGGCGGTCGCACCAGCGACAGCAGTGAATAAACTGATGCCGGAAGTTGCGCTGAGTGCTGTCCCATTATAAGTAGCGGTGAGCGTTCCGCCATTCGTGATGTTCAGCGTCAAGGTTACCGGGATGCAATCGACGCACCCGGTTGCGCTGATGAGCAGCTTTCCAGTATAGGAACTGGCGCCTCGCCTGGCCAGGCTTCCCAGCACAACAGGGTCTGTCCCGATGTTCACCTGAGAGTTGGCTCCCGACGGGCTGATGTTGAACACAAATACACCGGCGGTATCTCCCGCCGTCGTCACGGTGCTGCCGTCTGAGGCGATATTTGTCCCGATCCGCGCGGTAACGTTGCTGGCGTTGGAAACGGTAACTGCTGCGGTATTGGCTCCGGCGGAACCGGTGTAGGTAATGGTCACCGACTGGTTATCGACCGTTTGCGCTACCAGCGGAACGGAGAAAACCAGAAGTGCCAACAGGAGAAGGCGGGGAAGTCGGAAGCAGTCCATGGAATCGTCCTCAAGGAGCTAGGGGTCTTTTGGCTCTGAATTCTTATTCTATCCCCAAACCTGAAAATGGCAATTTTCTTTTCCTGAATCATTTCAGGATCTGGAACAAATTGCTGTAGTCGTCGGTCCACATCCGCAACGCGGGACGCTGTTTTACTTTTACAACCGCGCTGCGAATAAGCGGATTTTCAAAAAATTCACGCCGTGCGCTTACTAATACCCACGTCGAGCCAAAAGTCCCTGCGGCATCGTCGTCTTCCGTATCGACGGTGCCATCCTCTTTTTGCAGATACGTAGCCAACGCGTGCACCACAGGCTCCAAGTCGAGGTATTTGTTGGAAACATGGACAGCCAGGACTCCTCCCTCCCGCAACTGGCGGAAGTAGAGTTCAAACGCCTCTTTTGTTAGTAAATGTACAGGTATGGAGTCCCCCGAGAAGGCATCCACTGCCAGAACATCGAACTGGTTCGGGCGTTCGCGTTCGAGCGAGAGCCGCGCGTCGCCCAAGGCGATATCCAACCGGGCGCTGCAATCCTTCAAAAACGTAAATTCCGTTTGCGCCAGCCGGATGACTAACGGATTTATGTCGTAATACCGGATGTAGTCGCCGGGCCGGCCGTAACTGGCGATCGTGCCGGTACCGAGTCCAATCACGCCGATCCGGTCGGGACCGCGCCCCATCGCCTCTCGGATCGCGAGCCCCACGCCGGAGTTCTTGCCGTAATACGTCGTGGGCCAATCTCGTTTCTGCGGATCCAGGAATTGTTGTCCGTGATTAATCGTGCCATGCACCAGTTTCCGTACGGCAGCGGGATCCTTCGGATCGTCGGGGTCTTCGACTTTTATCGACCCGTAGAAATTCCGCACCTGCAGCCGGTAATCGCTGCCCGCTCTCCAGACCTGGTAGCCGATTCCGCCGATAAACACGGCTCCGGCGAACACGCCCACGTAGCGCCACGGCGTGCGCCAGAACAGGACCGCCAGTACGATCAGACCGCAGGCGCCGATTCCGATCTGCAGTTCGAAAACCGCGTGGAAAATGCGCGGCGCGAGCAGACCCACAAAAACTCCGCCTACCGCGCCGCCGACGGAAATCATGAGATAAAACTTGGTGAGATATCGCGCCGATGGTTTCAGCCGCACCAATTCGCCGTGGCAGATCATGCAGCATAAGAACAGGCCGACGGAAAAGAGGGGAATTGACACTTTAACGGCCGGCTCGTTCGACAACGCGTAGGCCATCCCTCCCAGCGCGACTACGGCGAAACGCAGGTAGATATCCCGCCAGTACCAACGCTCGCGATCGAAACAGATAATGAAGGTCAGCAGATACAGGCTTAAGGGCAGCACCCAGAGAAACGGAATGGCCGCTACGTCCTGCGAAAGGTGATTGGTAACGGCCAGCAGCATGATGGAAGCACAGGCGGGGAGCAGAACCCAGAGGGCCTGCACACTGTGGGGGGGCGGAGGCTCCGCCGGGCCGGACTCAATCGCCGTTTTTTCAATAAAACCCTGCGATACCCACGCGGTCACCCCGCACAATGCCACAAATCCGGCGTACCCCCACGACCAGCCGATGCCTTGAGCTTTCGTCGCAAATGCAGGCTCGAACAGCACCGGATAGCTCAGCAGCGCGAGCATCGAACCGGCGTTCGAAAGGGCGTAGAGACGGTACGGTGCGCGCCCGGGAAATTTCCGTGCGAACCAGGCCTGCACCAGGGGTCCTGTGGTGGATAGCAGAAGGTACGGCAGTCCTATCGTGACCGTCAAAAGCAACAAAATCGCGAAAGTGGGATCCTCCGTCCCGGTGGGCTTCCACGACGCCTTCGGTATAACCGGCAGCGCGATCAGGCTGACCGCCAGCAACAGCAGGTGCAACCGGGTCTGTACGACGGACCGCAGGTGCTTGTGAATCGCATGCGCGTACAAATACCCCGCGAGCAGCACCAATTGAAAGAACAGCAGACAGACCGTCCAAACGGCGGCCGAGCCCCCGAACCAGGGCAGAATCATCTTGGCGATGATCGGTTCTACCTGAAACAGCAGAAACGCGCTGACAAGAATGGTTAAGGCGTATAAAAGCATCTAAATTGTGGGGCGGACCCCCTGGTCCGCGGCCGGCACCCTCGCCGGCCTGTTCCAGCCTGTACGGATCGCGCGAGGCGGATCCAGGGGAATCCGCGCGAACCAAAGGTCCGCCCCACGGACATCTACCGGTATGCCGCCACCCCAGTGACCCGCTCGCCGATCACCAGGGCGTGGATGTGGTCGGTCCCTTCGTATGTCTTGACGGTCTCCAGATTACAAAGGTGTCGCATGATCGGATATTCGTCGGTGATTCCGTTGGCCCCCAGGAGGTCGCGGCTGAGCCGGGCGCATTCCAGGGCGATCGCCACGTTGTTCCGCTTCAACATGGAGACGTGCGCCGGGTCGAGCCGGCCTTTGTCTTTGAGCCGGCCGCTGTGGATGGCGAGCAGCTGTGCTTTGGTAATTTCGGTAATCATCCAGGCGAGCTTTTCCTGAACCAGTTGATGCGAAGCGATCGGACGGTCGTCGAACTGCTTGCGCAGAACGGTGTACTGCCGGGCGGTATCGAAGCAATCCATGGCCGCGCCCACCACGCCCCAGCCGATCCCGAAGCGCGCCTGGGTGAGGCAGGAGAGTGGTCCTTTCAAACCCTTGGCACCGGGCAGCATGGCACTGGCGGGCACCCGGCAGTCCGAGAGTGACAGGCTGGAGGTGACCGACGCACGCATCGACCATTTGCCGTGGATGTCGGACGTGGTGAAGCCTGGCGTTCCCTTCTCGACGAGGAATCCGCGGATGCCGTCGTCCGTGCGGGCCCATACCACGGCAACATCGGCGAGCGTCCCGTTGGTGATCCATGTTTTCTCGCCGTTGATGACCCAGCAGTCGCCTTCCAGCCGCGCGCGGGTGCGCATACCCGCGGGATTGGACCCGAAATCCGGCTCGGTCAGTCCGAAGCAGCCTAGCGCGGCGCCGCTCTGCAACCGGGGAAGCCAGTGTTGCTTCTGCTCGTCCGATCCGTAGCTGAAGATCGGATACATGACCAGTGCGCCTTGCACCGAGACGAAACTGCGCAATCCGGAGTCGCCGCGCTCCAGCTCCTGCATAATCAGGCCGTACTCGACGTTCGACATCCCGGCGCAGCCATAGCCCTCCAGGTTCGCGCCAAAGAATCCCAGGCGTCCCATCTCGGGGATCAACTCTTCGGGGAAGCGCGCCTCGCGGTAGCAGTCGCGGATGACCGGTAAGACGCGGTCTTCGACAAACTGGCGCGCGGTCTGGCGCACCAGCAGCTCCTGCTCGTCAAAGAGCGAGTCTATGGAGAGGTAGTCCACGCCTCGGAATGGTGTCATAAAGAACCATCTTACAAGGGATGCACGGCGACCATCAGCTTACGCGGAGACCACTTCACCGGGAAACACGCTGCCGCCGGCCCGGTGCGAATATCGCGAGAAGGGTCGGACCGCTTTAATCCCGGAGTTCGACGATCGTCGCCCCGGCGCCGCCTTCCTGCTGCGGCGCCTGATAAAACTTCTCTACATGCGGGTGCTTTGCCAGAAGCTCCCAGATTGCCTTGCGCAGCACGCCCATGCCGTGACCGTGAACGATTCGGATCCGGCTGGCGGTAGCCATGACAGCCCGGTCCAGAAACTGGTCCACGCGCTCGACCGCCTCCTGCGCGCGCTCGCCGATGAGATTGATCTCCTGCATCAGCGGCGACAGTTCCGGGGCGGGCTTGAAAGTCACGTTCTTGGGCAGCTTTGACGCGGCGCCGCCGCCGGTTTCGGGCAGGACTTCGATGACATCGTCGAGCGATACCTGCATCTTCATGAAGCCCGCTTCCACTTCGATACGATCGTTGGCCAGCATCCGGCGCACCCGCGCGGGCTCCCGGAGACCTTTCAATCGCACGCGCGCGCCCTCTTCCACCCGCGGACGGCGGATTTCTCCCTGGCGCGCTTCATCCTGCGTCGAAAGCACGGTGGCTTCGAACTCCTCCTTCAACTCGCGTTTGACCTTGGAGACGCGACGCTGCGCCTTATCCCTCTGCGCGAGCTCGGCCAGCGTCCCCTGCGCCTGCTCTTCGAACTTCGCCAGCATCTCGTCGGTGCGGCGTTCGAGTTCCTTGAGCTTGGCGGATTCGCGTTTCTCCCACTCGCGCGCAATCTCTTTCTCACGCGACGCCAGTTCCTCCTGCTTCCGGCGCAGTTCGGCGGACTGCTGTT
>JADMIO010787677.1_pt1 | contig 13759 bp, 12 predicted proteins | sample 8958161 | NCBI WGS metagenome assembly JADMIO01 (sample SAMN16585339, study PRJNA669376) | soil metagenome | isolation source: Crop rotation soil | place: USA: Cullars Rotation, Alabama | collected 2011 | reverse complement strand
GCCGCGACTTCAAGTCACGTGAATTCCAAGCTTCGGATCCCACTGTGCTGGAAAGCTCGTCCGGGGGCGCGGCCTGGCTCTCTGCCGCCTTCCGCTCGCGCGCGGGGCCGTAGAGTCCGGCGTAGCGCGGATCGCGCACGTCGGAGTCGAAGGTCATGCCCTCGTCGAAGAACCACCAGTGCTCGGCGCGATGGGAGGAGGCTCCGAAGACGAGCCCGGCCTCGCGCACGGCCTCGGCGAGCAGACCGATGGTGTCGCGCTTGGGCCCCATCCGGGCCGCCGACCACGCCGTGAACGGATAGGCGTACAGGGGGAAGCCGTCGTGATGCTCGGCCACGGGCACGACGAACCTCGCCCCCGCCTGCTTGAACAGCGACGCCCACCGGCGCGCGTCATACCGCTCCGCCTTGAAGAGCGGGATGAAGTCCTTGTACCCGAAGCGTGCCTGCGGTCCGTACGTCGCGACGTGATGCTTGAACTCGTCCGTCCCCGCCTTGTACATGTTCCGCGGGTACCACTCGTTGCCGAAGGCGGGCACGGAGTAGACGCCCCAGTGAATGAAGATCCCGAACTTCCCGTCCACGTACCACGGGGGTACCTTGAAGCCTTCCAGCGATTCCCAGGACGGCGTGAAGGGGCCGCGGCGGGCGACCGCATCGATCTGGGCCAGCCGCGCCGCCTGGGCCCCGCCCCTACCGACCGGGGCGAGGAGGCGCGCCAGCGCTCGGCGGGGCAAGAGGCCGGCGCCCGCCGCGGAGAGGAAAGTCCGGCGGCTCCAATTGCTCGACATGGTCACCTCCAGGGACGACGGGCATTCTAGACGGGCGCTGGCATAGGATCCGCGCGTGACGTCGATCGTCGACTGGCTCGTCATCGCCGCCTACTTCGCGGGCATGGCCTGGATCGCGTGGCTCGTCCGCCGCCGCGCCCGGACCACCGAAGGTTACTTCCTCGGCGGCCGGGCCATGCCCGGCTGGGCCGTCGGCTTCTCGATCGCGGGCACCGCGATCAGCTCGATCACCTTCATGGCCCTGCCCGCCGACGCCTACAAGACGGCCTGGCTGAGGATGCTCCCGAACTTCGTGCTGCCGCTCGGAGTGCTGGCGGGCTCGCGCTTCTTCCTGCGCCTCTACCGCGACGGCCGGACGACGACCGCGTTCGAGTTCCTGGAAGCGCGCTTCGGACCTTCGACCCGGCTCTACGGGGCGTTCGCGTTCGTGATCGGCCAGCTCCTCCGCATCAGCATGATCCTCTTCCTCCTCGGCCAGCTCACCCACGAGCTGACCGGCCTCCGCCCCGAGTCCAGCATCCTGGTCTCCGGCCTCTTCGTCGGCGCCTACACGGCCATGGGAGGGATCGAGGCCGTCGTCTGGACCGACGTCGCCGAGACCGTCATCCTCACCCTGGGCGGCGCGGCCTGCCTCGCCGTCGTGCTGTGGAAGGTGCCGGGCGGGCTGACGGAGGTCCTCACCACGGCCTGGGCCCACGGCAAGCTCTCCTTCGCCGACCTCGGGTCCGACGGCGCGCTGCACCCCACCACCCTGCGCCTCACCCTGACCGAGAAGAGCGTGAGCATGATGCTGCTCGTGGGGCTCGGCCACTGGCTGACCGAATACGCCTGCAACCAGAACATGGTCCAGAAGTACTGCGCGTCCGCGAGCCTGCGCGAGGCGCGGCGGGCGCTGTGGATCGGGTGCTGGTGGATGCTCCCGCTGTGGATCGGGTTCCAGCTCCTGGGCACCGCGCTCTGGGTCTTCTTCCAGCGCTACCCCACGCCGACGTCCACGGGGATCCTGGCCGGCACCGTGACCGCGGAGCGCATCGTGCCGCACTTCGTGGTCACGCAGCTGTCCACGGGGTTCAAGGGTCTCGTGGTGGCGGGCGTGCTGGCGGCCGCGATGTCCACCTTGAACTCGGCCCTGAACGCCATCGCGACGGTGGGCGTGGTCGACGTCTACCGGCGCCACGTGGTGAGAGGGCGCGGCGACCGCCATTACCTGCTCGTCGCCCGGACCCTGTCCGTCCTCGCGACCGTCGGGATGGTCGTCGGCGCCTCGATGCTCCTGGAAGCGCGGACGAAGACGCTCGAGGACGCCGCCATCCGGCTCATCGCCCTGACGTCGGGCGGCCTCCTGGGCCTCTACCTGCTCGGCTGGCTGACCCGGCGGGGAGACGGGAGGAGCGCGGCCCTGGCGATCGTCGCCACCATCACGCTCTCGCTGTACCGCGCGCTCTCTCCGGCGCCCTGGTTCCCGGCCGGCCTGCGCATCGCGGCGCTGGACGCCGTGGATGGGTACTACACGGCGCTGCTCGCGCACGCGCTGATGTTCGGGGTGGGCTGGGTGGCCGGCCTCGTCCTGCCCCGCCGGCCGGCGGCGGAGGGACCCGCGCCCGCGGCCGCCGTGGGCTGAGCCGCTACACGCGCAGGCGGCCGCTGCGCAGCAGATACGACGGCGTGCAGCTCCAGGCGTGGCAGTAGCTGTTGATGTGGATGTCGCCGTAGGGCGAGCGGAGCGGCTGGGCCGGATCGTAGATCGGAGCCGCGCGGGGGCGTCGGGCTCGCGCCCTTCCGTCTCCAGGCGGAAGGACAGGTAGCCCGTGCGATGCCCGCCGAAGTCGACGATGACGGTGTCGCCCTTCTTCAGGACGTTCCGGAGCGGCCACGGCCCGAACGAGGCTCAAACCGCCCATCACGAGGAGCGCGTCCCGGCGCTTCATGGCCGCTCCCCGCGAGCGGCCTGACGGCGCGCCAGCACCGCACGCGCGACCTCGAGGTGGATCTCGTCGTCGATGTGCAGGGAGCTCTCCGCCGAGAGGGGCAGGCCCCGCACGTCCTGGCCGAGGCCGAAGTCGCGGCCGCTCCACTCCTCGAGCAGCCGCCGGCGGCGGACGAAGATCGCGCCGTCGAAGACGTAGGCCGGGGGCAGGTCCTGGCGCTGCAGGTAGCTCTCGTTCGTCTCCGCGGAGAACGGGCGCACGCGGTCGCCTTCGAGGCGCTTGGCCCAGTAGGGGTGCTCGTGCTCGACGCGGAGGACGGTGGCCACGGAGTCCGCGCCCGACTCCTCGAGCTTCGCCACCGCCGCGTCCAGGTCCGTGCCGCGGAGCCCGGGCGACGTGGCCTGCATGGAGACGACCGCGTCCGCGCGGAAGCCCAGGCCGTCCATGGCCGTGAGCGCGTGCTGCACGACGGGGATGAGGCTCACGGTGTCGGTGGCCAGCTCCGCCGGACGCACGAACGGCACCTCCGCGCCCCAGCGGCGCGCGGTCTCCGCGATCTCCTCGTCCTCGGTCGAGACGATGACGCGGTCCAGCCGCTTCGCCTCCCTCGCCGCCCCGATGGCCCAGGCGATCAAGGGCCGTCCCGCGACGTCCACGAGGTTCTTGCGCGGAATCGACTTGGATCCGCCGCGGGCGGGAATGACGGCGAGCACCTTCATGGGACCTCTCTTCCAGGTTAGAAGGCGTGGATTGTAGCCGCGCCCGCGCCCGGCTCTGCGGGGTGGACTGATTCAGGTCGGTGAACATGAAAACCGTGCAATTGGATCCAGCCCACCGGATTGAATGGAGCGACGTCCACTAAACCATTGAATCCTAGACGCATGGGACTCCTGGCCCCGGCCTTGCTCTCCGCAGGACGGGCCGCATCGCTCCGTCCGATCCTCCGACGGCAGCGTCCTGCGACTCGGTACAAGGAGAGTGAAATGGTTCTGCGCCTTCGCATCCTGGGCCTCACGCTCGCGCTCGCGGCCGTCGCGGGGGCGGTCTGGGCCCAGGGCTCCCAGACCGGCACCCTGACGGGCCGGGTCGATTCCACGGACGGGCAGCCCCTTCCCGGCGTCACCGTCTCCGTCACCGCGCCCTCATTGCAGGGCGAGCGCTCGGCGGTGACGACGGGCAACGGCGACTACATCCTCAAGGGCCTTCCCGCCGGACGCTACAAGGTGAGCTTCATGCTCTCCGGCTTCTCCACCGTCGACCGCACGACGAGCGTCGAGATCGCCCAGAGCTCGACCGTGAACGCCACCCTCTCCGTGGCTTCCGTGCAGGAGAACGTGACCGTCACCGCCGAGGCGCCCTCCGCCCTGGAGACGACGCAGACGGGGGCGACGCTCAGCGGGCGCGACGTGGACACCCTGGCCACCGGCCGCGCCCTCGAGCAGATCGCCGACCTCGCCCCCGGGCTCACCGACAACACGCCCAACGCGGGGCAGGTGACGATCGCGGGCGGCTTCGCCTACGACAACGTGTTCATGCTCGACGGCGTGGACATCACCGACTCCACCTTCGGCAGCCCCAACGACGTGTTCATCGAGGACGCGATCGAAGAGACGCAGGTCATCACCAGCGGCATCTCCGCGGAGTTCGGCCGCTTCGGAGGCGGGGTCATCAACGCCATCACCAAGCGGGGCGGCAACGAGTTCTCCGGGACCTTCCGCACCGACTTCACCAATCCCTCCTGGCGCGACGAGACGCCGTTCGAAGACGATCAGGGGACGAAGCGGGAGAGCCGCCTGGGGAAGGTCTTCCAGGCCACGCTGGGCGGACCCATCGTGAAGGACCGCGTCTGGTTCTTCCTGGCTGGCCGCAAGGAGAACCGCAATACGCAAGGCACGTTCCCCTTCTCCGGCGTGCCCTTCCAGGAGAAGCGCGACGACAAGCGGCTGGAGGCGAAGGTCACCGCCACCGTCCGTCCGAACCACACCCTGCAGGGCGTCTACACCGTGAACCGGACGTCGGACGCGGCCCCCACCTTCGATTTCAGCATCGCCCCCAGCACCTACGACATCACCGAGCTGCCGCAGAGCCTGTTCGTGCTGAACTACAACGGCGTGCTGCGGTCCAACCTCTTCCTGGAGGCCCAATATTCGCAGCAGGGCCTCGGCTTCCGCGACGGAAACGGCACGGATACGAGCCTCGCCACCGGCTCGCCGTTCTTCACCTTCGGGAACTCGGCGGCGGTCGAGCCGGGCCAGCACTACAACGCGCCCTACTTCGACTACGGCACGGATCCCCAGGACCGCACGAACCGCCAGTTCACCACGAGCCTGTCGTATTTCCTGTCCACCGCCTCCCTGGGCCGGCACGACCTCAAGGCCGGCTTCGAGTATTACCGGAGCCGGTTCAAGGGCGGCAACTCGCAGTCGCCGACCAGCTTCGTGTACTACGCGGACTACAAGACGGACGGGAGCGGCAATCCCGTGCTGGACGCGGACGGCAACCTCACGCCCGTGTTCGAGCCGGGGGGCGGGCTCATCCTGAACTGGCTGGCCGAGCGCGGCGCGGCCCTGAACGTCAACACCACGACCCTGTACCTCAACGACCGCTGGACCCTGAACGACCATTGGGCCTTCAACCTCGGCGCCCGCTTCGAGCAGGTGCGCAGCGACACGACGTCGCCGAGCATCTCCGGCATCGACACCACGACCATCGTGCCGCGGCTGGGCGCGGACTTCGATCCCACCGGCAGCGGCCGCTTCAAGCTGCAGGGCACCTATTCGCACTACGCGGCGTCGTACAACCCGAGCCAGTTCGGCAACAACCAGGGGGCCGGGAACCCGAGCCTCGTCTACGCCATCTACACCGGTCCCCCCGGGGAAGGCCTGAACTTCGCGCCCGGGTTCGCGCCCGGGAACTACCAGCTCCTGAACGCGCAGCTGCCCACCGGCAACGTCTCGTTCGCCAGCGGCCTCTCGTCGCCGCTGGTGAAGGAGTGGACGCTCTCCGCGGGCACGCGGCTCGGCAAGGGCGGCCACTTCAAGGCGACGTACGCGAACCGGAGGGTCACGGACTTCGTCGAGAGCTTCACCACCTTCGACCTCGGCACGGTCGAGGTCACGACGCCGTCCCAGTGCCGCGGATGCCAGGGTCCGTTCCTTCTCGATCGCACCCTCTACCAGAACAGCAACCTGCCGCGCCGCAACTATCAGGCGCTCCAATTCAGCGCCGGCTATCGGGTGGGCAGCCGCTGGAACCTCGCCGGCAACTACACGTACCAGATCCGCAACCACGGCAACTTCGAGGGCGAGAACCCGAACCAGCCCGCGGTCTCCTCGAGCATCGGCGACTACCCGGAGATCCTGGTGGCCGGCCGCAACTTCCCCGAAGGCCGGCTCAACGACTACCAGAAGCACAAGGTGCGGGCCTGGACCACGTACGACCTCGGTCTGGGCCGGCTCGGCGACCTCAACCTGGGCCTTCTCTGGCGCTACGACTCGGCGCTCACCTACAGCCTCGTCGCCCAGAACCAGGCGCCGTCGGACGTCCAGCTCTCGAGGGACCCCGGTTACGCCCAGCCCCCGGGTCCGACCCTGAACGTCTTCTTCGGCCCGCGCGGGGTCGGCGAATACGCGGGGGCCCATCTGTTCGATCTGGCCGCCACGTACGACATCAAGACGTTCCGGAAGCTGCGCCCGTACGTGAAGTTCGACATGCGCAACCTCTTCAACGACAAGACGCTCGGTGCGGGCACGAGCGGCTTCAACACGACGATCGCGCCGGACGAGAACGGCCCGGTGGACGCCGATGGAATCCCGGTCGACTACGTCAAGGGATCCAACTTCGGAAAGGCCATCGGCAACCTCAGCTATCCGTTCCCCCGCGAGTTCCGCATCGCGGTGGGCTTCCGCTTCTGACGTGAAGGCCGCCGGCCCGGCTCACTCCGGGCCGGCGGTCTCGTCTCGTCCCCGCGCGGGCGCGGGGGCCAGCATCGCCCGCACGTCGTCGGGCATTCGCCCCGTCAGCTCCCAGCGGAGCAGCGCGGCCGGGATCAGGCCGGCGCCGTCGAACTCCTCCATGAAGCGGCTCATGCGGAACCCGTCCCCCTGCTGCCGCCGGCGCTCGGCCAGCAGCTTCTCGATCTCGATCTTGCCGATCACGTAGCTGGTGCCGTAGGCGGGCTGCTGGAGGTAGAGGAACTGCTCGTCACGGACGAGCGCGCCCTTCAGGCTGAGCCACCCGCGCGGCGTGTTCTCCGAGGCGAAGGCCGCCGCCTGCTCGAGCGTCCACTCGTTCGCATGCATCCGGAGGTCGCCCAGGGCGCGCGCCGCCCGCTCCGCGAGCAGGATGTAGACGAGCTCGCGCGAGCGCGGCCGGGCATCGAGCATTCCCGCCTGCATCATCATCTCTTCCCAGCCCGTGGCGTGGCCCTCGGTGCGGGTGTTGAAGATGTTGTAGAGCAGCGCTCCCCGGCGCACGGGACTCGGGTGGGGCTGGTGCGCCATCCGCGCCTTGTCGAACCAGTGGTAGCCGTGCGTGCGCATCACTTCGGGGTCGCGGTAATCCACCTCCGTGAAGAACTCACGCGGGCCCGGATCGAACGGACCGAGCGCGGCGCGCAGGGCCGGCTCCATGTCGTCACGCACGGTGACGATGTCGCGGCGGCGGAGGAAGGCCATGTATTCGGTGACGGCGGCGTCGAAGCGGCGCGCGTGCTCCTCGGCGCTCGCGATCGGGACCTGGAGTGGCAGCGCGGCGTTGCGCTGCTCCTCGAGGGCGAGGAGAGCGTGGGCCCGCGCCAGCTCGCGCTCCATCAGCGTCACTTCCTGGCGCCAGGTGCAGGGAGCGAGCTGCACGTTCTTCAGATACCAGTCGTAGTTCGCGATGCCCACTCCCGAGGGACGGTTTCGTGAGGGCGCCTCCGCGGCCAGCCAGGCCGCGAACGCATCCGTCGCCTGGCGCGCGCGCTGGACGTCGGCGGCCAGGCCGCCGGGAGCCCCCTCGACCTTCGAGGCCAGCGCGGCCAGGTCGGCGCCCTGCTGGCGCACCGCCTGCGTCCCGAACGTCCACAGGTCCTTCCCGGTCCCGACGAGGTTCGCCCGGGCCTGTTGCAGGAGCGCGGGGATCGCCCGGACGCCGGCGGCCAGGCGCTGCGACTCCACGTCGTCGAGCGGGAACTTGAACGTCCACACCTCGACCGCGGCGTCGGCGTGCGGACCCTCGCGCGCGGGCTGATCGCTCTCGGACGTGAAGACGGTCACGTAGAAGGCCGGGTTGTTGGCCCAGGGCCGGAGCACGCGGTGGTCGAAGTCGAGCCCGTTCATCTCCGCGCGCACGAGGTGGAAGTCGACCTGTCGCGGGATCGGCCAGCCCCTGGGATCGATCGCGGCCAGGCGGCGCCGATACGCCGCCAGCGCGCGGTGCTGCGCGGCCATGGCCGGCGCGGTGTAGTCCGGGACGCCGTCGCGGCGCGGCGGCTTCTGGAACGATCGCCAGTCGCGGAAGAGCGAGACGAGCGCGCCGTCCGCGCTGTCGCGGCCCCACGGTTCGGCCTCCGCCGTCACCGCCAGACCCAGCATGGCCGCCACGATGGCGCTTCGGAACACGCGCACCCCCGGAGATGGATGCGGGCGACTATCCCACTGCCGCTCATTCAAATCAATGGTTTACAAGAATGGCTTGCATTTGGCCAAGTGTTATAGTTAACTACAACACCATATCGGCTGGTGGGAGCGATAACTGAAACCCTTCATGGATCCAGAGTGGAACGACAGTCAGCCGATCTACCGCCAGATCCGCGACCGCGTCGTCGCGATGATCCTCGACGGCGTGCTCGGCGAAGGCGATCCCCTGCCGTCGGTGCGCAGCGTCGCCGCCGACTATCGGGTCAATCCGCTGACCGTCCTGAAGAGCTATCAGCAGCTGGTGGAGGAGCAGCTGGTCGAGAGCCGGCGCGGGCGCGGCATGTTCATCAACGCCGGCGCGCGCACGCTGCTGCTGGAGGCCGAGCGCCGGAAGTTCCTCGCCGACGAATGGCCGCGGATCCACGCCACCATCCAGCGTCTCGGCCTGACCCCGCAGGACCTGCTCGACGCCGCCGCCGTCCGTCCCTCGCCGGACACGGAAGAGGAGCGCTGAACCCATGCCCTGCATAGAAGCACGCGGCCTGCGCAAGGCCTACGGCACGACGGTCGCGCTCGACGGCCTCGACTTGCGGGTCGAGGAGGGGCGGATCCTCGGCCTCATCGGCCCCAACGGCGCCGGCAAGACCACCGCCCTCAACGCGATCCTCGGGCTCACCCCCTATCAGGGCGAGCTGAACGTGCTCGGACGCGATCCGTGGACGGAGCGCGATCAGCTCATGCGCGAAGTCTGCTTCATCGCCGACGTCGCGGTGCTGCCGCGCTGGATGCGGGTCTCGCAGGCCCTCGACTACGTCGCGGGCGTGCACCCGCGGTTCGACCGGGCCAAGGCGGAGGGGTTCCTGTCCCGGACCACCATCAAGCGCGCCAGCAAGGTCAGGGAGCTGTCGAAGGGGATGGTGGCCCAGCTGCACCTGGCCCTGGTCATGGCCATCGACGCCCGCCTGCTGGTGCTGGACGAGCCCACGCTGGGCCTCGACATCCTCTATCGCAAGCAGTTCTACGACTCCCTCCTGGGCGACTACTTCGATCACACCCGCACCATCCTCGTGACCACCCATCAGGTCGAGGAGGTGCAGCACGTCCTCACCGACCTCATGTTCATCGACCGCGGCCGCATCGTGCTCGAGTGCAGTATGGAGCAGTTCGAGGCGCGCTACCTGGAGGTGATGGTGCGCCCGGAGCGGATCGACGACGCCCGGGCCCTCCGGCCGATCCACGAGCGGCAGGTGTTCGGCCGCAGCATCCTGCTCTTCGATCACGTCGGCCGCGACGAGCTGGCCGCCCTCGGCGATGTCCGCACGCCCAGCATCGCGGACGTGTTCGTGGCCGTGATGGGCCGGCCGGCGGGAGCGACAGAAGGAGCGGCCCGATGAGCTCCCCCACCCGGCCCCTGTACTGGTCGGTGCGCCGCGAGCTGTGGGAGAACAAGTCGATCTACGTCGCGCCGCTGGCCGTGGGCGCCGTCCTCCTCTTCGCCTTCCTGATCCGGGCCCTGACCCTGCCCCGCCGCATGCCGGGCCTGCTGGCCCTCGACCCCGTGAAGCAGGGCAACGCCCTGGCCCTGCCCTACAACGCGGTGGCCGGGCTGCTCATCGTGACCTCGATGATCGTCGCCGCGTTCTACTGCCTGGACGCGCTCCACGGCGAACGGCGGGATCGCAGCATCCTGTTCTGGAAATCACTTCCGGTCTCCGACCTCGTCACCGTGGTCGCGAAGGCGGCCATCCCGCTCGTGGTCCTCCCCGTGCTCGTCGTGGCCATCGCCCTCTGCGCGCGGCTCGTCCTCTTCCTGGCCAGCACCTTGTTCCTCCTGGGCAACCGGCCCGGCCTCGCCGCGCTGTGGACGCACGTGCAGCTGCCGCAATCGTCGGTGGCGGTGGTCTACGGCGTGATCGCGGTCGTGCTCTGGCACGCGCCGATCTACGCCTACCTGCTCCTGATCTCCGGGTGGGCGCGGCGTTCGGCATTCCTCTGGGCCGTGCTCCCACCCCTCGCCATCATGGCGTTCGAGAGGATCGCGTTCCAGACCTCGATCTTCGGCGGCTGGCTCCGCTACCGCTTCGTCGGGTGGTTCACGCAGGCGTTCGTCCCCCACGTGCGGGGGGCCGAGCCGATCGATCCCCTGGCCGCCCTCACGCCGGGAAGGTTCCTGGGCACCCCCGGACTCTGGCTCGGGCTGATCTTCGCCGCCGTATTCCTGGCGGCGGCGGTGCGGATGCGCCGCTATCGCGAACCCATCTGATCGCGGGCCTCGATTCAGTCCCTTCAGGCAAGGAGAAGCAGACATGAGCACACTGGCGACGACGCAACCGGGGGAGGAGTCCCTGCCCCGGTCACGGGCCCGGATGGCGGGTGTCTTCTATTTCCTCACCTTCGTGACGGGAGGAGCCGCCCTCGTCATGCGCGGCCAGTGGGGCAGCGCCGCCGGCCTCGGCGCGGCCGTGTGCTACGTCGCGGTGACCCTGCTCTTCTATGGCCTGTTCAAGCCGGTGAGCAAGGGACTGTCGCTGCTGGCGGCGGGCCTGAGCCTCACCGGGATCGCGATGGGGGCCCTGGCGCCGCTGCACCTCCTCCCCTTCCGCATCCACAGCTTCGTGTTCTTCGGCCTCTATTGCCTCCTGATCGGCTCCCTCATCCTGAGGTCGACCTACCTCCCGCCGGTCCTGGGGGCGCTGATGGTGTTCGCCGGCCTGGGCTGGCTGACCTATCTGTCGCCCGCGCTCGCCGACCGTCTCTTTCCCCTGGTCCTGGCCCCCGGCCTCCTCGGAGAGGGCGCCCTGACCCTGTGGCTCCTCGTGAAGGGCGTGGACGAGACACGCTGGAACGAGCAGCTCCGCGAGCAGAGCGCGTGAGCACCGCGGTCTGGACGGACAAGCCGGACCTGCGATCCCACCGGGCCGACGCCGCCCTCAAAGGCGCGGCGCGCCTGTGGTTCCTGATGGCCCTCGTCGGCCAGTGGTTCTTCCTCTATTACCTCCTCGCCTTCTACGGCCCCTCGACCCTCACCGGAAACTTCCAGGCCTGGACGCGGAACCGGATGCTCTTCAAGGGCTACGTCGCGGGCGACACCACGGGCAACCTGGCCTTCGCCGCGCATGCGCTGCTGGCCGCCGTCATCGCGTTCGGGGGAGCGCTCCAGATCGTCCCGCAGATCCGGGCGCGCGCGCTCGCATTCCACCGGTGGAACGGGCGCGTCTTCATGGTGACGGCGCTCGGTCTGAGCCTCTCCGGCCTCTACATGGTCTGGATCCGGGGCTCCAACCCCAGCGTCGTGGGCAGGGTCTCCATCAGCCTCAACGCCGTGCTCATCGTCGCTTTCATCGTCCTGGCCTGGCGCTCGGCGCGGCGGCGCGACCTGGTCGTCCATCGCCGCTGGGCGCTGCGCCTCTACCTGGTGGCCAACGCGCAGTGGTTCATGCGCGTCATCGTCATGGCGTGGGTCCTCATCAATCGGGCCATGGGGGTGAAGGTCGTCTTCGGCGGGCCGTTCATCTACTTCGCGGACTTCGCCTGCTACCTGCTGCCCCTGGCCGTGCTCGAGCTTTACCTGCTCGCCCAGGACAAGGGCGGCCCGCGGGAACGCTTTGCCGTGGCCGGACTCCTGGTCGCCCTCACCGTGCTCATGACCGTCGGGATGTTCGGCTTCTCGATGTTCATGCTGCGCATCATGGCGAAGGCCTAGGCCATGAAGCTCATCCACGTCCTGGGCGGACTGTCCGCCCTGCTCGCGGGCGCGGTGGCGCTCTACGCCCTCAAGGGCGGGAGGCTGCATCGCCGCAGCGGGATGGTCTTCGTCTACGCCATGCTGGTCATGGCCTCCACGGGGGTGGTGATGTCGATCGTGCACCTCAACGTGGGCAACGTGATGGCGGGCGTGCTGACCTGCTACCTGGTCCTCACCGCGCTGATCACCGTCCGGCGTCCCGCTCTCGAGTTCCACCGGATCGACGCGGTGGCGATGCTGGCGGCGCTCACGGTGGGCCTCACGGCCTCGGCCCTGGGCGTGGCCGCGGCGGCCAGCGCCGCCCGCAACCTGTACGGCATCCCGCCCCCCGTCTATTTCATGTTCGGGCTGGTGGCCCTGCTGGCCACGTTCGGGGATCTCCGGGTGATGCGGGGATGGCGGACCCAGGGCTCGTTCCGAATCGCGCGGCATCTGTGGCGGATGTGCTTCGCGATGTTCATCGCGACCGCCTCCTTCTTCCTGGGTCCATCCCAGCGGCTTCCCGCGTTCCTGCGCGGCTCGCCCTGGCGGCCGGTCCCGGTGCTGCTGGTGGTGGCCCTCATGTTCTTCTGGCTGGCCCGCGTGCGCTTCGCGCGGACGCCCCACGCCTATCCCCGATCGGCCGTGGCCTCGGCGCGCTGAGGAAGCGCCATCTTCAGGCGGTCGTGCGATGCGTGACGGCCACGGGCGGGGACTTCAGCAGCGTCTGGTACACGACGCAGTAGCGCTCGGTCAGCTCCAGCAGCTTGGCCACCTGCTCCGGGGCCGCCGCCGTGCGCAGGTCGAACTTCAAGCGGATGGCGCGGAAGCCCACGGGGGCGTCGCGGGCGACGCCGAGCGTTCCCCGGAAGTCGAGGTCGCCCTCCGCCGTCACCGTACCGCCGTCGATGGCGATCCCGAGGGCGGTGGCGACGGCACGGAGCGTCACGCCCGCACAGGCCACGAGCGCCTCCAGCAGCATGTCGCCCGAGCAGGCGGAGAGGCCGGTGCCGCCGGTCGCGGGATGCAGCCCCGCTTCGACCAGGGCGCGCCCGGTCGTGACCTTGCAGGTCACGTTCGGGGAATCGACGCTGCCCTCCGCCCGCAACGTGACGACGGCCGCGGCCGGATCCTCGCGGTAGCGCGCCTTGAGCGGCGCCTGCAGGGCCTTGATCTCGTCTGGCGTCATGCCGCCTCCTCTGCTCGAAAGACGATACACTGGCGGGCAGGGGGAGGAGGACGATGCCCCAGTTCGTCATCGAGCGCGACGTTCCCGGTGCCCACACGATGAGCGAGGCGGAGATCCGCCAGCTCGCCCGCCGCAGCGTCGAGGTCCTGACCGAGCTCGGTCCGCAGATCCAGTGGATCCAGAGCTACGTCACCGAGAACAAGGTCTACTGCATCTATCTCGCCCCGGACGAGGCGACGATCCGTGAGCACGCGCATCGCGTCGGGATACCCGCGAGCCGCATCGCGGCCGTGCGGCGCTTGATGACGGCCTTCGACGCCGGGGCCTGACCCCGACGCCGCGGCCGGACCCGGGCTCAGCTCCCCTCGCCCGCGTAGCTCATGACCTGCTCGGCGCTCATGTGCCACCCGCGGCTCCAGGCGCCCGGCGCCTCGCGCCCCAGCCGCGCGCGCTGGTCCTCGATCATCCGCCACATCGAGCCCCGCTTCGACGGCGGAGCGGGCATGC